>JAEEGL011442692.1_pt1 | contig 10000 bp, 16 predicted proteins | sample 9134231 | NCBI WGS metagenome assembly JAEEGL01 (sample SAMN16246548, study PRJNA631951) | gut metagenome | biome: gut microbiome; feature: rumen; material: fiber-attached | host: Bos | place: Iran: Karaj | collected 2018-10 | reverse complement strand
GTTGCAAAGATAAAATAAATGTTTGGATTAGCCAAAAATATCCATTCAAAAACGTGCAATTTCTGATAAAAAGATATGATTAGGGTATTGTAAAAAAGAAAAACCCCCATAAACAGAGGGTTTTCCAGTGATTCTTATATTCTTTTAGATTCAGAAATGAATATTTCTTATCCAATACTATCATTATTGGTGTTCACACAATCAAACGCATTTTTTACACTTTTCTCAAATAGTCCAGCAACAAATATAGTCATACCTCTGTTTATGCCTTTGATTTCGCCATCCACAGCCTTGGGGAGTATTGTGATATAAGTACCATATAAATCACCAGATTTGGCAGCATTCCATTGAATCCTATTCTCACTAATTGCAAGTCTTATAACGTCTCGCAGTTCCTTTCTTTGCTGATTATCGTTTATTTCAATGAGAACTGTAGAGCCATCTGTGTTATAAGCATCGGTATAGGTTTTGAATTGGGATAAATCAGTACTAATAAGCATATCTCTATATACGCTATTATCTGCTTCCATCATTTCGTCAAATTGTGCCTTGGTTATTTGTCCACTTTTCCCCATTTCTTTTAATTGCTTTTGCCTTTCGTTCATAAATGGTAATATCATAGTCTTAGTATCAACGGTATTCTTTGTGTTATTCGAAGGTGTTGTCTTATTTGATTCACCACATCCAGTGAAACAAATAGTTAATATAACGACTGCAATCATCAAAACAAAAGAATTACTCTTCATAATAATATATCTTTTAGTTGTTTTGATGCAAAGATAGCATTTTTAGGCAAAACCACAATGAATAATATTCAAAATTGTTATGAAAATGAATATTTTTGTTTTTTTTCTGGGTCGTTCCAGATTTTTTTCCGAAATTTGTCATCAATAATTGTAACTAAAAACGAATCTTATGTACGGTTTAGAGTTTAAAGAGAAGATTTCTAGGAATCAACAGTTTGCTAGATTGGTGAGACAAAAGAAACAAGAAATGATTAACTGTGCAATTTCTTGGAGTGGCAAAACTGAAAAAGGAACATTTGATTTCCATGATATTTGGGAATCAGATGATAAACGATTTAGGGTTAGTCTTGGTAAATATGGTAAGGAGTTTTATCTAGAGACTATAAAATGGAAGGATGGGCATCAAGGTAATAATCCCAATGATATGCGCCCTACTGTTTATGTTGATGGAGTAGAAAAAGAATTTGATGGGAGTTTTGACCACGTATTTAATTTCTTTCAAACCATTGGGAAAGTAAGTGAAGATGCTTTAAGGATATTAGGCTGCTTAATGTACCGTAATGCTTTATTAGCCGACCATGTACTAGTTAATGACACTATTAAGTATTGCCCTTCAAAAGAAGCAATAAACTTTATCATGTCACATTTCCCTATTTACGATGGCATATCTACTGAAGCCTATATCAACTATCTAGAAGCAATAGCATGGAATGAAGATGTTAAGTATAGTACACTTGGGTATGACGTATTTGGTCAAGGAATTGGACGTACTAACAACATGAAAACGTATGCCCATGTAATTGCTGTATTATTAGGTAAAGCATCGCTCTCAAAGTTATGCTCTTCTTTCTCTCGTCCTCCTGTTGGAGTTTCACCGATACCAACTGTTACCGCTATTGATGCTTTCCCAGAACTTAATATAAAATAAAATATGGCAAATTCTTATAGAGGGAGAGATATGCACGTAGAACGTGTTATCGCTCAATACCTAGACGAACACTTGTATAATGATGGTAGATTCTCTAGGCATGATAGAACTGACGGCAGAGAAGAACAACTAAAGGGTTCGGACATAATAATATCTGTTCCTTCACTGGGTATCAAAGATGCTGTTGTAGATGAAAAGGCAATTACTCATTACATGACAAGGCAACTTCCAACATTTGCCCTAGAACTATCGTTCCTCTCTCAAAGTGGAAATGTGGTGGAAGGATGGCTAACAGATACTGAAAAAGTAACCGATTATTATTTAATGATGTGGCCTCTTGCCACAAAGCCTTGGTCTATTGAGATACAAGACATTAAGAGTATTGAATATATGCTTGTTAGAAGGGCTGATATTCTCCAGTGGTTAGCCTGTCAAGGCTACACACTTGATAAGTTGAAAGAAAAGGCTCGCATTATAAGAGAGACGATAACGGAAAATGGGGCTATCGACAAAGTGAACGGAAAAGATTTTTGGTTTTTCCTAACTACAAAACTTACCGAGTGTCCTATTAATGTAGTGATACGAAAAAAAATATACGAAAGTCTTGCACTATTGAAGGGTACAATTTAATTTGTCAAAAAAACGGATGGTAGGAGTGAAAACCTATCATCCGTTACTATATTGGATAATAAACTTAATAGTTATTTCCAACTCGATTGAATATCTCTTCACCTACTTTGGTAACAATTCCACACACTAAGGCGTTGCCCATAAAGAATGCTCTTTTAACATCGTTTTGTCCTATAGTGTGATTATCAGGGAACATATCAAGCCTCTCTAGTTCAATAGGTACAAGCCTTCTTAACCGATGGTTGATAGGGTCTTGAATAACGTGCTTAAATCTTGATGGTGTCTTTCCACCTTCTGAGGTTATAATTGTCCTAGATGGTCTATCTAATGGGTCTGGAAAAGCCATTCCACCCTCATTGTAATAGAAGATGTGACCGTCTCTAGTCTTACGTTCTTCATGCTTTGACCCTTTCAGATATTCCCACTTAGGCAAATCTTCATCGGAGATATAGTAATCCTCTGTTATGTAGTTTCTTTCTTCGCCAGTAACAAGTATATCACCCAAATGTGTATAGTCACCATGATAATTTGGTTCTACTTTGCAACTCCACACTTGACCATTGACCATGATGCCAGCGTTGCTAAAGGGTCTTAACGTATTGCTTTTATTGAAATACTCGCTTAAATCTGCCAAATCATCTGTAGGGTTCTTTTTCAAATTGAAAGGCTCTAATCCAAACAGCCCATTTACGTCTAAGTTCTGAATAGGAAATGCTGTTGCAAAAACTCCATTATTCAGCATCCAATCTGTAGGGTCTGTAATAGCATTTGCAAGTGGTGAGCCTTGTTTGTATGCTAGTATGTACGTTCTACGCCTACGTTGTGGCATACCATAATCTGCTGCATTAATGATTCTCCACTCAACAATATAATTGAGGTCTGATAAAGACTGTAATATAATGGCGAAATCTCTACCCCTCTGACTTGCAGGAGAAATAATTAGTCGGTCAACATTCTCCAAAAAGAGTATGTCTGCACTGTCGTTCCCCTTTTCTCTACAGATACGTTCTATTTGCCACCATAGCACACCTTTCTTTCCACGCAAACCTTCTGCTTGGCTTAGTGTCCTTGCAACAGAGTAGTCTTGGCATGGGAAACCTCCACATAGCATATCATGGTTTGGAATGTCGTTTGTAGGTACTTTCGCAATATCTTCATTTACGTGTCCTTCTGCACCGAAACGAGCCACGTATGTCTGTGAAGCGTGTTGTTGCTTGGTTGATGGTTCAAACTGATTACTCCAGATTGTATGATAGAAATCCCCATTGGCTCTATCTAAGCCAACTCTAAAACCACCGACACCTGCGAATAACTCAATTACATTCATGTTGTTTTCTAATTTGACTGCAAAATTACAAAAAATAAATTAGACTAAAGAGAAATGCAACCTCTTTTGTCATTTAGAATCAAGTTTCAAGTCAAAGACATTAAAAATAGATGTTTTTATTTGGTACATTGCAAGAAAATAACTACCTTCGCAGCCTAGGTATTAACCAAGTTTTTATGGCGGAAATAAATATAAAGGATTTACTTGAAAGCAACAGCATAGCCAAAGAATTGAAAGAGGCATATTCTTTTATGCTCCTTTCTAGGGGATATTCTGCTGATGATATAAGAATACTTGATGAATACGATTTTGCCATAAGTAGGAGAGGGCTTGAATCTGACAGTCCAAACAATTATAACGGACACGGTATAAACAAACCTTTAAGAGATAGAAAGAAAAAGAATCTCCCCAAGAGTTTAGTTTGCCTTTCATCGAAAAGCGAGGTTTATAACAAACGTGACCATACACTATACTCATTTAATGATAGCGAACCATTAACAAAAGGCAGATTAGTCTGGTCAATTATTAGCAAATATCAGAGAGACTTTAACCCCACATTCGAGGAAGTTTCTCAGTTGTATAATAACAAACTGAATCTTCTTCGCAATACGATTATAGATATTGCTTCGCTTGATGCTCTTAGACCTGACAAGCAAAAAAGGTTCTATTACCATAACTCGGACTTCTTGAATAGTAAAGACGGCGTAAAATACACTGTTTCAAATCAGTGGTCAATAGATAAAATGAACGAAATAATTTCTTTTGCTCGCTCTAAAGGATGGAAAGTTGATGTGATTATTCCCCAACAAGCATCCCCAAGTGCGTTATAGTGGTGATAATAGCAAACAAGCCAATGAACTTACCCATTAACTTTATCTGTCAACTTTCTGTTACGGCTTTTCCATTTCAATACAGCATCATTCATTGTTTCAAAGTCTGCATCCGCTAATAGAGCCACTTCACCAGAAGCATACTCGATTCTGACAATATCATCTTCATCATTAAACACTCTCTTTACCTTGTCGGTGTTGATGGTGATGCTACCATTGTTTTCATCGACCAACTTAATCAGCATATATAATGCTGCACGTCTTTTTATTCTTTCATCCATGCCAACAGTAACTTAGTATTAAACAACTAAATCATGCTCAGCAGTGTATTTCCTGCACCAACTCTCAAAAGCATTTATATTCTTAAAATGGGGATGCTGCTCTATGATAGTTCCATTAAAAAATAGAATGCCTGCTTTCTCACCAATAAAGCAATACTCGTATTTTGGAGCATCCTTCTTGAAATTGAGTTTAAGGATTGCATAAACGTCACCATTGTCTCTGCGGTCAAGATGAGCCTGCGGTTGACGCATATTTCTCGTTGCTGATGTTTTGTGAAATCCCATAATTTTTCTATTTTTATCTGAATTTGTTTGCAAAGTTAGTATTTTAATTTGAATTATCCACATTTCTTCATCATTATATTCTTACCTCCCACCTAAAACTAATCCCCATAATTAGAAATCCAAGAGGTCATAACTACTTTCTAACTCTGATTCAGTAAGCCCTAAATATTTCTTCGTGATGGTGGGGCTAGCGTGATTGAATAGGGTCTGTAACCGCATCAAGGCTAGTGGGGCATCGGTGCCAGCAGATTCAAATACCTTGCGCCCAAAGGTCTTACGCATTGTGTGGGTGCTGAAATGGTCAATCTTCAAGTTATACTTGGTCTTAATCTCCTTAAACAGTATGTTGATACGCTGAGTTGAATACACCATCTTCTTACGTGACAAGAAACACTTTTCATCTTCATTCTCGATGTGAAGGGAATCATAACACTGCTTGATGTGCTTTTGGAATCCCTTATTGACCTTCACCACTCTACGCTTACCAGTTTTCTTTTCATAGATGGTGAACTTCTCGCCATCAAGTAACATTGACCAAGTAAGTGTAAGGAGGTCTGAAATTCTCAGCCCAAAGAAGCAACCGCAACCAATTAACAGAGACATACGGTAATCACCATCACGGTACAACTTTCTAACTAGTGAAAGCATGGAATCCCAATCCATTGCGTTTGATGTCCGATATTCGTGAAATTCTTGTTTCATATCCTATGTTTTTATTAGTTCAACTATCTTTTTGAATGTAATTACTACTACCTATTTTGTAACTATCTGATTTTCAACTCATATTCATTAATATAAAGAAATTGAATATTGCTTATTCACTCTCTGCTCATAGTCAGATGTCTTTTCGACAAAATCATCAATAGTATCTATCAACATATCAAAGAATACACCATCAATCGACTTAACCACTTTATTACGCTTGATGAAGGAAACATCAAACAAATCACGTCCTTCATTGTAAACCACATCTACAACCCCACGGAACTTGAACCCTTGCACTTTGAATCGTAAACCGTTCTCGATGGCTATTGGACTATTAAAGCCCCACGACCATACCACCATTAACTGTGTCTTTAAGATGCTCATTATATACTTTGCCATTTCCATATCATTTTTCTGTTATTTGTTTAACTTATATGTTAGAAGGGGTGGGGATTTCTCCCCATAGCCCTTAGTTCTCGATGCAACCGATAAACCTTTCTTCTTTAAACCCTCTCCACTCTAAATTACAAAGCAAATCTTGGTACACAAACATTCCGTAGAATCTCTTTGGCAGTCCATTTCCATTGATGCTAGCCTCCACGCTGTCCTTCTGCAATGTACCTACAGCAATGCGAACTTCACCGTTCAATTTCATATATGCAAACTTGACACATTCACCTCGCATCATTCTTGCCTTGAGGGTAGCCAACTCCATTGCCTTTGCTGTGGCTGTCAGTGAATCACTACCATTCAGCACCACGTTCTTACTTGCGTAACGTACAATCTCACTAGTCTTAACTGCTAACTGCTTCATAATTCAATCTCCTATATTAATGATTAATACTCTATATTATTATGCTACATTGTCGAAATGCTTCAACCACTCCAATTCTTTTTCACTCTTGATATAAACGATTTCCACCTTGGTCTTTCCATCTGAGAAGGTGAGGATAACACCACAGCAACCAAATGAACGCCTCACCATCTTGAAACCTTTTGAAGTTGCTCTTTCAATCAGTTCAGCAGATGCCTTCTTCATTTCAGTATAACTACCGTTCATGTAGTTTTTGTACTGACCATTTTTGTTTACTCTGTAGAAAATTGAGTTCATATCTGTTATTTTTTATTTCCACTACAAAGGTACGAAAAATATATTAAAAGTGTACACTTTAATATTCATTTTTAAGATTGTTTTTGAATTTTAGGTGTACACTTAAATTTCATTAACATTTAAAGTGTACACTTTATAAAATTATTGATTATCTTTGCAGAAAAATAACTGAATATGGCAGAAGAAAAGAAACGTAGGGGCAGACCTTCAACTGGTGTTACAACCGTTGATATACACTATAAGATGGCATCAGACTTGTTTAATGCACTACCTAGTGACATTAAGCGGAACACTTATATTAATGATGCTGTCAGGGAGAGAATGAAAATAGATGGCTATATAAAATAGTTATGTAATGGAACAGCAAGAGAACACTTATTTGGGGAACAGATTAGAGGAATTAGACGATAAGGATATGCAATTTGTGGCAGATTGTTTAATTCAACAACATAGGCATTATGAAGTTAATCCTATTGACGATTCCATTGAAATCGACGACAATGAAAGATATAACGACATTATTAAAGTATATGGAGAACATGGGTATGGAGGAATAGATGTCGTTGATGATATTGTTTATTTAGGAAATAACACCAAAGCGATAAATCATTTTGCTAAAATAGTTGTTTCTAAACTTGGTAAAGAATGGAATTATTATTATAATGGTGAAAACTTAACGATATGGAACACCCAGAATCTCATACTATCAGATGATAAAGAATATTTGATTCAATTAGAAAATAATTCTCAATGGTTCTTATGAATAAAGACGCAAAACCGTTTGTTTCCTACCCTCAAATGGTCTGGATTGCCTCTGTATAGGCACTTCTAGGATTTTAGTGGCATTATAAGTTCCATTCCATACGTGAGAAAACATCATAAAAAGGAGGCTGTAATGAGCCTCCAATAATTGATATAAACTGATAATCAAAATTTATCAATTTCTGCTATTCATCCCAAGGGTCTTTGTCTTTTTGTGATTCTTTCTGCCTCGCTTCGTTCATTTCTTTGTGCCATTGTTCTCTATCTACTTCAAATAAAACCTTCTGAGGTGGAATGTTAAGCCTCTCGATAGTCTCTGGTCTCAGTGGGTAGTTATAGCCGACAACTTGATATAGGCGTTTCCCATCCTTCTTAATTGGGATGGGTTGGTGAACATTATGAATCTTATCAAGTCCTAGTGCTTTCTTAATCTCCGCTATAGAGGTATTTGTATTCTTTGGTTGTGCTGTTTTTTCCATACCATTTTATCAATTTCTTCTTTTATTACTTTGGATGCTAATAACTTTATGTATTCTTCGACTTTGGGATTTGCTGCTAGAAATTCATCCATGCTGACATGGTGCATATTCCTCAGTGCATCTTTGTACTGCTGATTCCTCAAGGTTGCTGCTTGGCTCATTTTGTTTCTTGATGCTTCGCTGTGCTTTCTGCCATACATGGGATTATGGCATCCGCTCACATCTTTTCTTGGTTTCTTCTGTTGATTAACATTTATGTTATCCATATTACTTTTTTGTTGTTTTTGATATATTTATTGTTGTATGACTTGGTATGACTTCAATTCATATATAAATATAGTCCATCAAAAAAAAGTTTGGTCTAGGACTTGATTTTTTCATTATCGACATTATATTTTATATGATAGCGTTGTTCTATCACTTAGGTTGGAAGGTTTCTTCAAGTGGTTTTGTGTCCTTCCAACCTTCATTTAGAAAAACCACTTGATGAAGAAAATAATTACACAAAACCAAAGAGTTATGGAGAAATACACAAATGAGGAACTGCTAGAGGTGCTGCCATCTAGCGTGAAGGAAACGAAAGAACTTACCAGTAAACAGAAGGTCGTACTAGGTCAATTATGCGTTTATAACGGTCTTGAGATAGCAAAAAAGGATGGCTACTTCTACCGCTCAAATAAGGACTTGTGCGATGATTGCGACATTAAGAGTGAACACACCTTGATTGCTGCCACTCGGAAACTTGAACTGCTAGGCTTCATTGATAGGAAAAAGGGGTCTAGAGGTACTGGAGCATCTGAATACCGTATAAATGAAAAACTGATTGGTGATTACTGCAAAACCAATACTGCAAATTGCAGTGATAATTGCAGTGTAAAACTTGCTGAAATGACCAATAGAATTAAGGAACTTGAGAATACTGTAAAAATACTAGTTGAGAAAATTGCAGTAATTGAAGGTAGAAATTGCAGTACAGATAAAGATATAGATAAAGAATTAGATAAAGATATAGAAATAAATAATAATATATTAAATAATAATATTTTAAATAATATATTAGAAGAAACTGATAGTACCAAGGAACTTGAGAAAGAAGAAAGAAAAGAAAACCTTACAGAATCTCAACTTGTTCTTACAGAATCCCTAGCATCGTTACCACTTACCGATTCAACAGACACACATACTTCAACTGAGGATGAATCAATACCAATGGAACAGCAAACGATACCAACTGAGGATGAACAATTCCAACAGTGGCTTCAAGTCATTAATCCACATCTTGAGCAACTAGAGAATGTTCAAACGCTAGCACAGTTTGAAATCATCAAGAAAAGGCTTAAAGAATCTGGAGCGGAATACCTTGATAACAATGATTACACTAGTTCAACCGTTATTGAGAGAATGAACAGAACGGTGGGCACTGCATTGAAGGAAAAGAAAAACAAACTTACTCCTAGTGAAATGGAACTGTCTGACTACCTACGAGTGCATAATTATGGCTCACTGTAGCCTTCCAGATGCTCAAGGTGAATGGTTGCCTACATCTTACTAATAAAAGGCTCAGAACGACTGGAAATGCGGTTTCCAGACCTCTGAGGAATATCATTGAAAAAGGGGACCTCCTAGAAAGTCCCCAAAATTTTTCTCCAGTATTTTTCAAACTCTTTGATGAATAGGTGGCTTTTCCAATTCATAGATTTGGGCATGGGGTTACAAGCCTTTGACTTCATTCTGTGGGCTGCTCTGCCATACTCAACAGTTCTTCTTCTGTAATCTTTCGATGCGACATATCTTCATCATAAACATTTAGAGGCTGATAGTCCAATTCTTCCAATCCTTGCCAAAGTTCATGGAAATTTGGATGGGGATTTTCACTCTTTGATGGAACTGTAAAAATATCCTCAATGGTGTAATGT
>JAEEGL010473090.1_pt1 | contig 10000 bp, 10 predicted proteins | sample 9134231 | NCBI WGS metagenome assembly JAEEGL01 (sample SAMN16246548, study PRJNA631951) | gut metagenome | biome: gut microbiome; feature: rumen; material: fiber-attached | host: Bos | place: Iran: Karaj | collected 2018-10 | reverse complement strand
AGGTAACCAAACGCATGTCCTATAAATAATAAATATGCTTCTATATAACGTTCAGATTGTCTGCCAATTGCTTTACACTACTTGCTCCTACAAGCACCGAAGTAACCCCCTCTTGCACCAGAATCCAGTTGAGAGCCTCTTGTGCGGTGGTTCTTCCCGCAGCAACAGCTTTCTTTTGCAGATTCCTTATATATTCAAGCATCTCGGGAGTCAGACGCGACGACTTGAGGAATTTCTCCTGTGCCATTCTGGAATCAGCGGGGATTCCGTTGAGATATCTGTCGGTAAGCAATCCCTGAGCAAGAGGCGAATAGGCAATAAATCCTATTCCTTTCTCGCGGCAGAATTCAAGAATACCTTCTTCCAATGGCTTTTGGTCGATCATATTCAGTCGTCCTTGATAGATCAGCAGAGGCACGTCATGTTCGCGCAAATACTTCTCTGCAAAAACCAGAGGTTCTAGAGGCCAGTTGCTTATACCTGCATACAATGCCTTTCCGCAGCGAACTATATCCACCAATGCCTGCAAAGTCTCTTCCACAGGTGTCTGAGGGTCGAAACGATGCGAGTAGAACAGATCGACATAGTCAAGATGCATACGTTTCAGACTCTGATCAAGACTTGCCATTAGGTACTTTCTTGAACCCCAGTTGCCATAAGGACCATCCCACATATCATAACCTGCCTTGGTGGAGATAAACATCTCGTCGCGATACGGACGGAAATCCTGATCCATCAGTTTGCCCATCGTAATCTCGGCAGAACCGTAAGGAGGACCATAGTTGTTGGCAAGGTCGAAATGCGTGATACCATGGTCGAAAGCATAGTGAGTGATCTCTCTGCTACGCTCGTAAGGATCCACACCTCCGAAGTTGTGCCACATACCGAGACTTACCTTTGGCAACAATACCCCACTCTTTCCGCAACGCAGATAGAGGTTGTCGGCATTATTGTAGCGCTCAGCAGATGCAATATATGACATTTGTTCCATTTGTTAACTGTTCATTGAGAGAAGAAACTCTTCGTTGTTCTCGGTTTTTTCCATTCTGTCCTTGAGGAACTCCATTGCCTCTACAGAATTCATATCGCTCAGGTGTCTGCGCAAGATCCACATTCTGTTCAACACTTCCTGCGGCAAGAGCAGGTCATCACGACGTGTGGAAGAAGCCATGATATCTACTGCAGGGAACACGCGCTTGTTGCTCAGACGTCTGTCGAGTTGCAATTCCATATTACCTGTGCCCTTGAATTCTTCGAATATCACATCATCCATCTTGCTGCCAGTTTCAGTAAGGGCAGTAGCAATGATAGTGAGCGACCCTCCGTTTTCTATGTTTCGAGCAGCACCAAAGAAGCGTTTGGGTTTATGCAGTGCCTGAGCCTCTACACCACCGGAAAGCACTTTTCCGCTTGCCGGAGCTACGGTATTGTAAGCTCGTGCCAGACGAGTGATTGAGTCAAGAAGTATAACTACATCATGACCGCATTCCACCAGTCGTTTTGCTTTCTCATGCACTATATTGGCCACTTTCACATGATTCTCTGCGGGTTCGTCGAAAGTGGAAGCAATCACTTCCGCTTTTACACTGCGTGCCATATCGGTAACCTCCTCGGGACGCTCGTCAATAAGAAGCACAATCATGTACACTTCCGGGTGATTGGCAGAGATAGCATTCGCTATATCCTTCAGAAGAACCGTCTTACCTGTCTTGGGTTGAGCCACTATCAATCCGCGCTGACCTTTACCAATAGGAGCAAACAGATCGATTATTCGGCATGACAGAGGATCGTTTTTGCCCTGACAGAGAGTGAATTTATGATCAGGGAACAAAGGAGTTAGATGCTCGAATGCCACACGGTCTCTTACCTTCTCGGGCAGACAACCGTTGATTTTCAGCACTTTGCTCATCGGGAAGAACTTCTCACCATCGCGAGGAGGTTTGATTGTGCATTCCACTGTATCTCCGGCTTTCAAACCGTATTGTTTGATCTGCTGTTGGGAAACATATATGTCATCAGGCGATGAGATATAGTTGTAATCGGCAGAACGAAGGAAACCGTATCCATCGGGAAGCAATTCCAGAGTGCCTATTCCACGGATATTGTCTGCAAAATCGTAAGTCTGGTTCTTTGGTTCCTGAACCGGTTCCTTAGGTTTCTGTTCGGGTTCTGCTTCAGGTATAGTCATCTGCACAGGTTCTGCCTGCTTTACCTCCTCTTTCGGAGCTTCTTTCTTTGGTCTTCCGCGTTTTTTCTTCTGCGGAGCAGGATTCTGAGGTTCCTGAGCCTTTGCTTCCTCCACCTCTGCAGGTTTGGGAGTCTCTTTTGCTACAGGAGTTTGCGGAGTCTCTGCTGCCGTTTGAGGAGCGGGAGAAGGAGCAGGATTTGCATTCTTTGGTTTTCTTCCGCGTTTCTTCTTCGGTTGCTCACTGACAGTCTCATTCTTTGGCATCTGAGCAGGTGCAGCAAAAAGACTTTCAGCTGCTTTCACAGGAGCAGATTCCTGTGCACCTACGATGCTGACCAGAGTCTCCTGCGGAGCGTTATCTTTTCTCTGGAAATGCTCCAGACTTACTTTCTCCGCTTTTCTTTGGATGTGAACTCTCTGTTTTTTTCTTGGTTCACGGTTAGCGATTTTTTCTTCAACTTGCTGCGCTTTACGGTTTGCTTGCGCATCAAGAATCTCATACATTAAATCCTGTTGAGTTGCGTTTTTCGCAGGATTAATGCCGAATTCTTTAGCAAGCGTTTTCAATTCTTCGAGCGTCATGCGCTCGAGCTTTTGCTTGGCGTATATCATAAAAAGAAATTAAAAATGAATTTCGGAAACAATAAAAAATATGAGGGAACAACAGGATTGGATTTTCTTCTCCTGTTTTATGATGCAAAGATACTGCTTTATTTTATAATACGCAAGTTTTTTATAAAAAAAAGACGTATATATAAATAAAATATGGAAATATAAAGTCAGAGACTACCCACTTCTCTATTCGCGGGTTAAAATGGCGGAAAAAGAAGAGAATCCTACAATGCGGTATCTTTGATTGTTATCTTCTGGAATGTATTTACGAGCGCTTTGTCGTAAGGTCCTGCCACACGTATATAGTTTTCGGTGAATCCCCACATCACACCCTTCTCATGCTTGCTCTCCCAGAGCACTACGGCTTCATCGCCGATATGAACCTGATAGAATGCTTTCAGTTTCCTTGCCGACACTTCATGCAGTATATCACTTCTGCGTTTGCGTTCTTTCTGAGGCACTATATGCAAATCCATGGCAAGCATGCGTGTTCCTTCGCGCTCGGAATAAGTGAATACATGCAACTGACTCACCGGCAGAGATTCTATAAACTGCAGATAGTCAGCGAAATACTCTTCGGTCTCGCCTCTCACGCCCACCATGCAGTCGACACCAATAAATGCATTCGGCATCACCTTTTTGATATGCTCCACGCGCTCCTGGAAGAGTTCTCTCGTATAGCGTCGCTTCATTATCTTGAGAACTTCATTGCTTCCACTCTGCAAAGGAATATGGAAATGCGGAGCAAAATGACTGCTGTTGGCAACAAAATCGATTATCTCGTCGCTCAACAGGTTGGGTTCGCATGAAGAGATACGTATGCGGAAGTCGGCTTCTATAGTATCAAGCGAATGCAGCAAGTCAACAAATGTTTCTCCTGTACTCTTACCGAAATCGCCTATATTGACCCCCGTAAGAACAAGTTCTTTTGCGCCTTCCTGAAGTGCTTGCTTTGCCTGTGCAACTATCGACTCGATATTGGCATTTCTGCTCTTTCCACGGGCATATGGGATAGTGCAATAAGTGCAGAAATAATCGCATCCGTCCTGCACCTTCAGAAAGCAACGCGTACGATCGTCTTTCGACCATGAAGAATGGAACTCACCCACTTCCCGAATCTTGCCTACCACCACATTCCCCAAACCAATCTCACCCATTCTCTTCTCCAGACTGTCCACGAATTCAGGTATTGAGAACTTCTCATTCATCCCAAGCACATAATCCACCTCCGGCATGGAAGCGATCTCTGCAGGTTTGAGTTGGGCATAGCATCCCGTCACGATGAGAACAGCATCAGGCGCCTGACGACGCAACCGGTGAATTGCCTGTCTACCCTTATGGTCGGCAGCATCAGTCACACTGCAGGTGTTGAGGATCACCACATCCGGCATCTCATCTTTCTGTGCCTTTGTGTGTCCTCTCTGCAGCAACTCTTTCCCAAGAGCCGAACTCTCGGCAAAATTCAGTTTGCAACCCAATGTGTAGAATGCCACCTTCATGCTATCTCCATGCGATCTTTCCACGCAATCTTCATGCTGTATTCAGTTTGCAAAGGTAATTGTTTTTTGCCACATACACAAACAAAAACGGTTGCCATACAGCAACCGTTTTTATTAATGGAATCCCAAATTCCGATTATACGTTTCCCAAAAGGATACGTGAATTGCTTATCCGAGGAAGGTAAGCAGCAAACCTGCAGCCACTGCACTTCCAATCACGCCTGCCACATTTGGACCCATAGCGTGCATCAAAAGGAAGTTGCCGGGGTTCTCTTCCTGCCCTACCTGCTGACTGACGCGTGCAGCCATAGGTACTGCAGAAACACCTGCCGATCCGATCAACGGATTGATCTTCTCCTTTGAGAATACGTTCATCAGTTTGGCGAGAAGCACACCGCCAGCACTACCGCAACCGAATGCCACAATACCCATAACCATAATCAGGATGGTTTGCAGATTCAGGAAGGAAGCACCTGTAGCTGTTGCACCTACCGACAAACCTAGGAAGATAACCACGATATTCATCAATTCGTTTTGTGCAGTCTTGCTCAGACGGTCAACTACACCGCACTCCTTCATCAGGTTGCCAAGCATAAGGCATCCGATAAGAGGAGCTGCGTCAGGAAGAATAAGAGCAACAATAGTGGTCACCATGATCGGGAACACTATCTTCTCAGTCTTGCTGACAGCACGCAACTGTTTCATCTTTATGGCACGCTCTTTCTTGGTTGTCAGAGCACGCATGATAGGCGGTTGAATAACGGGAACCAATGCCATGTAGCTATATGCTGCAATAGCGATAGGACCAAGCAGTTCGGGAGCCAGTTTTGATGTAAGGAAGATACTCGTAGGACCATCAGCGCCACCAATAATACCTATTGATCCTGCCTGAGCCTCGGTGAAACCGAAAGCATTTGCACAGAGGAAAGTAAGGAATATACCTATCTGTGCAGCAGCGCCAAGCAGAAGCGATTTAGGATTGGCGATAAGCGGACCGAAGTCAGTCATTGCACCCACACCGATAAAAATCAGACAGGGGTACAGACCGGCTTTCACACCTATATAAAGGATATCGAGCAGACCTCCGTGTTTCATAACCTCACCATACGAGTGATAGAAGGGACTCTCGGGATCAAGGAAAGCCGCCCACATCTCACTATGGAACATATTGGCCCCGGGCAAGTTGGTAAGCAACATACCGATGGCAATCGGCAAGAGCAACAATGGTTCGTATTGCTTCTTTATTGCCAGGAAAGCGAGGAAGAAAGCAATCAGCAACATACATGCCTGACGCCAGTTGATGTTCATGAACCCCATTGTCTTGAAGAAATCCACCACTTCCGACCATACACTTTCCTCTTCAGGAGTCTGAAGGTCTGCGTCAGGAGCGATGTTATCCTCGACAATGCATGTGGTTTCTGTTGCAGCAACGGTATCTGCCTGCTGGGCAAAGGTCAAAGCGCCGACACTCAGTGCCAATGCAAGAAATAAATACTTGATGAAATTCATTTTTCTGCCAATTTGTAAAATTATCCAAGCACAACGAGCAAGTCTTCCTGCATTACGTTCTGACCAGCCACTACTGCTATTTGCTTAACAACACCGTCTTGCTCTGCCATAACAGCATTCTCCATCTTCATGGATTCAAGAGTAAGAAGCGTGTCGCCTTTCTTCACTGCCTGACCAACAGTTACCAGCACTTTGATAACCGATCCTGGAAGCGGAGAGGTAACCTTCACACCTGCAGCAGGTGCAGCTGCTTGCGGTTGAGGAGCGGGTTGAGCAGGTTGTGGAGCTGGTTTGGGAGCCTCTGCCTTAGGTGCTTCAGCCTTAGGAGCAGCAGCTGCAACAGTCTCAATCTCAACGAGTTTGTCGTCCTGCATAACGTTTTTGCCAGGTTCAACAAGCACACTCTTCACTACTCCAGCGAACTCCGACTTGATGCTGTTTTCCATCTTCATTGATTCCATGGTCAGCAACTCGTCGCCCACCTTGACAGTGTCACCCACTTTAACAAGTACCTTAACGATAGATCCTGGAAGCGGAGACTTAACAGCCTGAACACCTGCCGTTTGTGGAGCTACGTTTGCTACTTGAGGAGCAGGAGCAGTTGTAGTGCGAGGCATAGCTTTAGGAGCTTCTTCTTTAATGATCGACACCTGGAAGGTAGTGCCATTAACAGTTACCTCTGCAAGATTTTGTCCTATCTCTTTGACGGCAGTATTGTAGTCATGACCGTCGATAACAAATTTGAATTCTTTCATTTTGTTGATTAGTTTTTATGCCACATCAGAAACGATGCAGATTGTTCATTCCGTAAAGTTTTGAGTTCCAAGGTGAATATTTGCGTTCCACCTTTTTGATAGTTACATGTGTAGGTCCTTCATCGTCATGAATGCCATTGTAATACAGATGCAAAGCCATGGCGATGGCAGCAGTAGCTTCCCCGGTGAGTGTGATAGTCTCCGACTTCTCAGTACGTGGAGCGCCAACCGACTCAGGGATATCGGCGGGTTTGGCAACTTTGATGCGCGGACGCATGATGAAACCAAAGAGTTTCAGCACGTAAATCAGCACAACAAGGAGCAGGAACACCAGTCCGAAGCCAAGCAGAGTGACCATCCAGACATGTGACCAATTTGCTACAAGAAAAATCATAATTATATTACTGAATTAAAAATTACAGAGGAATATTGGAGTGTTTCTTAAGCGGGTTGGTGAGACGTTTGGTCTGCAACATTTCGAAGGCACGAATGATGCGGGCACGAGTGTTGCGAGGCTCAATCACGTCATCAATATAACCGCGGTTAGCAGCCTGATAAGGAGAAGCGAACTTGTCTTTGTACTCTTCTTCTTTCTCTGCAATGAATTTCTTCTTTTCTTCGGGATCTTCAATAGCCTTGATAGCTTTTGCCTGAAGAACGCCGACAGCACCACTAGCGCCCATAACAGCGATCTCAGCATTAGGCCATGCATAGCACATATCACCACGCAACTGTTTGCAAGACATCACTATATGGCTTCCACCATAAGACTTGCGGACGGTGATGGTAACCTTAGGCACAGTAGCTTCTCCATAAGCGAACATCAGTTTTGCTCCATGGTCGATAATACCTGCATACTCTTGTCCTGTTCCGCAGAGGAAACCGGGAACATCCACGAGGGTAAGAATCTGGATGTTGAAAGCATCGCAGAAACGAACGAATCGAGCAGCTTTGCGTGAAGCATCGCAGTCGAGCACACCTGCAAGCCAGTTGGGTTGGTTGGCGATGATACCTGTTGAACGCCCGTTGAAACGAGCGAAACCGCAGATGATATTCTTTGCATAATCCTTCTGCACTTCCATGAAATCACCATTATCCACGATAGTCATGATGATATCTTTCATGTTGTACGGTTTGTTAGGATCGTCAGGAACTATCTCATTCAAGCTATCCTCAATACGAGCAGGATCATCGGTGCATTCGAAGAGAGGAGCTTCCTCCATGTTGTTTTGCGGGATGAACGAGATCAATCGGCGAATCTCTTGCACTGCTTCTTCTTCGGTAGCAGCAACGAAATGAGTAACACCCGATTTGGTAGCGTGTACTTTGGCACCACCGAGTTGCTCGACAGTGACATCCTCACCTGTTACACTCTTCACAACCTTCGGACCAGTGATGAACATATATGAATTTTGTTCGGTCATCATGATGAAGTCGGTAAGAGCAGGGCTATACACAGCACCACCCGCGCAAGGACCAAAGATAACAGAGATCTGCGGAACGACACCCGAAGCGAGGATGTTACGCTCGAAGATCTCAGCATATCCAGCAAGTGCACAAGCACCTTCCTGAATACGAGCACCACCCGAGTCATTGAGTCCGATGATAGGAGCACCCAGTTTCATAGCCATATCCATAACGTGGCAAATCTTCTGAGCCATAGTTTCTGACAGAGAACCACCTATAACGGTAGCATCCTGTGCGAAAACGAATACCAGACGACCGTCGATAGTACCCGATCCGCATGCGACACCATCACCGAGGAATACTTTTTTCTCCATACCGAAGTCGGTGCAACGGTGAGTAAGGAACATATCCACTTCTTCGAACGAACCTTCGTCGAGGAGCATGTTAATACGCTCTCTTGCAGTAAAACTGCCTTTTGCGTGATGTTTTTCAACGGCAGCTTCACCACCACCGGCGAGAGCTTTAGCGCGTGAATCAATCAGTTTTTGTATTTTAGCTGTATCCATATCAATCTATTAAATTAGAATATCCTTCAATGATTGAGCATTTGAGATGATAATGAAATCATTTGGGTTGTTCGCAGATTTCTGTGAGGACTCCGCAAGTTGATTTTGGGTGCAAGAAAGCAATCATCAGATTTTCAGCGCCTTTACGTGGAGCCTTGTCGATGAGTTGCAGACCTGCAGCTTCAGCTTCAGCCAAAGCCTCTGCAACATTCTCAACGTTGAATGCTACATGGTGCACACCACCACGGCCACCGTTTTTCTCAATAAACTTAGCGATAGTAGACTCAGGGCAAGTGGGTTCAAGAAGTTCAATTTTGGTTTGTCCGACTTTGAAGAAAGCAGTTTTCACTTTCTGGTCAGCGACTTCCTCGATTGAGTAGCACTTGCTACCGGTTAAAAACTCAAAGAAAGGTATGGTTGCCTCGAGAGAGGTAACAGCAATACCAAGATGCTCGATATGAGACGGTTTCATAATAAAAATGAATTTAAGTTGTTATTATATTGTTAGTTATTTATTATAATCTTTTCCGATCTATCCCATTTTACGAAATAACGTGCAAAGTTAGTCATTTTTTTCAATTCGTGCAAGCAAAAAACATAGTTTTTTTTCATATTTTTTCGCATAATAAAACCAATGCCTACAATCGAGTTGTGAGCATTGGTTTACGTAAGGAGAGAAACTATCGGTTTAGACGATTAGCAAACCGGAATTACAAGGATCAAACAGTGAGTTTTCTATCTCACTTCTGCGCCAAGGATATTCAGTTTTTTGCCATTTACGATAATATATATCATTCCATTCTCCACGATCTTGTATGTTTGGCGATTGGATGCATCCATATCCTCAACTCCATTTGCTAATGCATCAGCTACCACTATATCTCCACGATTAGGAATAGCATCGAAGTAGATGTAATTGTCTTTTAGAGTATACACGAGTTTATTATCTCCTTGTTTCACATCGATCGATTCCCAAGATTCCGGTTTTGGAACACGCAGAGAGAGAGGATAGTCGTAATCGCAAACATCATCTGCAATAAAATGTGTAAGTTCGTATGTTACACTATAAGCATTGCTTGCTTTCTCGCTGAAATTAGTTGCCTTATACTCTTTGCAATACATAGCAGCATCACGAAGAGGAGCAATCCATAACTCTTTATCATTCTGATTTGCCCACTGAAGAGCACCAGTTATTGCATCTAAACTAGTTGGAGAATACGTAGCGTTACCGTTTTTATTGATTCCCATTCCCTGAATACCATGAGTCATGAACACAACCCATCCTTCATTGGATATAGCTCTATGAAATTGACTTACAAAATCAGCTAATGACACTACTTTACCCACAGACCCGGTAATAATAGCTGGTATTCTAGCCCAATTAGTAGGACCATTTTTGCCCATAATATCCGGAAGATTATCACCATCCTGATCTGTATCACAAACACGACCAGCAAGATAGTT
>JAEEGL010208042.1_pt1 | contig 10000 bp, 8 predicted proteins | sample 9134231 | NCBI WGS metagenome assembly JAEEGL01 (sample SAMN16246548, study PRJNA631951) | gut metagenome | biome: gut microbiome; feature: rumen; material: fiber-attached | host: Bos | place: Iran: Karaj | collected 2018-10 | reverse complement strand
TGCTCGATGGACTATGAGGCCATGCTCGACCGTTCCCTGCGCCTGACCCTCGCCGAAGCCGCCTCGGGCTGGCTGGAAGCCGAACTGGTCAAACAACTGCCGAAAGACTCCCCCGTCCGCATCATCAAGCCCGCCGCCGGCTATGCCTCCTGCCCCGACCACAGCCTCAAGCGGGACATCCTCGCCCTGCTTCCCGGAGCCGGGTTCCTGGACATCCGCCTCACGGACTCCTGCGCGATGATTCCCGACGCCAGCATCTGCGCCCTCGTCTTCGCACACCCTTCCGCCACCTACCCCGACATCCGGCACCTCCCGGCGGAAGCCCTCGACGCCTACGCCTCCCGCCGCGGCTTCACCCCCGAAGAAAAACAGCTCTTCCTCGGCCACCTCCGCTGACAAGCTTAAGAGACCCCGATGACTGGCCCGCCAAACCCCACTGGCCCGGGCCAGCCCCTTCGAAATCGAGACCACTGGCCCGGAAAAGGCGGGATATCTGGGCCAGTCTCCTATAAAAAACGACAATTTCATAAAGAATCGTAAAAATGTGACGAGTGGTCTTCTTTGTTTATGAGGAAAACGATAACTTGCCCTAAAAACCCAAACTTATGCAAAAGCCTCATTTCTATCATTACGCCACGGAAGGATTAAAAGATGATATCCTGTTCCTATCTACGGCTGACTTCGTTGCCGGAATCAACCGTATCGCACTCATCCTCTGCAGGCTAGGACTGGCACATCCTGTTCAGGTAATCTGCTTCTGTTTGATGGACAATCACCTACACATCATCCTCTACGGATTGGAAGATGATTGCGATCTGTTTATGGCGCGATATAAACAAGCCACGGAACTCTGGCTGCGATTCCATGGTGGAGACAATCTCCCGGGAAAAGTCTGGAATATCGGGCACTGGCTCATACCCGATTCCGAGCGGCTCAAGGAGACCATCGCATATATCCACCGTAACCCGCTGGCGGCCGGGATGGCCGTCACGCCAGCGGGATACCTTTGGAGTTCGGCTTCACTGCTCTTTTCAGACCATACTTGGATAAAGAAAACGGCTATCCCCATCGGTAATTTGTCAACCTACGAGCGACGGAATCTGTTCTCCAGCAAGTCAGAACTGCCCGGCGACTGGCTCTATTTGTCTGACGGCCTGATCTGGCCCGGCAATTTCGTAAATTACAAACTGATGGAGCGACAGTTCAAATCTGTGCGCGACTACCAATTCTATATGAACAAAGGAGTCGAATCCGATATCAATCAGCAAATCTACGGAGATGCGGCTTCTCTCCCGGACGGGGAGATCGCCATGCTGGCCCGAAGCATCTCAAAAGAATATTCAGGTACGGATCGAATCGCAGATCTGGGCGTCCGGGAAAGGATCTCCCTGGCGCGCAAGATCAAGAAACAGACCGGAGCTACTTCCAAACAGATCGCCCGCATCGTCCGACTGAAATTATCAGAATTGGAGCCCATCTTGAATTCCCAGAAAGGATGACTGGCCCGCCAAACCCCACTGGCCCGGGCCAGTCCCTTCGAAATCGGGACCACTGGCCCGGAAAAGGCGGGATATCCAGGCCAGCCTCCCGGCCCCGATGGGTTCAAGGGAGACTTTTGCTTTAGGGGATTCTGCGGGAGGGCTATTCGGCGTCTACCCAGAGGAAGACTTTGTCGCCGCGGCGGAGTTTGCCGTCGGGACAGATGGCTGGATCGACCCGCACCGAGCAGCGGCTGCCTTTGGGAGCCATTTCCACCGGGTCGAACTCCAGGCGGATATCCTCTGCGTCGAATTCCACCACGCCCGTCGTGGGGCCGATGACCATCAGGCGGTCGCCCCGGTGGAGGTCGCCGGTCTCGGCGGAAATCTCCGCCACCCCGATGCGGTCGAACCAGTTGGTGACCTTGCCGAGATAGACCTTGCGTTTGGTGGCCTGGGAGCCATAGACGGCGCTCCATTCGCCGAGACGTGCTCCCTGGTAATACCCGTCCCAGAAACCCCGGTTGAAAACCTCGGCGAGCTCAGCTTTCAACGCAGCGGCCAGTTCCGGGGTATAGCTCCCGTCACAGACGGCATCCGCCGCCCGCCGGTAGCAGGAAGCGCATCGCCCCACATATTCCGCGGAGCGGGCCCGGCCCTCGATCTTGAAGACCTGCACGCCGGCGGCGATGATGCGGTCCAGGAACTCGATGGTACAGAGATCCTTGGGGGACATGATGTACTCGTTGTCGATGAGCAGTTCATTGCCGGTCTCGCGGTCCCGGACCTCATAGCTGCGGCGGCAGATCTGGTAGCAGGCGCCACGGTTGGCCGAAGCGCCGGCCGCGTGCAGCGAGAGATAGCATTTGCCGCTCACGGCCATACAGAGCGCGCCGTGGGCGAACATTTCGATGCGGACGGGCCGCCCCGACGGGCCGCAGATCCGCTCGCGGACAATCGCTTCGTGGATCTCCGCCACCTGCTCGAGGGTCAGTTCGCGGGCGAGTACGACCACGTCGGCGAACTGCGCATAGAAGCGCAGCGCCTCGACATTGGAGATGGAGAGCTGGGTGGAAATATGGACCTCGAGCCCGATCTGCCGGCAATACTGGATGGCGGCGATGTCCGAGGCGATGACGGCATCGACCCCGGCGCTGCGGGCGGCATCCAGCGCCTCGCGCATCGCCCCCAGGTCCTCCTGATAAAGGGTGATATTCAAGGTCAGGTAGCTCCTCACCCCCGCCTCGCGGCAGATGCGCACCACCTCCGGCAGGTCCTCCGGCAGGAAATTGTTCGCCGACCGGCTGCGCATATTGAGCCGGCCGATACCGAAATAGACGGAGTCCGCTCCACCCTGGATGGCAGCCCTCAGGCAGTCGAAACTGCCCGCCGGCGCCATAATCTCGAGTTCCTTCTTGTCCATCACCTGCAAAGATACGGCGAAATCACAAGAACTTTTCGTATTTTTGTTAAAACCGAACCCCCATGTTGAAAGTTCTTCTCCTCTCCCTGCTGGCCCTCCTGGCGCCCGCCCGTCCGGAAGCCGTAGAAATTCCCGTCCCGGACGGTACGCTCTACATCCAGCCGCTCGCCGAAGACGCCATCCGGATACGGGTACTCCCCGACGGCCAGGCCAAACTGGAGGAACTGATCTTCACGGAACAGGTCCAAACACCGAAATACCGCATCCGGCGCCGCAAGGGAAACATCACGGTCCGCACGCGGCGGATGTCCGCCGAATTCAATACCGCCACGATGACGCTGCGTTTTCTGGATGCCCGGGGCCGGGTTCTCTTGCAGGAAACGGATCGCTACCTCGTCCGGTTCGATAACCAGCCGGGCTACATCGCCTGCGTCAGTTTCGACTCACCGGAGAGCGAACACCTCTATGGCACCGGCCAGTTCCAGGATGGCTACCTGGACATCCGCGGCCTGACCCGCCGTCTGACGCAGGTCAACACCCAGATCTCCCTGCCGATGATCCTCTCCAGCCGCGGCTGGGGCCTGCTTTGGCACAACTACGGCCTGACGGAATTCAACCCGCCCAGGGACAGCATGCTCCTGGCGCCCAATGACTATGGCGGCGAAGGGGTCACCGTCGACGCCACGGGTACGGCCGGCAACCGCCGCGAACGCCGCTATTTCCAGATCTTCACCGGCTATATCGACGCCCCCTTCGACGGGGAATACGCCCTTTTGCTCGATGTCGGCCGCGAAATGGCCCGCCGGCATTATCTGACCGTTAACGGCAAACCAGTCATCGATGTCTCCAACACCTGGCTGCCGCCCACCGCCTCGGTCAAAGTCCAACTCAAAGCAGGAAGGAACGACGTGACGGTCGAGGGCGTCCTCGGAGACCGGCCCGTCCTCCACTGGCGTCCGGTGGACGACCGTACCACCTTCCGCTCCCCTGTCGCGGAAGGCCTCGACTACACCGTCTTCGCCGGCGGCGCCGACGCCGTGATGCTCAGTTTCAGAACCCTGAGCGGCCACGTCCCGGCCCTGCCGGACTGGATCTTCCGCTACATCCACTGCCGGGAGCGCTATGACACCCAGGACGAACTCCTGCAGGCGGCCCGCCGCTTCCACGCCGAGGACATCCCCGTCGGGACGATCGTACAGGACTGGCAATGGTGGGGTAAATACGGCTGGAATGCGATGCAATTCGACGAAGACAAGTATCCAGATCCCAAGGCGATGACCGACGAATTGCACGGGATGGGCCAGCACCTGATGCTGTCGGTCTGGTCCAAGATCAGCCGCGACGCCGTGCTCGGGCGGGAGGCCGCTGCGCACGGCTACTACATCGACGGCACGGAGTGGATCGATTTCTTCCAGCCGGACGCGGCCGCCTTCTACTGGGACCATTTCCGCGCGAGCCTGCTCCCGACGGGCATCGACGCCTGGTGGCAGGACGCCACGGAGCCCGAGAACGACGACCTCAAGGGCCGCCGCATCGGCCCCGACCAGATTCCGGGCGAATGGTACCGCAATGTCTATCCGCTGAAAGTCATCCAAACTGTCTATGAGGGGCTGCGGCGCGACCAGCCCGACCGCCTGCCCGTCATCCTGACGCGCAGCGCCTTCCCAGGTATCCAGCGCTACGGTGCTGTGACCTGGAGCGGAGACGTGGGCAGCGACTGGGACGCGCTGCGCCGCCAGATCGCGGGCGGACTGGGCCAGATGGCCGCCGGCCTGCCCTGGTGGACCTATGATGCCGGCGGCTTCTTCCGTCCCGGCGACCAATACACCGACCCCGGCTACCAGGAGCGGATGATCCGCTGGATCCAGGCCGCCGTCTGGCTGCCCTTCATGCGCGTGCACGGCTACCAGAGCCGCACAGAGCCCTGGGAGTACAGCCCCGAGACGGAACGCCGCTTCAAGGCTGCCATCGCCCAGCGCGAAGCCCTGCTCCCCTATATCCTGGAGCAGGCCCGCCGCGTCTGGGAAGAGGACTATACGCTGATGCGCCCGCTGGTTTTCGACTTCCCAGATGACGAAGAAGCCTTGCGGCAGGACTGCGAATGGATGTTCGGACCGGACTACCTCGTCTGTCCGGTCACAGCCGGGGGCGTCTCTTCCTGGAAGGTATATCTACCGGAGAATCAGGCAGGTTGGGAAGATATCCGCAACGGTGTCCGCTACGCCGGTGGGCAGGCGCTCGAAGTCCCCGTGGACCTCGACGCCATCCCCGTTTTCAAACGGCTGGGATAACGGCCAGCCTAGCGCGTTTTCAGCCAGGCCAGGGCATCCTCCAGCGGGGTCTCCGTGAGGACGTCGGGGGCAATCGGATCGTCGCAGGAGACGGCCAGCAAGGCCGCAGCGGCCAGCAGGAACAATTTGATCCGATTCCGCATACGAAACTATTCAAGTGACCACTCGGGACCGTCCTTGGTGTCCTTGACCTGGATGCCCAGGGCCTTGAGGGCGTCGCGGATGTGGTCGGAGGTGGTCCAGTCCTTGGCGGCCTTGGCGGCGGCGCGCTGCTCGAGTACCATCTGCATCAGTCCGTCGATGACCTTGGAAGAATTGCCGCCGGCGGCCTCTTCGTCCTTGAGACCGAGTACGCCGAAGACCACGTCGTCGAAGAGCTGTACGAGGGTGGCGAGATCCCCTTTGGAGAGTTTCAGCTGCCCGGCTTTGGCGGAGTTGATGATGCGGACGGCCTCGGCGATGTGGGCGAGGGCCACGGGGGTATTCATATCGTCGCACAAGGCATCATAGATGCCCGTGAAGACGGCTTTCACGGCCGCATTGTCGGCCGGGCAGGTGTCGGGTGCGACATTTACCGGTTCCTCGCCGTAAGGGTACTGCGGAACCTTGCGCCCGGTCATCGCATAGAGGTCGCGGGCGGCCTGCATCAGGCGGCCCAGCCCCTTCCCGGCGGCCTGCAGGGCCTCGTTGGAGAAGTCCAGTGTGCCGCGGTAATGGGCCTGGAGGATGAAGAAACGGACGGTCATCGGGCTGTAGGCCTGCGTGAGCTTCGGGTGGTCGCCCGCGAAGAGCTGCGGCAGGGTGATGAAGTTGCCCAGCGACTTGCCCATCTTCTGTCCGCCGATGGTAATCATATTGTTGTGTACCCAGTAATGCACGCCCTGGGTGCCGCGGGAGGCTTGGTTCTGGGCGATTTCGCACTCGTGGTGCGGGAACATCAGGTCCATTCCGCCGCCGTGGATGTCGAACTCGCGGCCGAGGTACTTCTCGCCCATCACCGAGCACTCGAGATGCCAGCCCGGGAAGCCCTCGCCCCAGGGGGAGGGCCAGCGCATGATATGCTCCGGCTCGGCCTTTTTCCAAAGGGCGAAATCGAAGGGGGCGCGCTTGTCGCCCTGGCCGTCCAGGCTGCGGGTGCCCTCCAGGGTATCCACGAGATTGCGTCCGGAGAGGACGCCATAATGGAAGTCGCGGTTGTATTTCTCAACATCAAAATAGATGCTGCCGTTGCTCTCGTAGGCATAGCCGGCCGCGAGTATCTTCTTGACGGCCTCGATCTGCTCGATCACGTGGCCCGAGGCGCGCGGCTCGATGGAGGGCGGCGCGACATTGAGCAGGCGCATCGCCTCGTGGTAGCGCAGGGTGTAGGCCTGCACGACCTCCATCGGCTCCAGCTGCTCCAGGCGGGCCTTCTTGGCGATTTTGTCCTCCCCGTCATCGGCATCGTGTTCCAGGTGGCCCACGTCCGTGATGTTGCGGACGTAGCGCACCTTGTAGCCCAGGTGGCGCAGCAACTTGCTCAGCACATCATAGGTCACCCCCGGACGGGCGTGGCCGAGGTGCGCGTCGCCATAGACGGTCGGACCGCAGACATACATGCCTACGTGGCCGGGATGAATGGGGACGAAGAGCTCTTTGCGGCGGGTCAGGGTATTGGTCAGGAAGAATTCTCGCATGGTCGTTTTTCGTATATCAAGGCGAAGATACGAATTTTCTGCGTATCTTCGCCTTTATGAAACTCATTAGTTGGAATGTCAACGGCCTGCGGGCCGTCGCCGGCAAGGGCTTCGCGGAGGCGTTCGCGGCCCTCGACGCTGATTTCTTCTGCCTCCAGGAGACCAAACTCCAGGCCGGCCAGATCGACCTCGAATTCATCGGATACCAATCCTACTGGAACTACGCCGACAAGAAAGGCTATTCGGGGACGGCCACCTACACCCGCCACACGCCCCTGTCCGTGGTCTGCGGCATCGGGGTGGACGAGCACGACCACGAAGGGCGCGTGCTCACCCTCGAGTTGCCGGATTTCTATCTGGTGAATGTCTATACGCCCAATTCCCAGGACGGCCTGCGGCGCCTGGACTACCGGATGCAGTGGGAGGATGCCTTCCGGGCCTATGTGAGCGGCCTGGCGGAGAAGAAGGGCGTGGTGATCTGCGGCGATATGAATGTCGCCCACGAGGAGATCGACCTCAAGAACCCCGCCACCAACCATTTCAACGCCGGCTTCTCCGACGAGGAGCGGGGCAAGATGAGCGAGCTGCTCGCCGCCGGCTTCCGCGACAGCTGGCGCGACGCCCATCCGGGCGAAGCCAAGTATTCCTGGTGGTCCTACCGCATGGCCGCCCGCGAGCGGAACGTGGGGTGGCGCATCGACTATTTCCTCGTGTCCGACTCGCTCGCCCCGCGCATCGCGGGCACGGACATCCACAACGAAATCTTCGGCTCCGACCACTGTCCGGTGGAGCTGGTATTGTCAGAATCATAACACTTCAAACGATGAAAAGAACCCTGTATCTTACCATTTTCCTGCTTTTTGGCGCGCTGAGCCTCCTGCAGGCGCAGACCATACGGAAGGGAGACTGTTTCTTTGACGGATTCACCCTCTATACCGTCCAGGAGATCCGGACGGGCAATGTCGTCTATATGACGGACGCCCAGGGCGACGAAGAACTGACCCTGGAGCAGTGGGGCACTCCCGCGGGCGTGTACCGGCTGCGGCCCAGCCGCAATGCCGAAGAGCCGAAATACGGCGCCGAGTTCGGCTGCCGCGTCGAATACATCAGCCAGCCGGACAACAAGTATCTGCAGGTCATCGGCGACAATTACATGGTCCTCAAGGTCCTGCCGCTCGTGAATCCGACGGATGACATCGCGGCGGGCAGCCTCTGGTACAACGGCGGTCTGGTATACGACGCCAACCCCGCCGAGGACGGTTCCGTCCGGATGAACGCCATGGCGGAGGGCGAGGAGCAGGAATTCATGCTGATTCCCGCGATGGACGGCGGAGACCTGTTCGCGATCGAGGACGGGCCGAACGGCGCCAACAATCAATATGAGGATGCCGCCTACGCCCGCCGGATCCGGCGGGAAGGGCTGGACGTGATCTGCTTCTACGACAAGAGGAACCGCCTGACGGATGCGATGCAGGCCACGCAGGTCTGGGACTCCCAGGCGCTGAACGTCCGGCAGTGGATGGCGCTGATCTGCGGGGACTACAGGACCGAAGGTGGCGCGAATGTGATCATCCGGGAAGCCGGATCGTCGTGTCGGGGGAAAGAAATGCCCCTTGAGCCGGTCACGTTCAACGGAGGCGTTACCGGCGTCCTCGATTTCGGAACGGGCGGCCCGTACCTGACCGGAAAGGTGGAGGCTGTCCCGACCCAGGACGGTCTGCGGCTCACCGAAGTCAAGATGAACGACGGGGAGCCCTGGTACGAGCGGACGGTTTCCTACTTTGACCTGACCTGGACCGGCGGGCAGAACCGCTTCGGCTTCGCCAGCGACATCCTGCTGGTCGGCGTGCTTCACCGCTACGACAAGGCGCTCCTGCGCGTGATGCGCAACGCCATCCTGGCCGCGCACGGCTACGTGTTCCAGTCGAAGGACCTGAAGACCTATTTCGAGGCGCAGCCCTGGTACAAGCCGGCCGCGAACAACGCAGCCGTCAAGCTCTCGCTGCTCGAGCAGCTCAACGTCGCCCTGATCCAGGAGGCGGAACGGGCGGAATAACCGGTTTCATTGCAACGCGATGTACTGTTCCAATCATAACGACAACGTCATCTACGAGACCTGGTATCCCGGGCCATATACCCTTTACGGCGATGTCCTGACCGTGGGCGCTCCGGTGAGCCACAAGCGCCGCGTGTCCCTGTGCGCCGAGGACCTGGACATCTGGCCTTCGTCCGTCGACCTGGCGGAATTCAAGACCCTGGTCATCGAAAAGAGCGTCTGCCGGGTGGGACCCGGCTTCATCGAGGGCTTCCCTTCGCTGCTCGATCTCATCGTCGAGGCGGACCTGAAGACCATCCCGTGCACCCCGGAGCTGGAGGCGCTCCTGAAAAAGAATGACGTCATCATCCGCGGGAGCTTCAACTCCGCGGCGGAGAAGCTCGCGAAGAAGCTGGGCCTGCGCTTCATCCACAAGAACATCAGCCTGTCATCCTACTACAACAGGGACTATGACCAGGGCACCAGGCTCACCCTGTGCTTCCAGTACGAGGAGCCTCCTTTTATCTGGCGGGATGATACGTGCTCGGGCATTTCCGCCGGCAACACCGGCGGCGGCACCGTCCGCACCGACTATCCGGAGGATTTCTACGTCGGATACGATGCCGAAAAGTTTGCGGAAGACTACGTCGGCGCGCACCACTACGAGAATGTCCGGACCAACAAGGAGCTCGACGACTTCCTGAAGGAAGCCAACCGCCGGCTGAAGAAGTAGCATGGACGGCCGGGAACTGGAAATCATGGCACCCGCGGGCGGCTTCGAGTGCCTGCGGGCGGCGATCCAGGGCGGGGCGGATTCCGTCTATTTCGGCATCGGCCGGCTGAACATGCGCAGCCGTTCGGCGGCGAATTTCCTGCCGGAGGACCTGCCGGAGGTGGTCCGCATCTGCCGGGAGGCGGGGATACGCAGCTACCTGACGCTGAACATCACCCTGTTCCAGGACGACCTGGCCGCGATGCGGCAGGCGTTGGACGCCGCGCGCGAGGCGGGGGTGGACGCCGTGATCGCATCGGACATCGCCGCCATCCATTACTGCCGGCAGATCGGGCTGGAGGTCCATATTTCCACGCAGCTGTCC
>JAEEGL017271416.1_pt1 | contig 10001 bp, 9 predicted proteins | sample 9134231 | NCBI WGS metagenome assembly JAEEGL01 (sample SAMN16246548, study PRJNA631951) | gut metagenome | biome: gut microbiome; feature: rumen; material: fiber-attached | host: Bos | place: Iran: Karaj | collected 2018-10 | reverse complement strand
TGTTAACGGAGAATATGCATTCCCTACGGTGCTCTTCGTTGTTTGGGCATTTAAGGGCTTCGGAATGGCACTTGTTCACAACTGCTCATTCCCTATGGTTGTTGAGCTCTGCTCTTCAAAGAAGATCGGAAAATTCACCGGCTTCTATTATACGGCAAGCATGGCTGCTCAGACGGTAACGCCTATCCTCATCGGACTTATTTTCAGGATCTCCCTTGCATGGAGCGCACTTCCCGTATACGCATGCTTTGCTTATGCCGCAAGTGCGATCGTGTTCATCCTCTTTGTTAAGAATATAAAGGCGAAGAAAGTGGATAATGCGAAGGGACTTGATGCATTGGGAGATGCGGATTAAATTAAGAAGGTAAAGTCAGGGAGGTCACCTCGCGACGGAGTCGCTCGGTGAAAAAGGGGCGTCAGTTGATGCGGATGCTGAGTTTCAAAAAAGCATCCAACAGCTCACCTCTCGACGAAAATCATAAACGATCATGGTGCGTCAAGACGCACCGGATACATATAAAAACAGGCAAGGAGAAACATTCGAGGATGTTCCCCTTGCCTGTTCTTATATGTACACGCTACGCGTGAAACAGATCGTTCATTATTTTTGCGGCACATTTTTTGAAAATAAAAAGATCCCTTCCCAACTGACTAAGCAGTCAAAAAAGAACCTTCCACAATGCATCTCCAGGGGCTCGAACCCTGGACACCCTGATTAAGAGTCAGGTGCTCTACCAGCTGAGCTAGAGATGCATACCGTTTATCGTTACGGCGTTTCGCCGAACGCAAGTGGTATATTACCACGGTAAATAACATTTGTCAACAATATTTTTTAAGAAATTTTCACAGATGTCTCTTTTTTTTATCTGATAATGACAACTCCCGCGAATTATGTTATCATAGAACAGCGAATGCACAGGCAGTTCCGTGTTTGGAACGGTGGATTCGGATCAATCTTCACGTGTTTGGAGAACAGTATAATGGGTAAGATATATGCGGTAATGGGGAAAAGCGCAACAGGGAAAGACACGGTGTACAAGAAGCTTTTGGAGCGGTTTGAAGGCAGATTTAAGAATGTCATTCTTTACACGACGCGTCCCATAAGACCGGGAGAAGTAAACGGTGTTGAATACTATTTTGTGACTGTGGCGGAAAAGGATCGTATGCAGAAGGATGGAAAGATCCTTGAGATACGCAGATACGATACGGTTTATGGCCCTTGGTGGTATTTTACCGCCGACGACGGGCAGATCGACCTGGAACAGAACGATTACATGATGATCACCACCCTTGCCGGATATGAGCAGATCAGGGATCATTTCGGAGAAGAAAACGTTGTTCCGATCTATACCTATATAGATGACTACACAAGACTTTCACGCGCCATCGAGAGAGAAAGGAAGCAGGGAACTCCCGGTTATTCCGAAGTGTGCAGAAGGTACCTTGCGGATGAAAGAGATTTCTCGGAGGCCGAGCTGAACAGACTCGGTGTGGCAAAGCGCTTCATCAATGATGATCTGGATCGTTGCTTGGAGGAAATTGTTGCATGGATATCAACAAAGTAAATCAGGCACAACAGGTAAATATGACCGAAGTGAAGCCGAATGCACCCGCATCGTCGGAGGCTTTCGAATTCACGCTCATGAGCAAGATCGAGGATACTGCGCTTCAGGAGAAGCTTGCGGGCCTTGTGGGCGAGATCACCGACGAAGGCAAAAAGATCGCAAAGCATATGGATGTGCGCGATATGAAGCAGTACCGCGCGTTGATCCGCGAGTTTATGAACGAAGTGGTTTCCAGATCGCATAAATTCCAGCGTGAAAACTTTCTTGATAAAAGGGGACGGCACAGAGTCTACGGCATGATCAAACTTATAGACGAGAATCTTGATGAACTTACCGCCGAGCTTCTTAAGGAAGAAAAAGATCATCTTTTGATCCTGAGTAAGATAGATGAGATCAGAGGACTGCTTCTGGATATTTTGACATGACATTCAAAGATATAATCGGACAAGAACAAATAGTCGGACACATGAAAAGTGCCGTTCGTGAAGGGAAAGTCTCCCACGCGTATATCATCGCCGGCGAAAAAGGCAGCGGCAAAAAAATGCTTGCAAACACCTTTGCCATGACAATACAGTGTGAGGAAGGCGGAACGGAACCTTGCGGCATGTGCCGCTCATGCAAACAGGCCTTGTCGGGCAACAATCCCGATATAAGATATATCACACACGAAAAGCCCAACGTTATCTCAGTGGATGAGATAAGGGTCCAGCTCAATTCGGATATAGCCATAAAGCCCTATTCGAGATCCCGTAAGATCTATATCATAGATGAAGCGGAAAAGATGAACGTGCAGGCACAGAACGCCATGCTGAAGACCATAGAGGAACCGCCGGAGTACGCGGTGATCATCCTCCTCGTGACAAATCCGGGGATAATGCTTCAGACTATTCTTTCCCGCTGCATTTTGCTTAATATCCGTGCGGTGGACAGAAAGAAGATGATAAGACTCTTGACCGACAAATACGGCGCGTCGGAATATATGGCCGAGCTTGCGGCGGATTTTTCGGACGGGAATGTTGGAAAAGCCATTGAATTTGCGGCGTCGGAGGATTTTTCGACACTTAAGGCCGGGGTGATCAGAGCGCTTGAAAAGCTCGATTCCGCCGATGCGGGTGAACTGTACAGGATCGCAAAGGAATGGTCGGATGATAAGGTGAACCTTAACGAGAGACTTTCGCTTGCGGAAATGTGGTACAGGGATCTGCTTGTGGTAAAGTCCACCGACAGGACGGACAATACGGGATTTAAAGAAGAACAGAGAGAATTATACAGACAGGCATCATTGTTCAGCTTTGAGGGGATCACTGAAAAGCTTGACGCCATAGCGCTTTTTAAGGAACGCATGAAAGTGAACGTCAATGCGGAAAGCGCCATGATGGTTATGATGCTTAAACTTGCTGATAATTAGAAGGAGACATACATAAATGACCAAGGTTATAGGAGTAAGATTCAGACAGGCGGGAAAGGTATACTATTTCGATCCGCTTGACTTTGACATAAAGCAGGGCGGCAACGTTATCGTTGAGACTGCAAGAGGCGTGGAGTTCGGATACGTTGTAATGGGACCCACCGAGGTGGAGGACGAAAAGGTGGTTCAGCCCCTTAAGGCAGTAATGCGCGTGGCAACACCCGAGGATGAATTAATTGAGTCCAATAACAGGATCAGGGAAAAAGAGGCTTTCAAGACCTGCATACAGAAGATACAGGCGAGAAACCTCGAGATGAAGCTGATCGGATGCGAATATACTTTTGACGGCAATAAGCTTCTTTTCTATTTTACAGCCGACGGACGCGTGGATTTCAGAGAGCTGGTAAAGGATCTTGCATCGGTATTCAGGACGAGGATCGAACTCCGTCAGGTAGGCGTAAGGGATGAAGCCAAGATACTCGGCGGTATCGGAATCTGCGGAAGACCCCTCTGCTGCCATTCTTATATGGCGGATTTTGCTCCGGTATCCATCAAAATGGCAAAGGAACAGAGCCTTTCACTCAATCCCACCAAGATATCCGGCGTGTGCGGAAGACTTATGTGCTGCCTTAAAAATGAAGAAGAAGCATACGAAGACCTTAACAGCAGGCTTCCCGGGATCGGAGAGAGAGTAACGACAAACGACGGGCTCAAGGGAACGGTTCAGAGCCTTCAGGTATTGAAACAGAAAGTCCGCGTCCTTGTTGAGACCGGTGATGACGAAAGAGAGCTCAAGGATTACGATGTGACCGATCTCGAATTTAAGCCCAGAAAGCACAGGGAAAACAAGGAAGCTGAGACATCCGAGCTTAAAGAGCTCGAGGCGCTTGAAAGGAAAGAAGGCAAATCGAGACTCGACGAGGATTGATCGATGGAAAGAATTGATGACCTTCAAAGAAACGGACTTAAGATAATCCAGGACACAGGACGCTTCTGCTTCGGCATGGATGCGGTGCTCCTTTCGGGCTTTGCAAAGGCCAAGCCCGGAGAGCGTGTGCTTGATATGTGTACAGGCACAGGAATACTGCCTCTCCTTATGTCCGCCAAAACTCAGGCGGAGCATTTTTCGGCCCTTGAAATACAGGAAGAAAGCGCAGATATGGCAAGGAGAAGCGTTGCCATGAATTCGCTTGAAGAAAAGATAGATATTGTGACAGGTGACGTAAAGGAAGCATCCCGTATTTTCGGAAGGGCTTCCTTTGATGTTGTTACGGTAAATCCTCCCTATATGACTGCTGGACACGGAGAGCAAAATCCGATGGATGCGAAAGCCATAGCGCGGCACGAGGTGCTGTGTACGCTTGAGGATGTTGTGCGTGAGGCGTCGGCGGTGTTAAAGACGAACGGGCGGTTCTATATGGTGCATAAGCCTTTTCGACTCGCGGAGATAATAGCCGTAATGCAGAAATATAAGCTTGAACCGAAGGGGCTGCGAGTAGTATATCCGTACGCCGACAAGGAACCGAACATGGTGCTGGTCTCAGGTGTAAAAGGGGGAAAATCGGGGATAAAGATAGAGGCTCCGCTCATTATATATAAGGAAAAGGATGAGTATACGGAGGAAATAAAGAGGGATTATGGGTTTTAGGGGAAATAGAATTGTGATAAGAATGGCCACGATTTCTACGCGCTACGCGCTCTCGAAATCGTGACACAGCAACTCGCAAACCGGTGCTACGCACCTAATTGCTCGTTACTGTTGGCATCATAAAAATTTAAAAAGCGGCTCACAAGCAAAGTGCCGCTTGCAGCCGCCTCTTAAATTTTTATTCATTCTTATCACAAAAAATGCCCCGATCAGAGAGGGGAACTCCGATCGAGGACTTGGGCTTATGAGGGGTTTAATTTCTAACAAGTGCATTCTACCATGTTAAGTACATCAAAAGTCCAACAGAAAATTTAGATTCTTTATACTTTTTTTAAAGAGGTCATTTATGCTGTATTTATGCGCCACACCAATAGGAAACCTTGACGATATGACTTTCAGAGCGATCAACGTGCTTCGGGAAGTCGATCTTATCGCGGCCGAGGATACCAGAAACAGTATAAAACTTTTAAATCATTTTGACATTCATACCCCCATGACGGCATATCATGAATTTAATAAAGTTGAGAAGGCAAAAGAGCTTGTTACATTTATGCTTGAGGGTAAAAGCGTTGCTGTAATAACCGATGCCGGAACGCCGGGAATATCGGATCCGGGGGAGGAACTCGTTAAGCAGGCAAGAGAAGCGGGCATCACTGTCACATCCGTTCCGGGAGCCTGCGCGTGCATCACCGCCCTCACAATGTCGGGACTTCCCACAAGGAGGTTCTGTTTTGAAGCATTTTTGCCTTCCGATAAGAAGGAATGCAGGCGTGTTCTGGATGAGCTTAAGAATGAGACAAGGACGATCGTCCTTTACGAAGCGCCACACAGGCTGTTAAAGACATTGCAGCTCCTTCTTGACGAGCTCGGAGACCGGGACATGACGGTAACCAAGGAACTTACAAAGAAGCACGAGAATTCATACCGCGGACACATATCCGAGCACATCGCTTTCTTTACGGCAAACGAGCCGAAGGGTGAATATGCTCTTGTGATCGCCGGAAGATCCGTTCAGGAGATCGAACAGGAAGCAAGAGACAAGTGGGATGACATTTCTCTTTCGGAGCATGTGAAGCTTTATACGGATAAGGGCATGGACAGGAAAGAAGCCATGAAAGCCGTTGCGGCGGACCGCGGCATTTCCAAGCGCGACGTCTATAATGCCCTGCTGGAGGACAAAGAATAAAACATGTTCTGTACTGAAATCGGGCGAAAGACAATTTCGCTCCGAAATCTTACGAAATTTTTTGGAAACGTTACCAAAAAGATGTAGACAAATTTACCAAACAGTGCTATGATGAAAGGCGGATATGTTAGTGAAAAGTACCAAAAACATCAAAAGAATAATCCTGACGGCACTTGTGACAGCCCTTGTGGCGGGCGGTTGTGAAGACATCGAAACGCCCGGGCAAAACGGAGAGGTGAATACCATGCCTGAAACGACTCCGACGGTAACAGTTACCCCGACCGAAGTACCCAAGCCTCAGCCGGTTACGCTTAAGACTGAGAGCCAACCCTCCGACAGCCTTCATGTGGAGACTGTAAAGGGACTTTCGGACAGCTTCATCCTCGGAATGGACGTTTCGAGCGTGATCTCTCTTGAAAAGAGCGGTGTCAGGTTTTGTGGCTTTGACGGACAGGAAGGAGATCTGTTCAAGATCCTCTCCGATGCGGGTGTGAATTACATCCGCGTAAGAGTATGGAACGATCCTTTCGATGCGAAGGGTAACGGCTACGGCGGCGGAAACTGCGATATAGATACGGCGGTCGAGATCGGTAAGCGTGCGACTAAGTACGGCATGCGACTTCTTGTGGATTTTCACTACTCCGATTTCTGGGCGGATCCCGGAAAGCAGATGGTTCCCAAGGCGTGGAAGGGCATGGATATAGAGACCAAAACTTCGGCGCTCTATGATTATACGAAGGAATGCCTTGAAAAGCTTAAAGCGGCGGGTGTCGACGTCGGAATGGTCCAGGTCGGAAACGAGACCAACGGTGCTATGTGCGGTGAAAAGATATGGATGAACATCTATTATCTTATGGATGCCGGTTCAAGAGCTACGAGAGAGGTTTTCCCCGGCGCCCTTATCGCGGTGCACTTCACCAATCCCGAGAAGGGTTCGAATCTTTTGGATTATGCGAAGAAGCTGAATTATTACAATCTTGATTATGATGTTTTCGCGTCTTCCTATTATCCGTATTGGCACGGAACCCTTGACAATCTTGCGACCGTGCTTTCAAATGTAGCGGATACATACGGCAAATATACCATGGTTGCCGAAACATCATACGCATTTACCGGTGAGGATACCGATTATTCTGCGAATACGATATCCGCGGGAAGCTCGGTTACGAAGAATTATCCCTATACGGTTCAGGGACAGGCAACCTGCGTAAGGGATGTCATAGACACTGTCGCAAACAAAACGAAGAACGGTATCGGCGTGTTCTACTGGGAAGGCGCATGGATCACGGTAGGCGGCAGCAGTTGGAACGAGAATTCCGCAAAGTGGGAAAAATACGGCTCGGGCTGGGCTTCTTCATATGCTTCCGAGTACGATCCCAACGATGCCGGCAAATACTACGGCGGGTCTGCGGTTGATAACCAGGCTTTCTTCGATAAAGACGGACATGCACTGGAGTCCCTCAAGGTCTTTGGGCTCGTGAGACAGGGAAATGCCGGAAAGGTTCAGCCGGATGCTATAGAGGATACTAACCTTGTGTTTGATATAAACGGCGAGATAAAGCTTCCCGACAAGGTGAACGCAGTCATGACGGACGGCTCCAAGCAGGAGATATCCGTGGATTGGCTGAATGTTGATATCGCCAAAATGAAGTCAAACGGCGCCGCGAGATATGAGATTACGGGACTTGCGGACGGCATGGAAGCGAAATGCTTTGTTTCCATGATAGAGTACAATTTCCTTGATAATTACAGCTTCGAGGAAGGTGAGAAGTCGTGGACGGCTACGAGCAGGAAAGAGATCAACGAGCTTTATGCGGAAGAAAAAGCCACGGATTCTCTTACGGGAAAGATGCATTATCATTTCTGGGCGGACAAGACGAAGTCGGTGGATTTCGATCTTGAACAGGAGGTAAAAGATCTTCCTGCCGGAAATTATAAGTTTGAGATTTCGATCATGGGCGGAGATGCCGAAAATGTCAATGCCTATGCTTATGTTAAAAAGAACGGCGCGGTCATAGCAAAAGGACCTGCGGACATCACGTCTTACAACGAGTGGCACAGAGGATTCATCCCACACTTTGAAGCAGAAGACGGTGATAAGATCGCAGTCGGTATACACGTGTCCTGCGACCCCAAGGGCAACGGCGCATGGGGAAAGATAGACGATGCAATGCTCAATTCGGTTTCCGAATGAAATAAACGAAAGGATGTGTAAGAGGTGAGAAAAGCAGCATACAAGACAATAGCGTTGATGCTTCTCGTATCCCTTACCCTCGGCGGCAGCGGCTGCGCGAAAAAGGACACCGGTAAAGATACTCAGACACATATCAGACAGGCAGACACCATTGCCGATAATTACAGAGTTTTTTATCAGATTTTCGTGGGATCCTTTTCAGACTCTGACGGAGATGGAGTCGGAGATCTTCGGGGAATAATCAAAAGGATGGATTACCTGAACGATGGCGACGTTAATTCCGGTGAAAGCCTTGGTGTTCAGGGACTTTGGCTCTCTCCTGTTTTTGCTTCTCCGAGCTATCATAAATACGACACTACCAGCTATTATCGTATAGATCCGGATTTCGGCACGGAAGATGACATGAAGGAGCTCATCGCTCTCTGTCATGAACGGAACGTTAAGGTCATCCTTGACCTGGTAGTCAATCACACTTCCACCGGCAATCTCTGGTTCAAGCGCTTCGAGCTTGCACATCAGTCGGGACGGACGGACGATAAATACTACAACTTCTATTCCTGGGCGACTGCCGACAACAAGAGACAGGGATGTGCATATTCAAAGATATCGGGCACGGATCATTATTATGAATGTAATTTCTCGACAGAGATGCCCGAGCTCAACTATGACAATAAAGATGTCATGGAAGAGATGGTAAATGTAGCCAAGTACTGGCTGGATCTCGGTATTGACGGTTTCCGCTTCGATGCCATCAAATACATCTATTTCGGCGATACGCCCCGGTCGGTGGCTTTCTGGCAGGATTATATGGCAGATTTAAAGGCGCTTAAGCCCGATATCTACTGTGTCGGCGAGTGCTGGTCCGCGGATGCGGAAACACTGCAGTATATATCCGCGGTGAACTGCTTCAATTTCCAGATGGCACAGGCGGAAGGCTATATAGCAAACGCCGCGAAGCGGGGAAATATCTCGGTCTTCACGGATTATGTCGAAAGTTACCAGAAAAAGGTGCGCGCGGCTAATCCCGAAGCCATGACGATCCCCTTCATTTCAAACCATGATATGGACAGAGCGGCAGGTTATCTCACACTGGCGTCCGGAAGATCTAAGATGGCGGCAAACCTTTATATATTGAGTTTCGGTTCTCCGTTCATATATTACGGCGAGGAGATAGGACTCAAGGGCTCGAGAGGAAGCTCCAACACCGATGCCAACAGGCGACTTGCAATGTTCTGGGGCGACGGTGACACGGTAGCCGATCCGAAGGGCTCAACATACGACAGCGCGAAGCAGACCAACGGCAACGTAGTAAACCAGCTTAAGGACGAAGACAGTCAGCTGGTATATTATCGGAAGCTGATCGCTCTCAGGAATAAATACCCCGAGATAGCAAGAGGCGATTACAAGGCCCTTGATTTCGGGATCACGACTTTCGGCGGCTTTATCATAAAATATGACGGTTCGGAGATAATACTCTTGCATAACACAAACGATAAGCCCGCAGAGATAAACCTAAGCACTCAGGCGGAACTTAAGGGTTCGACATTCAGTCTGCTGGACTATATAGGGCAGGGTGAGACAACGTTATCCGATGACACCCTCACCGTCGGCCCGCAAACAAGCGTTATCTTAAAGAGGTAACTATTTAAACGAAATAAAGTCGTAATACCGCGACTTTAAAATATTATCAGAGGAGAATACAAAATGAAGAAAAGATTAACAGCAATCTTAGCATGCTTCATGGCACTTTGCATGACGATCGGCATGGCCGGTTGCGGCAAAAAGAACAAAGACAACACGCCTGCTTCATCCGGTGAGACAGGTAAACAGGAACAGCAGACTCAGACTTCGAGCTCAACAGGAGATCTTTCCGCACTTAACGGAACATATAAGATCACGGTTTGGGTATCCGAGGTTGACGGTGTTAAGGCACTTACCGAACAGCAGATCAAGAAGTTCATGGAACTTCATCCCGGCATCGTTATCGACGCTACGATCGA
>JAEEGL016643838.1_pt1 | contig 10001 bp, 7 predicted proteins | sample 9134231 | NCBI WGS metagenome assembly JAEEGL01 (sample SAMN16246548, study PRJNA631951) | gut metagenome | biome: gut microbiome; feature: rumen; material: fiber-attached | host: Bos | place: Iran: Karaj | collected 2018-10 | reverse complement strand
GAGGAAGTTCAGCGCACGATGCCCTGGGTGGAGCGGATCATCCTGTCCGGTTACGACGATTTTACCTATGCACAGAAGGCGATTTCCCTGGGCGTCAAGGAATACCTGCTCAAGCCGGTTACGGCGAAGGAGCTGGAGGCGGCGCTGGACCGCGTGAGACGGCAGATTGAGGAGAAACGCCGGGAGCGGGAAAACATGACAGCCCTGCGGGAACGGCTCACCTCCGGCAATCAGTTTCTGCGGGATAAACTGCTGGCATCCCTGTTCACGGATGAAGGCGATCATGAGGATGATGAAGCGCTGCTGCGGCAGATGCGGGACCTGGGCGTAAACCTGGCGGCCGGGTGCTATGCAGTGATTGATATTGCGTTTCCCGCAGAAGGCGAGAAGCGTATCGCCTGCCGGAATGCGCTTGTCTCCCTTGCGGAGATGAGCGGCGGCGGCGTGTATGTCTGCAGCGCTCCGAAAGGAGCCCGGGCCCTGGTGCTCGGCGACAATCCGGAGGATACGGAAGAACGTGCCTATTCCTTTGCAAACTCCGCAATGCACCTGCCTGAGCTTTCCAGAGAGAAGCGGCTGCTGATCTCCATCGGTGAAACGGTGACGGATTTCCATGATATCCGCCAGTCCATGAAGAGTGCCCGGCATGCCCGTCACCTGCAGGGGCCGGAAGCGAACGAGGAAAGAAGAATCATCGGTGTCAATGAGAGCACCGGTCAGCAGAAGCCGCTGTCCGAAACGGAACTGAGTCCGCTGTATGAGCGGCTGCAGTATGCCGGAGAGGACGAGGTGGAACCAGTGCTGACGGAATATACACGGTCGCTGGATCCCGCGCTGGCGCTGGGATACCTGCGGGTGGCCGGACTGCTGGCGGCCCGGCGGATCATCCAGGAAGCAGACGGAACACCGAAGGATGTGCTTTCCGACGAGCTGGTAGAGGAAGCCATGCATACCGAGGGCGAGGAGGGATTCCGCCTGCTCGCTGAGCTGCTGAAGAAGGCGATCGCTTTCCGGAACAGGAACCGGGCCGGGTACGGGGATCCGACGATCAGCCGCGCGAGAGCCTACCTGTCCGAGCACTATTCAGATCCAAACCTGATGCTGCAGGACGTGGCAGGGGAAGTCTGCCTGTCCCAGAGCCATTTTTCCACTGTGTTTGCGCAGGAGACCGGCCTGACCTTTACCCAGTACCTGACGGCACTGCGGATCGGCAAGGCGAAGGAACTGCTTGAAGCGACGGAGATGCGTTCCTCCCAGATCGCGCTGGAAGTGGGGTACAACGACTCCCATTATTTCAGCTATCTGTTTAAGAAGACAACGGGTATGACGCCCAGTGAATACCGGCGGAGGCATCGGACCCAGGGATAAAAAATCCAACTTCGGAAAAACAATTTTCAACTGAAAACAGGTACGTACATGGTAAAAACGGAAAATTTCATACCAAAACAAAAATCCTCTGTATTTCCAGATCAGGGGATTTTTTTTATACTGTGACCAAGATGGCTCATAAGCCAAAATATGAATGGAGGAAAAACCCATGAAGAAAATTCTTGCTCTGGTAATCGCTCTGGTTATGGTTCTGGCTGCCACAGCTGCTCTGGCTGACGGCATCAAGGTTGGCATTATCAACCTGGATCCCTCTGAATCCGGCTATCGTCAGGCTAACGTTGCTGACCTGAACGCTGTATTTACCGCTGAGAACGGCTATGATGCCACGTTCGTGACTGCCCCCACCGCTGACAAGCAGCTGGAAGCAGCCCAGGGCTTCATCACCGCTGGTGTGAAGTATATCCTGGTGTCCGCCGCTGAGACCACCGGTTGGGACGAAGTTCTGCAGGAAGCGAAAGACAACGGTATCGGCGTGTTCCTGTTCGACCGTCTGATCGATTGTGACGAGTCCCTCTACACCGCGGCTGTTGTTTCCGACATGCCCGCTGAAGGTGCAAAGGCTGTTGCCTGGCTGGAGAGCCTGGGACTTGAAAAGTATGACATTCTGCATATCCAGGGACAGCTGGGCAGCGCTGCGCAGCTGGGCCGTTCCGGCGCGCTGGCCGAGAAGTGCGAAGCTGATGAGAAGTGGACCATCGTCCATGAAGGCACAGGCGGAGACAGCTGGAGCGAAGATGAAGCTCACGCGATCGCGCTGGCCGCTATCGATGCTGGCAAGACCTTCAATGTTGTGTACGCTGAGAACGACGGCATGGCCCGCGGCGTTGAGACTGCTCTGAATGAGAAGGGCATCACCCACGGCGTGAATGGCGACGTCATCATCATGGGCTTTGACTGCAATGCCTGGGCTCTTGAAAAGCTGCTCGCCGGCGAATGGAACTACGACGGACAGTGCAGCCCCTTCCAGGCAGCTGTCATCGATGAGATGATCAAGAAGCTGGAAGCCGGCGAAACCATCGAAGGCGGTATCATCTACAACGAAGAAAAGGGCTTCGACGCCACCACCATTACCCAGGAAGACATCGACACCTACGGCCTGAAGTAATTCATTCGGCTTAAGTGAACATGGCGCGGTATGAACGAACGGCAACGCGCGTTCATACCGCGCTTTCTTTGAAACATGAAGCACGGCCTTTAATGTGCTGAAACCGGGAAGGAGAAAACCCAGATGCAAAATGATGCGATATTGACGATGCGCGGAATCAGCAAACAGTTTCCTGGCACCCGGGCGCTGAATAAAGTGGATTTTACTCTGCGCAAAGGTGAAATCCATGCCCTGATGGGGGAAAACGGCGCCGGGAAATCCACATTGATCAAGGTGCTGACCGGCGTTCATGAAAAGGACGGCGGCAGTATCTGGGTGGAAGGAGTGGAAGGAGAAGCTCATATCCATTCTCCGCAGGAGGCACAGAATATCGGCATCGCCACGGTGTATCAGGAGATTACCCTCTGCCCGAATCTGACAGTGGCTGAAAATATGTTTATCGGCCGGACGGAAGGACAGATGATCCACTGGAAGGACTGTGAGAAAAGGACAACGGAAATTCTGGACAGTCTGGGTATTCCGGCACGCGCCAAGCAGGAACTGGGCAGCTGCTCGCTGGCCGTTCAGCAGATGGTCGCCATTGCCCGGGCAGTGGACATGAAATGCAAGGTGCTGATCCTGGATGAACCGACGTCTTCCCTGGACGACAAGGAAGTGGAGATGCTGTTCAGCCTCATGCGGGACCTGAAAAACCGGGGTGTCGGCATCATATTTGTTACCCATTTTCTGGAGCAGGTATATGAAGTCAGCGACCGGATTACCGTGCTGCGCAACGGGGAACTGGTTGGTGAATATACGGTTGAGGATCTGCCGCAGGTGGAACTGGTCGCAAAGATGATGGGCAAGGATCTGGACGATCTGGCAGACATGGAGCAGGTGGGACAGAAACATTCCGCAGCGGACGAGGTTGTCTACAAAGCGGAAGAACTGTCCAGCTCGGAAGCACGCCCGTTTGATTTCCATATCCGGAAAGGCGAGGTTAATGGATTTACCGGGCTGCTGGGATCCGGGCGCAGTGAAAGTGTTCGCGCCATCTTCGGAGCGGACCGGGTGACCGGCGGCAAGGTGACTGTGAAGAATAAGGAAGTCAGAATAACAAAGCCACATGACGCGATGAAGGCCGGCATCGGATACCTACCGGAAGACCGGAAACGGGATGGCATCATTGCAGATCTGAGCGTGAGAGACAATATCATCCTGGCTCTGCAGGTCATGAAAGGCTTCTTCCGACCGATGAGCAAAGCACAGGCGGAAGCATTTGCAGCCGAATATATCAAGGCGCTGAATATCAAGACCGCCAGCCAGGATACACCGGTCGGCAGTCTGTCCGGCGGCAACCAGCAGAAGGTGATCCTGGCCCGGTGGCTGCTTACGCATCCGGATTACCTGATCCTGGATGAACCGACCCGCGGCATTGACGTGGGCACAAAGCTGGAAATCCAGAAACTGGTGCTGAAACTTGCAACAGAGGAAAATATGAGTATTACGTTCATATCCTCTGAAATTGAGGAAATGCTGCGTACCTGCAGCAGGCTGATTGTCATGAGGGATCGAAACATTGTCGGCGAACTGGCCGGGGATCAGCTGACACAGGCGCAGGTTATGAAGACAATTGCGGGAGGTGAGCAGTAAAATGGGTAAAAAGATCAGTAACCTGATAAAAAACAGCGGCCTGGGCCAATTGCTGATTCCGATTACAGCGCTGGCGATTCTGCTGCTGTTCAACCTGTTCCGTGATCCGTCCTTTTTCAGCATTAAGATTGCAGTGAATAACAGCGGAAACAGCGTGCTGAGTGGTAACCTGATCACCATTATTGATAACGCCAGTGCGCTGGCTGTGATCGCAATGGGGATGACACTTGTAACAGCTGCCTGCGGCGGCCAGGATATTTCAGTCGGTGCTGTAGGCGCAATTGCCGGAAGCTTTTTTGTCAAGATCCTGAAGTCATGGGATACCGTAACAGGGGGATCCATGATTCTGGCGATTTTTGTCTGCATCCTCGCAGCGATTGCCTTTATGATGTTCAATGGTACACTGGTTGCTGTGTTTAAAATCCAGCCGATGATCGCAACACTAATTCTTTTCTCCAGCGGCCGGTCCATTGCTTACTGGATTACCGGAAGCGCAACGCCGCAGCTTGAGGGTCCGATTATCCGTGCAATGGGAATGACGATTCCCGGAATACCCATTCCAACCCCCATATTTGCTGTTATACTTGTGGGCATCATCCTTGCCTTGATCTTCAAACTGACCAATCTGCGGCTGTATACACAGTCTGTCGGTATTAACCAGGGAGCCGCGAGGCTGAATGGCATCAACCCGACCGTAATCAAACTGCTTAGTTTTGTGCTGCTTGGTGTTTGTGTTGCAGTTGCTGCAATGATCGGTGTCTGCCGTATGGCACAGCTGAGCCATAAGACCCTGCTGGTGGATATCGAGATGGACGCGATCCTTGCAGTAGCAATCGGTGGAAACAACCTGGGAGGCGGAAAATTCCGCATTGCCGGAAGTATAATGGGAGCTTATATTATCCAGATGCTGACAACCACCCTTTATGCCATGAATGTCGCAACCGTGAATGTAAAGGCGTATAAAGCCATTGTGATTATCATCATTGTCGTAGCCGGCTCACCGGTGATTAAAAAGTGGGTCTCTTCGATGATCAACAAGGGGAAAGCCAGCAAATTGAACGCTTCCGCCGCAAAGGGGGTGGAGTGATTGAAACGGAGAGAACCATTAACCAACACTCAGCTGCTGACGACCATTGCAATCTGCATCTTCGTTGCAATGTATGCCATTGCCATTATTGTTCCGGTTCAGGGATTTGAGAAGTTCCAGATGTTCTTTGATCTTCTCAATGACAATGCGTACCTGATTATCATTGCCTGCGCCCTTTCTATTGTCATGATCGGAGGCGGCATCAACATCAGTGTAGGCGGCGTAATCAGCCTGACGGTTATGGCCTGTTCTATTTTCTTAAACGGGACAGGATTGCAGAACGCCCTGGGAATCATTGTGACACTGCTTCTTGCACTGGGCATCGGCCTTGCATTCGGCGTCGGGCAGGGCTTCCTGATCAGTTATCTGGAAATACAGCCGTTTATTGTTACGCTGGCCGGTATGTTTCTTTCCCGGGGACTGACAACGATCCTTTCAGTGGAACCGGTGAAGGTCAGTGCTAAAACGCATGCTGTTTTTTACGCATTCAGGGGAAACAAGATTGAGATTCCATTCCTGGGGTATGTTGCCCAGAACGGCAATCAGATCCCCGCAAAACTGGAAATAGGCGCTGTTGTGGCAATAGCGGTTGTCATTCTGTGCTTCCTTTTACTGAAGTATGTAAAACTTGGCCGGAACATCTATGCAATCGGCGGTAACCAACAGAGCGCCTTAATGCTTGGTATCAATGTGAAGCGGACCCGCTTCCTGAGCTATGTGATCAGTGGATTGCTCAGCGGTCTTGCCGGTTTTGTGTTCCTGATGCATAAACCGACCGGTAATGCGAGCGTTGCCATGCGCAGTGAAATGGACGCTATTGCAGCTTCCATTATCGGCGGTACGCTGCTGACGGGCGGTGTGGGCAATGTGATTGGTACGTTCTTTGGTACGATGATTCTGGCAACAATTCAGAAGATTATCGGTATGAGCAAACTGAATGACAGCTGGTGGCAGGATATGGCCAGCGGCGCGCTGCTTGGTTTCTTTATCATGCTGCAGAGCGTGGTGCTGAGCGAAAGAGACAAGCGCCGGGCGAAAAAGAATGCGATCAAAGCAGCCAATCTGAAAGAATAGTGAACCGCAGACAGAAAATGAAAGCGGCCGTATCCGGAGATAAACCGGATGCGGCCGCTTTATATATTTTCCTGAATCACTGTCTGTCCGCAATGATGATGTCATCCCGAAGGCGGTAAAGAGTGGCACCGCACTTTTTACGGCAGAAGAAACCGATCCACACGCTGATGTCCAGTTCGCAGTCATATTCGACCTTTCCGTAACGGAGACCGTTGATCCTCTTGCCGCTCCGGTTGCTTTCCAGGGAACGGACCGTATTGGATTCCGGATCATAATCTGACATGAAGATGGCACTGTGAGCGCCTTTTCCGCCGGAATAATCACCGGTCATCTGGAAATAATCACCCTTCCGGGTCTGCTTCATGAATTCTTCGGCCAGGGCGATGTTCTCTTCTTTGGAAAGCTTGCTGTCATAGAGGAACTGGGCTGCCTCATAAAAGGGATTGCCGCCGGACGCCGGAATTTCCTCCCAGCAGTAGCCGTAGGCATAAGGCCTGCATTGCTTTTCCGGCAGGTTGTTGGGGATTTTCAGTTCCGTGTCCGGATATTCCGCCATGCGGTATTTGCCGCGGGTCTGGCGGAAAAGGTAGACCGTAAAGTTTTTGCAGACGTAGATATCGCCCTTATAGTGGGCACGCTGATATTTTCCGTTGGCTTTGTCAAACAGCTCTTTTCCAAGGGAAATGATATCTTCAATAAACGCGTCCTTCGGAGTGGGTTCGGTCTCTTCCGCTTCGGGTTCAGAGATGTCTGCATCCAGCTCGATCTCCTCCACGACTTCTTCCGCTGCAGGGCTTTCCGCAGGAGAACAGGCGGGAAGGGAAGCGGTCAGAAGGACGAACGCTGTCAGGAACAGCAGGACACGCAGGTATCCGCGCTTCATCCGACGGTATCTCCTTCCATCAGCATGCCGGAGACGGTGATCTGTTTCGGGACATGGGTGTCCGGATGCTCAACCGCTTCGATCATCAGGCTGAACACTTCCCGGGCAATCTGAGCCGTATCCTGCCGGTAAGTGGTCAGGTGAGGCTGCATCATCTGGCTCATGCGGATTCCGTCATAGCCGACCAGGCTGATATCCTGGGGAACACGGATCCCCTGGGCTTCCAGGAGCCACAGCGCACCGAGGCAGCTGTAGTCATCCGGACAGAGGACGCAGGTCGGCGCGTCGTCAAGCTTCATCAGTTTCCGGATGATGGCAGCGCAGTCAGCGGGATCGTGGAAATGACCTTCACGGACATAGTCCACGGGGACCCGGATTCCCAGCTCCGCGCAGATCTTGTAGAATCCGGAAAGACGCTCCCGGCTGACAACGCCTTTTTCACCCTGGATAAAGGCGATGCGGCGGTGTCCGAGGGAATAAACATGGCGGACAATCTGTTCCATACTGGTGCGGTTATCACTGGTGACGCAGTCGCAGCCGTCATAGGTATGATCAATGATCACGGTGGGAATGCTGCTGGTAGCCAGCCGGATGATTCCGGCGGCATCATAGTCTGCCTGAACCACGATCACGCCGTCCAGACTGCGCTGGCGGGCGTGCTCATAATAATTGCTTTCCGTATGGGATCCCCGGCCGAGGAAGGTCAGATCGTAGCCGTTGCGATCTGCTTCACTCCGCAGTTCATCAAACAGGGAGCTGAAATACTCATGATTCATGCGGTCTTCATACAGGATTCCCAGGTTGCTGGAACGGCTGGTTTTCAGCGTTCTGGCTGCGGCGTTCGGGTAATAACCCATATCCCGCGCCGTCTGGCAGATAAAGGCGGTCCGCTCCTTGCTTTCACTTGTCAGGCCGTTCAGGGCCCGGGAGACCGTTGCGACAGAGACACCGCATACTTCAGCAATGTCCTTTAATCTGACCATGACATTCTCTCCTGACTGCAAAAAATGAAATCGTTTACAACTGCATGATAACGCAAAGAGCATGCTGTGTCAATGAACATTGAAGCAGGAAAACAAAAAGAGGACGGCCTTGGCAGGCTGTCCTCCCGGAGTCAGATGAAGCTCAGCGGGTTCCGGCTTTCATGATCCGCATGACGGGTTTTGCAATCATTGCGGCCAGGATCATGCAGATGACCACGTCCGGGATCAGGTAGGTACCGTTGTAAACCAGGCTGGCCCAGGGAGCTGTATCCCAGAACATGATGCCGGCAAGCGTGGCGGACAGGGCACGGCCGATCACGGCGATGAGCATGGCGAGGTAGAGCCCCCATTTTTCAGGCAGCTTCCGGGCCAGACCTGCCAGACCGAGCGCGGCAAAGGCAAGGAGATAGTCCAGGGCAAACTGCCAGACATTCAGGAACCAGCCGCCCTGCAGATACTGCAGGATGCCGTATACAAGACCGGCCAGCAGTCCGGGTCCGACGCCGAAGGCAGCGGAGAAGAGCATGATCGGCAGCATGCTGGCAGGTGTGACAGAACCGCCCTGGGGCATCCGGTACAGGCGGATGCAGCTGAGCACAAAGGAAAGCGCGACGGACAGGGCAGCAAAAGAAAGGATTTTTGCGTTCCACTTCTGAGATGTTTTTGTGACGGTGAGCAGGATGATCCCCAGGGCGACCAGCACCAGAATGGCAATCCAGACGGTCAGGGGTGTTTCAACCAGCTTTTTGACGGCTGTGTCGAACCAGGACGGTTCTTTTGCTGCCGCTTCGGCGGCTTCTTCAGCCAGAGCTCCGGAAAGTAACCATGAGAACATAAGCAGTACCTCCAATAACAGTTTTTTCCGGTTTGCGAGCATATAAAATTCCCACATGCGGAAGGCATGTGGGAAGCGATACTTGATGAAAGGTTTCGCTCGTGCCCGCACCCTCAATCGATGCCAGTCTGCCCTGGAGCGGCAGCCCGGCTTGTTTCGGGTGAGAAGCGCTCTTTGCTTCGCCTTTGGCGCCAGCCCAATGGACTGACGCTCAGCTCGCTTCCCTACGGTAGGATTACCTACACAGGTTCCAAGGGTCGGGAGAGAATCCCTCTCAGCCGGAAACCGGCACCCCCAGCGTCAATGTTCGCATCGGAACGCGGTCATTATAGCACGGAGGAGAGAAAAGTCAATTCATAACAAAGGAAACGGTTTTGTTCTTTCAGTGTTTATGTACTTGACGGAAGGAGAGAACGGTAATACCATGTCGGTGCGATGAAGGAGATCCAGTAGGGAAACAGAGAATCCGCACAGAGAGCCGCCGGACGGTGCGAGGCGGCCGGAACTGTTTAACCGAAATACTCTCCGGAGCTGTGATCTGAAACCCGGAAGGGAAGTAGGAGAGCCGGGGGCGCCCGATACAGCGCAAAGGATATGAAAGTATCCGGAGGCCGTCCCCGACAGGGCGGTAAAAACGAGGTGGTACCGCGATGTGAATTCGCCCTCTGTGTCCGTATGGACGCAGAGGCTTTTTTCATGGCAGGGACCGCAGAAAGAAGGGTTTCTATGGCAATCGGTGATCTGATCCTCAAAATCGGTATGCTGCTGGTGTTTTTCGGTGTGATGATTTACGTCGGCTTCTACTGCAGGAAGCACTCGACAGACGTGAACGGTTTCGTGCTGGGCGGACGGAGCGTCGGTCCCTGGCTGACAGCTTTTGCTTACGGTACTTCCTATTTTTCCGCTGTTATTTTCGTCGGCTATGCAGGCCAGTTCGGCTGGAAGTTCGGTATTGCCGCCACATGGGTCGGTATCGGCAATGCCCTGATCGGCTCCCTGATGGCCTGGGTCAT
>JAEEGL016144550.1_pt1 | contig 10001 bp, 1 predicted proteins | sample 9134231 | NCBI WGS metagenome assembly JAEEGL01 (sample SAMN16246548, study PRJNA631951) | gut metagenome | biome: gut microbiome; feature: rumen; material: fiber-attached | host: Bos | place: Iran: Karaj | collected 2018-10 | reverse complement strand
CTCCGCTTATGAAAACGACGCGGAGGGCTATGAAAATAAGCTTCTTGAGCTCTGGCCGGATTCGGGTGACACCGAAACAAGGGAAGCTCATATGCGCTGCCGTATGCGCTGCAGGATGAGATGCCGTATGCGCTGTCGTATGCGCTGCAGGATGAGGTGCAGAATGCGTTGCCGCATGAGATGCAGGATGAGATGCCGTGCGATGATCGTGGATAATCCTTCCTACAGCATAACTGATGCTGCAGGAAATACCCTTGTTAATGTTAACGGGAGTAATGTGGATCCCGAGACAGTTGATTCGGGCTTTAAGCAGAAATACACCGGTATCGGTCCGAAGGCTACGGGTCAGAAGCAGGTCGTATTTACTCCCACGGAATCGAACAGGATTGTAAAGAGTAACAGCGGCGGAGTTTCGTTTAAGGCTCTGGATGGCGCCAAGAGCATGGAACTTTCGACCCAGGCTCCTCAAGCAGAGTTCGGTCTTGGAAATGAAGACGGCGCACAGGGAAGCAGCCTCAGCATCCCGTTAAAAGAAGGGGAAACCTTCTCTGTTAAGATGTCTTCCGGTGGATCTCAAGGTAATGCAGAGATCTCCGGAACGGGAACAGGTTCCGGTGAAATGGCCGAGATAAAGATCGACAAGTCGGGAAAGGGTCTTGAGCTTTCAAATGTGAAGGTCGATTCTATCAGCTTCAACGGAAGGAGCAGTGAGGATACAACAGGAAAGAGCACTGATGTAAACGGCCTTAAAGCCTATCTTGACTGCTATGTGCTTGCCTATAACGGCGAGGCAAAGAAGCCTGCGGTTCATGTGATCGACGGAGGCAGGGAGCTTACACTTAACCAGGATTATGTTGTATCCTATACCAATAATACTGCAAGCGGAAATGCCATGGCCTATATCACGGGTATAGCACCCTACACAGGCGAAAGGCAGATAAAGTTCATCATCGCAGAAAAAGAAAACAGGGATTACCGTATGGTACACTTCTACCTTAACGGACACGGAAAGGTAGCACCCGAGGATGTTTTGGTAGAAAAGGGTAAGACCATAACAAGACCTGCAAATCCCATAGCTCCGGGATATCAGTTTGAGGGATGGTATAAGGATAAGGAATGCAAGCAGGCTTATGGTTTTGAATCCGCTGTAGATGACAACATGACCCTTTATGCCAACTGGACGAAGCTTGGGGATGAGGAGCTTGCAGTAAGCTTTTCAAATGATCCGGATGACGGACAGATAGTTAAGTGTGATGAGAACGGAGGAGAGGTCTACTGCATCTATACAGGCGAGAAGATCACTCCCGCTGTTGTGGTAACCTTTGGAAGCAGGGTGCTTGTTGAAGGAACGGATTATAAGCTGACCTATTCCAACAATAAGAAAATAACAAAGCAGGCGCATCCCGCTTCGGTACATATAAGTCTTAAGGGAGACTTTAACGGAAGCAAGACACTTACCTTTGCCATAAGGCAGAAGAGCCTGGATAACGGCTCAGGCAAAGCTGCTTCAGACATTGAGGTCGATCCGATAATAGGAGAGGCAGGAAAGAAGGCTTCAGCACCGGGAATAAGCTACGGCGAATATGTGCTTACATCAGGCGACTTTGAGATGATCCCGAAGAATCCCGTGGCAGGAAGGGATGCGACTGTTTCGATAAAGGGAAAGGGTAACTTCTCCGGAGAGATAACAAATGTCCCTGTCATAGCAAAAACCAAGGCAGAGATGAAGGAATACAAGATATCAGCCAAGGTCAAGGTGAGCAAGGCAAAGGTTTATAACGGACAGGAGCAGACGCTTACGGATGCCGAGCTTACAGTTAAGGACGGAAAGGGAAGGGTACTTAAGAAGGATAAGGACTACACTGCGACCTATAAGAAGAATATCAATGCGGGAACAGCGAAGGTCATCGTTAAGGGTACGGGCAGTTACTTCGGAAAGGTAACAAAGACCTTTAAGATAAAGCCCGACACAACCTTTGAGCTTGGGAATATAACCCGCGCTGACAAGGGCGAGGTATACTGTGTTCCCGAAAGAGCCACACCTGAACTTACCGTTACCAAAAAGGACGGAACGGTACTTAAGGCGGATAAGGATTATACGGTTCGTTATTATGACAATACAAGACCGAGGAAAGACGGAAAATACAAGGTAACCTTCATCGGAAACTACAAGGGCAGACGCCAGGCCAGAGGTGAGTTTGAGATAAGTGCGGCACCGTTTAATAAGACAGAGATAACTGTAAAAGATATGGTATACCTTAAGGCCGGAAAGCTTAAACCCGAGGTGTTTGTAACTTATGAGGGAGTTCTTCTTAAGGAAAACAGCGACTATACCGTTAAGCTCTATAAGGGAGATGAGGATATCACAGGAAAGAAGGTTACTTTTGCAGATTCCGAGCTTCCCGCAGACATAAAGGTTGTGGCGAAGGGCAAGAAGAGCTTTGATATAGACACGAAGGAAGCAAGCTTTAAGGTGACGGCACTTCCTGAGGGGGCCTATAACCTGACCGAGGCAAAGATATATGCCCAGAGCTCAAACGAATTGCTTAAGAAAGCCGACTACAACGGAAAAGAGGTTAAGCCTCCGGTTGATGTGAAGGTAAAGAACGGGTCATCATACGAGATCGTGCCTCCGGAATACTACAGTGTTACATACTTAAATAACACAGTCAGAGGAAAAGCTAAGATAATAATAAGCGGCGACAACGAGAAGGCCTTTGGAAGTAAGACCGGAAGCTTCACTATCGGAGTAAAGAGCTTTAAGGATATTTTGGCAATAGTATTCGGAAAGTAAAGATAAGGGAATCAATCAGGGGACGGTTCTGTGATTGACACAAAACGATCAATTACATGGTTTACTATGTTTAGATCGTGTCAATCATAGAACCGTCCCCTGATTGATCTTTTTTTTGCGAAGATATGTACTTGGTGGTATTATTAAATTTGGGTTTGTTTGAATTTAAATACAATTTGTTAATAGAAAGTACGGGAAATCTAAGAGGAGGAAAACGGGATTATGAGAAGATCATACAGGAAGAAGTTTACGGCGTTTTTGCTTGTGATGGCTTTGATGACACAGGGCCTTTCGGGCTATGTCTTCGCAGCAGAGGCGGTTGATGAGCCGCAGGCAGGAAATCCGGCTGCTGAAGCTCCGGCTGCGTCAGAAAGCTCTGCTTCGGAAACACCGGCTGCAGCGGAAAATGCTGCTGTGGAAGCTCCGGCGGCGTCAGATAACGATGTGCCGGTACCGGTTTCAGATAACGGGGCACCGGTACCGGATAACGATACTTCCACACCGGTTTCCAATAACGGAACACCTGCACCGGCTTCGGATAATAATACTGAAGCTCCTGCGGGAGATACAGACAATATCACCGGAGTCTGGAGATATGATTACAGTAAGACAGATAAGTGGAGCGGCGGTTCAAGCATTTATCTTACGGAATATCTGGGAGACAGCACGGAAGTCGTAGTTCCTTCCACTATTCCTTTTGAGGAGATACCCAAATTCAAGGATAGCGGCGAAGGAAGCTCCATGGTTTACCTGGACGGCGATTTTACCTTCGGGGCAAACAGGGACAAGATCGTTTCCGTTAGGCTCGAAGACGGGGTTCATATAAGATCCGGAGCAGGTCTTTATAAGGATATGACCTCGCTTGTATCCGTTGATATGGGAGCAGCGGGATTCAGCCCTTCTTCCCCTGACTGCTCCGAGATGTTCAGCGGGTGCACAGCCCTTAAGAAAATGGAATTTCATAATACGGACTGGTCTGACGGTATAAACGGCTACAGGATGTTCAAAGACTGCCGGTCGCTTAAACAGGTTGATATGACCGGTTTCCCCTGCGGCGGGATAAGCTGCGGTGAAATGTTTTCAGGCTGTAGCTCATTGCGGAAGATCTATGTCGATGGCGGGGAAACTCCCTTTAACGGCTGGAGTCATCTGAGTGAGACAGATCCGTCAGTGACAGGGGTGTTTGATGGCTGCGTCATGCTTGTTGGCGGGGCGGGGACCGTATTTGATCCTGAACATACAGACAGTGTTTATGCACGTATCGACGGGGGGCAAAGCAATCCCGGATATTTTACCGATGCATCCGAATTATTAGTTACCCCTGACGGCTGGTGTTTTGAACCAAAGGAGGGGGATAATAACTTTGTTTATCTGAAAGGATATGCCGGGGAAGATACGGATTTAGTGATACCGTCAAGGATCTCTTACAATGGAACAGAGTGTAGAGTTCTGCTTGATAGCGGACATTACAAATACAGGGATGAAAGTCTGAACAGACCGGCTCTTTTTGACAGGGATACAAAAGAAAAGATCACTTCCGTAGTTGTGGAAAGAGGTAAAAACGACCCTTGTGAGGTTGAACTCCGATCCAACGATGCTCTTTACGGTCTCTTTAAGGGTTGCAGTGCCTTGAAAAAGGTTGATCTCATTTATCTTCTTGGTATGGCAACCCCTGTCGATACCATAAATATGTTCGCGGACTGCTCTTCGCTTGTTTTTGTGAAATTCCCGCAGATGAAGGTGAAAGATTCGGATTATATGTTTAGCGGCTGCAGCAGCCTGCTGTCACTTGACCTGGGAAATCTTGATTTCAGTGGAATCGATTGGTGCGGAGAGATGTTCTCCGGGTGCTCAAAACTGAGGACGATCTATGTTGTATCCGGGAAGTCATTTCCCGATAATCTTAACCATGCCGCAGGAATGTTTGAGGGCTGCGTAAATATCAAAGGCGGAAGAGGGACGGTATATGACGCGGAAAAAATAAATGGGGAGTACTGCAGGATAGACGGGGGAGAGTATAATCCCGGATACCTTACCCAATTCCACAATTCATATGAAGGTTCGGTAGATGATCTTTCCTATTCCTTTATCAATACCTACGGTCAGAACGGCCTGGGCTATGAGGAAAGCAGACATTACCACATTCCGGAAGTCAGATATAAGGAGCTTTTCGGTGATAATAAGGGAAGCAACATCTTTAGGTTCTTTGATGATGAGTGGGGCGGAAGCTGCTACGGTATCTCGGCTACCACCAGTCTTATGATATCTCCCGGTGAAATGTACAGGGCTGCGGTCGGCGGCAATGACAGTTCCTCAGGTTCAGGCAGTCAGACCGGAGTGCCCAGAAGCAAGCCGACGGTCACTCAATATGATGAAGCAGCGATTCTGCCCAAGGATCTGATCCTTCCTTATCCGCCGGATTACGACCCTTCAGATGATAAACCGGAGGATATTGAAAAGGAGCTCCGGAAATTCATTGAGGCCATGCAGGTGTCCCAGTATGATGAAAGAGTGCAGTTCTGCTATTCTCTTGATGCCCTTCCCGATGAGATCGTTCAGGCAATAGAAGATGGAAGAGAAGGTGAGGCGGGTACCTCAAAACCCGTGATCATAGGCCTTTTCGGTCCCGAGGGAGGACATGCAGTATTGGCGCATGAGGTGGAAAGGGCGCCGTCTGATCCTGAAACGGAGGAGCCCGGAAAGCCGCTTGCGATCCATGTCTATGACAGTAACTGGCCTTTAGAAGACCGTAAGATCGAGCTTCGATGCGAGCCTGACGGAAAGACCGTTACGGGTTGGCATTATGATATAAGCGACAAAATCCATTGGGGAACCGATCCGGATGATCCCGAAGACTGTGTTTTAACATATATTCCCTATGATGTTTATGCAGCCGTATGGGCTGACGGCGGGGACTATGATGCAAACGAATGGGCAGAAAAGTTATGGAATATGCTGAGACTTGAGGACAGGAAATGGTCCGATCTGGATGAGTATATCTATACCGATGACAGCGATGAGAACAGGAAGGGCAGAGAATGGGAGAGTTATATGGATGCTCTTCAGGCATTCGATGAAGACTTGGAACTGGATGATGACGGAAAAGAGGATCCGGTCACAGAGGCTGAGGTGGACTTCTTTGTTAAGCATCAGGCAGACAGTGTGAATGATTACGAAAAAGCATTAAATGAAAGATTTCCGGGTTCTGCGAACATGCGCTGCAGGATGCGCTGCAGGATCATGTACTATGAGGAGCTGTCAAAACAGATAAGCAATGAATATGATGAGGATGATCCCGGGTTTGAAGCGAAATTAAATGAACTCTGGCCGGATGAAGGAAGTGATGAGATAAAAACGGCCCATATGAGGTGCCGTATGAGGTGCCGTATGCGCTGCCGTATGCGCTGCAGACTTATTCAGCAGCAGAGTCTGGACTACAATAAAAATGCAGACGATTTTGAAAGCAGTCTCTCCACTTTATTCCCGGATGATCCGGCTCACCCGGAATTAAATCAGACAAATATGCGCTGCAGAATGCGCTGCAGGATGATGTATGCCGAAAAGAAGGCGGAAAAGTATTATGATGACCATCAGGGAGATCTCAGTGGATTTAATACGTTCATTGAAAATGACCTGTGGCCCGTTTCCGGAGATGATGATAGCAACAGAGAAACCCGTATGCGCTGCAGGATGCGCTGCAGGATGGCATTTGCCGACAGGCTGGGTGCAGCTCATTATGATGACTTCAAGTCAGATCCTGCAGGGTTTGAAAATCTGTTAAGCTCGTTATATCCCGTGGGAGACGAGGGAACCGAGGAGTATCAGACAAACATGCGCTGCAGAATGCGCTGCAGGATGGCTGTTACTGATAAATACGGCGATGATTATGATGAAAATTTTGAAGAGGTTTCGGGAAATACGGCCGGCTACGAAGAAATGCTTGAAGCCCTCTGGCCCGTTTCCGATTCTTCTGGTCCCGAGATAAAGGAAGCTCATATGCGCTGCAGGATGCGCTGCCGCATGCGCTGTCGTATGCGTTGCCGTATGAGATGCAGAATGCGCTGCCGTATGAGATGCCGTATGCGCTGCAGAATGCGCTGCCGTGCCATGATCGTGGATAATTCAAGCTACACCGTGAAGGATGAAAACGGACAGGAGCTTGCAACCGTAAATGGCGACAGTGTGAACATTGACAAAAAAGACCAGGACCGTGCATTTGCGCAGAAGTCAGTGAACATCCTGCCGAGCGGACAGAGAGGGAAAGCGGGCAAGAACGCCGTGTTCACCTCCGCTTCCGGAAACAGGACCATTGAAAGCAAAAGCGGGGCACTGTCCTTTAAGGCAATGGACGGGTCCGACATTCTGGAGGTTAAGACCGGAGCTAGCAAGTCCTCCTTTGATGTGAAGGAAAAGGAGGTCGAGATACCCCTTAAGGAAGGAGAAACCTTCGAGGTCAGCATGAAGGGTGAACAGGGTGACAAGGATCTTAAGATCTCCGGAACCGGAACCGGAGCTGAAGAGGGTGCAAAGATATCCTTCAAAGGAGGCGATCTCAACCTCAATAATGTTGATGTTGAAGAGCTGAGTGTCGGAGATAAGTCAGATAAGGCAGGGATAGACATTGACGGAATAGATGCTTATCTTACCCAATATGTCTGGAAATACACCGGAAAACCCATTGAGCCCGCTGTAAAGGTTAAGAATGGCGCTACAACACTTAAACGCGGTACGGATTATTCCGTTGCCTACAATGACAACACGGCAAGCGGAAACGCCTGCGTGGTATTAAACGGTATCGGAGACTACAGCGGAAAGAGATATCTGTACTTTACGATCGGTGACGAAGACAGAATGGATATTGTCAATGTGCATTTCTTTAACAACGGACACGGAACCGTTGAGGCCAGAGACATACTTGTGGAAAAGGGCAGGACCGTGGACAGACCCGCAGATCCCCAGTCAGCAGGTTTCAGGTTTGAAGGGTGGTTTAAGGAAAAGGAATGCAGGAACAAGTTTGATTTTTCAAGTGCCGTAAATGACAATATCACTCTCTACGGAAAATGGACCGGACTTGAAGAAAATGATCTTGCGGTCATCTTCTCAAATGATCCGAAGGACGGACAGATCGTAAAATGTGATGCACATAACAGCATGCCTTATTGTGTCTATACCGGAGAAAAGATCACTCCCGCAGTTGTGGTTACCTTCGGAAACAGGGTGCTGACAGAGGGAGTCGACTATAAGCTGGTCTATAACAACAACTCAAAAGTTACCGCAGAGAACAGCCCGGCAACCGTCACGGTGAATCTCAAGGGCGGCTTCAGCGGTAAGGAAACTCTTGAGTTTGCGATAAGACCCAAGAGGCTGGATGACGGAAGCGGAAAGGCTGCAGCCGACATCACGGTCGATCCGATCTTTGCTGTGGCCGGCAAGAAAGCTTCTGCTCCGGAGATCGTCTACGGAGAATACATACTTAAGTCAGATGACTTTGAGATGAATCCGAAGAGTCCCATTGCGGGAACGACTTCGACGGTTTCCATTGAAGGCAGGGGCAACTTTACCGGAGAGATAACCGGCGTTTTGGTGACAGCAAGGACAAAGCAGGAGATGAAGGACTATAAGATATCTGCTGTTGTTAAGGTCAAAAAAGCGAAGGTTTATAACGGTAAAAAGCAGACTCTTACTGAGGATGAGCTTAAGGTGACTGTCGCAAAGAAGGATTATAAGCCTGTTCTCAATAAGGACTATACTGTCCGCTATGCGAAAAATGTGAATGCCGGAACAGCGAAGGTCACGGTCATCGGAAAGGGCATCTGTAACGGCAGGGTGACGAAGACCTTTAAGATCAGGCCCGATAAGAAGTTTGAACTTATGAAGGATAGCGGAGTGAGGACGGAATCTGCAGAGGACGTGTATTCGGTGGGAGGGCCGGCAACTCCGAAGCTTATCGTGACCAAGGCTGACGGAGTCGTGCTGAAGGAAGGACTGGATTATACCGTAAAGTATACCAATAACAAAAAGCCCACTGAGCACGCTAAATATACAGTGAACTTCATCGGAAACTATAAGGGCAGACGGAGTGCTAAGGGTGAGTTTACCATAACGGCTGCACCCTTTGGCAGGGCAAAGGTTTCTGCTACCGGCCTTGTCTACTTACAGGCAGGAAAGCTTAAGCCGGAGATATCTGTAACCTATGACGGAACTCTGCTTAAGAACGACAGCGACTACACCGTTAAGCTCTTTAAGGGAACCGAAGATATCACCTCAAAGAAGCAGACATACACGGAAGAGGAGCTTCCCGTGACCATCACCGTTAAGGCCACAGGAAAGGGCAGCTTTAACGATGAAACGGCGGAAGGAAGCTTTGTGGTCTCGGCTCTTCCCGAGGGGGCTTATGACCTGACGGATGCAAAGATCTTTGCCGCTGGCACAAGCAATGCTCTGAAGAAGCAGGACTACACCGGAAGGCCGATCAAGCCTGCGATCGATGTGCGAGCTAAGATCAAGGGCAGCAGTGAGTTCACTGTTGTGCCGCCTGAATATTACCATGTGGAATACTTTAACAACATCGAAAGGGGCAAGGCTAAGTTCGTGGTGAAGGGAGACAATAAGAATACCTTCGGAAGCAGGACCGGCAGCTTTTCAATCGTAAAGAGGAAGATCGAAAAGATCATTCAGCTGATCATGGAAAGATAAGAATCAATCAGGGGACGGTTCTGTGATTGACACAAAACGATCAATTACATAGTTTACTATGTTTAGATCGTGTCAATCATAGAACCGTCCCCTGATTGCCCTTAGGTACTCCAATACTATAGACATACGGAGGTGTTACGGGTTAAAATATACTCGAGTTTTAGGAAATACCGGCTGACATTGAAGGACTTAAGCGGTTGGAAGGAGGCCGCAGGAGTATTATGAAGAAAGAAGTAGTAAAGAGATTGAGAAGACGTAGATCGGCGGCATTTTTGATGTCGCTCTTTTTGTGTGTGCAGACTCTTTCGGGAACAGTGTTTGCGGCCGAGGTGTCTCAGGGAAGCGTACCGGAAGGGCAGACTCAAACAGAAGAGTCGAAGGGGAGTGTACCGGAGGGGCAGACCCAAACAGAGGAGTCGCAGGGAGCCGCGCCTGTATCGTCGGGCAACGGAACAGAAAGCCCGGCCGGAACTTCCACAAAGAACGGGTGGACATTCAGTGGAGATCCGGT
>JAEEGL015792038.1_pt1 | contig 10001 bp, 7 predicted proteins | sample 9134231 | NCBI WGS metagenome assembly JAEEGL01 (sample SAMN16246548, study PRJNA631951) | gut metagenome | biome: gut microbiome; feature: rumen; material: fiber-attached | host: Bos | place: Iran: Karaj | collected 2018-10 | reverse complement strand
AAGGAGTGGCGAGCGCAATGCCAACTGATGTGCTTGTCGATGCCGGCACGCTTCACCCACCGTTTAACGGACTTACAGCAGCTTTCGTATGATGGGAGGTTGAAAACGAGCGATTCCTTTGTCTCTCCTTCTTTTGGTCTGCCGACCAGACGGATGAGTCCGTCATTGAGGGGAATGGTTACCCAACTACGGGCAGAATGTCCTTTAGTCTTGTCCTGCTCAAAGCGCAGGAGTTTGTTGGCATAGTCAATGTTCGAGTAGCGTAGGTCTTTGACATCGCAGAAACGCATCCCTGTATAAAGGCAGAAGATGAAGGCATTGCGGACGTTCTCTTTCTCGAACTGATAGTGAGTATCCATAAGTTTTTGTATCTCCTCTTGCGAGAGTACATCTTTCTTCAGCACCTGGTCATCAACGACACAGACAACTCCCTTGCATGGATCTTTCGCCATGATGCCCTGGTCAACGGCAGAGCGCACCACCTTCTTGAATCGCTGCAAGATGCTCTTGGCCCCTTCACCGACGCTACGAGTCTGGAGATATTCGGCAAATTTCACCATCATTTCATGAGTGATAGCATCGGGCCGGATGAAGTCTTTCAACAGAGGATGATACTCTGCAAGGAAGTCCAGGAAACGATTGAGGGCAATCTGAATCATGCGGATGTCTTTCTTGGTATAGCTACTGATGTACGACTGGTAATAGTCGAGGAAGTTGATGCCTTTCTCTTTCTTCAGTCGGTAACCCTCGCGGTTGTCCAGAAACTCCTGCTCACGCTCGAAGCGAATCTTCTTGGCTAGTTCCAACGTCTCCTTGTTTTGCTGTCGTTGGATGGGTGTACGGGGAGATACCAAAAGATACAGCGACAGACTTTCTTTCCTACGAATGGATGTGCCATAGTCCCGATTATACCCCATCTGATACTCCAAATAAAGGCTATATTCGGTGTCATTCTTCACTAATTTCTTCAATAATCGCGGATTCCCTGCTTCCATGAGGTTCTTGTTTTTGCCTCTTGATTCTGCCATAACTCGTTTATTTACCGATGTTTTCTTTTCGTCTGCAAAGGTACAAAAAGTTTTAATTCTGGGGTGTTAAAAAGGTGTTAATTCTAACAAAACAAGGGCAAAAATGGGGTATTTTGTCAAAAATCAGAAAAATTGCAAAACACGGTAAATAATTGTATATCAATTACTTTATTTCCTTTTCTTTCCTTTGTTAGATGCGGTTATGTTCCGGGTCTGGGTACCCAAAACAAAACGAAGTGCGCTGAATATCAACAAGATACAGCGCACTTCGTTCTTTTTTGGTGTTACTTGAGTGTACAAAATCAAACACTTATTAACGGTTTGGTGATTTCGAGTCAGCGGATTTCCAACTTTTAGCGGACAGCGGAAATTGCTATTTGACGACTCCCTCCACTGTATATCCAGCTTGACGCAGAAGGTGGATAATGCCCCTATGGCCAGGCAAGTGTCCGGCACCTACGGCAAAAAGAGTGGGTTTCTGAGCCATGAGGGCAGGCATCTTGGTGAGCCAGTCGGCATTGCGCTTGAAGATCAGGTTGTCCTCTTCCTCGGGAGTGCTGTCGCAACTGTTGTGAAGCTTTGCATCCATGGCCTCTTTGATGGCTTCGAGGTCCTGAGAGAAGAAAGCACGAATCACTCCTTCTGCCATCTCATCCATGAAAGCGGCATTGTCCACCTGGCACATCAGCAGCTCTTTCTGTCGCTCCAGGGTCTGGCTTTTGAAGAGAACTTCTGTCTGGAATGCCATTGTCTCCAGTCCGCCCACGGCCTTTCCTTTAGCGTGGGCTTCTTTCTGGAAGTAGTTATCGAAACCATTTTGCACGTCAAACCTGCCGGTTTTCTTTATAAAGTTGAGCACCGACAGCGTGGTGTTAAGAGCCACTGGTGTCATCTTCCCCATCTGTTGGGCAATCATCGGGTTGGTCATGTCCATGCCTATGAGTCCTTTCATGTAAGCATTCAGGCGGGTCATCTCGTCGGCTGTCAGCAGTTTGTCGAGTGTCATGCCGTCGGGCATCAGCAAGGCCTGCTGCATGATGGCCAGACTATCGGGAGCCATCAGTTCTTCCATAATCAATTCGCCGTAGGTCTGCTGAGTGTCAGCCATAGCCTGCCGGATGCCAGGGATGGAATCGACGAACGAAACAGGGGCAAGGTGGTAGGTGCCCACAATGTAAGAGGGCGACTGCAGCCCGTTTCCCGAGATTTTATACAAGAGTTGTGCTTGAATGCCTAACGATGCCAACACAAGCACCATGGCAGTAAGAAATCTTTTCATAATCATGTCTGTTTTTTACTTATAGATTTGTTAACGGGGCGTTTCTTCCCTTCCAAACAGCAATCAGCTACTCGCGGAAACGAATGGTCTGTTTCTCCCAGTCCATCTCCTCAATGATGGCAATCGACTCCAGACGGTAGCCTTCCTCACGCAGCAGCCTGCCACCCTTCTGCTGTCCCTTTTCCACAGCAATGCCGATGCCAGCCACCTCACCGCCAGCCTGATGCACAATGTTGATAAGCGCGTGAACAGCCTGCCCGTCAGCCAGGAAGTCATCTACTATCAGCACCCGTTCAGAAGCGTTCAGATAGGGTTTCGACACAAACACACTGTTCATCTGCTTGTGGGTGAACGAGTAAGCCTGCGCCACATATTTGTCGTCTGTGCTGTTGGCCGTTTCACTTTTCTTGGCAAACACCACCGGCACATCATACAAGTGGCCCAACATCGTGGCAATGGCAATGCCGCTGGCCTCGATGGTCAGCACCTTGTCCACAGTCACGTCAGAGAAACGCCGCTTCAGCTCCTGGGCTATCTGGCGTATGATCCGGATGTCAATCTGATGGTTCAGGAAGTTGTCAATCTTCAAGATGTTGCCTTGCCTGATGACTCCATCGCTCAGAATTTTTGATTCGAGAAAATTCATATTCTTTTAAGATTTAGATGCAAACATGGCGGCCAACAATACTATTCCTTTTTTCTTTCTAATGCAGGCTTCTTTCGTTTGATTTGATTTCTTTCGCTGCTTCCTCACTTTTCCGGTGTTGCCACAATTCCACACTGTTGACAATGTTCTGCCACAAAATATAGCAGCCTGGACCCACCGATGAGAGAGGATTGAGATACATATACGAAATCCAGATTGCAAAGGTGGTGTTTTTCTGTCCGAGTGCCTGACCCGCGTTGACCACGGCATTGAAGAAATGGCCAATGTAACGTCCCACGGCAAACTGAATCACACAGAGCACTAGCCCGAGCAGGGCGATGAGCAGCAGAAAGGCCACACTGGTTTCGGCATTCACAATGTTGCGCACGGTGGTACCCGTGACAATGGCCAGCGAGATGGCCCAAAGGTAATAAGAGAGGTCTTTAATACCAATAATCCGGCTGTGCAGCCGATGCATGTGGTGCTTGACAATGTAAGCCAGCAGCATGGGAAGCACCAGAATGAGGCACACCTTATAAAGTATAAGCAGGAAAGAGGAGAGGAACGACATGTGGATGTCGGTGTCGATGAGAGGAAACACCACAGGCACCAGCGTGGCGGTAATGAAATTGGAGATAAACGTATAGGTGGTCATCGACTCAAGGTTGCCACCCAGTTTCACCGTCACTACAGGAGCTGCTGCCGCGCCTGGGCCGATGATGCAGCAGAGCATGGCCTCGGCCAAAACCAACCGCTCGCCTTTCATGCCAAATCCCAAGATGAGCACCACCACAATGGCAATAAACAACACCTGGAATAGCCCCACCCATAGATGCCAGCTCACAGGGCGCAGCTTGTGGTAATCCACTTTACAGAATGTCACCAGCAAAATGAGGAACATGAACCACGGCAGTATGGTGTCGAAAAAAGGTTCCATCATTTCTGCCGCTCCACTCAGCGCAGGAGTGAAGGCAAAAAGCAAGTAGAGCAGCGTTCCGGTGAGCATCGCCACGGGGAGCGTCCAGTTTTTCAGAAGTTCTTTCATTGGCTGCAAAATTAAGTATTCTTCGTTTGATGTGCAAATTTTAGTTGAAAGATTCTTGGTTTTTTGCTCGCTTCATCGGACTTTGGCTGCGCCGAAGGTACTCACGCTCGAAAAAACCAAGTTTTTCTTGGTTTTTTGCTCGCTTAATCGTACCTTTGTCACGTTTTTCAAGCCATGCACTCCTTTATGATTCGCAAAATGACACTTTTTGCAGCCCTTTTGCTGCTTTGCGCCGCGGCTCACGCTGAGGGCGACAGCATCTTCCACCGCGTGGAAGCCGAGGTGCTGCCGTCGGCCATTTTGCACACCCACATCTATCTGAAGGGCGACAATCCCGAAATGCGTACCATGAACCATGCATTTTCGGCGCGGCTGAAGTACGGATTCATGAAATCGCCCGAAACGCAGCAAGGGCGCATCTTCAAAGGAGCTTATCAGGGCGTGGGTGTAGCCCTCCACAACTTCAATCCTCAGCTGGGCAATCCGTTCTCGGCTTTTATTTACCAAGGAGCCACCATCAAGTCGTTCAGCCGGCGACTGGCCCTGAATTATGAATGGAATTTTGGTCTTACTTTCGGTTGGAAACCTTACGATGCCCAGACCAATCCCGACAACCGTGTCATTGGCTCGCGGGTGACGGCCTATCTCGATGCCGACTTCTACCTCAAGTGGCGACTCAATCGCTATGTTGACTTCAATGCAGGCTTCACACTCTCTCACTTCTCCAACGGAAACACCAAACTGCCCAATGGCGGACTCAACGTGGCAGGACTAAAGGCCGGGGTGGTGTGCTATCTTGGCAGAGGGAATGACGAAGAGAGAGGAGAGAGAAGAGTGGAAAGTGGAGAGAGAAATGAAGTTTTGACAGGAAAGAAGAGCCCAACAGAGGAAGGGAAAAAGAAAACATTCCTCTCTCCCCTCTCCTCTTTCATTTCCAATCTTAAAGTCCACACCGATGTGGTGCTGTTTGGCTCGTGGAAACGCATGGCGTTTCTTGGAGTTGACGGAGTGAGCGACGTGCCAGCCAAATTTGGAGTGGCCGGTGCCAATATCAATCCTATGGCCATCATCAGTCCTCAATTCAACGTTGGCGCATCGGTTGATGTGCTCTACGACCATAGTGCCAACATCACCTACGACGAATTCAAGAACGTGATAGAGTACCCGACCACCTGGCAGCAGACTGCTATAGGACTGTCAGGCCGTGTGGAGTTTGTCATGCCCTACTTTACCATTAATTTCGGCATCGGCCATAACGTGGTTCATGCCAAAGGCCATTTGGGCGGATGGTACGAGGTGCTGGCCCTGAAAACAAAGCTCAACCGATGGTCGTTTATTCATATCGGCTACAGCCTGGCCAACTTCAAAAACCCCAACCACCTGATGCTTGGCCTCGGCATCAGGCTTGGAAAAAACAAATAATATCAACTATTCACTCTCTAAGCAGACAAAACTTATGAAAGATATTTGTTGTATAGGACACATTACGCTCGACAAAATCATCACACCCGACACAGAGGTGTTTATGAACGGCGGCACCGCCTTCTATTTTGCCTATGCCATGAACCACCTGCCAAAAAAAGTGAGTTTCCAACTCGTCACCGCCATGGGCGAAAAAGACATCAAGGCCGTGCGCGACATGCGCGAGCAGGGCATCGACGTGGTGTGCCACCAAAGCCGCAACACCGTGTTCTTTGAGAACAAATACGGCCAAAACATGAACAACCGCCAGCAGCGCGTGCTGGCCAAGGCCGACCCGTTCACCGTCAGCCAGATGGAGCATTTACAGGCCAAAGTGTTTCATTTGGGCTCGCTGCTTGCCGACGACTTTTCGCCCGAAGTGGTGAAATGTCTGGCTGCTAAAGGCCGCGTGAGCATCGATGTGCAAGGATTTCTGCGCGAAGTGCGCCAGCAGCACGTTTATGCCACCGACTGGAACGACAAGCTCGAGGTGCTGCGCTATACCGACATTCTGAAACTCAACGAATACGAGATGGAGGCCATCACCGGCCACCGCGACCCGCACGACGTGGCCCGACAGATAGCCCAGTGGGGCGTGCGCGAAGTGGTCATCACGCTAGGCGACTACGGCTCGGTGATATACCACGACGGACAGTTCGACGAAGTGCCCGCCTACAAACCCCGCCGCACGGTGGACACCACAGGCTGCGGCGACACCTACTCCACCGGCTATCTCTACTGTCGCGCTCAGGGCATGAGCTGCGCCGAGAGCGGCCGCTTTGCCGCTGCCATGTGTACACTCAAGCTGGAGCACAGCGGCCCCTTCGACCGTTCGATTGACGACATAGAGAAACTCATTGCCAGCGTATGAGCACCTCGTCAGGCAACGCCACTCAGCAACTCACCCAACAACGGCTTCTGCTCGAGCTGGAGTACAACACCGAGAAAGAAGCCTTCCGCCAGCTCACCGAGCAAATGGGCGTGGCGCGAAAGGTGAAACGTGGCGATGCCTGGTGGCCTCTCCGTCAGGGCAAAAGCTATTACAACTCGCTCAACCAGCTGGTGCTGGAAATCCACCGCACCGCCGACACCGACGTTGAGCACAACTTTGAGTTCGGAAAAACAGTGAGGTTTTTTCGAACTCTTGCTGCCGATGGCAGCCAACCCACCATTCGCTTTTTCGACTACTCGTGTACGGTAAGCTACGTTGACGGCGACCGCATGGTGGTTGTCGTTCCCGATGCCAACCGGCTGGCAGAACTTCAGAATGCCGAAAGTCTGGGTGTTCAGCTCTACTTCGACGAAACCAGCTACCGCCTCATGCGCGAAGCCCTCGACCGCGTAATTGGCGCGCGCAACAACAGGCTGGCTTATCTGCGCGATTTGTTCTATTCGCGTCAGCCAGCACAGCACTTTGCGTTTCAGACCCTGCGGTTTCCTTATCTCAACGCCACCCAGGAGATGGCTGTCAACCGTGTGTTGCGCGCCAAGGACGTGAGCATTGTTCACGGCCCGCCGGGCACCGGCAAGACCACCACCCTCGTCGAGGCCATCAACGAGACGCTCATGCGCGAGAGTCAGGTACTGGTGTGCGCACAAAGCAACATGGCTGTCGATTGGATTTCCGAGAAACTGGTTGACAGGGGCATTCCCGTGCTGCGCATCGGCAATCCCACTCGCGTAAACGACAAGATGCTCTCATTCACCTACGAGCGCCGTTTCGAAGCCCATCCTGACTATCCGCAACTGTGGAGCCTGCGAAAAGCCATGCGCGAACTGCGCGACCACCGTAAGCGCGGCGACCACTCGTTCCACCAGAAAATAGAGCGGCTCACCTCGCGCGCCACAGAACTGGAAATACGCATCCACAACGAGCTGTTCAGCGAGGCGCGCGTCATTGCCTGCACGCTGGTGGGAAGTGCCAACCGTATTCTTCAAGGGCAGAAGTTTGCCACACTCTTCATCGACGAAGCCGCACAAGCCCTGGAGGCAGCCTGCTGGATAGCCATCCGCAAAGCCTCGCGCGTCATTCTGGCGGGCGACCACTGCCAGCTGCCTCCCACAGTGAAAAGTCTGGCAGCCCTGAAAGCCGGACTCGGCACCACGCTCATGGAGCGCATCGTGGCACAAAAACCCGAAGAAGTGACGCTGCTGAAAATACAATACCGCATGAACAACCAAATCATGCGTTTCTCCAGCCAGTGGTTCTATGGCGGACAGGTGGAGAGTGCGCCAAGTGTGAGCCACCGCTCTGTGCTCGACCTCGACACGCCCATCGAATGGATAGACATCTGCGACGACGAGGCGCACGAGGAGTTTGTCGGCGAGTCGTTTGGACGCATCAACCGCACCGAGGCTCGCATGACCCTCGATGAGCTGCAACATTATTTCGAGCGCATCAGCAAACAGCGCATTCTCGACGAGCGCATCGACGTGGGCATCATCTCGCCCTACCGTGCCCAAGTGCAACTGCTGCGCCAAATGGTGAAGCGCAACGATTTTCTGAAACCTTTCCGCCGCCTCATCAGTGTGAACACCGTGGATGGATTTCAGGGGCAGGAACGCGACATCATCGTCATTTCGCTCGTCCGTTCGAACGACGAAGGGCAGATAGGATTCCTGCGCGACCTGCGCCGCATGAATGTGGCCATGACCCGCGCCCGCATGAAGCTCATCATTCTGGGCGACGTGCAAACCATGACCCGCCATCCTTTCTACAAACAACTGTATGAATACATTGGGAAACTGAAAACCTAAAAAAACGCTAATAATTTCTACGACGGCATTGTAGTTTCATTTTTATTCATTATTTTTGCAAATACCTAAAGAGAAACTATCAAAAACACAACAAACAGAATATATTATGAGAATCCTTGCTATTAACCCCGGAATGATTTCCACCAAGGTGGGCGTGTTCGTGGACGAAGAGCTTGAGATGCATGCCACGCTGAACCACCCTTTCGAAGAATTGTGCCGCTACCCATTCATCATGGACGAGTTTGACTACCGCAAAGAAAAGCTGCTCGAAGAGCTTCAGCGGCAGGGCGTTGACATGAATTTCGATGTGGTGGTGGGTCGCGGCGGACTGGTGAAGCCCATCGAAAGCGGTGTCTATGAACTGAACGACAAGGTGATAGAGGACACGCGCCACCCGCGGCTTCATCACGCCTGCAACCTGGGGTCGCTCATTGCGCTAAGCATTGCCAAGGACATTCCCGGTTGCCGCGCGTTTACGGTGGACCCAGGGGTGGTTGACGAGTTGGACGACGTGGCCCGCATCACAGGCATACCCGAAATGCCCCACCGCACCATCTGGCACGCCCTCAACCAGCGCGAGATAGCCAAGCGCTACTGCAAGGAGCACGGATTGAACTACGAAGAGCAAGACCTCATTGTCTGCCATCTGGGCAGTGGCATCTCGTTTGCCATGCACCATCACGGGCGCGCCATAGAGTGCAGCGATGCACTAAGCGGCGACGGACCCTTCTCGCCCTCACGCGCTGGTATGATTTCGCCCGTAGATATCATTAATGCCTGCTACAGCGGTCAATACACGCGCGAGGAAATGCTGCGCAAGATCAACGGCCATAGCGGGCTCACCGCCCATTTGGGCACCAACGATGTGCGCGAGGTGGAACGGCGCATTGCCGACGGCGATGAGCACGCCCGCCTCATTCTCGATGCCATGATTTACAGTGTAGCGCGGCGCCTGGCCTCGCTCGCCCCCGCCACCAACGGCCACGTTGATGCCATCATCCTCACCGGCGCCATTGCCCACAGCAAGTACGTGTGCGACAGCCTCATTCGCAGGCTGCAGTTCCTCGCCCCCATCTTTATTTATCCGGGCGAGGACGAGCTCACCGCCCTGGCCCACAACGTTTATCGCGCCATGACAGGCCAACAAGAAATCAAAGAATACTCCTAACTCACAACTCCTAACTCAAAACTCAAAACTCCTAACTCCTAACTCAAAAACGCCCCTTCCTCCCCATTTATGATGATAGCCGCACAATGCTTATTTACCCACAAATAAGTATTGCGCGGCTCCTTGTTTCGTCGTACCTTTGCACCGACATAAAACGTGCAGCAGCGTTGCCACTCCCGCAAAAATAAGAAACAGACAACGTAAGAAAGTTCTGCCTTCTTCCAATTCAATTTAAGCGTCAGGGAGAGTTTTACACCCTCTTTCAGAAGGCCGAAGGCGAGACCGCAACACGAAAGTTGCACGTTTTTTCAAAAAGAAAACAGTATAAAGACATCAATAGAAATAGGTATATGACGAAAACAAAACTCTTCTCACACCACTCTACCCTACCCACCCTTCTCGTTTTAGTATTCATGCTGACAGTGATGCCAGCCCAGGCCGCTGAACCCGACACAACGGGATACAAGAAATTCCGCTTCGGTGGCTACGGCGAGATGGTGGCCAATTTCAAAGACTACGGCATCAACCGATTTTACGGTCACAGCGAAGGCAACGCCAAGCAAAACCACGCCACCATATCGCTGCCTCGCTTCGTGGTGGCCTTCGACTATAAGTTT
>JAEEGL015783160.1_pt1 | contig 10001 bp, 9 predicted proteins | sample 9134231 | NCBI WGS metagenome assembly JAEEGL01 (sample SAMN16246548, study PRJNA631951) | gut metagenome | biome: gut microbiome; feature: rumen; material: fiber-attached | host: Bos | place: Iran: Karaj | collected 2018-10 | reverse complement strand
TTTTCACCCTTCAGCAGATCCAGCTTCAGATAGTTTCTGAGCGTTCTTGTGGTCAGTCCCGTGACCATTGCAACGTCATTCAGATTATATGCCATTTTGCCATTCCTCTTTTCTTTTCAGATTGTGGTCAGGCCTCAACCACAACCTGATTATACTGAAGGATAAAATGGCTTTCAATTTGAAAAACAGCGTGTTTTTCATATCGACCGGAAAACCCGCCGCAGACAATACAGGAATCATTTCCGAAGAAAGCGAAACCGAAAAACAGCCTGAAGAGTTGGCCCTGCAGGCAGCAAGGATCCAATCTGTTTCAGAACAGAAAAAACCTGTGACAGCAGTGTCACAGGCTGAGCATCCTTGTTATCTGTTATTGAGCCGAAGACTGAGAATTGTTGTTATCCGTAACGGCCTTTTTCTTCGCTTCAAAGATCATACCGAGTTCACACAAACCGACCAGGCTGAAGAAGCTGAGCATAATCCAGGTGAATGTATTTCCTCTGCCGTTGGCGATATCAAAAATATTCCAGCCAATCAGGCCCAGGGTAAACAGAAATGAAAGTACCTTCTCAAGCATATTAAATTTCCTCCATATAAAGCTGCACAGGCAGCGAATCGTATTTTTTTCAGTCGTTTTTTCTATCATGCTGCGCAGTCCCTCCCGGGATTGTTCGTTCCGAAAGTGAAGGAGCGCAGCGGCCGAGCCTTCCCGGAACGGATTCATCGGGGCACTCCGCATCGCGGGATGCCTCAGGATCTATGGGACAGAGGAGAACCGGTCAAACCGGACTGCCTCTTTTCGAATCATCATGGGGTACGTTGTTTCTTCATGATTATCTGGAACCGGGTCTGCCCGGGAAGATGCTCTGCATTCTCCCCTGCCGCTTTTCCTGCGGCGCTTTCAGGTTCCGGTATATGATACGTGCCACAAGTCAGCGATGGCAGTGAAGAATGCGGAATTTTTCAGACTTTTTTTCTTGCCTCTTTTTTATTCCCCAAAGCAGCTCTCTGCAAAGGATCCTTCTGTCTCATTCCGTGATCGGGAAGATACAAGAAGATGAAATTCCTGCGGAACATTCTCTCCATCGGCAGAATCACCGACTGAAAATCGGTTTGCCCATGCTCGGTTTCCGGAAGCTCCGATGGAAATGAAGAACCCCAAGGAATGTCCATCTATCTGAAATGCTTTCGTGCTTTGACAATTCCTCTCTTTCTCCATGTTCCCGGCGCTCTCTACGCGCCGGATTTTTTGTGAACCGGCCAGAACTGGCAGCCTATCCGGCATCTGCGCCTCTGTCCTCTGTTTCAGCTGCCAATGCTTGCGTGCGGGTTTATATTCCGGTACAATACAGGCAGAAAAAAAAGAAGGTGTCAAGCATGAGTGAAAGAGGTTTTACCGCCTTTATCAGCTACCGCCACCAGTCGCCGGATATGGACGTCGCCCAGAGGCTGCATACCGCGATCGAGACCTATCGGATTCCTGCCGCCATCCGAAAAAAAACCGGCCGGAAAAAGATGGGCCTCGTCTTCCGTGATGAAGAGGAACTGCCGCTGTCTTCCGATCTGGGAAAGGATATTGAAACTGCGCTGGACAACAGCGACTGGCTCATTGCGGTCTGTTCTCCGAGGTATCTGAAAAGCTGCTGGTGCATGCGGGAACTGGAATACTTTATTGAAAAGAAGGGGAAGGACCACGTCCTGACGATCCTCACCGAAGGCGAACCGCAGGACAGCTTTCCGAAAGTGCTGCAGGTCCGGGAGGATGAGGAAGGTACTCCGCATCCCGTGGAACCACTGGCTGCCGATGTTCGCGCAGGAACGAAGGCGGAGATTCTGAAAAAGCTGAAAAGGGAAAAGCTTCGGCTTCTCGCCCCGATCCTGGGCGTATCGTACGACGACCTGCGGATGCGTGAGCGCCAGCGCCGCAGGAAACGGATCGCGTCCCTCGCCGCCGCCCTGCTGGTATCAGCAGGCGCGCTGACCGGCATTCTGATGCACAACGCGCGTCTCCGTGAGGAGGCCAGGGAACAGGAACGGATTGCAGAAGAACAGCGTCAGCGGGCGGAAGAGGAGCGCATGCGTGCAGAGGAGGAACGGCTGAAAGCCGTATCCAACCGTATCGGGGAAGCGCTGCGCTCAGCCGCTTCCCTCCGGACGGATTCCGACATGCGGCAGTCCGCCGGGGTCCTGCTGGATGCGCTGGCCCTCAGCGAGGAAAACGGCGGTATGCGCCGGGAAGAGATCCTTTCCCAGCTGCGAAGAGCCATGTATATTGAACCGTACATGCTGGTTTCCCGGATGAACCTTCAGAACGGCCGCCTGAACAATGCACAGATTTCCCCGGACGGGAAGAAAGCGATCTGCATTGTCAACAGCAACGCGGTGGCCCTCTTTGATCTGGAAGCCGGCAGCATGGCTTACGCAGTTTCAAAGGGCAGCGGAGAGATCTCCAGCATCGCGTTCTCCCCGGATGGATCACGGTTCGTCGCCCTGTGCGACAACTGCCGCTGCGCAACCGTCTGGAACACGGAGGATGGGTCGGAAGTCTATACTTATACCAGCGAGGCAGGTGAGACAGCCAACGCGCTGTTCTGGAAAGGGTCGGACAGGCTGCTGGTTCAGGACCACGACAGGCTTTTCCTCGTTTCCCTGCCGGACGGCGGAACGGAACTTTTCTATACCATCGGAGACCAGCAGGATGGCTATGATTCCTCGAACACACTGTATACCTTCATGGGCGGCAACCGGCCGCTGGACCAGATCATTACGGACTATACGGACCGGTATTCCCTCACACCGCTGATCCTGTCGCAGGACGGAACGAAGGTGCTGGTTACTGGCATCGCCGGGCAAACGGGAACCATCATTCTGAACGACCGGGGAGAAAGGATCTCTTTGCTGGACCGTGCTCCAGCCGTTTTTGCGGATTACTACGGTATGTCCCCGAACGGCCGCTATGCAGCCTGCCAGTTCAGGCTGTTCGGGTATGTGTGCGTCTGGGAAACCGAGACGGGAAAACTGCGGCACATGAAGAAGCTGGACCGCGGTGTGACGAACGGCGCATCCAAACCGGTGTTCTCCCCGGATTCGCAGAAAGTGGCCTTCCTTTCCGAGAAAAATCTGTATATCCTGGACACCGCAAAGGGAAAGGAACTGGTCCGGAAGGAAGTGGAGTGGGAGGATCCTGCGCCGATGATTCTGAACTGGAGCGACGACGGAAAATACCTGACGTTCTTCTCTCCCGATCTGTATATCGTGGACGCGGAGACCGGCGAGGTGCTCCTTTTTCTGGATGCACAGGAAAACCTGCTGTACAACAATGCTGTCCCTGTCGGGAGTGACTATGTGTTCGCCACCCAGGGCGGCGGCGAAGTGATCCTGCTCAGCCTGCCCGGAATCGCGTCCATAACAGTCAGGGAAGATTATGACGGCGGGATCGAAGGATACGATCCGCGGACAGAACCGGATGCGCCGTGGGAGGTGGAACCGCAGAGCGGGCACCAGGTGACGGAAACCTTCAAGGCACTCAACAAACTGGACGATTATGAGCCTCTGCTGTATTACGCATCCGGCGGAGAATACGCGGCCCTCCTTTATCCGGACGGAGCGATCGAAGTGTTCCGGAAAGGCGAAGGACAGAAGGCGTTCCTGCAGAACACGCAGTTTTACAACACACCAACGGCCTTCGGTATTTTCGGGGATCGGATGGCCGCAGCCGACAGTTACGGCCGGATCATGTTCCAGAATCTGAAAAACGGCAGCATGAATCTCCTGGACACAGAAGGGATTTACCGTGTATTTATGTTCAAAGGGGATTTCCTGGCTGCCGGCAGGAACAATGGCACCGTAGTGGATGTGTTTGACACGGAGAAGGGAGAACACCTCTTTTCCATGCGGCATGCTGATGGATTTGCCCGAATCGGCTTCTCCGCAGACGGCAGATATGCCGTCGGGCTGACCGAAGAAAACGGAGCAGTCATCGGGGAACTCTGGCAGAACGAAAACGCCCTGCTGGATGCAGCAAGGCGTTTTGCTCCCGGACGCTGACGCTCCGCAATCAGTCCGCAGCTTCGCTGAAGGAACCCATCATGATCTGCGCGACGTAAATCAGCGCTTCCTCTGTGTTGGCGTAGTACTGGTCCGTGCACGAGGCTTCAAAGGCTTCGAGCGTTTCATCGCTCCACGGTTCGGCGTAATACAGGGCAGTTTTTTCTGCTGTGTTGTACTCAAAGATGTAGGCGATGGTCTCATCCTGGGACGGGACAATCGTCCGGATGAGATCCTCCTCGCAGCCGATGAACGAATTGAACACATTCATGGGATATGCCGCGGTAAAGGACGAGTTGATGCTGATGTCGAGGTCCACCGTCAGCAGCATGGTGCACAACGCCCGTGTGCTCTCATCCACCATCCACTGGGCCGTCAGGTAGTTCTGCCTGTCGGTGATGGTGGGCTCGAACCAGTACGGGTTTTCCTTTGTCGGGAGGTCCTCGATGGAGACCGTTTTCTCCGGAGCATTCCCCGCTACCGGGTCATACGCAACCGTTTCTGCTATGCCGACAAGCACGTTTGCCAGGGCTTCCGGATCAATATCGGTATGCAGCAGGGCCATGCCGAACGTCCACCCGTCGATGATGGCCATGTCGTAGGCCACGGAATACTCGGTGCCCGTATCGTCAATTGTCTGCCGGAGCCAGTAGACAACGGAAAGTGTGCCGGCCAGCTGTGCATAGCCACCGGAAAGGTTTCCGTCAATGGAGGTGGACACGGCATCCTGGATAAATCCGTTGTATGCCTCCTGAAGTTGTTCGTCTGTCATTTCAATGCCCACGAGAGATTCCTCCCTCGTTGCCATGATCATCAGCATGGCGGTGTTTTCACTGCCTTCGACCTGCGCGTAGTAGAACGTTGACGGGCCTTCCGAATAACCGAAGACCCATCCTTCCGGAATGTCGGCAGAAAAGCCGTTCTGTTCATAGTGCAGGCTGTCCGTGCCTTCCGCACCGGCTGCACAACAGGCACACAGAATACACAGGATGGTCAGCAGGGAGAGTGCTTTTTTCATGCCAGAAGTCCCCTTTCTGTTGTTCCGGTTGTATGTTTTTCATTATGACCAGTGTACCACGAAAGCGCGCCGGATGGAAGAAGCGGTGGCCGCATGCACCGGATTCCGGTACCGCTTTGCAGGAAAAACGCCCACGAGCCGCATCATCACCCCGCGGGCATTCGTTTCGCCCTGTGCTTATGCCGCGATTCGTATGGACTCCCTGGCGCTGATGCTGTCCTTGGTCCGCAGTCGGATGACATTGTTCCTGTCTGCTTTCCTTCTGCAGGAAACCGAAGACACGATGATTCTTTTGACGTATGATCCACGCTTCCGAAGCAATCCCCTGATGAGCCCTGTTTCGAACCTTTTGCGCGGTAAGCCAAAAATACCGGAAGTCCCATTTCCGAGGTCACTGAAAAATCTGTTCTGAAACACGAACGGATTTTTTGTTACCTCTTTGATGAAGGGCTTCTTCTTTGCGTTCACCCTGCGATCCAGGATTGGCCGCGGCCGGAATTGCCTGTTGTCTTCGTTTGTGAAATCAAAAAAGAGCATCACCGAAGTGCTGCCCGTGCGATGTCCTCAGTTCTTGTCAGGTCAGGGTTGATCGCCATCTGGAAAGGATGATGAAAGCCTGTAAATTTCCAGACCATTTTCAGTACCAAATCCTGCAAACCCATATCGGACAGCGATGTGTTTTGTTCTCTCCTGACCCGGATCACATTCAATCACGATTGACTTTCCTTCCTTTCGAGCCCTGGCAATCATCTGTTCCGTCAATGCGGAGGCATATCCCTTCCCCCATTGTTCCGGTGTCAGGACCCAGCCAATCTCCATACTGTCCTCTTCATAAGCATGGTAAATTACATATCCAATAAAAGTACCGTCCAGATCGACTGCATAAACAGGAGGGACCTCCGACAGGGCTGTCTGCAAAAAAGCGCGTGTCTGTTCTTTTGCGTAGGGAGGTTCCAGAAAACGCATCACTTCCGGATTGGACAAAAGAGCATGCAGCGGTTCGAAATCCTGCTCGTCCATTTTCCGGATCGTCAGGTTCCTATTCTGATGAAATTCATGACAATACTTCATACATCGACCTTTTTCCGGATTGCAGGACATATCTTCTCTGCAATCCTCCTTCCGGTATCCGCGGCGTGCGGCCTTTATCGCATGGTCAGAAGAGTCCCAGCCGGTTTTCCGATCCTCCCGGTATAGCCCTGAGCAGCCTCTCCGATCCTTTGGGCCCTGTGCAGGAGGAGAATCTCTTCCTGGATATTGTCCTATAGAAAGTCCCATAACACGCTGTCTTCTGTGCAGAATGATCTTATGATGCCTGTCTGTGAGTTTTTTCCGTCCACATCCGGCCCTGCAGAAATCCCATGCCTGCCCAGGACAGGACCGATAGGAACAGGTCCAGTCATCCTGGCAAATCGGAACTTGTTTCTTTGCGCAAAAGAAGCTCATAGTTCCCGCCATCGAACAGAATAGCATTGCCCTCATCGTCCTTGTAGAATGAAACCTTCTCTGTTCCAATCTGCCGAAAGCCCAGAAATGTCAGCAGCCTGACGGATGGTGTGTTGTTCAGGGCGGTTCCTGCTGTAATCCTGATGACACCTCTGTCTTTCATCACATCAAGAATCGCGGAGATGCTCTCCCTTGCATATCCTTTTCCATGATGATCCGAACGGAAACAGTATCCCATCTCGTAGCCGTTTTCCCTCCTGTTGAAAGCAACGTATCCGATGACCACGTCCCGCAGACAAACAGCAAAGAACATGTGTTCATCGCCATCCGCAAAGGAAGCCCACTTTGCAATTCTGAAAGAAACAGACTGGTCATCCAATGCATTGGGCCTGTCATATTGCGCATAAACGGATTTTGCTGCATCTGCCCATATCGTCTGAATGGCTGTCCAATCGTCAGCACGAACCCGTCTGATTGAAAGTCGATCTGTCTTCATCATACATGATTTCTCCGCAACCTTCGCTTTGCCGATCGTCCATGAAAAGCTGGAAGGTTCATTTTCGGATTGCAGGATGCTCTGCATCCGTTGAAACAGGTCCGTTGATTCTCTTCAAAAAGAAGTATTCCGAATAGCCGTCTTCCGCATTATCGTAATGACCGGCACACTGGTAATCCAGGGCTTCGTAAAACTCTTTCCCCTGCCAGTTGAAGGTATCCAGACGGATGGTATTGACACCCATTGCAGCCGCCCGCTTTTCCATTTCGCGGATCATCCAGGCTCCAATGCCTTTTCTCCTGTATGCTTCCTCCACGAACACAGTGGACACATATAGGATTCTGAAAGCCGTTATTTGGGCATCCAGTCCCGCAATCAGTCTGCCGTCATCTTCAACGCCAATCTGAATGCAGCCATTCATTTTATAGGTTATGTGATTTTCGTCATATGAACTCAGCCGTGCCTCGATGTCCTCAACCTGGACTTCCTTCAAATCGATCATTTTCATAAGGCTGTATCTCCCTGTAAGTTCCGGGAACCGGGACAGACATTTTTCTGCTCCGTTCCGCCTGCTGCGAAACGGAGACGTGGTGTGTATCCCCGGTACCGGCAGCGCCACCCTGCAATACCAGATACTGATTCCGTGCGATGTCCCCTGCCTTCCGGAATCGGCTTAACCAATGCGTTTCCCAAAGATCTCGCAAACCAGTTCTGTGGTTCCGTCTTCCCGGATCCGAATGTTTTCCCAGTGAAAACGGTCCGGTGTTATCTCTGAGAAAACCCAGAAAGCATTTTCTTCATCCAGCACCTGACCCACAAGTTTCTCCCCTTCTTTTCTGAAGGTCAGCCTTTTCATGCATGTTTCACAGGTATACACCACATCATAGCATCCGTTGTTCCTGTTGAACATGCGCAGGGAAGTACCGTACTCTCCATCCGGCTGTGGATCTGTTTTCTTTGTGCTTCTGGACGGAAAAATGAAAACATCCTGCACGCCGGTTCCTTCCAGGATTCTCCGGAAAATCCATTCTCCGAGCACATGACGCCTTCGGCCCTTTTCCGGGATATCGTAGTAGTCACAATCCCAGTCCCCGATCAGCGGTGCAAACCAGTCATACTCTGCCGGGATTTTCTCCGTCTTTTCACTCAAAAGTGCTTCTGAAAAAGAGTTTCCCTGTGCATTCTCCATCAAACGTTCATCTCCTTTTTGCCATGCCTGTCCGGCCATCACCTGCATGTCGCCGCTGCCGTCAATCGGGATTCCTCCCCGGAAAAGGATGCTGCTTCAGTTCAATTCATCCAGCAGGAGGTAATACCGGAGTTTCTCTTCATCTTTCGGAACCCCTGCCGCGCGGAACAGATCATCCGGATCGATCTCCGGATATACTTTCCCATAGTGCCCGTCACTGTTGTGTTTCAGGCTCCTCCAGCCCAGGGCCAGGTCCATCCACCGGTCTGCCGCCCCGACACTGCCCACATCAATGAATCCCGTAAACCGTTTTCCATCGGTGAAGAGGTTCGGCAGGCAGAAGTCCCCGTGCGTGACCGCGCGGTCCTCCGGGGGCAGGTGATTTTTCAGCCACAGGAGGAGAGCTTCCGGGTTTGCAAACCCGCCCGGTCCGAAGGTTTCCGGCTCACAGTCTGAAGCATCAAACGTTCCGGACAGGATGGCCGTTTCAGCATGCGAAAGATTCTCCGCCACCCTTCTCTCAAACGGGCAGCCAGATACGGGAATCGACCATAACGTATGCAGCGCTTCCGCCATACAGTCCAGGAGCAGCACAGGGTTCCCCATCACGTCGGGCCTGCACAGCTCTGTTCCGGGAAGACGCGTCATGAGCAGCCAGTCCTGTCCGTTCCATACTTCATGCGCAGCCACCTGAGGAACCGGCGCTTTCCCGGCAAGCCATTCCAGAATCTGCACGTCGACTGTATTCCAGTCCTCTGCGGGACGGATTTTCAGTACATAATCATCAAAAAGCAAGACCTGAGCTCCCGATTTTCCGAGCCCGTCTGTTTTTCCGGTCCGGCGGCCTAGGATGGAAGCGATTGAAGCCGGCACCTGATGCACATTTCCTGATCTGTCACTCATCGCTTTCTTTCTCCACAAACCGTTCTCATTCTTCCGGCTTTTTCCGCAGGAATTCGGTGCCGGGAACCTGCGCCATTTTTCAGAAAGTCCTCCTCCGGTCCATCTCCCGATGTCTGCTGCTTCCTGAAACCCGTTTTTCCCCGACAGACGTTCAGAGTTCCCCCGCTTCCGTGTTTCAAAAAACGAATTCCTTCTTTTTGTCCTCCTGCATTGTAACGGATTCGCATCCGGATGAAAACTCCCGGTGCGTTTTTTTTGCGTTTTTCCGCATGTTTGTTCTGCTGTCCTGATAACAGGGACATATCACTCCAAAGGCGTTCATGCTCCCCTGCTCTTCTGCGCGTTCCTTCTGTACTGCCCGAAAGGCAGGCGAAGCATCTTTTTCGCAGCCGTGCATCGCCCGGCTCTGTGCCTGCGGTATAAAAAGCAGGGTCAGCCCCGGGAAAAAAACCGACTCTTCAACAATAAGTGTGGAAAAAAGAATAGAATAAAGCACAAAATGCTCCATCATTTTGGTTGTCCAGACGCAAATGAAAGGAAGGGCTTTCGGGGTTTTCATATCTGCCGGAGATGGGTTGTTCCTTTTGAGAGGAGCAAAATGCGTCCGGAACCGTCCGACCGCAGAGTCATCTTCTCTTCAAGGAAGACAGGAAAAAGAAAACGCCGCATAAGGCGGCGCATGATCCTTGCATGAAAGGACTTGTTCAGCTCTGTTTTTCTCATCGTTTCCGCTGCTGCAAGGGGCAACACCCGGTTTTCGGAATGGTTCTCAGGATTCTGCCCCTAAAAGAGCAATCGAAATATCGTTGACGTTGGTACCCGTGGGGCCGGTTTTGATCAGCCCACCGATGGCCTCCAGGGCATGGTACGAATCGTGGTTTTCCATCATGCGGGAATACATCAGG
>JAEEGL015235457.1_pt1 | contig 10001 bp, 15 predicted proteins | sample 9134231 | NCBI WGS metagenome assembly JAEEGL01 (sample SAMN16246548, study PRJNA631951) | gut metagenome | biome: gut microbiome; feature: rumen; material: fiber-attached | host: Bos | place: Iran: Karaj | collected 2018-10 | reverse complement strand
CTTCAATGTCTTCTGAGGTCGGATGATTTCGATGTCGTGGTGCTGCTGTTGCTCTCGGATGAATCGGCAGACGCTTGGCGACTCGCATCCGGTCATCACGAACACGCTCTTCACCTTCGGGATGATCACCTCCACCAGCGAAAGCATCGCCACCGAATCCTTACCACCACTGAATGACACGTACACCTGCCCATCGAAGTGGCTTGCGAACTGGTCTATCACTCCGAGCGAGTGGTCAATCTTCTGTGTCAGCGTCCACGCTTGCCGTTCGGTCAGTTCCTTGATTGTCATTGGTTACTTGCTCGAACATCTCCTTCATGCTGTCTTTACTCACGGCAAAGCCTTCGCCTTCGACGTAGTAGTTGTTGCCCATGCGTCGGAGTTCGTACACCTTGCCTGTCTCTATCCATCCGAGCGGGTCGCTCTTGATACATTTATACTTCACTGTCTTCTTGCTTTACGAATTTACTCATCAGCCCGTCAGCCCATCGGTCTTTCCGCTGTCTGGCTCGATCTCGTGCAAGCTGTGCCGTGCCCTTTCCCTGCTGCCTGTGAATATCGGCATGACATTTGTCGCACAGGCTCTGAAGGTTCTCCCACATGAATGCCCAGTGACGCATCTCTTGCATTGAATGTGAGTCTTCAATGGGGTGACGATGGTGCACGCAGTGAGCAGACGAGATGAAGCCCTGAGCCTCGCACACCTCGCACAGCGGGTTGGCTCTCAGCTTCTGGATGCGCAGCTCTTTCCACTCGCGCGAGTTGTATATCTCAGCCTTGTCTTTCTGCTGCTTGACATTGGCACACCGCCATGCTAGTCTTTTCTTCATAGCATATCGTTGTTAAAGTAAACATTGCCGATGCCACGGTCAAGTCTGTCATCGCTCATGCCTGTGCTTTCAAGTGGTGATTCTCCTGCTGTGACGTAACGGCATACCTCCTTGCTCATCATCATTCGCACAATGTCGTCCACGCTGTCGGCATATCCCTTTTTTACCAGCATGTCCATACAGTAGTCGCGCTTAGGTCTGGGCATGTCGCGCAGTCGCAGCAGCGTCGGCACATCCAGCTTGTTGTGTCTTATTTGCTTAATCTTCTGAGCCAATAAGATTGCTTCTTGCTTGTTCATGTTCTTTTGTTAGTAGAAATAACAGTTGGCGCATGTCATCCAGGTCAATTGCCAGCTGTCGGTGAAACCCTTCTCTGTCCCGTCGTGTGATAATCCACATGTCTGGTGCCTTCTTGTCGCGTGTTACCGTCACCATTCGCCTCCTATTGGTCTAAATCCAAGCTCTTTCTCCAAGTCTTCAGGTGGCTCTGGCTCAGTCTGTCGTTGACTGCCTTCCCATTCCTTTGCCTCGTAGTCGCTCACCTCACGGTCGTTATCTTCAAAGGTAATGTGCATCTGCTTGTCGATGTCGTCAGGTGTCTTTCGCTTTGTCTGCTTTGTACGCTTTCCATAGGCCACAATGCGACCATTGTCAGCATGCTCACCCATTCCTGGCAGCTCTGCCCGGAATCCATCGTCAAGGTCTAGCATCGTCTGTGCGTCAATCATCGTGAGAAGTATGTCGCTCAGGCTTTCGCAGTGCATCTTGCCGCCTACCAGTCGCAAGCGTCGGTATATGCCGTGCATGGTCACCTCAGTCACCCGCTCAAGTATGTCATCCACATTCTCGGTGATGTGTGGTTCTTCCTCCATCCAGGGCTTGTCTATCATAACAGCACCGAATCCCTTGCTGCCTTCCTGCTCAAGTATCATGACGATTTGCGACACTTTCAGCTTTGATGGGTTAGCCAGGTTGAAGGCATGCTGCCAACCAGCATCACTCTCCATCATTGCCAACAGCTTCTGTATTCTTGGGTCTAGTTCATGCCACGGTGCTGCTGCCCTGATAATGGTGTACGCAAACCATTGAAAGAGGTGGTATGTATCCACCTGTAGCACATCGCAGCAGAGGTTAAGCACCTCTGCCATCGCGGGGTCTAGCTTTGTGCCGGCTCCGACGGTACGCTCATTGTCTTTCTGATTTCCTATCATTGATTTTGATTTTTTAGTTTCGCTAAAAGCCCAGCGGATGAGTGGCCGCTGGTGTGCCGTCTTTCCGGCTGTCAAAGTATCGCCGATGTTGTCGGTTTGATTTGTGGATATAACAGCGTTAGTCATTTATCCGAACGTCCTTGTGCCTGTGGACACTTGCCCTAGTTTCCGATTGAGCCACGCTCCAGTGGGATTTGCACCCACGCGGCTGTCCTTTTCAGCCGCTTTTGGAAATTAGTTGTTCATCAAATTTCTAACTCACTCATGGTCATCGCTGACCGCTGTTTCTTAGCCGCTGCGAATAGTGGAATGGGATGGTATCGCGCCATCGCTCATCCTGCCATTTCACGGTTGCTCTGTTCTGCCGTGTTTTCCATTCCTGATTTTCTCCCGCCATTCTGCCACTTCAGGATCAACCAGTTCGACGGGATCGATGAATGGCTCGTCAGGTACATGTGTCAGTTGCCATTCTTCGATTGCCTTCATGATTTCCTCATGTTGTGCCAGCTCGTCGGGGAGTGTGATTTCTTCCTTTTCCTCTTTCTTATCGCGTATCACAGCCGTCCTTTGCTGAGTCATATTGCGAAGGATAATGTCGGCCACGTCTGCCTTTGGACCGTCCTGTTCAGTCCACCACTCGTCAAGGAATCTCGTGGTGATACTGATGCGTTCGTTGAGCAGATGACCTACTTTCTCTTTCCACTCGTCCACGCCGTCCTTGTCAGGCCATAGCCACACCCGCCTCCCTTGTTCGATGAGCGGCTGAAGGCTTTCTATCTTGAGGAATTTCAGACCGCCGCAAGCCATCCACAGGTTGCGCTCAGTGTCGCCGTAGGCATTTGCGCAGATGAGTGCCGTCTTCTCGCTCTCGACAACGTTCACCGTCGCCTGTGGATAGCGTTTCAACAGATGTGCTCCGAATAGCGGATGCAACACCGTGTGCTTGTCCGGCTGGCAGATGTCTCGTGGCCCTTGAATGTAGTTGCCTTTCTCGTCATAGTGACCAGGCTGATTGTACAACCATCCCGTCGCGTTCTTCTCGCCTTTCTTCTCCTTGTATCGGTGTCCGTCCGGAAGATATTTCATTAGCTTTGCCGCGCGAGGTATGCCTTCGTGGTCGATCTGCCAGAACACCACTCGCCCGTCCGTCCAACGACCAACGCAGTACTCCCACAATGTTCGCTGGAGTCTTTGCCGTTGGTTGTTGGTAGGATAATCACTCCACGGCAAATGACAAAACCAGTCTATAAAGATGTTTCTTTGAGGCAGTCGCATAGTTTGAAGCACAACATCACGCGACATCACCAGCATTTCCTTCTTCTGCTCGATGATTTCTTTCGGCTTTGCAGGCTTCACGTGTTTCCATCGCTCATCATCTCCATCGTCATCAATCCAGATGCTGTACTTCTTTGCAAGGTAGCGCAACGCATCACCATAGGTCAATCGTGTATCCCTGTAATCCATCAGGAACTTGATTGCATCGCCGCCAGCACCGCATGAAAAGCACTTGTAGCACTGCTTTGCCGGACTGACTGAGAAACTACCAAGTGTGTGGTCTGCGTGGAACGGGCACAGCCCTTGATACTCCACGCCTCGCGGGTGGAGCGTGATAAAGTCGCCAATGACATCAACGATGTTTGCTGCCGCCTTGATCTTATCCTCTGTTATCGTGTCAATGCGCCCCATAGTTTTTTCAATGAGCAATAAAAATAAAAAAATCCGTGTTTGCAATAACGCGCATGCACGCGCATCGCCCGTGTGTCTGTCACCATCCGCCCCCATCTACCCCCATAAGGGGGTAGTGGGGGGCGGGGGTTACGGACTGACGGGGTGGGACTCAAAATGGAGGTTGCTCGTCTGACTGCTTTAATGGTAACTGTTCAGACTCGTCATTCGGTGTTTGCGCGTTTAGTCCATTGTAGTGTATTTTGCGTTTTTCAGACCTGTAAATGATTCCTGCTTCTAGTGCGGTATTGTAAAGCTGTGATATTTTCCTGTTACTTGCTCCTTTGCCTCTTAGAAATCGTTCAAGGTCTGTGTACGTTGCGCCAGCACTCGTCCAGTTGTACATCTTGAAGTAGTCATCAGCCTCGATTCTCTCTTGTTGTATCTTTGCATCAGTAATATCGACCTCACTCGCAACAGCTCGCATTTGAGGAACACCCAACGCACCAGCCGCCCCTGTCACCACAAACTCCCAATCTTGCAAGTCCTTTCCTCGCGCATCATCCTGTTTCACCGTAAACCACACCGTTCCATCTTTTTCCTTATGCTTTTGGCAGACCAGCGTGTCGGTGATCTTGTTTCCAAGCTCAGTGCCCAGGTGACCGCGCATCTTCGACTCGTCATCGTTCTTGGGTCGCGGATTCATGTGCAGCGTGTTCCAGATGCAAATCTGTTTCCGCTCTGCCAATGCCATCAGATCAAGCACCAATGCACTCGACTCTGTGTTGTCGTTGAAATCTCCGATAATGTCGCGGATGCCGTCTATAAACACCGCATCAGGCTTGTACACGTCAATAGCTTGCTGTATGAGCCTGTATCGCTTCTGATATGCCCTTTCTTTTACGTTGCCTTGCGCATCCTTGACATCAGTCACGCTACGCAGCCACAAGACGTGAAAACGCTCGCAGTCAAGGTTGGTTTGCCATCCGCACAGCCAGTGAACTCGTCTGAGTACCTTTGCCGAGTTCAGTTTTTCCATCTCTGTATCGACATAGAGCACTGTCGGCATGTGACCTAAATACTCCAATGTCCTTTCAGGTACTCGCAAGCCTGGCAGGTATGTTCTCACTCGTTGAGAATCCACACCCAGTATCGCCGCCATGAGCTGAGTCAGCAGAAAGGTCTTTCCGTTCTTTTTCTGGCCGCTGAGAGCCTGAATGCCTCCAATTGTAGAGAACGGAACCCCATTATACTCCAACATGTAGAAAGGCTCAGGATAGTTCTCCGTAGCATGAAGCAAGTACGGCTCTATCTCCTTTTCTCTCTCACGTATCGCATCATCCTCATCAGGATATGCAGGCAATGGAGCCGGTGGTATGTTGTTTGTTATCTCATCCATCATAGTTCTATTGTTTAGTATGCCGCAATATCATTGCGGCAACATCTCAAAACGGAATCCCAGCTTGCGGCTGTTCTCCTCAAACATCAGGCTTCGTCGCGTCTCATCATCATAATAGATGGTATATCGCCCAGGGCTTCCCTCGCTGCTGTCTTCGTCGAGTAAGTAACCGTGCATCGCCCTGGCCCGCCACCGTATAGCGATCTGCTTGGGCGTGTATGCCTTCAGTCTGATGTTTGAGCATTCGTCAGGCTTGCCGCCTCCCAGCATGCTGAGCCTTGCCTGTCTGTTCAGCCGCTTGTGGCATTGAGCCTGACGTGCCATTATTGCTTTCATTCCATCGTCCGATTTGGTCAAATGAAGCTCGCCAGCGAGCTTGTAAAGCGTAGGGTAACTGATACCCATCACCTTACACAGACGTGTGTTCTCGGTCACTGGAAACGCCTCTACAAGCCATTCACGCTGCTCATCCGTCAGCTGGTAGGGATGTCCCTTCACCCCCTTCATCATCATCTTGCCCGGAAACGGTCTCATCATTCTCGCTGTTTTGCTTCTCGTGCTCCTGGAGAAAATATCTGAGTCGCCTCTTGGCCAGCATAAGCTCATTGTACAGCTCAGAAATCCTATCCTTCTGCTCCTTCACATTCCGTCTGGCGGTGTCTCTCTCCATCCGCATTTCATCAAGCTCTTGTCGTAGCTTGATAACTGCCTTCATCACATCCTTCTCCTTCGATAGCTCTATGCAAGTCTCAGCGATGCGATGGATAGTGTCAAGGTCAAGGTTTTCATGTATTCCCAATCCAACATGCGCAAGGAATCCCTCTGACATCGTTTCCTTTGAAAAATACATGTAGTCTTTATCCCCTGCTGTCAGCGACCACCCGTTAGGCAGTTGATCCAAATGGATGTTTTCAGTTATCTTGCCCATACCTATTGTCCTTGCGATACCATAGCAGCCCCCTTCGCGGCACTACCACCTACAAACGTCACAGCATCAATCCTCAGCTCATTGTAGTACCTACCGTTGACCTCGTTCGCATCAACGTGGAATCTTACCTTCACCTCGTCCGTCACTTGCAGGTTGAAGTTCCTGATCCGGTCTTCGCCAAACACCCGCATCACAACCATCGACGGCTTTGTCTGATTCGGAAACCAGAAATACTCCATCACATACTCCTGACTCATCCATGATGTGCCAGTCCTCTTGCTCACTCCACTCTGTGCGGGCATCACCTTCACAATCTTTCCTTCAAGTTCCATAATAGTATCAATTTTAAGTTAATCACATAGATAACGAGTCCATCCATCCGGCAATTCCCATCAGTGCTATCATCACACCTGGAACTACAAAGACGTACACCCACCAAGGAAAATTAAACGATTTTTCCTCATCAGTCAACAAGTCAATTAAGTCTTTCATAATCGTAAAATTTTTAATTTGACAAAACTCCCCTCTGCGTTAGTGGCTTGGGTTATCACTCATCATGTTCAGTTCGGTCTGTTGCGATTCCATCGCAACTACCATCCCTGTCATGATGGCCGCATTAAAGCCTTATCACTCTGGAGTGGCTTGATGCTACCAACGGCCTTCACCGCAGTCTCCTATTGGCTCTTACCCTTCGCCGCGCCCCTCTCAACGCTATATCAGGCAGGGTCTTTCAGCCTGAACATCAGTTCCAACTCCTTCCGGGGCCTTCCCTACGTCTGCCTCACGGCCTTTGTGCGTGCCACGGTTTTTCGGTGTCTGCTTACTCAATCGCGCATGGGTTCCCCTCACTTCTTGTATATTTATCCTGGTGCATCACCAGTGTCCACGATGTCAATGACCGCATTCTCCTTTCATTTGTGGGAGGTTGTGGAGTCGAACCACAGTGTTCCTACACTTTCCGCTACTGATCCGATGCTCCACGAGGCCTTGTTACTATTCTGGTCGGAATTTTTGCGTAGACCTCTACCCATTCCGTCAGCAGCATTATTCCCTTAACACACAGCCATAAAAGCCACCTCCCGTTCAGTATGCCGCAATAACATTGCAGCTCATCACCGCCTGGTAATCTCCCGCGCATTCATCACAAGCTCACGCAGCTTCCCTTCCCTGATCATCCGCTGAATCTTGTGCTTAGGGTAAGCCCATCGTGAAGCCTTCACCTTCGTACCTGTGCCGTCAGATACAACAACCTCTGCCCTTTCCCTGTCAAGCAGGCATCCGTATCTATAGAGCCATTCCTTCGATAACATCCCAAACTGCTCACACACCTGTTCCTGAGTGAGCCATACCTCGTCAGCACCTTCAAGCACCTCCGTCATCGTCTGCTTAACGGTGGCGATTATATCGGCTCTCAGCATCCTGTCCATATCTTCTTATTTTTGGGCGATTCCACCACAATACGGGCAAATGGTGACTCCTTTTCTATATTTGCAAGCTCGTCCACACATGTAGGGCCTCATGGCATCTATTTGCCTTCTTTGCCTTTCTACGGTTGCGACAAGTTCTTCTTCTCGCGTTGTCATAGTCACGACCTTTCTAACATTGGGATGATGCCTGCCTTCTTCAGCTCTTCGTAGAGGAATTTGCGCCCGGCCTGCGTCCATTCGGTGTGCAACACCACATCCGGCATGCCGTTCGCACGAACGATGTCAATGCTCCGACTCGACACGTATCCGCAGTCCTTATACTTAGCATAGAGAATCCACTGCCCGTTGATGCTGTACTGGATGCCCATGTCGGCCAGCTTCTTGTTCATAGCCTTGCCGCTCATGCCGTAGTCCTGTGCAATCTGACTGATAGTGAGCAAAGCCTTCGAGCGCATAATCAGGTCGAGGTAGTTCTTGTCGTGCTTCAGTTCCTGGTTCTCGACCGTTAACTGAATGTTCTCTTCTTCGAGCTTCTTGTTCTCGATGGCCAGCACCTTCTTCTCTTTGTATTCCTTCGCCCATGCCATTGCAGCCTCGGCAGGATCGGTGAAGTCCGGCAACTGAAGCATCTGGGCACGCTGCTTCTGCTCCAACTCTTCCCAGCGGAGCACCAGCTTTGCACGGGCTTCGTCGTTGAACTTGGTGGCGACATAAAGACACTCGGTCTTGGTCAGTTCATAGTAGGGTTGTTCCTTATGACCTCCGTTTGGCAAATCATAAGTTTTGTGCAAGAGGGAAAATTTTCCCTGTTGTACTTTTTCCCATGCTGGCTCCATCGCACGGATGGCCTTCATCACGTCATTGTGTGGCTTTCCTGTCAGCTTGGCAATCTCCAAACTGCTCATCGTCTGCCTGCTCTCTCCGAATTGAATCAAATCGTTTGCCATAGTTCCTTTTATCAGATGTTACTTTAGTCCCGTAATACAACCACTCACTTCACTCTCTTATAAGCAATCGTCAACCGCTCCCCGGTCTCGACGCGCTCAAACTCCATACCCTCCAGTCGCTTCAGTGTAGCAAACTGAACCCTGGCACTCTCCACGGCCTTCTCGTTCGGCAATACGAAAACCCCCATCTGCCCTACGCTGATGGCCCTGATGTCGTCTCGTGTCACTCTGTCTGTTACCATGTTGTTTCTTAATTTTACTTAATTAATTACCTTGTTTTATACAACTTGGCAGAAAAAGCCGTATATTTGCAATCCGACACCCTCGCAAAGTGTTCGCAAATTGGCGGTTATCCGCTTTGAAAAGACGGCCTCCCGTCTGACGGCTATTTTCATGCCTCGTTGTAGTGTTAATTACTTACGGGTGCAAAGATACAAACTAAAAATGAAACGTGGAGCATTTCGGCGCAAAATAGGTCAACTTTTAAGATTTATTAATTAAAATGTAGGTCAAAATGGGTCAAATTGACAAAAAACTGAAGAATCAGCTCTTTAAAGTCGCCGTTGACTATATATACAAAGAGCACCTTGCCAGTGGCCAGGGAGAACTCGCTAAGAAAATCGGCATCAGTGAGAGTGCCCTGTCCCGCATCATGAATGACAAAAAGTTTGTCGGAGATGAGACTCTTCGCAAAATGAATGAAGCCTTCGGTGGCATCTTCAATATGGCCTACTTCCGCGGTGAAGACCCTCACTGCATGCTGATGGAAGATTTGTTCTACTATAAGCAGCACCCTGAAAAGCGTCTTGTCTTCGAGAAACCTAATGGTGATAATCCGGCACTTCCGGAGTCGGCAAATGCCGTCCCTGCTTCTTCGTCCATCGACCCCTCCAGCATCATGAACGCCGCCCTCGCTGCCCAGATGCAAACCATCGAGTCCCTGAAGTCCGAGAAAGCCACCCTCCTTGAAGCTCACGCCCGCGAACTCCAGGCCAAAGACGACCTCATCCAGTCCCTCCGCGAGCAGCTCTCTGCCAAAGATCAAATCATTGCCGAACAAAAGGCCCGTCTCATTGACTACCGCCGCATCATCGACTCTCGCGCACTTGCTAACTACCCATTCCCCATCGGCGTGTCAGACGATTCAAAAACCAAACGATAGCCAAATGTTTCCCCATATATAATTCGCAAATGCTCAAACCGACAACAAACACACAGCATTCGCCAAATCAGTCCGAATCCCGACGGAATCACCCAGCAAAGCAGACAAGTGGCTGAAACCCAGTCACTTGTCTCTTTTTTATTCCACGAAAGCTTCACCCAAATTCCCCATCCCTCTCCCCTCGGCCTCAGCCCCTAGCCCCCTCTCCGACTGGCGAGGGGGAAGGCTCCGAAGAAGAGGGGAGCGCGGATTGAGTGCACTCTCCTCTTTCCACTCTCCTCTTTCCTCTTTCTAGAATGGTCCGCATCCCATACACGTTTAGAGCCCCTTCTTGCGTCCCGATGGTAGCAAGCGTCACCCTTCGGGATGCCGAGCGGATAAGGGGCGGCTATAATGCAGGGATAACACTCATACAAGATACTGTCGTGAGTG
>JAEEGL015157285.1_pt1 | contig 10001 bp, 8 predicted proteins | sample 9134231 | NCBI WGS metagenome assembly JAEEGL01 (sample SAMN16246548, study PRJNA631951) | gut metagenome | biome: gut microbiome; feature: rumen; material: fiber-attached | host: Bos | place: Iran: Karaj | collected 2018-10 | reverse complement strand
TGCAGTGTCGGCTGCTACGGCGGCTACTGCGGCGGCGGTCTCTTTGCCGGAATCGGCTGCATCATCGGCGAGGCGGTTCGGATCGTCCTGACCCCGGTTCACTGGGTGGCGAGCCTCTTCTGCACCGGCACCTACGCCGACTGCGGCTGCGCTCCTCCCTATCAGGAATGCTACAGTGACCCGTGCGACATGTGCGGCAACTACGTCGGCGACTGCGTCGGCGGCTGCGGGAACCCCTACTACGGGTACCAGGGTTACTACGCCCAGAATCCGCAGATGGCCAGCCAGACCCAGGATTACCAGTATGCCGCGACCGCGCCGAAACGCGCCGCCGCCCCGCAGGCCAATCCGAGCCTGACAGGCTCCGCTCCCGCGCAGTCGGACTATGTGAAATATGACAAAGTCGAAACGCTCGGCCAGAAGAAGGTTCAGCGCCGCGCTGTTCAGGCCCAGCCGTCCGCCGGCGACTACTTCTACAACGAACAGGTTCTGAGCGCTCCGGGCCAGATGCGCCCGACCCCGGCTCAGGCTTCGCGCAACGCCCGCCGCGTTGCCGCCGCCACCGCCCGCCAGGCGCGGATGGCCCGCTGAGACTCTTTCTCCTGAGTTCCTTTCCGGGCCGCACACCCTTTCGGGGTGTGCGGCCTTCGGTTTTTCTATTTTGACTATTCTGCTCCTGTTCGCAAATCAATATTGACACCCTTTTCCCAATTAATAATAATCTTCCAGGCTCGCCGTACCCGTGCGGCCCGCCTCGAACGCATATGAATTGAAAGCAAGGGGATGTTTTTATGAAAAGCCGTTGGTTTCCGCACGTTCATCTTCATCTTCTGGTTGCCGGACTCCTCTTGGTTCCGGCGGTTTGGGTACAGGCCCAGACAGTAGAACAGATCCTGAAACAGAAGCCGTCGCAGCCCGATGTGACTATCGATACCCCCGCACCCGAAGATGTGGCCAAGTGTAAGGTCGCCGGGTTTAGCGAAGGGGGATATGAGGGGAAGGTACTCTACGGGCCGGACGGATCGACGCCGCTGCGCGTGATCTGCCGTCAGGCGGGGAGCAAGGAAAAGAACAACCGCGTCGAGGAGATACGCTTCTTCCATAACGGGATCGAGGTCTTTCGCGACAATCTGATCACCGGCGAGGCGCGTTGGCTTGGCGATGCCGGGACACGGATTGCCCGGCGCGGCCAGGGGGGGCTGACCTGGATTTCAATCACCCCCGAAGAGACGTCGGCCGAGGTCGTCAAGGCTCTCGCCACAGGTGATCTGGCGCGATACAAGGCGGTCGCGCTCACTGTCGAGGAGATCAAAGGCCTCGGTCTGACCGGTGCGGTCGCCGATGAGCTGACCAAACAGGCCGAATCGGTGGACAGCGGGTTCGCTTCGTTTGCCTCGAGTCTCAATCTTCCACAGGATGTTCAGTGGGGCGCGTTTAACGGGAACCATCCCGGCCTCATGCCGAAAGGGAAAAACGGCCTGTCGGTCGATCTGCCGATCTACTTTAATTCGGGTGTTGTGTTAATGGAGACGGCTGACGGCGGTTCGAGGAGCCATCAGATCACGATCAGCGACATGGTCAAAGTCGGCGATGTCTGGAAAGTCGTCGGACTTCCCGCCGGCGAACCGTTCGGCAGCGACAGCGGTCAGGTTTCGGTCGGTTCGGTCTTCTTCCCCACAATGGGGGGCGAAGGGGGCCGCGGGATCACCGAACAGGAGGAGGATTACTCGCAGTGGACCGACCGTCTGCAGCAGGCGCTCGGCGAACTCGAACAGGCCTCGCCCGATCAGATCGCCTCGAAGTGTGACGAGGTCTTCAACCTCTATATGGAAATCGCGATGAAGCTTCCTCAGGAACGGGACAATTTCATTCGCGAAAGCGCCAATTTCCTGATGGGACAGATTCGGGACGGGCATTATCCCGACGGGGTCAAGAAACTCGAAGGACTGTATGACATTCTGAAGAAGGAAGGGAACAACCGCGAGCTGACCGCGTTCATCCGCCTGCGCCAGATCGGCGGCGAGTATTACGCTATCCTTTCCGATCCCGCGGTGCGTGACGGCGACAAGATGAACGCCGGCGACGAATACAAAGAGAATCTGGTCGCGTTCGCCGACGAGTTCCCCCGGACCCAGGCGGCCGCCGAAGCGCTCATGACCCTGGCGCTCGACCAGGAGTATATTCAGGAAAACGACGGCGCGGTGAACTACTACACAACCGTGGCGCAGGATTTCCCGAATGAGCCGATCGGACAGAAAGCCGCGGGTGCTGTAGCGCGTCTCACATCTGTCGGCAAAGCGTTCCCCCTGCCGGCTGAATGGAAGTACACCGACGGTTCGGCGGTCGGTTCGCTCGCCGCCGGCAAGATGACGGTTCTTTTCTGCTGGGCGTCGTGGAGCTACAATCCCGAAGACTTCGATATGATGAAAAGGATCGCGGCCCGGGGCGATGTGAATGTGATCGGCATTTCGCTCGATCAGGAAGCCGCCGACGCGCAGGAGATTTTGAAGCGGATCGGATCGATGCCATGGAAGAATATCTTCGTTCCGGGCAACGCTGCCGACGTGACGAACAGCCCGACCGCGCTGGCGCTCGGGATGCAGGCCGCGCCGATGATGGTCGTCGTGGACGCTCAGGGGAATACGCTTCTGCCGAACGTGATGTCGGTTGCCGATCTTGAAGTGCGGCTCGACGGGATCGCCGACGCGAAGTAGTTTACGATGAGCGCAAAAGACGACGAAATGATCCTGGTCGTGCCGACCGGGCTGTTCCGCTCGCTGGGTTACTTCCAGGGCTTCTGCGGCGAGCCGGAGCGGTACACACCGCTTCTGGATCCCGCCAACCTGAGTTTCAGGCGCCGGGGCGATATGGAGTCGGACCCGGCGTTCAAACAGCTGATCCCCTACATGCTCTTCACCTGCACCGGCGCGGACGGGAGTGTGAGCGTCTTCGGCTACGTCCGGGGAAAGGGGATGGGGGAGGCGCGTCTGCACAGCCTGATGAGCGTCGGGGTCGGCGGGCATATCAATGATACCGATCTGGCGCGCGCCGCGCACCGCGAAAGCGGGCACGACATCTATCGCGAGGGGCTTCTGCGCGAGCTGCATGAAGAGGTTACAGTCGGTGCTCCCTTCACCGAGTCGTGTGTCGGCCTGATCAACGATGACCGGAACGAGGTCGGCAGGGTCCATCTGGGGATCGTCCACCGGTTCGAACTGGAGTCGCCCTGCGTGGCGCCGAACGAGCCGGACCTGATCGAGTCGGGGTTTTACGGCGCGCGTGAGCTCTTAAAGAGCGGCCGGCGTTTCGAGACGTGGACCGAGATCACCCTGCGCGCTCTGTTCGGCGAGTAGCCGTTTTTCCGTTTCGGGGAGCGTTGAACCTGAACTTCTGTATAACTCATAAAAGACCGGGACAAGGATGTTATGAGCGATTCAAGTTTGAGAGTGGTTGAAGCAAAGACGTTTTTTCAGCGCCGCGCTTTTCTGAATTTTCCGTTCAAACTCTACAAGGACGACCCCTACTGGGTTCCGAATATCCGCATGGACGAAAAAGGTCTGGTCGGCTTTTCGAAGACGCCGTTTTACGAGAGGAACTCGTGCCAGGCGTTTCTTGCCTACCGCGGAAAGGAGGTTGTCGGACGAATTGTCGCCATTCTGAACGTCGGGCATCTGGAGCGTTACAACGACGGCGTCGGCTTTTTCGGCTTCTTCGAGTCGATTGACGACCAGGAGGTTGCCGATGCCCTCTTTGACACCGCCGCCGCATGGCTCAAAGAGCGCGGCTGCGGCACGATGCGGGGGCCGGCGAACCCTTCGCTGAATCACACGGTCGGCCTGCTGATCGAGGGATTCGATTCGTCGCCATTCTTTATGATGACCTATAACCCGGAGTATTATGTCCGTCTTTTCGACAATTACGGCTTTGTCAAGGCGCAGGACCTCTTCTCGTTCTGGGGTGAGATCGATATGCTCCCGAAAGTGCGGGAAAAGTATCTCGACAAGTGCCTCAAGATCGAAGAGATGACCGGCGCCAAGGTCCGTTACGTCGATATCAAGCATTTCGGCCGCGACGTCGAGGCGTTTTTGGGAATCTACAACCGGTCGCTGACCAATACATGGGGATTCGTCCCCTTTTCGGACGCCGAACTGAAAGATATGGCATTCGGGATGAAGTTCCTGATCGTTCCCGATCTGGTCGTGGCGGTCGAGCTCGACGGGAAGATCGTCGGTGCCGCCTTCTGTCTGCCCGACTACAACCCGCGGATCCGCGCCATCAGGGGGAGGCTCTTTCCGTTCGGCTTTATCAGACTCCTCCGGAAAAAGAAGGATCTGAAGCGGATCCGGATTCTGAGTACCAATGTATTGCCCGAATATCAGATGCTCGGTCTGGGCCTGGTGCTGGTCAACGCGCTCGTTCCCCGCGTGCTGAACTGGGGGATTCAGGAGGCCGAATTCTCGTGGGTTCTCGAGTCGAATCAGTATTCCCGCGGAAGCCTGGAACGGGGCGGGGCCGTCATCAATAAGAGGTTCCGCGTCTACGACAAACCGATTGCCTGACCTTTCGCACAAGTGATGTTCAATCTGCCGGCCGACCTTGTTCCCCATGCGCTGACCCTCGCCGGGCTTCTGATCGCCCTGGCGGCGTGCGGGCTGGTCCGTCTTTTTGACTGCCGCGCGTGGCGGAAAGGGACCGTCCTGTTCTTCGGGCTTTTCTTCGGGATCATGGTGCCGGTTCTCGGCTGGTGGGAAGTGACCCGCGATCAGCCTCTGATCCTCAGCGGCGGGGACGCGGTGCCGCGGTTTGCGGTACATGTATTTCTTCTGGCGGTGATGACCCTCGTCGCGCGGATCGACTTCGAGCATTACACGATTCCCGACGCGCTGATGATTCCCGCCACGGTGACCGCAGTCGCTCTGATGACCCTGTTCCCCGGCGCGGCGATGCCGGATTACGACGTTGACCCGAGCAGCGGAATCATCTTCCCCCGCGTCATGACCGCGTTTCCTTCGGTTCTGAAAGACTCGACCCGGATGATGATCTGTTTCGGAGCGGTCTTCTTTTGGGCCTTCGCCCTTCTGGACCGCCGCTGGTATCCCCGGCTCGGCCTGAAAAGATGCGCGGCGCTCTTCTGCCGGCGGATTCGCCAGTCCTTTCTGACCTGGATTCTTCTGGTCCTCGCCCTTCTGGCGGCTCTTCTCGTCTGGGGACTCTACCGGACCCCGGCCGAAACGCACGAGGCGCAGAAGGTCGCCCTCCTTTCGGCGCTTACCGGCATGACCGCCTCGATGATCCTGATCTGGGGGGTTCGCCTGATCGGCGGAGCGGTTCTCGGCCGTGAGGCGATGGGGTTCGGCGACGTCGTTCTGATGGGATTTCTCGGCGCCGTCTTCGGCTGGCAGGGGGGGCTTGTCCTCTTCTTCCTCGCCCCGCTGGCGGGGGTCGTTTTCGGCCTGATCCGGATGGCGGGCCGCTGGCCGCGCGAGATACCCTACGGTCCGTTCCTTTCGCTGGCCGCGCTGGCGGTGATTTTCGGCTGGGAGGCGATCCTTCCGCGGATTCACGATTTTCTCATCGGTCCGCTCGTCGCGGCGATTCTCATGGCGATGGGAGTCCTGATGGCGCTTCTTCTCTGGGTGATTCAGATTGTGAAGAGGTGTTTCCGATGATCGAGTTTCAGACCCGTCCCGAAGGCGTCGTTCTGCCGGTTCAGGCGCGTCCCGGCGCCAAAAAAAATGAAGTGCGCGGCGAACAGGCGGGCGCGCTCAAAGTCTTTGTGACCCAGGCGCCCGAAAAGGGGAAGGCGAACAAGGTCATCATCGAAGTTCTGGCGAAATCGCTCAAACTGAAAAAGTCGCAGATCGAACTCATTTCGGGCGAGACGTCGCATCTGAAAAAGTTTCTCATTACCGACGCCACTCTTGACGAACTCGCGGAAAAAGTCGCTCCCCTCCTTTGAAAGGCGTCCGTTTCGGCGGGCCGCTCCTTCCGTTACAATCCGCACCAAGTCCCCATATTTCTTCTCGGTAAAATGGGATAAGACTTTCAAATTTTATTTCATCGGCTATAATGGAGAATAGGAGGGTTCGCTAAAAGGCGCGGGTCGTACCATTCTTGCGGCCCGCACTGTTGTTTTACCCCTCCGCCGAACCCCGCAGATAACAAAATACGGACCGGCCGGCGCGGAATGCCCCGATTCGGTCCCTGTCGCGAATTACCAGATTTGGAGTGTCCAGAATGAATTTCCGCAGAACGATGGTGGCCCTGCTCCTTTACGGCGGCGCGTATCTTTTCCTGACCGGATGTGGCGAAAAGACGGAGGTGAAACCCGACGGTTCGATGATTGTCTACCGCTACGACAAGAGTGATCCGACCGGGCCCGATGTCAGCATCGCCGCCGCCTCGGCCGTCTCCGCCGCCCCCCTGACGGATATTCAGAAGAAACTCGCCGATATTTACGACCAGCGCATGAAGGCGAAAGAGGACGCCCAAAAGAAGGCCGCCGCGGCCCGCGCCGCGAAGATGCGCGCCGCCAAGGCGGCCCAAGAGGGCGAAAAGCCGCTTGCTTCCCCCGAAGACATGAAAGCCGCCGAAGAGTTGGTCGCCTCGCTGAAGGGATCCGTGAAGAAGGGGAAAGGGGGCGCGATCATCGGCCTGACGATGGCCGCCAGTTCGGTCGCCAGCCAGGATGACTCGGCCGCCGCGCCCGAAGGGGAAGGGGACGAGAACGCTCCGGCACCCGCCAACCTGACCGCCGAAAACATGGAGCTGATCGGCCGCCTTGCCGACCTTGAATCGGTCTCGTTCGAAGGGAGCGCGTTCGATGATGAGACGTGCGCCCCTCTGGCGAACCTGAAGAAACTCAATCATGTGACGATCAACAACGCCAATATCGGCGATGCCACGCTCGAGATGCTCGCCTCGCTGCCGGAACTTTCGTTCCTCGATATCCGGCGTGATCTCAAGTTGGCGAACGCTTCACTCGAAATTCTGCAGAAGATGCCGAAGCTGACCGAGCTGCACGCGCATTACAACAGTTTCACCAACTCGGGGATGAACAAGATCGCCAAGGTCAAGACGCTCAAAGTCGTCGACGTTCGCGGTTGCTCCGATGTCTCCGATAACGGCGCCAAGTATCTGGCGCGGCTTCCGGAAATCGAACAGCTCTATTTCCGGTTCATGATCACCAACGCCGGGGTCGAGTACCTGGCCGCCGCGCCGAATCTGAAATACGTTGAGTTCCAGGACTGCAACGATATCAACGCCGGCGCGGTCGCCGCGTTCCAGCAGATGCCCGCGCTGACGGGGATCCGCATCTTCCGCTGCAAGGGGTTCGACGACGAAACTCTCCAGGGGCTTGCCGCCCGCCAGCTCGAACGGCTCGAACTGCGCGACCTGAACATCTCGAACGCGGGGATTGCCGCGCTCAAAGGCCAGCAGGGGCTCAAAACAGCCGAGTTTTCCGAACTGGCGAGTGTCGACGCCGCCGGGCTGACCGATCTGCTCGGCTCGCTCAAAGGGCTCACCAAGCTGACGTTCTTCACGATTCCTCTCACCAACGAAGGGGTCGCCAAGATCGTCGAGAATAACCCCGACATGGTCGAGTTCGCCGCCCGCGCGGTCACGATCGACGACGCCGCGATCGACCAGATTCTGAAACTTCAGAAGCTGACCGCGCTCGACCTGCGCTCGAATAACGGCGTTTCCGCCGACGCGTACCTGCGTCTGGGACAGATGAAGGGACTCAAAACTCTCTACCTGAAAGACACCACGATTACCGCGAAAGGGAATGAGGCGCAGTTGGCCGAACTGAAAAAGGCCCTCCCGAAAACGCGCATTGTCGAAAACTGAATCTAGCGAAACGAGAGCTTGGAATGGCAAAACGGAAGCCTGTCACAGAGAACGAATCGGAATCGAAACAGCCTCTTTCGACGCAGGACAAACGGACGATGAGCCAGATCGTCGGGTTCGCGGAACAGATCGGCAGGCAGGCCGGCAGACACCGCGAGCCCGCGATGGACATTCCGACCCGTTCCCTTTCGAATGTGAAGTTCAACACGTCGAAACGGATTCTCGAAATGGGGCGCAAAACGACCCAGCGCCAGCTTTTCAATCTGAACCAGGCGAAGAGCTTCATGCAGACCTGCCTGGTCGCCGGAGGCGCCAAGAAACTGATCGAAATGGGCAAGACCACCAGCATCCGTGGTCTGTATTACATGCTCAAGCATGACATCCGGCCGACCAAGGAGCCGACCTTCCACGATCAGGGGGAATGCGACCCGATCATCGAAGACTGCGAGGTTCTCCTCGATTCGCTCCGTGAAGAGCTCCATCTTTTCGCCGACAAGAAGGGCGATATGGTCGGCGAGATCACGATCAACGACAAAGGGGACGATATCGACTGCTCCCACATGGGGTCGGGCGGGTACGGGATCCCCTCGATCGTCGAACCCGACGTGATCAAGTTCAAAGACTGCAAGGCGAAGTTCGTTCTCCATGTCGAAAAGGGAACCGTCTGGAGCCGGTTCAACGAGGACAAGTTCTGGAAGAAGCATCACTGCATCCTGACCCACGGCGGGGGGCAGCCTCCGCGCGGCGTGCGCCGTCTTCTCAACCGCCTGCACAACGAACTGCACCTGCCGATCTTCTGCCTTCTCGATAACGACCCGTGGGGGTATTACATTTACAGTGTGATCAAACAGGGCTCGATCAACCTGGCGTATGAATCACAGCGGATGGCGATTCCCGACGCGCAGTTCATCGGGGTGCGCAGCCGCGATTTCCAGCGGTGCCATCTTTCGGACAGCGTCAAAATCTCGCTCAACGAGGCCGACCGCAAACGCGCCAAACAGATTGCCGAATACCCCTGGTTCGCCAAAAAGAAAGCATGGCAGAAGGAGATCAGCACCATGCTCTCGAACGGTTTCAAGCTTGAAGTCGAGGCGCTCATCAGCGCCGGGCTGAGCTACGTTACCGAAGAGTATGTTCCCGAACTGCTGCGGGAGGGAAAGTTCCTCGACTGAATCTTTCTGCCGCAATTTTGCACGGAATGGGGGAAAACCATGTTCGAAGGGACCCGAAAACGTGTCAGGCTGTTCTGCGACCGGCAGCATTATCCGCGGTCGGTCCGCGTTTTTGCCTTTTTGGAAGTCTTCTGCTTCTATTTCAGTTTCGCCGCGCTGGCCGTACTGGCGCTCGACCTGATTCTGGCCGCACTGACCGGCTTTGCGCCCGGCCGCGTCTGCCGCGCGCTCCTCTCCGTTTCCCTGACCGCGGCGGTCGGCTATCTGACCAACTGGATCGCCATCGAAATGCTTTTCCGCCCGTATAAACCGGTCAGGTGGCTCTGGATCTGGCCGCAGGGTCTGATTCCCCGGAATCAGAAGCGGATCGGCGAAAAGGCGGGGGAGGCGATCCGTTCGGAGCTTCTCGACCCGGACAAGATTGCCGACCGGCTCTGCGGATGCGTTTCCGAAGCGCTCGATTCCGAAGAACTGCGCCGCCAGGCCGCCGAGCAGATTATGGAGTATCTCCGGAAAAAGGCGAAAGAGGCGATTTCCGAGCAGATCGACAGAATCTCCGAATCGCCCCGCGGGTTCTGGAACCGGATGACTTCACCGGTTTCGCGTGTGGTCAGCGGTCTGCGCGGGAGCGCGGCCGATATCGCCGGCTGGGCGCTCGATTCCCCGAAAATGGTCGAGTGGATTGACAGGCAGTTCATCCCGTCGATTAAGCCCTCGGTCGAAGAGTTCGTTCGCGAACACGCGCCCGAGACCCTCGCAAAGATCGATTTCGCCGCGCTCATCGCCGAAGAGATCGACAAGTTCGACCCCCGCGAGTTTCACGAACTGGTCAATTCCGTCGCCGCCGAAAATCTCGGCGCCATTCAGGTGCTCGGCTTCTTCCTGGGCGGACTGATCGGTATGCTGATGCTCCTGCTGCCGTGATGCGCCGGATCCGAACTATTGGCGATTTCTCTTTAAGACGGAGCGGATATACGC
>JAEEGL014425395.1_pt1 | contig 10001 bp, 5 predicted proteins | sample 9134231 | NCBI WGS metagenome assembly JAEEGL01 (sample SAMN16246548, study PRJNA631951) | gut metagenome | biome: gut microbiome; feature: rumen; material: fiber-attached | host: Bos | place: Iran: Karaj | collected 2018-10 | reverse complement strand
CAGATGCTGATGTACTATGTGGACATCTTCGCCTTCCTTGAAAACCCGGAACAGACGTGGGAAAGGATCAACGCCGGACGATGCAACAGTCCTACAGGGCAATTGGAACTGCCATTTTCATAGGGGGGGGGGGAGCTTACTTTGGGCAAACTATCATCTGCCAGGTGCCTGACATCTCTATTTCACCACAATGCTATCGGGCTGTTGCCTTTTTGCTGATTTTATCGGACACCAATAATTTCTTTTCATCTTCTGGAGCAACTGTCAATCCAACGTCCTCTCTGTTGTAATTGTCATTATATGCCCACAGCAAAAGAACATTAAGTATTATTTTATCCGGTTCAGACAATACATCCCCAAATTGTATTGCAGCCTCCTTTAGTTGCTCATAAGTCAAATCCCCTTTCTCGAAAACGTAATTCTCGCTTTTTCGCCTGTCTGCTTCCTTTGTGAAATAATACTTGCCACATATAGGACACTTCTGTATTGGAGACACTCGCGGGAGCATTGGATAGTCAGTCTTTACATCAGACCACAACTGTCCACCGCAAGTGTTTCCCGACATTAATGCCAAAACTTCTTTCTCCCCACCACAGAAGGGGCATTTCAAAACATCAGAATAATCTGGTAACATATCTCAAATTATTAGAACCTAATCGATGTTCCAGTATGCATCTGGTTCTCCGTCGAGGACATCATAGATGTCATCGTCACTCCACCCTTCCACATCGTGGACATAGGTGCCTGCAAACTCCGATTCGGTGTATTCGTCGTCGTAATACATTTTCTTTATCCCTGATACGTGTCGGGCGCAACTGTTGGTTAAACATTCTTTTCTCGACTGCAAATTTACGGCAGCCATGCGCAACTAATTTGCGTCTCGGCAAAAATCACTGACGTTCAGGTATTACAAACCCGACCTGTTTCTTTTTCACAGGGAACTGGCTGGCCACCCTGTCGGCATTGGCCTGCATGCCCTGCATCGTCTCGTTGATCTTGTCGAACGCGAAGCGGTATTCTTCCAGGAAGCCCTTGGCGCTCTTCACCGAGGTCTCCACCATGCAGCTGAAATGGTCGCCGTAGAACTTCACCATCGTGTGGTCGTAGTTGGCGTTGCACTCCGCCGCCAGCAACGCCCAGCCCTCCGGCAGCACGGAGTCGATAATGTTGGGGGCGAAGTCGAACATGAAGTGTACCCGCTTCATCCCGTGCGTCCCCTCCCACAGCTTGGCCTTCATCACCACGTCGCCTTGCTTCACCACTATGCCGTCATCTTTCCTCTTGCACATAAGGCCGGCTTTCGTGAGCACGGCCATCGCCCGCTCGGAGAAGTCGTGCTTCTGTTTCATGCTTAGTGTGAGGTATGTGCCCCATACAAGTACCGCCGCCCCACCCGAGATGGCGAACCTCACCGTCATCTCCTCCACCATACCGGCACCCAGTAGTGCGACGGTCATGATGATGGTGCTGATGATGCTCATGCGGACAAAGATGTTATTGTTTTTCATACTCGGATTGTGTTGGTTTGCTTGTTGGTTTTCGGATGCAAAAGTACACAACCCATGCGCAATCTTTTTGCACCAATGGGAGTTTGTATTTCAAACTATAAAAAATTACCAGATATTTATATTTCAAAATGTAAAAAATCACATATTTTTTGCATTTTGGAATATAAATTGCATCTTTGCATCAAACGAAAAATGCCATTTAAGATAGATGTTTGGATTGCTGTTCTGACGACAGCACGCTATACATCGTCCTCTTTGAATCTTGTTTTTTGTTCGTTATTGCATCTTGAAATCGGTGCAAAAACAGCAAAAAATATGCACTTATCGGCTCAAATCATAAAAAAACAGACAATATTCACTCTTCTTTGAGCCGATTCTGTCTATCTCCAAACCACGGAAAGGTAAGTGATCTTGGAAAGTCGCAATCTTTTTGCGCGGATATGGAAATCACCCACCTGTGAAGTTCAAGTGAGGGTATTAATCGTTGGATATGCATCGACCGTTTTTTTGTATATTAAGATTTATTCGCTTGCGACTGTTTTTTTACTATCTTTACAATTAGAACGATTCATTCGGAAATATTGTTATTATAGAGCGAATATTTCATCTGCGAACTTTTCTACGTTCTTATTATGCGAGATGATAATAAGTGATTTACCTCTCATCATTTTCTTTATTTCGCATAGGACATTTCGCTCTGTTTCAGAATCCATTGCCGAAGTGGCTTCATCCAAAATTAACAAGAGTGGATCCCGAACAATAGCTCTAGCAAGAGCTATACATTGGCGTTGTCCACCAGATAATAACGAGCCCTCTTCTCCTACTACCGTATTATACCCTTCTGGAAGCGACTCAATAAAATTATGGATTTGGGTGACATGTGCGGAAAGTGTAACTTGTTCTTCTGAGATATTTGGATCCCCTAATGTGATATTCTGTTTTATTGTATCATTCATTAATACCGTATTTTGATTGGCGTACCCAATTTTTCCCCTCAATTCTTTGGTACCAATATCATTAACATTTATGCCACAAAAACGTATGGTCCCACTGTCAACTTTGTAGAGTTTTAATATCAGATCCATCATAGTAGTCTTTCCCGAACCCATATTTCCTTCAATTAGAATTGTTTGGTTTTTACCTACACTGAAACTAACATTATTTAAAACACGATATCCGCTGGAATATGAGAAAGTCACACCATCAAACTCTAAAACTCGTTCATTATCACTACCGTCTAAATGCAACGGAATCGATTTCTGTATTTGGGGGTGGTCTTCATCAGTCTCTATTTCAAGTATCTTTCCTATTCTTTCTACGGAAGCAATTGATTTTTGGATAGCAAATGTCGACTTCATAAAAGAACGCACTGGTCTTATCAATGAATGAAAGACTATTATGTAATAGATGAATATTGACGTATCAAGGATAAAATCCCCATTAAGGATTGCTTTACCTCCGAACCACATTAAAAAAGCAGTCACTATTGTCAACAACAAATCAGTCAATGGGAAAGCTATGGAATACTGTCGGTTCAAATGGTTAAAAGTTATCCTTGTCTTGTCATTTAAACATTTGAAACCATCCGAAGACCTCTCTTCTAAATTATATATTTTCAGAATCTTTAACGATGACACAGTCCTCTCAAATACCGACAATATTTTCCCTCGTTGACGTTGCCCGCGGAGTGCAATTTGTTTCATATATTTGCCTAATACATATACAATCCCAATTACTACCGCCATTGCCCCCAATACTGGCAAAGTCAGTTTCCATGATATACCCAAAAGGGTAATCACGTATACTATGATTGCCACTGGATACTCAATAAGCATATCCAATGCCGAAGCTATTCCATATTCCACCTCTTCAGCATCACTAGTCATCCTGGATATAAAATCACCCTTATCATTCTTTGTAAAATAGCCGACAGGCATAAAAAGCACCTTGTTATACAACTTGGCCCTAATGTCCCTTGACACTCCAGTCCTTATAGGAATCCTGAAGTAATAAGCGAAATAGGATGTTACATTGCTCAATAAGGAAACACCAACCACAAAGAGGCATAACATCGACAAAACCCAAATGCTTCCATGTATATCAATCTGATTTTGCAAGTAAAAGAAAAAATTATTTTCCAAAGTATTGACATAGTCTTCAATGTTACTACAATCATCAAATCCAAGTGCCGTGAGATTGGCATCAGATAGCCCAAACAATATCCTTAGAATTGGTATTATTGCAGCAAATCCAAACAGTCCCAATACATTGCTCAGTATCAGAAACAGAATATAGATGGCGAGGTATCCTCTATAACGAGGTATCGACCGTGCAAATAGTTTTAAGAAAACAATCATACATCTTAAAAATCAAGTGTAACACGCACGCTCCAAGTGCGTCCAAATGAATAAAAGTAATAGATATCATCCTCTGTTGCAACAGTCTCAGTTGTGCCAATATTACCTTGATTCCAAGCCTTTTCAATGTAATATTTGTCAAAAATGTTATGAATCAACCCTGTAATCGATATTGTTGATTTCCCGATGGGAATTATATAAGATGCATGGACGTCGAAGAAATGACTTGCCGGTATTCTGTATGGATCACTTACATATTTCTCTTTCCCTATAGAAAGACTACCTCCCGACAATGAATAATAGGCATAATTCCTGTCATACAAGAGGTATGTAATACCGACTTTTGCCGTTTCAAATGGTTTGATAGTAACATCCAGGGATCCCGTTGTTTGAGCAGCTCCTCCTACATGAACTCCTTTCATGTTTATAATTGCCCATGCATGATCTGCCGCACCTGGGGTTGTGATGTCACCGTCCGGTGTCAATGGATTGCCATTAGGGTCGTATGCATAAGCCTTTACGTTGTCACTATTCCATCTCCAATCTCCAACCGAGACCATAGCCGATAGTTCCATCCATTTTACAGGTTTGATTTTTGTCTCCAATTCTATTCCCATATGTATTGCATCCACTCCAGTCATATTCATATAGTATTGTTGTTTGTTGGTCATTTTTCCTTTTTTTGTCATGGATTTATCCATCCATTTGGTTAAATAGCCACAAATATTCAAGTCAATCCAATCATTATTATAACCATAGCCAATTTCAGCTGAAATTGATTTTTCGTTTTTCGCATCAACATTAATAACATTAGATGTGTTGGCCGACATAAATGCACCAGACTTGAATATCGGCGGGCGTGTCAAGAAACCGGTATTGGCGTAAATATTGTTGTGGGTATTGACTTTATAGTTCGCTCCTCCTCGAATAGCCCCCCCCATAAATCCTATCACTTCCGATTTGGCATGTTCAGCATCGTAATATAACCTATCATATCTGGAATATGTTGTATAATTGATGGATGGCGTCACGAAGATTTCAAATCCATTTCTCCTGTATTCAAGTTGAGCGAATACACCGCTTTGTGTTACAAATGCATCATAATCCCGATGAACCACATCTCCTATTCCTAACTTTTGATTTGCCCATGCGCTATCAGCAGCGCTATTGTTTTCTATTGATACGTCAGCTCTTTCCGGATCAATGTAATATGTTCCACCAAACAAATCAGAAATTCTATTGGTATGCCTGCCTTTATAATACTTTAGGTCGATTCCCGCTGTTAAACTAAAGTTGTCAGTAAAATTATAATTCAATGTGGAAATAACACCATGCCTACGATTGTCAGTCTCCAAGTCGGTCATTATCAATTGCGATCCATTGGCGGACGAATCATTAATGTCCTCAATCATATTATATGCAAATGTGCCGTCACTATTTCTGAAAGTTGTGTTGAGAATACCATAATCACTTCCATACCAGTCGTACTCATCATATACATCCCCATTGGCAGTACCGCTCCGACTTATTCCACCGCCCCAAAGGGTATATAGCGTTGTACTGAGATTTGCTTTTCCGTTAATATACCAAACGTGATTCAAAGAGACAAATGGCGTGTTATACTCCTCGTAGTCGTTTGATTTTCTTTGACCATTATTATTAAATCCATAATCGGGATTGTAGCGACTCCAATGTCGCCCTTCCATAAAGTACCTTTCTCGGACAATCTCCCACTCCGTTTTCGTCAATGCATTTGATCTCCTGTAGTGCTTCTGCGGTGCGCCAAAACTCATAAAACTGATTTGATGATTATCATTGATTAACTTTGAGATATTAATAAAGTAAGATTTTGACTCAAAGTTCAACCCCTGAATGTAGCCGTCACCACTTGTTTGGCTGCCTAAAAAAGACACTGCCCATCCATTGTTCGTAATACCCGAGTTATAAGAAATCATCTGCTTTGAATAACCGTCATTCCCAACTAAAAACAGTGCGCGGCCACCTCTTGCAGCTTCGATATTTTTTGTTACAATATTAATAGCTCCACCTATTGAAGGAACAACCAACTTGCTCGAGCTAATACCTCTTTGAGATTGTATAAATGATGCCACGTCGGTCAAACTCATCCAGTTCGACCAATAAACCGAATAATTTTCCATGTCGTTTGTTGGTATACCATTAATTAGAACGGCCACATTACTATTATCAAAACCTCTCATAAATAGTTCAGCATCGCCCCAACCCCCACCTTGCCTATTGGCATGCACACTTGGGGTGGACTTCATCACTTCGGGGATTTCTTGAGTACCCAGTCTTTCTTCAATTTCCTCTTGTGAGACATAACTCGTGGAAATTGGACTTTCATAAGGACGTGATATTTGACTTGTTATAATGACATCAGGAAGTACTTTCTGTTTTATGGTGTCATTAACAGATTGACAATAAACAGCAGGAACAATAAAGATTGCGATAAACAGCAATCCAAGTGTGGTGCTGGTAAAATGTCTCATGCTTGTTTTTTATTTTGTTTACAAAAAAAGTCATAGAAAGAGGTTTTCAATCGTGAAGATTCAATTAATCTTCTGATTTGTCAAGATGCTTCCTTTTGCGGTTATACACCTTCTTGCTTTTCTTTATCTTGGTGCGTGCATGGAACCCATCACCGTGCAAAATGCGTTCTATCTCGCGGTTCGCCCTGCGGGCAGCCAGGAGCTCTAAGGGGATTTTCTTATTTCTAATGCACCTCTTCATTATTCATTATCAGGTATATGATGGAAATATCTTTCATTATATTTGCATGTCCTTTTTTGAGCTTATTCTCATGTATCTAATTGCATTATTGTCAAACACAAACACCCTTGCAATATAATATGGAATATCTTCTTCGAGTTCGGAAAGAAACAGCCACTGGCTTTTTCTCATAAAAAACGGGATGCTGTCAGAATTACCAAGTCCCCTTGATGTTGTTTTGGCATCACAATAACATACTATGTTATTATCCCGTTCTATTCTGAAATCAAATCTAGCTTCATTCTCCACATGACTCGCCCAAACAACTCTATAGCCATCTTCTTCCGGATACTTGTTACACAAATCTTCAAAAACCACACGTTCTCCCATCTCACCCTCTTCTAGATTCGCAAATTCTTTATCATCTACTATATCTTTAAAATATAAACCTAACCGACGTTTTAATTCATCGTTCTGTGAGCGTAGTAACTCGTTTTCTTCCTCAAGATTCTCATAATGTTCTTTATTGCTTAATATTTCCTTTACTAATTCACGCTCCGTTATTATTTTATTGATTTCCTCTATAGAAAAACTATCATTGATTTCAGAAAATCTCGCCTTGGTTTCTTTATCAAAAATATAGTCGCAAGCAAATTCTTTTCTTCTGGGATATGTATTCTTAAAAAAATCCCTCAACTTACTATCTTCATATCCAAAGATATTTTTACTCTCATTACTATCGAAAAAAACAAGTAGTGTCTTAATAGACATTTTTAGCGTGGGCATCCATTCTGCAGAAACATGAGATGAACAATTGTCAATCATTCTGTCGACTAGACCAAATACAACATCATTTGTGTTATCTTGATAATCGCCAACAAAATAATACTCCGGATGGACTATACTTTTTGTAATTCCTTCATCCTTCTCTTTCGGACACTCATCTTGATTTGACTGATAATAACTCCATAAATCTCCATCAACAATGGCTATCAACAACTCTGATTGCTTAAAATCCAGCAATCTTTTTCCGTCATAAGTCATATCGGACTCGCAGTGGAGAGTTCCATACCAATCTGGTATCAACCTAATGTCTTTATCTATTTCGACTTTACTATTCCTAATGACTTTTGACAGTCGATTTAGCCACATTAAACCATTTTCGCAATAAGTATTGCAATTCTCATCCTTAGTCGTATTTATATCCGATATCTGTGCAAGATGTCTGCCTATCAAATCAACTGTACCCTTTTCAGATGCTTCCTTTGCCATAAATCCGATTAAAAATGAATTTGCCCCCTTCCAAACATTCAGTTCAGAAACAGAAATAACCTCAACTTCCCTAATATGTCCATATTTATAAATATCATATAGCTCGCGAGTGTTTTTATACTGATCCCCACTTTCTGGAATAAGATGTATCAGATGACTCGCAACAGTTTCCTTATTTTTTTCATTTCCTTCTTTATAAAAGAAATCGTTATATTGTTTTGCAACTGTGGACAATGTATATTCGGGGATGGTTATTTTTTCGCTCAAAACGAAATTTTTATACAGAAGAGATTCCTTAATATCAAATTCCGTCATACAATAGACTTCATCTAATAATTGATTCGGTATTAATCCCTGTTTGTTGAGGTCGTTAAGAGGTTTGAATATGCCGTACCTGTTGGGTAAAATAGACAAGCATTGCTCACTTTCATTTGATGTGATATTCTCTTGATGTAAATAATTATTATCGAACATAAACTTAACGGTGTTCGACAACCATTCTACTGTACAGAAATTATTTTTACAACTTTGCTCGCCATCAGTAAAAGTATCGAGTTTCCCTCTATCCGCAATTGCCTGTGCAGAATATTTCATAAACCAATCATCAGCACTTTTCCACGTATCATCTGCCAAGTCCAGCATAGTTGATTCCATTCCTTCAACTTTATCATAAAACATGTCTGATAGAATAGAAACTATTCGCCTCCTCTTTTCAAGGAACTTCCCCCTTCTACCATCATCATTCTTAGGGATAGCCAAAAGAAGTGGTATCAATTGGTCGAGCACATCATCATTGCGGCCATCAATAATATCATCTGTACGTTTTTTTATAGCTAAAACGATATTATCCGTAGTTTCTTTTGGCAATATTACGTTTTTTACTCCATCATGAAGAAGATGATCATCCCAGTCTAACTTTAGTTTTTTCATAAAACTGAATACTTCTAAAGGGATATCAGAAGCATCTTTCAATTCACCACCTTGTTCACATTTGCGGAAAAAGCCCATTCGATTAGGAACTATGGCAAATTCTGATAATACCGATAGCTTGGAGTTTGAAATCCACAAAAAAAATCTATTCAACCAATCAGCATTTCCGATTCCACCAACTAATCTCATTTTATCCAATGATTCAAATTCTTCAATGGCCTTTGCTATCTCTTTGTAGCCAACAGTTTGGAAACCTGGATTATTCTCAGGTGAAGGTTTTTCAGAAAATTCCGAAGGGAATGTATGCTTTATCCATTTTAAATCAACCCACTCTTGATTTTCCGACTTAGATGCAATCCTAGTTCCAAATAATGACGTGCAGATGTCATAAAATTCTTCCCTATTGTTTTCTTTAGAACATTCGACAAAGGTAATATCCGACGATATGCTTTTATATCCCTCACCCGTTTTTACAAGACTTTTATCCACAAGCATCTTTCGTAGTGGAAGAATAAAACGAGCAGCCAGACAATTCCTTTCTTCCTCATTCCAAGATGCTTTTAAAATCTTATTCAGTCCGTTTATTAAGTTATATCTGTTACCATAACCGTTTTCAACAAGGAAGTCAACTATTTTCTCATACAATGAAACCGACCTTTCTAAGATATACCAATTTACACCGCTTTCAATTACCAAGTCGTATTCTTCATTAGTTTCTATGTTAAAATCTCGTTTTGTTCTCCTCTGATTAAGATAAAGTGACGTTCTTTCTGTTGGTGGCTCAAAATCATTACTATTAATATAATACGGTAATAACATTTTTTCAAATCCAATCAAAGGTAGGGAGCAATAAATCGACGGAGAAGAGCTAGGAATTGATAATATCTTTTTATTATTATCCACCTCTACAGCCACATGTAAACGTAAATGTCTATTGTCAACGTTCCATTTATTTGATAAAACATCGGAAACCTCGTCTACTGCTATCGAAACAAATCGTCTAAATACCTTATCTTCACCATTCTCCTCAACAAAAACAGTCTCTTTTACTTCTGATTCCGGATTTATAATTCCTTGCCGATAAACCTTGAACTGACTATTATTAATTGAATCCTCTATCGAAATAGATCGAATAGTTGGACAGAATAACATCGTTTGTGCAGCATTAAGGCGAACATTACTCAACCCCACTTCAGCTGCTTGT
>JAEEGL013368537.1_pt1 | contig 10001 bp, 9 predicted proteins | sample 9134231 | NCBI WGS metagenome assembly JAEEGL01 (sample SAMN16246548, study PRJNA631951) | gut metagenome | biome: gut microbiome; feature: rumen; material: fiber-attached | host: Bos | place: Iran: Karaj | collected 2018-10 | reverse complement strand
TACAGAAACAGCGCCGCCTTTTCAGGGGCGCTGCTTCCGAAAAACATCCTGAAATCAGATGGATACAACGATGTTGGAGTAGTCGTGGCTCTGGTGTCCTTCCCAGATGACTCCCGAAACACCCTTGTTTACAGCAACGCTGAGCTCTGTGTAGAACAGAGGAATATACCAGGCATGCTCGTGGTTGAGGGTCTGGATCTCAGCATAGTAGGACTTTCTCTGTGCATCGTCGGTGCACTCTCTGGCGAGCTTGAGAAGCTCCATGACTCTGTCGTTGGAGAGAGTTGCCTTGTTGGTGTTGGAGTTCTTTCCGTAGGCACGGGAAGCATCGTCACCGTAGCTGTTCCAACCGAGAGTGTAGATCATTGACTCATGCTCTGCTGTCTTGAAAGCGCTCTTTGCCGTCAGTGCAGCTGCTTCAAGCTCTTCGATGTTGATTGTCAGTCCGATTTCCTTTGCATTGGCCTGGATGACCTGTGCGGCTCTGAGTCTTGCGCTGTCCTTGACGCTGATTGTGAGTGTCTTGTATGCGGACTTTGCAAGATATTCCTTGGCAAGAGCAAGATCGAAGGAATAGTCGCCGAAACCATCATAGTAACCGTAGGTTGCAGGACCCCAGTTGGAGATTGCTCTGGTTCCTTCTCCGGAGGAAGCTCCGAGAATGACATCTTCGTAGTTGATGCAGTGTGCAAGGGCAAGTCTGAGGTTCTCATCAGAACCGGGTCCCTTGGATGTGTTGAATGCGAAGTAGCAGCAGGTTGCGCTCGGGATCTCGATCAGCTCGAGAGTGGGATCCTCTTCGATGAAGCCCTTCTCTGTTGAAGCAGGTCCGATACAGACATCAACCTCGCCGTTCTGCAGGGCAATGAGTCTTGCAGAGGACTCGGAGATATAGCGGAGGGTGAGCTCTCTGGTAGGAGTTGTGCCTCCCCAGTAGTTGTCGTTCTTGACCATATGTACGAAGTCACCTTCCTCGAGATCTGTGATGATCCACATACCGGTTCCGACCCACGGTCCCTTGAGGGGATCGGCTTCGATTGCCTTCTGGTTGACGATTGATGCAAGAGGCAGAGCCAGTGTATCGAGCCAGTCGACGTTCGGTGAAACAAGGACGAGTTTGACTGTGTAGTCATCGACAACCTCTACGTGATCGAGAACTCCGACGAACTTTGAAGATGCAGTCGAGTTCATGCCCATGATTCTCTCATAGGAATACTTGACGTCGTTTGCAGTGAACTTCTCGCCGTTCTGGAATGTGACATCGTCCCTGAGCTTGAGGGTCAGAGTCAGAAGATCTGAGCTCCACTCCCAGCTTGTTGCCAGCTCGGGCTCGTATACTGCAGCGGCGCTGTTGTATGAAACCAGAGTATTGTGGGAGCACTTGAACAGTCTGTTGTGCTGCAGGTTGTTGATGCTCTGCGGGTCGCCGGTCGTGATCTGGCTTCCGTCAGCACAGACAACAGCTTCCTTGTACTTCGGAGCAGCTGAAGCTGCAGCTCCTTCGTTGGATCCGCCTGCAAAGACGAAAGCGGAAACAAGAAGCAGACATAAAATGGTGATGATTGCTTTTTTCATGGCATAGTCTCCTTTTGTATTTTCAATTATCAACCCCCCCACGGCAAAACCGCAACCTTAAATTTTCTTTAATTTGATGGGTGGAAATAGCAGAAATAATTAATTGTTTTAAAAGCAATTATTTTTCTTGACAAACGGCTCTGCAACTTTTAATGTATATTGTATACAAAAAACAAAAGGACAAACAGCCATGATTCCGTACACAAAGATCGAGGCCACGCCGCTCAACGAGCGAATCTCCACCCTCCTGAAGGATGCAATCATCGAAGGGCAGTTCAGGGCCGGAGAGGAAATCAGCCTGACTGCCATAGCAGAGCGTTATGGAGTATCACGCACACCGGTCAGGGAAGCATTCCAGCATCTTGCAAAGGATGGTTTTCTGACGCTTCGCATGAACAAGAGCGCTATAGTCGTCGCCATTGACGAGCATTTCTTCAAGAACCACTATGAAATCAGAAGCGTCCTGGAGGCCCAGGCAGCTTACGGGGCTGCTGCAAGCAATGCAGACAAGAGCGAGCTTGTCAGGATCCAGGAACTCGGAGAGAAGACAAAACTCCCCATGACCCTTGATGATTTCAGATCCTACAACATGATGTTCCACAGGTGTATCTGGCGACTGTGCGAGAACGAGAGGCTGCACCAGCTTCTGTCGGATATGTGGGTCAGTTCCTACTCAAGCAGCGCCCTGCCGGAAATCCACAGGCAGTCAAGGACGCTGAACTCCCACAGGCGTCTTGTCAACGACATAATCAACCATGACTGCGATGCGGCATTCGAACATATGAAACGGCACATAATCGGCAGTCTGAACAACATCCTGAAAATTCTGGACGAAGGCAAGAAGGAGGCATGACATGTTTGAATCTTATGAACTCGGATACTACATCTATTTCGTGGTCGTCGGTATTGCAGTCTTCTATCTGTACAAGGCAATCAAGCAGATAAAGGAAAAGGACATCGATTTCTACAGCAAGGACAGATACACCGATGCCTCCGTGAGCCGTTGGGCAGTCGTGGACGGATATCTGAAGGTTGCAGCAGCCATCGTGTTTACCGCATACGGAGTACTGGGCCTCCTGGAGATCAATATTCTTTATATTACCATCGGTCTTCTCGTGGTCATCCTCGTGCTCTACTTCGTGCTCTATTCAAAGATACTGGTAAAGAAGGACGACTATTACTGAGCAAAATAATGGGTCAGGAAGTCCAGGATGATTCTCGAACCGTCCAGAAGACTTTCCGGATCCAACCACTCTTCTCTTGTATGGCAGCGCCCTCCCACTGCTCCGCCTATGCAGATTGCAGGGATTCCGATTCCGAGCGCAGTATTTGCATCCGTCGAGCTGTAAGCCCTGTCCCCATGCTTTCCCAGAATTCTGAAAATTGTATCGTCTGCCTTGGCAATCAGAGCCTCATGAGCCTCTGGATTTACGTCACCCGTACATGGACGATCGCCTATTTTCTTTGCTTCAACTGAAATTCCCATACTGCGATAGGCATCTAGGACCTTGTTGAACATCGTTTTCATTATTTCAAGGCATGACTTGCTGGTAGACCTGTACTCATAGACCATAGTGGCTTCCTGGGCAATACTGTTGACGCTGGTTCCGCCGCTGATAAGGCCTACGTTGTATGTGGTCGTGCTGTCCCCGTCCTCAGGAACCTTTACACCATAGAGGGCCGTGATGATTGAAGAAAGATAGAAGATTGCATTCCTGTTTCCGAAAGCCGCATAGGAATGTCCGCCTTCGGTCCTGACAGTGACTTCATATCTGTGGGAACCTACTGCTCCTGTGACGATGCGCTCCAGACGTGTTCCGTCAACAGTTACGAATTCCCTGATCCTCTTTCCATAGGTCTCTACAATCTTCCGACTGCCCTTGAGATTGCCAAGGCCTTCCTCGCAGGAGTTTGCCACGAAAACCATGCCGCAGGTAGTCCTGATATCGTTTTGGAGAATATACCTCACGGCAACCAGAAGGCTTGCAAGGTTTCCAGTATCATCGGTCACGCCGGGGCTGTAGAACAGTCCGTCCTTTTCTTCGAACGGCATAGGCTCCAAGTCCGGGAAAACAGTATCTATATGGGCCATGATGACCATGACGTCATTGTCTTTTGTTACGTTGTACTCACAGACAGCATTCAGGGCATCATCCACATAGACATTCCTGCCGCCAGCCTGTCTGAACCACTTCTCGCACCAGGCAGCCCTATTCTCCTCATGATGGGATGGTGCGGGAATCCTGCAGAGCTCACGCACTATGTTCTTGGCATCCTCATGGGATTCAGCCAGATATTTTTCCATTTTATCGGTCAATGCCATGGCATCACCTCCGTTTCTTTGTCAGTGCTTTTTCCGTTTCATATGTGAAACAACAAAACCGGCCAAAAGGACACAGACAGATGTTATTATGCCCGCGACAATGAGCGGGACACTGTAATGTGTGGTCGTATACACTCCCCCGTCACCCGGCTTTGACATAGGCACCGGATCATATGCAATCCCGTTCTCAGAAGCCAGGGCCTTCACATTCAGAAGGTTCAGGACCGGCAGCCCCAGAGCTGCATACTCGAAGCACAGGCCTCTTGTATCATCAGCAGGTATCTGCGGTGGTGCAAGAACCAATCCGGGCGGAAAAGTGGTTCCATACGACGATGCCCCGCTGTTGGTGGATGCGCCGCCGACGTTGACGAACATGTCGATGCCGTCACCGAACAGTTCAAGACGCCTGCGTATGCTCTCTGCAAGCGTATCGCACTCGATATAGGCAGCTCCGGTTCTGAAAGCAACATCCTTGCAGATTTCTGCGGCAAGAATATCGGTTCCCTCATAGAGGATTCCCTCAAGAACCCCTCCGCCCTTGTCATCAAATCCGCCTCTGGAGACAGCAACCAGATTGAAATCTGCAAAGCCTCCTTCCTTCAGACAGAGCAGAAAATCGAAAATATTGAATTCGGGTCTGGTAGCCCCATGCATCGAAGCTCCCAGGCTCGCTATTATCCTGGTTTCAAGCCCCATCCTGGATGCGGCTATGACTGCAGCAACGGCAAGGCCCGGAAACGACCCGCTTGTTCCGATTGCCAGAACATCTCCTTTTTCCAATCCTGCTTCGCTGAAATAGCGGACCATGGCAGCAGCGAAATTGGGATTCCAGCTGGTGCGTTTGGCATCAACGGCTCCGGGAGTACTTGTCAGCTCGGTGAATTCCGGCCCGAGCAGGTATGTCTGGTTGAGATCCTCGGGCTCCGCTTCTATTCCTTTCTCCTGGATTCTTGCCTTGAAAAAGGCTTCTGCATCTGCCATCGTCTGGGCAGCGGAGAGCTGAAGCTGTGCATAACGGTTCTCTTCGTAGCGCGCTGACCCTATCACTGCAAGGAAAAACAGCAGTGCGACAGCCAATGAGACAATAAGATAAATTGTACCGATACTTTTTTTCATGTCAGAACCAAAAACCAGAGGTGCCGGAAACCGACACCTCTGGAACTGAAGTCAGATACTATCAGAGGAATGTACTGTAAATCCTTGACTCAATCAACCTGACTGCGGATTGGAATCCGAAATCCGTAAGACCGGGCGCCTTGACCTCAATCCTTCCCGGTTTGGGATAGGACCAGGATTGTGCGCCGGGAATCACGCTTCCCAGATACGTAACTATGGCTTTGAACTCCTCTTCTCCGATGATATCGATGAATTTGAAGATGAAATTCTCTCCATCGTACATCAGGAAGAAGTCATAACCGAAGATGTTGAACTGGGCACCGCCAAGGTCTATACGATTCTTGGAGAAAAGGCGTCCGTTCTTTGCAGTATACACCGCAAGGTGGAAGGCAACTCTTCTGAACTGGTCAAGCTCGCTGGCTTCCTCCACTCCTCTCGGGAAGATAGCTGCAAGCTGTTCAACACTTGTAATGCTCTCATACGGACGATCCGCAAGGTAGAACTTTATGGAACTCCTCAGGGATTCGTCAGGCAGACCGGCTATCTTCAGGAGTTCTGAGACAGGATCAGCTGCACCTTCAGTGTAGTTCTGAAGCACATCGCAGTAGACGCCCAACCAGTTGACCAAAGTCGGATCTGCCTTCTCAACGGGCACATAAGCCGCGAAAAGAGCATGACAAACGAGAAGCATGACCAGGAGTGCTACTGTAATCTTAAGTTTTCTCATTATTACCTCCTAATCACTCTACCGGTCTGAGCTTGTCTCCCATGTTCTCGAGAATGATATTCGTCCACCAATCCGGGCGGCTGGGAACCTTCATGCTTACGTTGCCGAGCATGTACTTTGCAGTAAGGAGATTGCCGAGCTCGCTGTAGGTTTCGAACCACTTGTTGGCAGTAGCGTTCATGAACGTGGTGAGATACTGGACTCCGAGATCTGCTCTGCCGACCTCGATGAGGGAAGCTGCAAGCTCCTGAGCTGCTGCTGTCTGCTTGTAGAGGCTCTCCTGCATCGGATCGCGGACTGCCTTGACATCCTCGATGGCCGAAGCATAGTTGATTGTGGTGAGCTGCTGTACGACAGCCTCGTTCCACCATCCTGACTGCGGATCATACTCTGTTCTGACACCGCGTCCGAAGTGCTCCGGGAAGTACTTGGCAGAAGCGAAGACCGGTGTGATGTAGGTCACGCTCGGTGCGCCCCAACCGACCCAGACCAGACATCTGGCCTCTTCGGGGAGGTCTGCTCTGACGTTGGCAATCTGGATGTAGGTGCAGCGGAACATGTTGATAGGTCTTGCAATACCGACTCTCGTATCCTGCTTGAGGGTATTGTTGTTGTTGCTCAGCGGGTTGCCAAACTCACCGGCCTGTACTGTTCTGGAAACATCGAACTCAGTTCCTGCATAGTAGTCGGAACAGATGTCCTTGATTGTCTGGACACTGACCTTCTGTGCGGGCTTGACGAACAGAGGATACTCGTTTGCATCTCCGAACGGATCGAGGTCCTTTCCGACCTCCGGGTTCAGCAGGTTGATGGCTCTCCACTCTCTGAGTGTGCATCCCATGTTGTTGAAGTCATTCCAGGAATAGGCCATACAGGGCTGGAACTCGCCCTCGCCGTTCCACAGACCGCTCTCAAGAGCAAATGACTTGAGTGTCGGGCTGCACTTGTAATCCGGATCATCTTCCTTGTAGACGTTGATTCTTGCTCTGTTGGCTGCAACGAATACCATGTCATCAGGAACTCTGATGGCTGCCCATTCGTGTCCGCCGTAGGCTTCGAATACCCATGCCTCGTTTCCGTCACAGATGTTGATACACTCGCAGCAGAAATCTGCCCAGCCGCCTTCCTCGATGCACTTACCCATGAACTCTACTGCCTCACGGGCTGTAGCACAGTTCTCGAGAGCTGCATCCTGCAGCATGTAGCAGTCCCACTTTGCACTGCTTCTGATATCGTTGAATGCAAAGTACGATGCCATTCCGCGGTCATCGCTGAAGGACATTGCACAAGTGGACTCGCCGATTGCAAGGCCCTTGTCATTCATGAATGAATACATTCCGTGGACATACTGGTTTGTGGCCTTCTCGTTGACATAGGAGTCTACGATCTTGGCTCTGGGGCCGTATGCAACCTCGGGGAAGTTGGAGAAGTCGGAATCGGCACGGCCGGAGACGACGACATCACGGGTGGTACCTGCTTCCATCGACGGAATGAGCCAGATTCTGAGGTCATCGCTGTTGGAATCACAGGTGTGGCTTATCATTGTTGAACCATCGGTCGTTGCATCCTTTCCGACGGCAAAAATGGTACATGCAAAGGCGCTGTAGACGCCGACGAGAAGCAGTACCAGCAATGTTGACAATACTTTCTTCATTCACTGCCTCCTTAGTTTGTTCCAGCGAGCGAGTTGTTCACTTCATGAACAGCTGACTTCACTGCTGTCCACCAGTCTGCATCAGGTGTGGCTGCATTCTTGAACAGGACTCTGTTGGTTGCATATCTGGCAAGCAGCTGCACCTGCAGATCCTTGTAGAGGTCGAACCACATGTTGGCCTGCTGGTCTGAATAAGTGGTCAGAAGGTCGATTGCCTCTTCTCTCATACCGTTCTTGATCATCTTGGCGGCCTGGTTCTGGACTGCGAAGGTCATCTCGTACTGGTCATTCATCAGAGGATCGCGGACTGCCTTGATCTGCTGGATTGCATCGGCATAGTTGATTGTGGCAACCTGCTGCAGGAATGCCTCGTTCCACCAACCGGATTCAGGATCGTACTCGGCTCTTCTTCCGCGGCCGAAGGAATCGACAAGGTGTCTCTGTGATGCAAAGACAGGTGTCAGATAAGTTGTGCTCGGCGCACCGAAGCCGAAGTAGACAAGACATCTGGCCTCTTCCGGGAGCCATGCCTTGACGTTGGAGCACTGGAAATATGTGCACTGCGAGACGTTGGTAGGTCTGTACTCATACTCTCCTGAAGAAAGGAGGATGTTTCCGTAGCGACCTGCATCAGCAGTCTTGGTGAGATCCCACTTGGTTCCCTCATAGGCATCCGAACAGACCTCATGGATCTTGGCAACGGAAACCTTCTCATCCGGAACGAAGTAGATCGGGAAGACATCATCGGGGACCTCGGTGACTGCCAGATCCTCGTTAGCGACGATTTCAGGATACTGCAGACCTGCGAGGTTGCAGACAGCTCTCCACTCTCTTGCGATACAGCTGAAGCTGTAGTTACCGGCGCCGAAGCACTGGCAGGGTCTGAACTCGCCCTGTCCGTCCCACATTCCGTTCTCGATTGCGAACTCCTTCATATTGGGAGCATGGAGGTAGTTGTCCGGATCATCTTCAACGTAGAAATCGATTCTGCTGCGGTTTGCACATACCAAGACGGCATCCTCAGGAAGCCTGAAAGCACACCACATCTTTCCGCCGTATGCCTCGAAGACCCAGACATCGGTTCCGTCACCTATTGTCATGGTTTCAGGAGATCCGCTCCATCCGCTCTCGTTGAGCCTTGCACCCATGTACTCGACGGCTTCTCTTGCTGTTGAGGCATTCTCGAGTGCGGCATCCTGGAGCATGTAGCAGTCCCAGATTCCTTCGTACTTGGAGAAGATGGCACGCTGTTCCCTTGTTGTTCCGCATGTAGACTCGGTCATCGTAACGCCCTTCTCGTTTGCGAATGAATACATGGCATGCAGGTACTGGTAGGTATCCTTGTCATTGACATATGTATCCATGACGATACCTCTGGTGCCGTAGTCCTTGACCTCCGGGAATTTGCCGTAGTCGGCATCTCTTCTTCCGCTGAGGACAACATCTCTCTCAGTTCCCTCTGCCATCGAAGGAATGAGCCAGAGTCTGAGGTCATCACCTGTTGAGTCACATGTATGCGACGTCATTGTAGAACCGTCGGTCGAGGCCAGACGACCTACACCGAAAATGATGCAAGCAAATGCGCTTTGAGCAACAAGCAGCAACGCAAGCATGACAATCAGCACTCTTTTCTTCATTTTTCCTCCTAATCCTCCGTCCCACGGACGGACGAACTGTTCAAAAAGACAGGGAGCACTCCGGAAATCCGAAGCGCTCCCTGATGGTCACTTTTCTATTACCCCCGAATCATTAATAGATCAAGGAGTACATCAGACTTCTGGCATTGGCCACGAACTGTCTGAAACCGAACTCTGTAATACCTGTTGTTTCGATGTCAATCTCTCCGTATTCCGGGAATGAAACACCCACGGCAGGGACATCAGATGCAAGCTTATCGGCAATCGCACGCAACTCGGCTTCACTGTAGATATCAATGAAATCGAACTTGATCGTCTTACCGACAAGTCTGACCAGGTACTTGTATCCGACTATCTCGAAACTTGCTTCGGCTGCATCGATCTTCGCAGAACTCTGCAGATGACCGTTGTTTGCAGTATAGATAGCCAGATGAAGTGCTGCTCTCCTGAAGGCATTGATATCATCAGTTGCCTCAACACCGCGCGGGAAGACCTGTGCCAGCTGTTCGAGTGTGGTAGCACTCTCATAAGCCTTGGCTCCCTTGTCTGCGATGATTGCCGCGATTGCTTCATCAGAACTACCGGCCATTTCCATGTAGAATGCTACAGGGTTCTTCTGTGCCAGGCCTTTTGACTGCAGGATGTCACAGAACCTTGCAAGCGGGCGTGTGACTGCAGAATCGGCCTTCTGCACGGGAACGAAACCGGCAAATGCTGCCTGACAAGCAAAGAGCACAACGAGTACGGCAACTACAATCTTAAGTTTCCTCATTTGTGTCTCCTATCAATCGGTTCCCCGGTCCGGATGCTTCATGCGCCCGAACCGATTGGAACAACTGTTCTACCTACTCCTCTTACTTGTACTGTCCCCACTCGGAAGCATTGAGTGCATTCCAGAAGTCGGTGTACTGCAGTCCCCATGTACCCATGTTGACTCCGCCGAACATGTACTTGGCAATCAGCTCACCT
>JAEEGL013220153.1_pt1 | contig 10001 bp, 7 predicted proteins | sample 9134231 | NCBI WGS metagenome assembly JAEEGL01 (sample SAMN16246548, study PRJNA631951) | gut metagenome | biome: gut microbiome; feature: rumen; material: fiber-attached | host: Bos | place: Iran: Karaj | collected 2018-10 | reverse complement strand
CCCGCCGCATTTGAGTCAGCCCTTGCCGACTACAAGCATGGCGTGAACACGCCCAACGACCTGCCCGCAGTGCTCTACACTGCCCTGGGCTATGAGTTCATCCCCAACAAGCTGCGCGCCACCGTCGAGTACCACTACTATGACGACAAGCACGCCGAGATGGCTCACGACAAGCAGAAGGCCCTGCGCCACGGCACCCACGAGGTGCTCGCCGGCGTGGAGTGGGACATCAACAAGATGTTCACCGTGAGCGGCGGTTTCCAGAACACCGACTACGGTCTGAGCGACGCTTACCAGACCCACACCTCCTTCTCCTGCGACAGCTACTCCATTGGCTTCGGTGGTGCAGTCAATGTGACCGAGAAGATTAAGGTCAACGTGGGTTACTTCTGGACCACCTACAAGGACTACGACCGTAACGAGCAGAATTACTTCAATACCACGCTGCCTGGTAAGGACACCTACAGCCGCACCAACAAGGTCTTCGGCGCCGGTATTGACTTCAAGTTCTAATCAGCGAAGAGAAGAGAAAAATAAGAAATAAGATCTTTTCCTATGGAACGCCGCCGTCCGACAGTCGAATGTCGGGCGGCGGTGTTCCATCTATTAACCTGATAGTTATTACCTAAAACCTAACGCCTAAAGCCTACCTAAGTAGGTTAGACATCATCGTATTCCAGTCCTGGGCGTCAGACACGCTACTTAACAGACCTTCATGTTGAGGGAAAGCCAGGCTGTCGTTGAGCGTATAAGTCACCTGCGGCAGCTTCACGTATAGGCTCAACGTGTTCAGCGTTTCGCCCGTCTTGTACTGTTCGCCCAGTTGCTTGAAGTCCCCAGCATTGATGTAGTATAGGCGGTCGCCCTTGTTGCACAGATAGATGCGGTCGAAGTCTCGCGTTTCCAACTCTTGGGCGCATTGCAGCAGACAACGAGTGACGTCAAAGCGGTCGAAGTTGCGCTCATCGGGTTCCTTCACGTTAAAGGCCAGTTCCTTCTTGGGGTTGAACCAGGGCTGTGTCACCTCGATGTTGATGCCGTTGTTGGCAGGGTCGAGGTTCTTGAGCTCCACGCGTGAGATGATTTTTCTGCCACCTTTAACGACGCCCATCGAGAGGAAGGCATGAGTTGCAACAATGGCCAGTACCGCGATGATGGCGAGCAACAATAATTTGTCTTTTCTGGTCATGGCTGATAAATACTATAAGGACCTACAGGTCATGAAGGACATTATTTGGAAATGAATTGCAAGGTCACACCTTCGGGGGTGACGTCAAGCATTGCAGGAGCGCCCTCAATCATCGGGTAGTTCCAGTTCTCGTCGTGGCTGACAGGGAAGTCGTAGCACACGGGGATGTTGTACTTGTTGAGGGTCTCGCTCAGCATCTCGTACATGTCAGCGTAGCCGTCGCGGGGCTCATATTCGGTGAAACGGCCCACGATGATGCCTTTGACATGGTCGAGCACGCCCTTGAGGCGCAGCTGCTGCAACATGCTGTTGACGCGCGGCATATTCTCACTCACATCCTCAAAGAACAGGATGATATTCTTGCCACGGATGTTGTCACGGTCCAGGAAGTCCCACGCACGGCTGCCGCCAATGTTGGTGAACACCGCCATGTTGCCGCCAATGACGATACCTTGTGCTTTGCCCGTCTTGTTGAGGGGGTGTGCGGGAACCTGATAGCTGGGCAATTTTCCCATCAGCACGTCGCGCAGCATCAGGTTGATGCTGTCATTGGCACCACGCTCGCCCAGGGCACCGCCCATGTTGGCGTGCAGGCTCATCACACCACTGCACACCATCGCGCTGTGCAGGGCGGTAATGTCGCTGTAGCCCACAATCCACTTGGGATTGCGCTTGAAGTCCTCATGGGTCATCGGGTCGAGCAGCATTGCTGAACCGTAGCCGCCGCGACTGCACACGATGGCCTTGATATCAGGATCGTTAAGCGCCCAGAGCAGGTCGGAGCAACGCTCCCTGATGGTGCCGGCGTACATGTGGTACTTGGTCAACACATGCTGGCCGATGACGGGTTCAAAGCCCCATTCACGCAGCGTGGCGGCAGCCTTCTCAGGATTTTGGTCACCGGGGGTGCTGGCAGGGGAGATGATGGCGACTTTATCGCCGGCCTTGAGGGGTGCAGGCATCGTGAGCGCGGGTGCATGGTACCGTCTGTGCGGCTTGGGACGTTGCGGAGCCTTGTCGGCAGCGATAGCGGTCACACAGGTCATGAATGCAATGGCAGTGATGATAATAAGGTGTTTCATATTGTTTTATTCTTTACGTTTTATATACTGGTAAATAATTTGTGGCAATCTGTAATTCGATTGTCGCTATTCTTAATCGCACTACTTACAAGATATGATAGAAGTGGTTTTATTTAATTGTTATCTAAATTGTTGTTTAATTTGGCTACGCCGAGCTAATGGTTCTCGGCCGTTAGGCCGATTTAAAATCCCTGGAAGATGATGGCTTACCTGTTAGTTTCATGATTCGCTCGTGGGATTCCTGGAGTCTTGACCAGGGGATACGGCCCTCCTTGACCGAGGTCACAATCATGTCCACAAGCTTGAAGGGGCGGTCGGCCTCAAAGCCGGTGCTGATGTTGTTGCCCACGCAGATGAGGTCGGCTCCGGCATTGATGGCAAGTTCCAGTGCCGTGGGGATGCTGTAGTTGTTGCGGATAGCCTGCATATACAGGTCATCGGTAACAATCACTCCGTCATAGCCCATCTCATCGCGCAGCAGGTCGGTGAGCGTCTTCTTGGACAACGTGGCGGGATACTCGTCGTCGATGTTGCGGTTGAACAGGTGGGCAGTCATGATGAGGTCGGCCTTGCCTGCGTCAATGAGCGCCTTGAAAGGCTCCAGTTCAGCAGGCGTCCAGCCGTTGGTCACGTCAACGAAGCCATAATGCGAGTCGTCGATGGCGTTACCGTGGCCAGGGAAATGCTTCAAGGTGCACAGCACACCTTGGCGGTGACATTCGTCAATGAACCAGCCCGCATGACGGGCAATCACTTGTGTATCAGTTGAGAAACAGCGCAGGTAATGCCCCACGGCAGCACAATCGTGGTTCAGCACATCGACCACTGGCGCCAGATTGACGTTCACGCCACTCTCGCACATCTCGCGTGCCAGCCGTGACGCGTAGTAGCGTGTAGTATCTTCGTTATCGGTGGTACCCAGATATTCGGCGGTCACCGTCGGCAGGAAACCGTATTGCGGCTTGAGGCGGGCAACCTTGCCGCCTTCCTGGTCGGTGGCGATGAGCAACGGATAGTCGGCCCATGCCTGCAACTGTGCGGTCATTCGCGTCAGCCGCTCCTTGCTGGTGATGTTGCGGGACCCCAGCGTGGCATCTCCTGTCACGTCGATGTCAAACAGCACGATGGCACCCACATGCAGGTCACGCACATAGCGCGCAGCGTCACAGTCCTCGGTCACGCAGTCGCCTTTGAACCCCACCATCAACATGCCGGCGGCATAGCGACGCAGCACCGAGTCGGGTGGTAGTTGTGCAAAAAGGCTACCCGCTGCCAGCAGCGCAATAGCCAATGTCAAGAATATTCTCTTCATCAGTCGTCAGGAGATGGAAATAACCTAAAGCCTAACACCTAAAGCCTAACGCCTATTTATCAAAGAAGTGGAAGAAGAAATAGCAGGCGATCCAATCGACACGCACTCCACGTGCAAAGCCGATGGTCTGCTTCTCGGCATTGCTCACCTTGCCGTCATTGATGCTGATGTAGCCCAGGATGTTGCTCTCACCGTCGCGCACCGTGCCATCGGTGTTGATATAGCCGATGCGGTTGCCCTCGGTGTCAAAAATCTCCAGCTGCTTGATGGTGCCCACTGCCTTGCCAGTGACATCGCGCACTGTGCCGTCGGCGTCAAACGAGCCGATCGAGTGCATCTTATCGTTCCTGACCACGCCGTTACCGTTGATGCGACCGATGCTGTTGAAGTCGGCATCGCGCAGCACCTGTGCGTTAACGCCCGTTGCCATGAACCCGGCAATCGCCAGCACAATAGCAGTCATGTATAATCTAATCCGTTTCATAATCGTCTATTTTTAAATAATTCATTCTCTTGACAATTCCCCCTCTAATGATTAGAGGGGGTAAGGGGGCGTTGAAACCACCGCTTCATCCCATTAGACTTATATCAAGCCACAAAGTTAAAAACTTTTTAATAAAAACCCAAATTTTAGTTCATAGACCCACCCCCACCACCTCATCAAACCATAAAAACAGACACGAATAACCATGAATATTTCATGAATGAATTTATGTTTCATTCATGGCCATTCATGCTAAATAAATAGTTGTTTAAGTTGTTTGAGTTGTTGTTAATTAGGAATCTGGATAACATTGTCTTGCTGTGTGAAATGTTTCAACGAAACTAAATTGGGGTTAATTTTGGTCAAATTCGGGCCCTTGAGAGGGGCATTTTGAAATATTATGCCTAACTTTGCCGTTTAGTACACAAGAAACAACCTAAAAAACGAAATACAAACAAAATCTGTAGATTGAATCGATGAAGAAGTACAAGCTCATCAACAATGCGCTGGGATGGCTCATCTTTATTGTGGCAGCAGCGACCTATCTGCTGACCATCGAGCCCACCGCCAGCTTCTGGGACTGCCCGGAGTTTATCGCACAAGGTTTTAAGACTGAAATCGGCCACCCGCCTGGCAACCCGATCTTTATTCTCGCTGCTAACTTCGCGAGCAAGTTTGCCGGAGGTGACGTCATGGCTGTCGCCAAGTGTGTCAATGCCATGTCGGCCATCTTCAGCGCCCTGACCATCCTGCTGCTGTTCTGGTCCATCACCCACCTGGTGAAGAAACTCGTCGTCAAGGACGGTGAGGAGGACAATATGACCCTGGCTCAGTACTTGGTCGTAATGGGTAGCGGTATCTGCGGTGCACTGGCCTATACCTGGAGTGACACGTTCTGGTTCAGTGCCGTCGAGGCCGAGGTTTACGCCTTCTCGTCGTTCTGCACGGCGCTCGTGTTCTGGCTCATCCTCAAGTGGGAGAACCGTGCCGACGAGCCTGGCAGTGACCGATGGATTGTGTTGATTGCTTATGTGTTCGGCGTATCGCTGGGTGTGCACCTGCTGAACCTGCTGTGCATCCCCGCCATCGCGCTGATTTACTACTATCGCCAGTGCCGCCTCAAGGGTAAAGAGTCCACGTTGAAGGGTTCGCTGCTGACGCTGCTCATCTCCTTCGTCATCGTGGGTCTGATTCTCTACGGTCTGGAGCCCGGTTTCGTGGAGTGGGGACAGAAGTTTGACTTGTTCTTTGTCAACACGTTGGGCATGTCGTTCAACTCGGGTGTTCTGGTATATGCCATCCTGCTGATTGCCGTGCTGGCATGGGCCCTGTTTGAACTCTACCGCAACAAGAGCGACCTGCTCATGAAGATTTCCTTCGCCTTGAGCATCCTGCTCTCGGGTATGCTGTTCCTCGGCGAAAGCATGCTGATTCCCTTGGTGTTGATCATTGCCCTGTGCGTTTACCTGTTCAAGTTCTGCAAGCACGTTCCCGTGCGTGTGTTCACCAACATCATCTCTTGCATCCTCGTGATCTTCATCGGCTTCAGCAGCTATGCGCTGATTCTGATCCGCAGCTCACAGAATACGCCGCTGGACGAGAACTCGCCCAACAACACGTTTGCCCTGGCCAAGTACTTGAGCCGTGAGCAGTACGGTGAGACCCCGCTGCTCTACGGTCGTACGCTCTACAGCGACATCATGTACGAGCCCGGCAGTGAAGGCACCTTGCAGCCCGCCACTAAGGAGGGACCGATGCAGTATGCCCCCGAGGTAAAGACTGCCGACGGTCAAGCCGACCGCTACAAGGAACTCGGCAAGAAAAAGATCTACCGTTACAGCCCCGAGCAGGATATGCTCTTCCCGCGTATCCATGACGAGAAGCATGCCCAGGAGTACGTCGATTGGCTGGGTATGCAGGGTACACAGGTTGAAGCTACCACCAAGATTGATGCCAGTGGAAATACTATTGAAACCGAGGCCAGGCTCAAGCCGACGATGGGCGAGAACCTGCGGTTCTTCATTGACTATCAGTTGAATTACATGTACTGGCGCTACTTCATGTGGAACTTCGCTGGTCGTCAGAACGACCTCCAGGGCATGGGTGAGATTACCCACGGCAACTGGATCTCGGGCTTCTCGTTCATCGACAATCCGCGCCTGGGTGACCAGAGCCTGCTGCCCGATGACCTAGGCAAGGGCAACAAGGGACACAATGTGTTCTATCTGCTGCCGTTGCTGATGGGTATCATCGGTCTGCTGTGGCAAGCCTACCGCGGTCGCCGTGGTATCGAGCAGTTCTGGGTTATCTTCTTCCTGTTCTTCATGACGGGTATCGCCATCGTGCTCTACCTGAACCAGACGCCGAGCCAGCCTCGTGAGCGTGACTATGCCTACGCCGGTTCGTTCTATGCCTACTGCATCTGGGTGGGCATGGGTGTTGCTGGACTGTGGAGCCTCGTGATGTGGGCTCTCAGGAAGAAGGGCAAGAAGGAAGCCAAGGGTGAGGCTGCAGCCGTTGCCGCTAACAGTAACCGTGGCGGTGTGGCTACTGCTGTCGCTGCCATTGCTGCCCTCATCGGCCTGGCAGTGCCCCTGCAGATGGTGAGCCAGACGTGGGACGACCACGACCGTAGCGGCCGCACTGCGGCACGTGACTTCGGCCGCAACTATCTTGCCAGCGTTGCACCTAACGGTATCATCTTCTGTAACGGTGACAACGATACCTTCCCCCTGTGGTACCTGCAGGAGGTAGAGGGATTCCGCACCGACGTGCGCGCCGTCAACCTGAGTTATTTGGCCACCGACTGGTACATCAGCCAGATGCAGCGTGCCGCCTACGAGTCGGCTCCGCTGCCCATGCAGGCCGACGCAACGACCTACGCCTACGATGAACGTCAGTTCTGCTACTTCGTGCAGCCCGACCCGACGCCCATGGAGGCCCTCAAGTCGCTGCAAAGCATCTATAGCGCCGATAGCAAGAATAATCTTTACGGTATCAACGAGATCAAGTATCCCGTAGTTTACATTCCCGTCGATGCCGACCAGGCTGTCAAGGCTGGCGTGGTGCGTGAGGAACAGCGCGACCAGATTGAGCAGTCAATTAACTTGAACCTGCAGCAGATGGGTTCTGGTATGACTGCCAGCCAGTTGATGTCGTTTGACATCATCGCCAGCAGTATCGCCCAGGGTTGGAACCGTCCCTGCTACTTCGCCATGACGGTGCCCAGCAGCTACTATCTGGGTCTTGATCCCTACCTGCGTCTGACGGGTCTGGCCTATCAGGTGACACCTCTTGTCAGCAACAGCAATTCTGCCGTATCGACCGACATCATGTACGACAACGTGGTGAACAAGTTCCTGTGGGGCGGTCTGGACAAGGCTAAGCCCGGCACGCTCTACCTCGACGAGACAATCAGCCGCATGGTGACCACCATGCGCAGTGCACTGCTTGACTTGTCAACCAACTTGTTGAGTGAGGGCCTGAATGCCCAGCAGGGTGCCCAGTCTGTGCCCGCTGGCATGACGAACGAGGCCTATGCTGCCGACCGCTTCAAGAAAGCCCGCCACATCCTCGACCTGATGATGGAGAAACTGCCCGTCGGTGCCTGCCCGTTCACCGTACAGATGGGTCAGCAGGTTGCCCACATCTACTACACGCTGGGCAAGGCTAGCGGTGACAACTCCGCCATCGAGAAGAGCGCTCAGGTGCTGGAGAGCGAGATTATGCGCTATGCTGGATACCTCAAGTTCTACCAGTCCCTGAATCCGTCACAGTATGAGCGTCTGACCCGCACCGACAAGTACATCGACCAGCAGTACATGCTCGACATGCTCGGCGACTATGGCCAGCAGTGCGGTGATGAGAAATACCAGGCATTGGCTCAGAAACTGGTGAATGCCGGTGTCAATATGCAGCGCCTCCAGGCCTATCAGCAGGCCTATGAGGAGTCCATGCGCCAGCGTTATGCCGCTCAGCAGCAAGCTGCTCAAGAAGAGCCTTCCATTGACCTGGAAGAAGCAATGAGCGAGTGATGTTCCATCAAGACGAAGGCTTAGCTAACACCTAATGCCTAACGCCTAAAACCTAACGCCTAACAAATGTTAGTAGAACGTCCTCCTCTGCTCTATCGAATGATATTCCCCGAGACCGTGTGGCGCATCCACAAGCGCGACCACACGGTCTATTTGACGTTTGATGACGGCCCCATACCCGAGGTTACCCCCTGGGTGCTCAACACGCTGGACCGTTACAGCATCAAGGCAACTTTCTTCATGGTCGGTGAGAACGTGGAACGCCATCCCGAACTGTTGGAGGAGGTCCGCCGTCGCGGGCATTCGGTAGGCAACCACACGATGAGCCACCTGCAAGGAGCGCATGTGGGCACCAAGCACTACCTGCACAACGTCTTTCGTGCCAACGAGCTGATCGGCAGCACGCTCTTCCGCCCGCCGCATGGCCTGTTGCGCTGGGGACAGTCCAAGGTGCTGCGCTCGCGTTTTACCATCATCATGTATGACCTGGTGACGCGCGACTATAGCCGCAAACTTACTGGTGAGCAGGTGTTGGACAATGTCAAGCGTTATGCCCGCAACGGCTCCATCATTGTCTTCCACGACTCGTTGAAGGCCGAGAAGAATATGAAATATGCCCTGCCGCGTGCCATCGAGTGGCTCCAGGAGCAGGGTTACAAGTTCGATGCCATCCCCGAATTGTAATATAGCATCACTGATCAAGTCCCAGGCCGCAAGCCTGGGATTTGACGCTTGTGGCTTTGCCGCTGCCACGCCCGTCGATGACGAGGCGGTGGCTCGGTATGACCGCTGGATTGAATTGGGGCATAACGGATGCATGGCGTGGGCGGCAGGACATCGCGACCTGCGCCGCGACCCTTCGATGCTGCTCGAAGGGGCACAGACGGTCATCTCGCTCGCCCTGAACTACTATCCGAGCCGTTTCCAGCCCGAGGGGACCCTGCGGGTCGCCTATTATGCCTACGGGCGGGATTACCATGAAGTGTTGCGCGAAAAATTGACCGAATTGGCCCATTTCATCGAAGAAATCACCCATTGCACCACCCGCCCGTGTGTGGATTCAGCACCCATCCGCGAGCGTTATTGGGCACAGCAGGCGGGCAGCGGTTTCATCGGCAGGAACAGCTGCCTTATCATCCCGGCAAAGGGCTCCTACTTCTTCCTTGGCGAAATCGTCACCACAGCACAGTTACCGCCCGACGAGCCGTGCACGATGACCTGCGGCGACTGCGGCAGGTGCGTCAATGCGTGTCCGTCAGGCGCATTGAGCGAGGAAGGCGCTGCCGACGCTTCGCGCTGCCTCTCCTGCCTGCTCATCGAGAACCACGACGAGCAGTTACCCGATTGGGTCCCTGCGGTAGTCAGCGACAGGGTCGTCGGCTGCGATGAGTGTCAACTGTGCTGCCCCCACAATGCCAACGCTGTGGCCACCACCATCGAGGACTTCGCCCTTACCGATGCCGTGGAAACCCTCACCCGCGACCGCATCAACCAGATGACCTCTGGTGACTTCCGCCGCACCTTCGCCCACAGCGCCATCTCCCGCCTCCGCCCCAAAACCCTCCGCCGCAACGCCAAACTTTCTCCCAAAAACAACGATTAACCGGCTGTCTGCCTGGAAAACCAGGCGCTCAAGTAGTTCGTCATCGGCAGATATTTGCTGGTGATGGATATTGGTATTATCTTTGTGAACTTGCAATGCTGATTGCAAGCTTGATGAGAAAGGACTGTTATGGCTGGATATGAGATTATAGATGGAGTGGGGATGATTCCCGATGGAGTTACCGTCATCGAGAGAGAAGCCTTCGAGGACCGTAAGGATTTGAAGCGCATGATTATTCCCGATACAGTGACCGAGATTGGTCGTGATGCCTTCAATGGCTGTTCCGCCCTGGAGGAT
>JAEEGL012963881.1_pt1 | contig 10001 bp, 8 predicted proteins | sample 9134231 | NCBI WGS metagenome assembly JAEEGL01 (sample SAMN16246548, study PRJNA631951) | gut metagenome | biome: gut microbiome; feature: rumen; material: fiber-attached | host: Bos | place: Iran: Karaj | collected 2018-10 | reverse complement strand
CTCTGCCTTCAGGCTGTCAAAATCTTCGATAAAGATCCTGGCCAGGATCTCATGATCCTCCGGCTTAAGCGCTTCCCACATACTGTCAAAGGAGCGCTCAAAGGCGCATTTCGGCGGCATGTAATTGGCGGAAAGGTCGTTCACCTCGTAATCGATACAGTAGCGGCTGTAGCCGCATTCGATAAAGATGAGGCCCCTCTTTGCCAGGAATTTCTTGATCCCCCAGGCGCCCCGGTTGGACAGCATGGCCTGGTTGTCCAGCTTCCCGGAATTGAGTCCGTCCTCCAGCGCGTGGTAGCGCAGCTTTTTATAATTCAGATAATAGCCTATGGGATCGGAATCGCAGAAAACATAGATATCGCTGTAAGCGGCAAGATCCACGGGCAGCTGCCCTTCCTGCAGTTTTCCCAGGAGTTTCGTATAACGGATACGCTGCTTTAAGTTGGCAAGCAGATTGCCGCGGTCCACTTTATAGCGCATGACCTCTTCGGAGCTCTCCGGGGGCAGTTCTTCAAAGAAATACACGTCGCGGAAAACGCCGCTTGCCTCCGCCCGGTCTTTCATCTTCCCGAAATCATTGGACATGGTGCTTAAGAGCAGCGTAGCCCTGCCCCGCTCCTCCTTCGGAAGGAGCAGCTCTTTCATCAGCGCCACATAAGCGTGATAAAAGGTATGACAGATATAGACCTTTCTCTTATCAGAGCTCATAGACATAGATGGTATAGGGACTGCCATGCCCGGAGTAAGTACCTCGCAGGCTCAGGCCCAGTTCACCGGCGTTGGAAAGCTCGATCCTCGAGAAGATATAACGGCAGTCCAGCTTTGCCAGCTCGTCGATATCCACCATGAGCCGCCGGTCTTCCAGTTCCATATTCCTGAGCGGCGCATAGGTATTCTCGTCATTTCCGGAATAAAGGATCACCCGGGCGCCCCAGCCCTCAAAATAGGACTTCAGCTCCGGCGAACCCGCAAAAGCCGGCTCCTCCAGTTTGATCCAGAAATCCTTATAGCTCTGGGGATACATGCCCAGATAGCCGTCTACGGTGGCGATGCCGTCGTATTGCAATACCGCGGGATGCAGGCCGTAGGCTGCCGACCACTCTCCCTGATAGCCGATCTCTTCCTTGATCGCCTCAAAGAGCTCTTCGGAGTAGAATTCCCTGTAATTGACCGTGCTGCTGTCCTTGTGTTTGATCCACTGGTAAGCGTAATTGTAGCAGGTGTAATAGAAATCGTTGTACACCGCCGGAACGAACATGACGATGATAACGGAGGCCGCCGCGATCAGGGATGCCAGCCCTTTGGCCTTCCGCACCTTTAGTGCACGCAGGCGCACCAGGATCATAAGGAGCAGGGCGTACCAAAGGAAGGTATTGAAATAGGCCGTACGGGCAAATTCAAAACCGGTGAGCTTCGGGATGGTCTTTTCCACCAGCCCGCGGAAGCCTTCGTTCTGGTAAAGCCCGAAGATCAGGCAGTTGAAGATGATCCAGTAAAAGACCAGGTTGGCCGGATCCGTCAGCAACTTCTTTGCTTCCTTCTGCTTAATGTGCCGGATATTGATGACCAGCAAGCCTAAAAGGCAGACCCAGAGCACCAGATAAACATGGTCATCCTGGCTGTGGAAAGATGCGTTGAAGAACTCCTCCGCTGCGGTTTTCAGGGATTCCAGGAGTGTCAGATGCCCGTGGTCCATGCTGGTACGTATAGTCACGGTATCGTCAAAAAGCATCGCGGAGAATAAGCGGTATTCCCAGGCCATATAGCCGGCGGAAAGGATACAGAGCGACGCAAAGATCGTCTTCGGAAAATGCTTCTTTACCACCCAGACGATGAAGAAGCCCGCTAGCATATAACAGAGAATGAAAAAGCCGTGATAGGAAAAATAGGAAAGCAGCGGATAGCAAAAGACGCCTGCGTAAAAAGGCAAGCGTTTTTTGAATGTATCCGTGCGGTACAGCTTAAGTTCCAGCCAGATGATCAGCGGTACCGAGGTAAAAGCGATGCTGTAGGTCGGAAATACCGGGATCATGCCGTAGGCCGCCGCGATCACGATGACCAGCGGCTTGATCTCAGAGTATTTCTTCCCGTAGATCTCACGGAAAAGCAGGCGGAAGGAGAAAAAGCCCACCGCGATCTTTGCGATATAGCCCGCAAAATACGCGACGATATTCGGAAAGATCACATACAGGAAGTTGTAAAGCAGAAACTCCGAGCCCAGCAGGTCACGGTCCACCCCATGCAGCATGGGCATGGTCACGTTATGGGCAAAAAAGCCCCCGTTCCTCTGTATCATCCGGTAATGCGCCATGAACAGATCCAGATTGTCGTGGATCTGGATGAAGCTCTTGTCCCAGAAGATCAGGATCACCAGAAACTGCAGGGCAAAGAGTCCGCCCGTAAGCCAAAGGTACCAGTATTTTAAGATTTTGTTTTCTTTATGCTCTTTCAGGATTCGTAGTCCTCTCCAACCGTAAATTTCTTCACCCAGCGTCCGTCTTTTTTCTCAAAGAGGTCCTTATTCACAAAGCCGTCCACGACACGCCAGAATTCCGCTTCATCAATACCCAGATAGCGGCAGGTGGCGTCGATATATTTCTGCCCGCACAGGCCGTCGTATTCATTCACATACCATTTCGCGTCTTCACGGGAGAGACGTCCCTCGCGGATATCGTAGCAGACCTCGTCGGTCGCATAGCCGAAGCCGAACTTCAGATACTTGATCATCTGGTTGGGGATCTGCAGGTCGCTGTCCAAAGCGGTATAACGGCGGTAACGGCCCAGATCGTGCAGATCGTCGCTCCGTCCGGTCAGCCCTCTTGCGATGGCAAAGTCGGCGTTGCGCACCTGCGACCACTCCTTCGAGTAGTACTGTAAAAATACGGCGCGGATGCCCATTTTCTCCATCAGCTCCACATCCGGGATCTTATAAAGGAAGAGATCCTTTTCGGTGATATTATTGGACAGATCCACAAAGCTGTCCACGCTTGCTCCTCTTATGGTCTCGAGCTGCAGCACGCTGAAAGCATTGCCGGTGGCTTCCTGGTTCTTGGCCGCGCCCAGCGTGAGTGCCGCGTTCTCGCCCTGGATGATCAGGGGGATGTTGAACTTCACTGCCATGATATAAGCCGAAGCCCAGAGGCAGTATTCGGAAGCTGCGACGATATTGCCTCGCTCATAAAAAGATTTACGCGCCAGCTTTCTTGCCACGATGGGATTCGGACGGATGGAGATGATGTCAAAGCCGAGGTGGTTAAGATTATCGATGTTTTTCTGGCCGACTTCCGTGATCTCATCCGGCATGCAGTTGATCAGCAGGGGATTTAAGCCCAGCTTCTCTTTTGCATAGACGGCCTGGAAGGTGGAATCCTTCCCGCCGGAAACACCGATGATGCAGTCGTAGATATTTCCGCGCTTTTTGCTCTCCGCCTTTGCTTCGTCGGCATAGGCCTGAAGCTCCGCTTCTCTTTGGGCAAAGTCGATGTTGACCTTGGATTCCTCATAGCGGCAGGCAAAGCAGACGCATTCGTCATCGAATACCACGCCGGGTCTTGTATCCGGCTGCAGGCAGTGCTTACAGTAACGCATTTTCATGATTTCATCCTCCCCTTAAAAGATCATTCTGTTTCTACACTTTTATACAGGATCCTGCAGATCCTGCTTTATCATTAACAGGCCGGATTATTCTCTATTTTCCCGGAAGTTCCGCAGGATTCAACAGTCCCAGTATGACTACATTGATAAATTCTCCATCGCAGTAAAGCGTATCCTTCAGCAGCGCTTCCTTTTCAAAACCGCAATGCAGGAAGCTGTAGAGTGAAGGATAGTTGTCTTCCCTGACCCGGGCATAAAGGCGGTGAAGCTTTAATGTATTGAACGCCAGGTCGATATTAAGGGAAAGGATCTCCTTGCCGATCCCCCTGCCCCGGCAGTCTTCCTCGCCGATGAACACACCGTACTCCGCTTTCCGGTTCACCCGGTCGATATCACGCAGATAGGTGCAGCCCACGGGCCGGTCGTCTTCCTTCAGATGCACGATCAGCTGTACCACCTCGCCGGTCTCGACGCGCTCCCGCATCCAGCGTTCGTGGCTCTCCCGGGTGAATTCCCCGCGGTAGAAGAAGTAGCGGATCACGTTCTCCTGGTTGCGCCAGCGCACGATCATATCCGTGTCATCATAAGTTATGGAACGGAGATAAACCTGTTCTCCTTCCAGAATTATGTCCGGTATCATAGAGATCCTCCGTATGCGTTGTCCTTCTCCGGCTGTATTGTCTGCCGGCGCTTTTCCTTCATACTGCAAAAGTCGTCCGCCGGGATTTCATTGCTCATGAAGCAGACGGTATTTCAGCTCCGCAAGCTGCCAGTCCTCTTCGGTATCGATATCCTGCACTTCCGTCTCCTTCAGGATCAGCGGAAGGATGCTGCCGCTTAAGATATTGCCGCTCTTTTTAAAGCCTTCCGTACGGAAGAAATAGAACTGTCCGGCATCGTGATAGAGAGGCTCCAGATCCTGGGAGCGGACGCTTAAATATTCCGGATCGCGGAAGACAAGGCGTTCTTCCCTTACCACCAGACAGCGCTGGGGCGGATAGGAAAAACGTACCACCGGAAGCAGGGTATCCGCATCCGAGGCACTCAGGGTCTCAAAGGCTTCCTTCAGCCGCGCCGCCGTGATAAAGGGCGCCGTGGGATAGATGCAGCAGGCCAGGTCGAAATGCTGACCGCGCTTTTCATATTCATCGAGCACTTCATTCAGCACATCCGTGGTAGTGGCATGGTCCGAAGCGCATTTCCCGCTGCGGTAAAAAGGCAGTTCCGCGCCAAAACGCTGTGCGATCTCTCCGATCTCCTTATCCTCGGTGGAAACCATGACCGTATCAAAGACAGCCGAAGCCAGTGCGGCCTCAACGGAATAAGCGATTATGGGCTTTCCGCAGAAATCCCTTATGTTCTTTCGGGGAATACGTTTGCTGCCGCCTCGCGCGGTGATGATCGCCAGTGTTTTCATGACTATATATTGTACCAAAAAATATAATTAACCACAAGTACTATAATATGAATTGCATGTATCGTATATATTCCTTACGCTGCTTTTTGCAGGGAAACGTAAAACAGCTTCTGAAAAAAAACAGGGACATGCCATTAGCATGCCCCCCTCGGCTTATATCGTTCCTTATAAAGCTCTTAATAAGAAATATTCACTTTGTAGACCTCGCGGATACCTTCTTTATCTGCATATATATATCCATTGGCATACTGTATCTGATCATACTCATACGGGAGTAACTGAGTACCGTCGATCAGACTGAATAAAGCTTCCTTTTTCGAATCAATATCGCCTACGATCCACGGACAGCCCAGACTGTCAAGCTTATTTCCTAAAGCTTCTGTCTTTCCCTGATCGACGATAAAGGCCTCTTTTTCCCCGTTCGAGGCAAAGCTGGCATATCCTCCTACGGTAAATGTCTCCGACATGCTCCCGTCCGGATAGATCAGGATCTTGTTATCCCCGTCTTTGAGGAGCAGAAAACCTCCATCCATTTCCGTAACGCTTTCAATCTCCATTTCTCCGTCAATGACCTTTGTCCCATCCATCGTATAGATACTGCCTTTTGTGCCACTGGAAGAGCTGGAACGCTCATAAAGCAGATTTCCGCAAACGTTCGGAGCATAGAGGTATGCATGATCCGAAATCAGATTCTTTTTCTCATCATAAAGATGCGAATAGTATTTTCCATCATCAGCTTTCTCATTATCGGAATAGCACTTACCTTCTCCATAGATCTTGTCCGGCAGATAGTTCAGCTGCGCGATCTCCTTCAGCTCCGGATCCAGGACGGTGCAGGAATCATCTCCGTCTTTACGCAGAAGGCAGTTTCCCCAGCTCGGCTCATAGCTGTAGTCACCGCTCGCCAGCTCTTCACCATCTGCATTCATGATCTTAACAGGATCCCTAAAGCTTGCCTGATAATACAGGATATCTCCGATCGCATAGATCTTTGCACCCGGTTTGTCGTTCTTGAAATCCCCTACAAATGCCTTTCTTTCCATATCATAGATCTGCGTATAACCTGCATATAACAGATCATCGTCATCGGCGTCCAGCGAGATCATACGATCCGTAATATAAAAGAAAGCATCATCCTTATTCTGGACCTGCTGCGTTCCGATGGTAACGGCCAGAAATCTGCTATTCAGTGTTTCAATGATCGAGGCGCTGCAGGGAAACACTTCCGTGCCGTCTCTCTTCACCACACCGCAAACATTCGGGTAATTATCGGGATCATTTTTCCGAACCTTCAGCAGATCATCAAAAAGCATATCTGCATCATAATACTCCTGATCTTCTACGATACGGCCAGCAACATCTGTGATATAAACCTTATCATCCTTCGAAACGCTGTAATTAATGGTAGCACTATCGCTGCGCGGAACCTCATCAATCTTTGTCAGACTTAGCGAGATCCATTTTCCCTGGGAAACCTGCACATCATCAAACGGCTTTTCGCCTGTGTCCTGATCCTCCTCTGCTTCCTGATCCTTTTCAACATCGCCTGTCTCCGGCTCCGTATCATCGGAAGCATCGTCCGTCACATTATTCTGTTCTGCCGCCGCTGTCGGTTTTTCATCGGCTTCGGAAGCAGGTGCCGGAGTTTCTCCGCAGGCTGCCAGCAGGGTACTTACGGTCAGGATACCGCAAAAAAATAAAACATTCTTTTTCATAATCTTCCTCCCTGATTTCTCCCTGAATTTATAAAGCAAACTATCTTATAGCACATAGATATGTTTATGTCAAATCCATTCGCAAATCGCCCCCTTGCGCTTCGCGCTTCGGCGGCTTTTTTGCTCATATCCTTGCGGATCCCTCGTATCTTTTGGTGGGGGCGGCAACACGGATTGCTACGCTGCTTCGCAGCTCCCGCAATCCTGCAAGGACATTCGCAAATCGCCCCCTTGCGCTTCGTGCTTCGGCGGCTTTTTTGCTCATATCCTTGCGGATCCTTTTTGGAGTTACGGCAACACGGATTGCTACGCTGCTTCGCAGCTCCCGCAATCCTGCAAGGACATTCGCAAATCGCCCCCTTGCGCTTCGCGCTTCGGCGGCTTTTTTGCTCATATCCTTGCACGTTTCTCAAAGAAAAAAACAGGGGTTCGTGCAAGCACGACCCCTGCTTTATTCTTTGGAAACGTTGTTGCCTTATATCGACTCGTGGAACGTACGGCTGATAACGTCTGCCTGCTGCTCCGGAGTGAGCTTGATGAAGTTCACTGCGTAGCCGCTCACACGGATCGTCAGCTGAGGATAGTTCTCGGGATGCTGCCGAGCATCGATAAGGGTGTCACGGTTCAGAACGTTAACGTTCAGATGATGTCCGCCCTTTACTGCATATCCGTCCAAAAGAGATACCAGGTTGTTAACCTGTGCGGTGCTTGCTTCTGCCATTTTATTTTCCTCCTATTCTTTTATTCTTTATTCCTGATACGGATCGCTTCGTTGCAGGCAACTCCCGCGATCCTGCATACATTCGGAATCCGCTGCAATGTCCTTCGGACATCTTGCTGCTTCCTCATGTATGTTCGGTCTCCAAGGTCATCGCCCGTTCCGGGCAAGCCCAAACGGGCTCTGACTTTGGATCCCTTTATCACTCATAATCGTCCAGACCCTGATGAAGCGTGGGTACGGAACAAGCCAGTGGTGTGCGGCTGCAGTCCGTGCAGCCCATAGTCTCCACTTCCTTCTTTTCGGAAGCGTTTTCGTCAACATTTACATTCACATGGCCCACGCCGGTGGAAAAACCTCCGTCCAGCTGTGCTACCAGATCCTGTATCATCTGTTCTTCCGTCATTGCCTGATCACCCATACTGCCTCCATCCGGTCCGTGTATTCCCGGCTGCTGCCGGGAATACCTCGACCTTTCCATAAATCCTTATTTCTTTGCCAGATCTACTTCGATATCGCCTGCGAATACCTGATCCTCTTTGCCCAGAGCGCCGGGGATGATGGTGAAGGTATTGGAGATACCGTCCTGGCTGTCTTCGAAGGGCAGTTTTGCCACGGAAGACAGGGATGCAACTGCACCGTGGGTATCACGGCCATGCAGCGGGTTAGCACCGGGTGCGAAGGGAGCGCCCTTCTTACGGCCGTCAGGCGTGTTACCCGTAGCCTTACCGTAAACCACGTTGGAAGTGATGGTCAGCACGGACATGGTCGGGAAACCGTCTCTGTAGCAGTGATGACGGCGGATCATCGTCATGAACTTGGAAACCAGATCATGTGCGATGGTATCTACGCGGTCGTCATCATTACCGTACTTCGGGAAGTCTCCGGTCGTCTCGAAGTCAACGATGATGCCGTCCTCGTCGCGGATGGGCTTAACCGTTGCATACTTGATGGCGCTCAGGGAGTCGGCAACTACCGACAGGCCAGCCATACCGGTTGCGAAGTAGCGGCGTACGTCTCTGTCATGCAGAGCCATCTGTGCGCGCTCATAGCAGTATTTGTCGTGCATGTAGTGGATGATGTTCAGCGTATTTACATACACATCAGCCAGCCACTCCATCATGTCCTCAAACATGGGCATGAACTTATCGTACTCGATCACATCGCCTTCGTACTTGCGGTACTTGGGACCTACCTGCTTCTTGGTCACTTCGTCGATACCGCCGTTCAAAGCGTACAGCATGCACTTTGCAAGGTTTGCACGTGCGCCGAAGAACTGCATTTCCTTACCGACTCTCATGGAGGATACGCAGCAGGCGATGGCATAGTCATCACCGTGGGTCACTCTCATCAGATCGTCGTTCTCGTACTGGATCGAAGAGCTCTTGATGGACATCTTTGCGCAGAACTCTTTCCAGGGACGAGGCAGTCTCGTGGACCACAGAACCGTCAGGTTGGGCTCGGGAGCCGCACCCAGGTTGTTCAGGGTGTTGAGGTAACGGAAGGAGGTCTTGGTGACCATGTGACGTCCGTCAACACCTACGCCGCCCAGAGACTCGGTAACCCACACGGGATCGCCGGCAAAGATCTGGTTGTACTCGGGTGTACGTGCGAATTTCACGCAGCGAAGCTTCATGATGAAGTGATCAACGAACTCCTGGATCTCTTCCTCAGTGAACTTGCCGTTCTTGAGGTCGCGCTCTGCATAGCAGTCGATGAAGGTGGAGGTACGGCCAAGGCTCATTGCTGCACCGTTCTGCTCCTTCACTGCGCAGAGGTAACCGAAATAGGTAAACTGGATCGCTTCCTGAACGTTCGTTGCAGGCTTGGAGATATCGATGCCGTAAGAAGCTGCCATTTCCTTCATCAGCTTCAGGGCTACCATCTGCTCGGAAAGCTCTTCACGAAGACGGATCACATCGTCGGTCATCACACGGCCGGTGGAATCCTTCTGTGCCTGCTTGTCCTCGATCAGACGATCGATACCGTACAGAGCGACACGACGATAGTCGCCGATGATACGGCCGCGGCCGTAAGCATCCGGCAGACCGGTGATAACATGGCTGGAACGGCAGGCACGCATCTCTGCATTGTAAGCATCGAAACAGCCGGCGTTGTGTGTCTTACGATGAACCGAGAAGAACTCGCTGATCTCGGGATCTACGGTATAGCCGTTGTCCGCGCAGGCCTTCTCTGCCATACGGATACCGCCGTAAGGCTGCATGGAACGCTTGAAGGGCTTATCTGTCTGGAAACCAACGATCTTTTCCTTGCTCTTGTCCAAATATCCGGGGCCATGAGAGGTGATGGTGCTGATAACCTTGGTATCCATATCCAGCACACCGCCTGCCTCGCGCTCCTGGCGGGACAGATCCATTACCTGCGCCCACAGATCCTTTGTTGCCTGCGTAGGGCCAGCCAAGAAAGAATCGTCACCGTCATACGGCGTATAATTCTTCTGGATGAAGTCGCGCACATCGATCTCGTTCACCCACTTACCGCCGGTGAAGCCTTCCCATTCTGATCTCAATTCCTGACTCATTACATTGCCTCCTGT
>JAEEGL012861630.1_pt1 | contig 10001 bp, 6 predicted proteins | sample 9134231 | NCBI WGS metagenome assembly JAEEGL01 (sample SAMN16246548, study PRJNA631951) | gut metagenome | biome: gut microbiome; feature: rumen; material: fiber-attached | host: Bos | place: Iran: Karaj | collected 2018-10 | reverse complement strand
TCATCATCTTCTTCCTTCACGCAATTACCAGTTAACTCATTAATCACTTTCCCAGCCTCACAAGTCCGAAATTTTTGATAAGTATTTTCTTCACCCGGCGTCACCGCATATGTCACACTCCATTCATCGTCTACAAGTGCCCATGACGTCCCCTTCTTCTGGCCATTTGGATATTCCAAAACATCCACCACCGTATCATCACTATCCACAAGTTCCAGAATATTCAAAGTTTTTGGATTTTTCGTCAGTTTAAAATCATCCGCATATCTCACCGCATAGCCTTTTGCACCCAAAGATCCACTTAGAGGATAATATTTATTTTTATATTTTAGTCTACATCCGCCAAGCTTCGTTTCTTTTTCGTCAAAATTATAAATCTCCACAAATTGTTCCGACTGACTCTCCACCCAAAAAGTCAGTATTTCCGAAAACCTCAAATTTTCACATTTTTCAGCCACATCGGGTTTTTTATCTTTTTTTTCAGTTGCCACCTCTGTCAAATCATCATTTTTTTCATGTTCATCGGGTTTTTCATTATAATTTTCAATTTCATCTTGTGTTTTATTTTCATCCAAGTCCGCCTGCGCTTCTTCGACATCATCATTCTCACCACCATCACTATCACCATCCTCAACCTCACCCGGTTGAATTTCCGGCTCCACAATCCGATAATTCTCTTCATCATAATCCGGTTCATATTCCAGCACATGCTCAAATTCACCCGTCTCCAAATTTCTCACCAAAGTCGTCGGCGTCACCGATTTAAAATCACTCGCGCATTCTTCTTTCCCAGTCCAACATACGCTATCCAAAACTTCTTCGCCAAGCAATAATTTTAGAGGCCCCGCCTTCATCGCCAGCGTCGCACTATAATTCATGTTGGCTAGCTCGCTCATCGGCGAGCTAGCCAAACGAAGAAGGATATTCTCGCCAGTAATAAAACTATTCTCGGGAAACTCCACCAGCACGGTTTCCTTCCCGCTTGAATTAGTATAGCTGATAGTTATACCAGCGAGCAACACCATATCGTCGGAATTTCTGCCAATCTCAATCATCTCTCCGACATTATTCACTCCATCATTTTTGTATCCAGGGTTCACTGCTTTGATATACAAAATCGGTAACTCAAAACCATCTCCCCCATCTTCCTCCACTTCTTCATCACCCGCATCCTCGCTTTCTATGCCACCATCAGAAGCACCAACTTCTACATCACCATCGGGCATATCAATCCCCACGCCACCATCAGACGCAGTCTCGCCTGCATCATCCTCAAACACACCAACATCCACCTCTTGGTCTCCACCACTCTCCGCAAAAACCCTCATTGGCACGCTCCCTCCACAAACTGCCACAATTAATACGCTTGCTACCACCCATTTTTTGATTGTTGTAAATGATATAAATTTCTTCATGTCAGCAACCCTAACAAAACCCATCAAAAAATACAACCCCCCACCAAAAGAAACATGATATAATTAAAACATGAGTACTATCATCTCTGTAATTATTCTTGTTATGTCTATGCTTATTTTAGCTTTTTTGCAACTTACGCCCAGCACATTTGCCATTTTTTACCATTACGCTCTCGGTAAAAAAAGCTCAAAAAAGGCCAGTGACTTAAGCCTCAGCTTTATCCTTGGTGTCGAAATCTTTGTCGGTATAATCTGGACTTTAATCTACATTTTTATCTTCACAATATTCAAAAACTCTACCGACTTTTGCACTTCAGTTTTCTTCTGGATTATGTTTGGCATATTTGTAGTCGAAGCTCTCGCCGTTTTAACTCTCTATTTCCGCAAAGGCAAAAATACAAAGCTCTTTATTTCCCGTCGCGTCGCAAGCTCGCTTTCATCCCATGCTGCCAAAGTGCGTACGCGCTCAGATGCCTTAGCTCTCGGATTCTTTTCGTGTTTACCAGAACTGGTTTTTACTCTGCCACTATATATTATTTCAGCTACGATCCTATTAAATACCGTCTTCATTCCCCGCGGTCTCTCTGTAATACTCTTCATCATTTCCTCCACGATTCCACTTTTTGCTACACTTGGTTTTTACTGTTCCGGTCACAATCTCGCTGAAATCCAACGCTTTCGCGTTCGTTCCAAATCATTCTTCCGTTTCTTACTTTGCGCCTGTTATTTAATTATCGCCATGGCCATTATAAATATAGGAATCATTTAATCTATGGACGAAAAAACCATTAAAGACATCAAAAAAGAACTCAGAATTCATTCCAAGGCTCTTGGGATCCCACCCGGTGCCGCCTATTCATTTATCGACGCAGTTATTAATTCTACTAAAAAAGCTCTCAAGAATAAATCTACTATCACTCAAGCGGAAATTGAAAAAACCATCAAAAAAGAACTCAAAAAATATAATCCCGATTTAGCTTATGTTTACCAAAATCGTGATAAAATAATATAAAGATGAGTAAAAAATTTGATTTTGATTATATTGTTGTTGGTAGTGGACCAGCTGGCAACGCCGCTGCCCACATTCTTGCCACCAACAAAAACAACCGCATTGCCATCACTGAAAATCACATCATTGGTGGCAACAACATAGGCACTCGTGATATCCCATATCTTGTTGGACAATCATTTGCGCACAATTATTACAAAGTGCAACAATCACCAGCCACCGGTGCTCAAAGTCTTCATTTTAATTATCCTGCCATTGTTTCTCATCAAAACGCCATAGCAAAACTACTTAGTTCGCATAGCAAACAATCTTTTGACAAAGCCAACATCGTCTATCTAGACGGATTTGCACGCTTCCAGGACAGTCATACTATTTTGGTCAAAGACCAACAATATACTGCAGACAATTTTATTCTCGCTACCGGTTCAACACTCTATACTGGCGACATTGCTGGCCTTGATTCAGTTGAATACCTTACCCCAAACACCGCTTTTAATGTCCGCCACTTGCCAAAACTTATTGTCGTAGTTGGTGGTGGAGCCACCGGCTGTGAAATTGCCGAATACTATGCAAAACTTGGCACCAAAGTCATTATCATGGAGCAATCATCAAGGTTGTTACCTAGCGAAGACCCCGAAGCTGGCACCACTTTGAATGATTATTTTACGCACGAACTCGGTATTATAGTTGCTCTTAATTCCAAAGTTATCGCCATTGAAAACGATGGCGTCGCGAAGCGCGTCATTTTCAAAACCAAACAACAAGAAAAAATGATACGTATAAGCCATATCGTCCTCGCAACCGGTTCCATTCCAGCCACCGACTGTGGTCTTGAAAATGCTGGTGTACGTCTAAAAAATAACGGTGGGGTTATGGTAAATAAACTCTTCCAAACTACTGCCAGGAATATTTATGCTGTTGGTGATTGTCTAGGCAATAGCAATTCTTCTACCGAACGTGCTGAATATGAAGGCTCCATTCTAGGCGACAATCTTCTTCGTAAAACCAAAAACCTCATTAGCTACAGAGGCTTCATCCGTCTCGTGAATACCGATCCACAAATTGCCTGTATCGGCCGCACCGAAGCCAAACTCGAGAAAAAACATATTAAATACGCCAAAGCTATTATTGACATCAAAGATCTCCCGGCCAGTTCGGTTGATGGTCTCGATTACGGTTTCATCAAACTCATCATCAGCCGCCGCACCAATCACATTCTCGGTGCAACCATTATGGCACCTGGTGCCGCACTCATGGCCGAAGAATTGTCGCTCGTTCTCCGTCATCATATATCAATCCGCGAACTCGCCAGTACTCCTCATATCGCCAACAGTTACAACTATGCCATCAAGCTCGCCGCCAAACAATTAGTCAAATAAAAATCAGCTTAAGTTAGGGGGGTAACTTAAGCTGGTTTTTACTCTGAATTATTTCAGAACTTGGTGGCGGGGGTACGATTTGAACGTACGACCTTTTGGTTATGAGCCAAACGAGCTACCAGGCTGCTCTACCCCGCGATGGCAGACACTAACGCATCTGCCATCATTATATACCATCCTGCAAAATTTGTCAATCCACCCACGACTAATAGGCTACTTCTGGACTATTAGAACATGTATTCCTTGTAACTATCTCCCCGTTTTTATATGCAAACACATTCCAATACGTGCAACTAGATCCAGCCGAAGTCGGTGGAGTAAATGTGTTTACAAGCTCCGAAGTGGTGATACCAGTCTTGAGACGTACGGTCACAGTAAAGTGGTGTGACGACATATTATTCGCCGGCCTATTTTGTACATAGTAATAGTAAGTTTTTCCTGCTCTAGTATCCAAAGTCATCGCCTCTTCACATGTACTACCTTGATAGCAGCCATCCTGATCGAGCTGCGCAATAGTATATGCAACCCCTTCATATATATCTGAAGCAGATCGATTATTAAAGTTTACCGTAAAGGAATTACCATTTATATAATCACCTCTAATATACGTATCATAGTCACCACCGCTGTTATCCCAATTTGCAGCGATAAGGAATACTCCGTTCTTCATTTGCCAAATTGCATAGAGATTCATATTGACAGAAGTTAGTCCCGAACCAGGGAAGCTAGCACCCGGCTGATAAGTCGCACCAGAACAACTTCCGCCACTGGTCGCAACTGTACACCAACCCTTAAATGTGTAGCCAGCCTTTTCTGGTATCGTACCAGAAAGCGTACAACCAGAAGTCTTATCGCAAGCATGCGAAGCAATAGTTGTTGGACTATCGGTATTATAAATTATCTTATAATTGGCCTTCCATTGTGCATAAAGAGTTATCGTAGTTGCCGTTTCATAATTCAAAGTATAAGTTTGCCCAGCCCTATAAACGCTACCAGTGCCATCTGATTTTGTATTCCAACCATCAAACGTATGGTCAGCCCGTGTAAACTCATTATGCTTAATGGTAACTGGGTTCCCAGAATAAACAGTGTGAGAAGTCATCGTACCGGTACCGCCATTACTGTTGTAATTGAATGTAATGATTGGACTCTCTTTCCACTGTGCATAAAGCTCTAATACCTTATTAGGTTCTTGTGGCGCCATGAATATATTGCCAGCAGCATAGCTCGTGCCCGTTCCGTTTGCCTTTGTATTCCATCCAGTAAACTTATACCCATCCCTGACAAATGAATTCCCTCTTAGCGCCGCTGATTCACCACCATACACAATCTGATCCGCAACGGTACCAGTACCACCATTGGCATAATACTTAATCGTTGTAGAATTCCTTGTCCATGTTGGTTTAAAGACTAATGAACTATTTACCGTCTTGGCCTCATCAGCATTTGTCAAAGTATAACCAGCCTTTGATTTAGCTATCACACGCACAACCGACCCACCAACTACGCCCGAATTCAAATCTATTGCATCTGTTGCCACTCTTCTGCCTGACACATAGGCATCAAACAAGAATCCTTCTTTCCCACTTCCGTATTCTACACCATCTACAACCGAATTTACATCAACCGTATAGACCGATACTGTATCGCTTGTCCAAATTGGTGAAAATGACGTTGCCCCAGTAACATACTTTGTCATATCACCATTTGCTAACCTAAAACCGCTTTTACTATTGGCTTTTACTCTTACCTTGGAACCATAATTTATTTCTTGACAGAAATCAGTCCAGCTATTTGCTACCAAACGATCATTCACATACACATCAAATGTAATTCCATATACTCCATATGGATAAGTTACTCCATTCACTATCACGTTCACATCTACGGTATACGTACCTCGATGCCAAGAAGGACTCATTACTAATGCCCCATCGCCCACAGTTGCTTCAATTGCATCAGCCACATACCCGCCCGCATCATATGGAATAATTGTAACTCTTGTTCCATATGGAACACCGTCAGTATCATAATAATCCGTTACCCGACTCTGCACCTTTGTGCCATCTAGGTACACATCAAATTCATATCCCGTCAAACCATGTGGATAAACAGTGCCATCAACAACCGGATTCACGTCCACAGTATACTTTTTAACATCCCACCTCACATATATGTTGCTATCATCCTCAATTCTAGACAAATCAATAATACTACCGCCTGGATTATCATATCCCTCTACTTTGTTTGCTTCCACACGAACCATCGACCCAGCAGCTAAACGTTGACTAAATGAAGTCACATTGCTTGCAAGCGGCGTCAGTTCTTCACCCAAATAGACACTAAACATAAATCCATCTCGAGCCCCCTCAGCACCGTCTATCACTGGTATGACTTTTAGAAGCGGCAGACAAGAACCAGACCATGGAACACTAATCGTAGTTTTGCTCTTTATGATTTCGTCAACTCTTGCACTTGTACATCCTCCCGCTCTACCAATTGACTCAACAACCAATTCGGAACCATATCTCACTGCATCGTTATAATAGTATTCTACATCATTGGCAACCAACCGATTATTAATCCATATTCTATATCTAAATCCACTATAACCTCTTTCATAAACATCCTCCCCAATCTTCGTATTTACTTCAACAGGATAATATGCCACCACCCATTCTGGGTTTATTACGGCCCCCTCAGTTACCGTTTTGGATAATACACCATTCACGATCTCATAACCCTCCACACTACGTGCCTCAACTCTTATCACCTGCCTATCACGCACACTTCCAGACCAAGTCCTTGCATTTCCAGCCACAAGGTCACCATTAACATATACGTCAAATCTAAAATCCGAATTTCCGCCTGGAAATTCCACCCCGTCAACTATTGGATAAACCCTAACTCTATGCGATTCGGTAGTTACGCTACTAAATTCAGGCAAATCTGTATATGTTGAATGCTCAGATGTGACAATCATATTTTTTTCCATCTTAGACTCCGACCCATCACCCTTCTTCGTCAGCTCCAAAGCATTTATTGCATAAGCAAAGGCTTCATCACCAGATTCCATACGTACTTCCACCCTACGGTACAAATCATTTGCCCTACCAGTAGAATCAATCGTCACCTGCATACCAGATAGCTTCGCGATTGTACCAGAATCAACACCAATCACATTATTTGGCTTCGTGCTACAAGCACTGGTACCAGAACCAGACCCTGCCGTACAAAATTCCAAAGCAAAATCCGTATCTGGTTTACCGTACGGTAAATAAACCACAAACATAAAAGTGTCATCAATTCTATTACCGCCTAGTGGCTTTGGCAACTCAAGCTCAGCCGAACACATAAATTCACTATTATCATCTTCAGGACAATAAACCACAAATGGCACATTTTTCGACAAGTTATTTGTGTTAGCAAATAAATCGCTTGATAATTTATTCTCTTTATTAGTTTTATCATATATGCCAATCTCCGTAGTCCCAGCGTTAATCGATGAACTTCCGGCAACTGCCGCATCCGCTTTACTAGTCGGCACCAAAAACACTGTCGCCCTATCTGTCAACCTATCTGTCTGTTCAACAACTGTTGGGCTACGCATTTGTTCCATAGAAAAATTCTCTGAAGTCTGGATTAATTCCAAAGCCAAAGTAGGCGGCGTAGATGCCTTCGTCAAACTCAAAGGCTGAAATGTTACACGACCCGAACTAAAATTATTATAATTATAAATCTCACCCTCTCTATCGGAATACCAACTTAGCCTAATACTATTAATTTCGCTTGCATCCTTATCCGCTAAATCGACTTTTATCACTTTATACGTATTTGATGAAGACAAATTCGCACGATAATCCGAAAGAGTCGTGTCAATCTCGACACAAGTATAGGCCTGATTCATATTGTTCGCGCCATCACCTGTAGTCTCCCTCACCAAGACTTCGCCACTTTCTCTTTTCCCAATCCGGCCTAAAATACGTCCAACCATATCGCAGTCCTTATTCTGCATCAAATAAATAATATCTTCACAAGTTACTTCATTACCATCAGTTAATCTTCCGACAGTATATCCTTTTTCAATACAAGATTTGTAGTTCATGTATGCAATTTTCGCGTCTTCTATCCCAGCCAAAGCTGAATCGTACGCCGATTGTGACAAATCGTCGTTCGACGTCCTCGTAATTTCAGAAACAACCGCAATTGCAAAACTCGACGTCACAATCACGAGTACTAACGTTGAAAGCGCTACAATATAAAATGAAGCTGCACCCTTTCTAAACCTGCCCATTATGTCTATCACCTCCCGTTGCCCTAGCGGCAAAACTAAATTTATTAATTGCACAATAATCCAAATTTCCTTCATAGTCATTTGGAGCAGCACAAGTCCTTCCTTGAGCTGTTATATTAATACCACCATCAAGCGTCCCAAGCACAAAAGAAATCGGATAATATACATTGTCGTTCGGCATACTAGCCGCAGGTCGCGAAACGAGCAAATCATACAAGGCTAAATTCTCTTCCCCCTTTGAAGTTATTAAATCAATCGGATCCTCATCGAGTTCACCACCATTAATATTTGTAATATTAATAACATTCCTTGAGAAAAGACTATTTTCAAACGTCCTATTATCAATATACTTAAGTCCGGTTGTCGATTCGCTTATCGAAGTCTTATATCCCGGATAAACCGTTGCAATGCATACGCTTCTATTGTCATCGCGTACTTTTAGTAAACGAAACGGCTTGTTACTGTCCCATTCACTAGAAGTTACACTTCCTCCCGCATAAACCAACTGCGCCCACTCTTTACTTGTTTTTTCATTAAAAGTCGCCTCAGTTGAATCAAAATAACCGGTGTTCCAAATATAAGAATACGTCCCCGTGCAAAAGACACCATAAATTGGTAAATTATTTAATATTTGCCTATGTGATGTCCCTTCATGAAGAGTTACTGTCGAATATTTTACCACCGAAACGAAATTAAACGCTTCATCATTTTCACATCTTTCTCTTTCCGATTCATCCTCAAACAACTGCGCGCAAACTCCAATTAACGTCCTAGCTGTCGTACCTTGTATTGACATTTTAATATCATCCACTACATCCATTCCAATGGAATTTATTTGCCCCAAAGTATTACCACGACGATATGCAAGCACTGCATTATTAATTACCAACACAACAGAAAGCGACAACAGACCAATAAACACCATCGAAATCGATAGCTCTACCATAGTAAAACCTCTCCTAAAAGGTCTCTTCATACTACTATTATAGCATAATCTTTTTGAATTTTTGTTTTTATTTTCTGCCATAAATACCTACTTGCAACTATTATCCGGACCATCTAAAGTCGTTATCTCTACCCCAGAAGTATTTCTTGCATTCTTAGCTAGCTTTACATTCCACCTTATTTTACCCTTGTTACCATAACCATCCGGGTTCACGCAAAAATTCAATTCCTCGGCTTTAAAATCCGACAATTTGCTCGTTAGAAAAGTCCTCAAAGTATTAGGGTTTGCGTTTTTCATTGCTTCATTAACTTGCATTGCTTTATTATAATAAAGCGTAGTAATAGTGCCAGACCGCGGGTGCCTCACCACTAAAATCGAACCCACAAAAGGCTGTCCATTTACGAGCGTATCAATGGAGGCCTCTCCAGTCGGAGTATAACCCTCCGCCATCCCAGCAAGCTGCTTCGTTGCAGTAGCCCCAGTCCCATCTACTACTATCACATTTGCGCCTACGCCCCCTAACATAGACACAGTATCACCAGTGCCGATAGCCCCGGCATCACCAACCACATCATACACAAAAAACTTTTGCTCATTCTCTATCTTCGTCCCAGTCAGATCATACGTCTCGCCAAACGTCACCAACTTACCATAAAGCGCATAATCACTTCTCCCATCACCAATACTCTGTGGATTTGCTACCGCCGAAAAAACTCTCCTCAAAAATTCCACAAAGCTTTGCGTAGAATCATTAAATTTTTGCTGCTGAATCGAGTTCTGCATCATACCAAACATCCCGCCAAACAAAAGCGCCGTCACAGCCAAGAATAGCAAAACCTCTATAAGTGTAAAACCATTGCGCTTCTGCTTCATACTACTATTATATCACTTATTTGGAAATAAGTAGCGCAACCATTTCTCAAAATTAGAATACTCCTTCTTTTCCTGCTTCTCCGTT
>JAEEGL012187753.1_pt1 | contig 10001 bp, 10 predicted proteins | sample 9134231 | NCBI WGS metagenome assembly JAEEGL01 (sample SAMN16246548, study PRJNA631951) | gut metagenome | biome: gut microbiome; feature: rumen; material: fiber-attached | host: Bos | place: Iran: Karaj | collected 2018-10 | reverse complement strand
CTGGTCGTCTGGACCGCGGATAACGGCTTTATCGGAAGCAAGAACATATATGAGCTGCACACCTTCTGAACAATACATGCTCCAGCCGCCTTTTACATCTATCTGTTCGAGTGAAAAATAATCACATTCAAATTTCTTTTCAAAAGGAGCCGGTGGAATCATATCCTTTGTTTTGATTACTTCAAGACCTTTTTGAATATGAACCTCTCGTCCCCTGCCCCAGTCATAAAGGCGGTAAGTAAGATCACAGGATTGCTGAACTTCAAGAAGTCTTAAGCCGCCGCCGATTGCGTGAACAGTTCCTGCCGGAATAAAGATAAAATCTCCTTTTTGAACTGTTACAAAATTAAGATACGGATCAAGAGCGCTGTTTTCGATTGCCTGAGCCAGCTGCTGACGGGTTGCGCCCTCTTTTAGACCATAAACAATTTTTGCATCAGGAGCTGCATCAAGCACATACCAGCATTCTGTTTTTCCACGGTTACCAGGACCTTCAAGACGGACTGCAGCTTCATCATCAGGATGCACCTGAATAGAAAGAGTGTCATTTGCCTGAATTATTTTTACAAGCAATGGATAATCACCGCCACACAACTTTTTAAAGTCGTCCTGACAGCCGTTCGGATGAGTCGAAGCAATCCAAAGTTCATAACCCCAGATTTTTTCTGATTTTATTGGTGTAAGCTTTAGCATTTTGTTACCGTTTCAAGTGCAAGCTTCATCATGTCTTTAAATGTGGTCTGGCGTTCTTCGGCTGTGGTTGCTTCGCCGGTAATGATATGGTCGCTTACTGTAAGAATTGCAAGAGCTTTGCGGTTGAACTGAGCAGCAAGTGTGTACAATTCTGCAGCTTCCATTTCAAGACCTGCTACACCAAACTTTTTCCAGAGCTTCCAGTTTTCGTTTTCGTCGTAAAAGCGGTCGCTTGAAGCACAAGGTGCAACAACTGCATGCAGGCCTAAATCTTTTGCAGTGTGATAGGCAGTGTCCAGAAGTTCAAAGCTTGGAACAGGAGCAAAATGCATGAGTCCAAAGCGCTGACTTTGAAGTGCAGAATCTGTACAGGCAGCATTTGCAATGATTATGTCTCGCACCTTTACATCTTCACGGATAGAGCCGCAGGTTCCAATACGAACAGCCTTTTGTACATTATAAAACTGAAAAAGCTCCTGAACATAAATGGAAAGTGAAGGCTGTCCCATACCGGTTCCCTGAACAGAAACCTTGTGTCCCTTATAAGTTCCGGTAAAACCATACATTCCGCGAACTTCGTTGTAGCAAACTGCGTTTTCGAGGAAGTTTTCTGCAATAAATTTTGCTCTGAGCGGGTCGCCGGGCAACAAAACTGTATCTGCAATTGCACCTTCGGGTGCGTTAATGTGTGTACTCATAGAAGTAATTATAAAACGAAAAAACAAAAGAATCAAACATAACAGGAACCTTCGCACCAATAAATAATCTTTAAATATTATTAATGTGAAAGTTCTTATGTTATTATTTGTTAAATTGTTTATTAATTTCTTCGACGGCACACAGTAACTCACCTATTGCAGCGGGGGTGGTGTGGGGGCCAAAGCTAAATCTTACGGCGTTTTCGCTGATTTGTGGGGTTATGTGCATGGCTTCCAGGACGGGACGTTTGTTTTTCTTTGAAGAACAGGCGCTGCCGGTGGAAATGTAAAAGCCTTTGGAATCAAGAGCTCTAAGCATTACGTTGCCTGGGATATGATCAAAGGAAGCCTGGACTACGTATGGAGAAAAAAGTTCAGGATTTTGAAGACGGCCCGGTGGGACAATAGTACAACCTTTAAGCTGCGACAGAGACTCTACAAACTTTGCAGATGCCTCTACAAGTTCAGGCTTTTCTTTGTTGTAGTAGCGTTCCAGAGCCAGAGAAAAAGCAACTGCGCCAAGAACGTTTTCTGTACCGCTTCGTATTCCTTTTTCCTGACCACCGCCACGTAAAAAGACGTCAATTGTGTCCTTCATATAAAGGATTCCTATTCCGCGGGGGCCACAGATTTTGTGGGAGCTTAAGGCTGCGCTGTCAATTCCAGGATGTGCCAGATTCAGCTGAATCTTTCCAGCAGCCTGAACACAGTCTACATGAAACTTTGGTTTACGTTTACCAGCCGCCCATGAAGTAATTGCATCTGCAATTTCATAAATGGGCTGAATAGAACCTGTTTCGTTATTTACGGCCATAATGCAGACAAGAGTTGTATCTGGTGTTAAACATTCCACCACAGCCTCGGGTGTAACAATTCCGTTTTTATCAACAGGAAGCTGAACAATATTCCAGCCGCAGTTTTTAAGGGCCAATGCTTGTTCGCGTACTGCAGGATGTTCAACAGAACTTATGAGCACAGTTCCCTTTGCAGGCTTACACAACTGAGCAAGCAGCGGAATCTGATCACTTTCTGTACCGCCCGAAGTAAAATAAACAGTACCGGCTGGCACACCAAGAGTTTTTGCAGCACGTTCGCGGGCTTCTTCCAAAAGTGTACGAGCAGCCTTACCAACAGCATGAGTACTTGAAGGATTTCCCCAGTCTTTAAGAGTAAGTTCAACTGCCTGCTTTAAAATATCTTCATCTGCCGGGCTGGTTGCAGCCCAGTCAAAATAGTGATTAATTGAATTGTTAGAATTGTTTTCCATTTTAATAAGTCTTGTCCATGCTTTTAAGCTCTTCAATATTCTTTTCAAGGCGTTCAATTTCGCGGTTGAGCATGCGTTCATAATCCAGTTCGCCGCTTACCATACGGGCGCTTTCATCTTCCCACGCCTGTTTGTCCGTAATGTAAAGAAAATTGAAGGAAGGTGCATTTGCTTTTTCGCACCACACCTTAGCTTCCTGCCAGTAATACAGGCCAGCCTTGTAACAAGATAACGCTTTTTCCATGTTTCGTAAATATTCATCTTTCCATGGAGCGTCATAAAAGTATATGCATTTTTTATCGTAAGTTCTTCCAAGTCTTAAATGCTGCTCAATTAATTTAAGATTTATATGCAGCTGAAAAAGATAGCGGTATTTTTCCCATTGCTTTTCTGTCTCAATTTTTATATCACAGTACTGAGGATTACAAAAATCTGCCTGTGCCGCCTTTTCGAGCCAGTAAATATTTTCTATACAATCATCCGGATACTGCTGATAGTGAACATGAAAAAGCTTATACCAGTCTTCCTTGTATTTAACCATGTAGGCATGTGTCGGCGAAAGAGGAATTGTAAATAGAATAGATGCAAATACTAATAATATAATATGCTTTTTCACATTGTGATTATCGGGAAAAAAATGAAGAAGTTTATTGAATTAATAAAAAGTTATACAAATAGAATTTAATTGAAAAATCTTTGGCAGTGGGACGCAGGCGAAAGAAATTAAGGGGGACCCGCCAGCAGCGAGGTGCGAAGCACCAGCTGCGAAAGGTGGGGGATGCCTTGATTTTTTCGCCGTCGCGAGGGGCCCGCTGCCAAAGATTTTTCCTATAGACTAAATTTTATTACAATAATTCCAATATTTTATTAGATATTTCTTCTATTGATTTACTTGCGTCAATGCGTATTATTTTCATTTCTTCGCGGAGCCTGGCATCATTTTCGTACATGGAAATTACTTTTTCGTAGAGGGCGGCAATCTTTTTCTGGGCTTCGATATTTTCGTAGATTTCTTTTGTTCCGTTACGTTTATTTACCCGAGCTAACGATATTTCGGGATTAATATCAAAGAAGAACAGGTATTCTGGTAACGGAAACGGAGAATTCAAAAGTTGGGGCAATTCCAGACCGCACGACACTGACTGATATGCTAAGCTTGAAAAGAAATAGCGGTCACTTACAACAGTTTTTCCGGATTCACAAAGTTCTTTTACACCACCATTGCCAAAAATATGTTCACAGCGATCGGCAGCAAATAAATAGGCATTGGTGCGCTCGTCAACCTTAAAGTCTCCGGCTAACATCTGGCGTAAAAATTTACCTGTAGGACCGCTGGTTGGTTCTGCGGTAGCAATATATTTATCGGGGTTGCTCTGAACAAGCTTTTTTATCTGCGTACTCGTTCCAGCCCCATCAATTCCTTCCAAAACAATAAAACCATGTAAAACCATGAGAATAGTATATATAAAGAAAAAAATATTGTGAATATATATAAAGGATTTCATATAAAAAAATAGCGGAGTCGAAATTGGGAAGACAAAAACACTCTGAAGTGCGGCCGCAAGGCGGCCATGTATATAATTACAAGGCACTTCAGCGTGTAGCGGGCGAGCCCGCGGTTTTGGCTTCACAATTCCGACGGGAGCTATTTTTTATATATGAAGCAATTTATTATCCACAATTGAATTTTCTTCATATATATGCTATTGTTCTCATAGTTTTACATGGGGGCTAATATGGGAGCACGCGGCGAACTTTTTACTACACAAATTCATTTAGATAACCGTTCATACTTTTTTAATGTAAAAGAAAACAGAACCGGCGATGTATTTCTGCAGGTTGTAGAAAGCAAAAACAGAGATGGCGTAGAAGCAGACAGACATCAGATTGCAATTTTTGCAGAAGATATGCAAAAGTTCCTTCAGGGTATGGAAAAATCACTCGAATTTATTGAAAAAGATCGTAAGGCAAGACAGAAGGCAGCTCGCGAAAAGAAAGCTGCTAAAGAAGCAAAATATGGAAGCGGCTCTGCTTCAAAAAAGATTTATCGTGTAAAGGGCGAAAAATCTGCCAAGGCTGATGACGGAATTAAACGTACAGGCCGCATTCACGTAGTTTCAAAGAGACCAGACGCTTCGGAAGAATAACCCTTCGACAGGCTCAGGGACCGCTGAAAACTAATATTTAAATGTAAGCCGCTGGATTGGTGAAGGACCAAGCTGGCGGCATATTTTTTTATGTTCGGGTGTCGGGTATCCTTTATGACGGGCATAACCGTATTCAGGATATTTTTTATCCATTTCAAGCATAAAGCGATCACGGCAGGTTTTTGCAAGAATACTGGCTGCCATAACACAAGGATATTTTCCATCGGCTTTAGGTTCACATCTGCATTCAATTGGAACATCAGGACAGCGGGTTCCATCGGCAATTCCTTGTAATAACGTCGTAGATTGTTTCCCCTTCGCTTCGCTCTGGGTCGTAATGACGAAACGGGAGCACAGGTCTTCCCAGGCAAGGCGCATGGCAAGCATACTGGCTTCCAGTATATTAATTTCATCAATAGTTTTATGATCTACAAGTGCAATACCCCACATGGCATCGCGCTTAATAACCTCTTCGGCAGCGAGACGTTTTTTTTCACTGAGCTTTTTTGAATCATTTAAAATTTCAACAGGAAAATCCGGCGGAAGAATTACAGCAGAAGCACAGACAGGCCCCGCAAGTGGACCCCTTCCCGCTTCATCAAAACCCACTGTAAGAATTAACGGCTTAGAATCCATACTGTTCGTTTTTATCCTGCTGAACAGAAGAGTTTTTATCTGCATAAACTGCAGCAGCGTTTGCAATTCCTCTTAAAGAAGCCTTAAAGGAATTAGAAATAACAGAACCATTCACAGAGAAAAGTTCTGCAATACGACCTTTGCTTCCTGTAATCTTAAAGGAATTGTTTAAAAGATTTATATCACCTTGATTCAACGAAAGTGTAACACAGGTATCTGAAGAAACATTTATAGAAGAATTGTGAATTGTTACCTTAGATTTTAAGCCCGAAATAAACGAAGCATAAGAAGGTGCAGAAATAGAAGCAATGGTTCCGTTTATATTTATGGAAGAACGTACTGCTTCGGCAAAAAGTCCGTCGCCTTCAAAATTGGCAGAAATCTGACATCCATCTAATTCCAGAACAGAATCTTCAAGTTTTATAAAAGGAACCAGCCCCTGAGCAGCAGCTTTTGCCTCCTGGCCGTCTGCACGCGAAAGTGTAAAATCACGCAGAGAAAGATTTGAACTTTTTACAGTAATGCAAGAGCCTTCTTCAAATTCAAAATATGCATCGCCTTCATTTACAAAAACACAGTTAGAAAGAATGTAATGAACTCCGGCAGGAACTTTTACAGGCCCCTTCACTCTTACACAGGCATAGCGTCCCAGATTAATTCCTTCCAGACACTGTTCAAGATTTGCATAAGGACGAAGCGAAGTTCCATCAGCAACAGCAGGATCGGCATAAGAATTAAAGCAATAATTATACTGATCAATGATTACACTGTATTCCGAAACAAGACCGGTATTCATTCCGTTCTTTGAATAAGCCCAAACCTTAAAGTAAACAGCCCCGCTACCTTCCGGTTTGAGTTCAATCGAAAGTCTGTTTGAATCTGCCTTTTTAAACTGACCGGCTGGAATTGAATCAAAAAATGAAGAAGTCTCTAAATAAGTCTCTGAGACGGAATCAATTGTAAATGGTTCACTTACTGCATAATAAAGCTCACTTGCTTCTTCTGCCTGAATCAAAACAGAAACAGGCTCCCGCGAATAAAATGAAGAAGCCGACGAAGTAATGAGCGGACTTGACGGCGGCCTTTTACTGATATTAAAAGGAACTTCCATCTGTCCCTGATAAACAGCTCCTGCAAAAAAGCCTATATTCAAAACTCCGGAAACATTGTCGCCATAGAAGGTATCTGCTCCAAGCTCTGCAAAAAGCTCCTGGTAATCAGATTTAGAAGAATTCAAAATGCTCAAAGAATAAGCACCGTCACCCTGCAAAGAAAAATGCAGACTGCCATCAGGATTTACAGTTTTATTGAGTTGAGGCTTTGGCGGAAGAACAAAATATTCAACCGGATTTCCTTCGGCATAATCAATGCTTTGCCAGCGGATCATATGACTTACAGAACGGTCAAGAATAATGCTGTTTTTTGGCAGCGACCAGAATTCCGAATCAATTTTATAAATATAATTATCGTTAGTAAAAGTTATTGTGTTCCAGTCGGTAATAACAAAAGGAACATCGCGGCGGCTGAACAAACCTGCTGTCTGAGGCAAAGTCCTTACAATAAAGCGCCAGCGTTTTCCTGTAGCTTCATCAAGAAGAGTACATGGAATATAACGGTTCAAAACAGAGGATTCGTCAATCGAAAGATCCCTGCCCTGAAGAAATGAATCCGGCGGAAGTCCAAAGCTGTATTTGAGTTCTTCGGGAATAGAAAGAATAGAACCTGCTGTATAATTTAAAATTCCAGAATCAAAAAATGAAGAAATAAAGGTATTGTAAGAAGCCGCAAAAGCATTATCCTGAATTACAAGATATTTTACTGTAGTTTCGGTTTTCTTTTTTCCGGCTTTTGCAATTCTTATTTCTACAGGACCATCAAGATCAATTAAAACCGGTCCGTCATAAGCAAATCCAAAGGCTTCCGGATCGGAGCCGTTTAATGAATAATAATAGTCGCCCTGATATTCACCTTCTGTATCGATTACAAGCATCTGACGGTTTGCAAAAGTTCCTTCTATAGGACTAAGCACCCTCATCTGCGCAAAGGCCATGCATGAGATAAAAGCAAAAATCAGAAAAGCTGCGACTTTTTTCATTTGTCTCCAAGATATGGACTCAGAACATCAATGAGTTCCGGATCATCCTTAAAATAATACTCTTCTAATTCTTTTTTTGAAAGTCCTACAAGCTCGTGGCTCATATAGTGGATCCAGCGGTTTTCTTCCGGTGAATTAATTTCGAACTTGCGGCAGTAGTAGTCCGGCTGAATAGGAAGCTGCTCTTTATAATATGTAAAGTATTTGTAATCGTGAACAACAACCTTAATATCTTCACGAGGCATTCCACGGCTGTTGATAAGAGTTTCTACCAGACAGTTGATTGTACGGCCTGAATCAAAAATGTCGTCAACTAAAAGGATTTTGTCTCCCGGTCGCAGATTTTCCGGCGGATAAGTCCAGCCATCAATAAAAACCTTTGTGTGCTGAGCAACGTCAGAATAAGAACGTGCTACAACTCCCGCATATAAAACCGGATGAAATTTATTGACCTTGCTTAAGATTTTAAAATATTCACTGATGATGTTTGCCATATAAGCACCACCACGAAGTGAACAGTAAATTACATCGGGAATAAACCCGTCCTTGTAGATTTTATTAGCAAGTTTTAGCGCATTGTTGCGGACTGTATCGTATTCAAGAAATTCTTTAATCATATACGCCTCATTAAAAATATCGCATTAATTATAAATGATTATGAGGGAATTTACAACTTGAAAACTGTTACAGACTTAAAAATGAACTGGTACAAACTTCGTTCAAAAGACGCTGATCGTGACTTATAACTAAAGCTGCTGTAAATGGATTATTTATCTGTTCTTTTATAAGGGAAATTATATTATTTGTATTTTCTTCATCTTGTGAAGCAAATGGTTCATCTAAAAGCAAAAGACATGGAATATCTTTTTGAGCGCAGGCCCATGCAAAAACCCGTGAAATTCCGGCTCGCTGGCGCTCTCCTCCACTTAATAATGAAGGAAGTGAATCTTTTTTATGAAAAATATTCAATTTTTTGAGCCATAGTTCTGTAAGATCTTGAGCTGCTTTGACATTCATAATATTTTGAAGCGGAAGCATTACATTTTTTAAGATGCTGACAGAGGGAATTAAGGCAGGTTCCTGGAATGCATAGCAGATTTTTAGATTTTCTGCTTTTTGGAGCTTGCCACTGATAGTAAAATTTTCTTTGTTAAGAATTCCTGCAATATAATTTAATAAGGTTGATTTTCCTGTTCCGGTTGGAGAAGATATTCCCTTACACTCTTTGGAGTTAAGTTCCAGCGAAAAATTCTTGAGCAGAGTCTGTTCGGATTGAACAAGTGTGATATTGAGGTTTTGGATTGAAAGAAGTTTTTCTGTCATCTGGAGCCTCTCTTTTTAAGAAAGTTTGTTACTAAAAGCATAAAAAGGCGCTCGATAATAAAGCTAACTGTAACAAGAATAATTGTAATTGCAATAACAGTCGGAGTTTCAAGATGTACCTGTGCGCGCTGAAGCATTGTTCCTGCCGCATTTTTTGGAAGGCTCAATACTTCGCCGGCTGCAATAACCTTCCAGGTAAGTCCAAAGGTACTGACCATTCCGTTCATAAAAAATGGGATAAGAGAAGGCAGCTGAATATATCGGAAAATCTGGCGCTTTGTAAAATTAAAGGTTTGTGCCATACCAAGAAGTTTTTCATCAGTTTTATAAAAGCCGTTGAAAACAGCCGTAGTCATAATTGGCAGAGTCATGAGCACCGAAACAAAAACCGGTACTGTTCCGGACTTAAACCAGAATAAGGCAATAAGAATAAAAGCTACAACCGGTGTTGCACGAATTATTGCAAGAGGCAGCTCAAAAAAGTGGCGTGCAAACGAAGAAAGGCCGCAAAGGACTCCAAGCAGAGTTCCTATTAAAACCGAAAGCACAAAAGAAAAAACTACCCTGCCAAAGGTCCAGCCAAAGGCACGGAAAAAGGCAGGCTTTTTTAAAAGGGCACCCATTGCCTTAAAAACAGCAGCGGGGCCCGGTAAGATTAAGCTTGCATTAACGAGTCGGGCCAAAACAATCCACAGAAAGAAAATAAATAAAACTGAGAGAATGTATGCTGTAATTGCACGACTCTTTTTCATTACTTAAAATAAAAACCTTCGTCTGGTAATTTTCCGCCGATTGAAGTTGGTTCAAATGACAGGAAAATATTCAAAAGCTCTTCGATTTTTGGCTGAGCTTTTCCACCCGAACTTGCAATGTAAACATAGTTTGCCTTTGGAATGGAAGCAGTTACAATTCCGGCAGCAAGACCAAGCTCAAACTTTTCGCTAAGGGCACCTGCTTCTTTTGGATTTTTGAGTGTCTTTTTATAAGAAGCTTCATAAGCGCTCAAAAAACTTTTAAGAAGCTTAGCGTTCTTTTCTGCAAAGTTTTTTGAAACAACCATTACAGTAAGCGGATAAACCTTTCCCTTTCCTGCAAAATATTCATATTCAGACTGGAAATCAATTGCAGCAATAACCTTGTCG
>JAEEGL012149504.1_pt1 | contig 10001 bp, 15 predicted proteins | sample 9134231 | NCBI WGS metagenome assembly JAEEGL01 (sample SAMN16246548, study PRJNA631951) | gut metagenome | biome: gut microbiome; feature: rumen; material: fiber-attached | host: Bos | place: Iran: Karaj | collected 2018-10 | reverse complement strand
TAATATCCCAAATAATATCGTGACTTATATGCTTAATTTGACACATCATCATCAAATGATTGAATAATTCCTTTGAATTACTAAAAATATTTTGAACTTCATCCCTATATTTATCTTTATGTCCATATAATACTTGATTCATAAGTTCTTGCATATCATCATCGGCTATTCCTTCATTTTCTATCATTGTATAAAATCCCTTATATTGTTTTTCCGATTTATAATTTTTGCAAATATCCATAATTTTATTTAATTTTTCTTGATTTATATTAGAAAAATCAGCATAATCATCTAATAAACTATTTTTATTAGGATGATATTTTATATCGTTATCAGAATTTTCTATTTCTCTACATAAATTATTCATAACACAATCTGTTTCTAAGACAGGCGAATATTTCCTATATTTTTTTACTAATTTATTTTCTCCATCGCTCTTATTTTCTTTTCTTAATAAATCCTTTATAGACATTCCAAAATATTTATAACTTATGCTATTAAAATTCTTTGAATATGCCTTATAATCTTTCATTAGAGTAGAATATAAATATATAAAGAAATAAGGTTTCTTCTTAACAACCATTGAATTATACTTATACTTTTCTGCTTTGGTAATATCATCGTCATCTTTATCTATTTTAACCCAATAACGCCATTCTTTAGGAAATTGTGGCGGAGTAGTTCCTTTTATTTTATCAATTTCTGCGCCCTGGATTTCCCTTAATAATTTAATTCTTTTTTGCATTTCTTGTAGTTGTTCTTGTTGACCCTCTCCTTTAAATAAAGGTAACATTGCTATCATACTTGTTGAATAGTTTGTTATTTGACCAACTTTTGTATCTAATCCTTTGACATCACATCTAATAAAATTTGGAAGAGTTATTTTTTGAGTTGGAACCATTTCTTTTTCATATGTAATAGGTATTTCATCCCTCATAGCCCCTTTTAAGAAATAAGGATTATTTGTTGAGCATACTATATCTCCATCGAAATCAGAATCAGCGTGTTTAACGGTTGCTATATCATAAATACTATATATGATACCACTATAAATATATTTATACCATTTTCTCATTTCTTCAGTATTTGCCAAATTTTCAACATTAATTTCTGAATAATGCGTTAAAGGACTTCTCATCAAACAAACTTCCCCATCAATTTTTCTCGTATTCCAAAAGTTAGAATATACTTGATTAGCCTTCAACTCGCCCTTAATCTCCAATCCAAGAGCACTCCTTACTTGCGCAATAGGGTCACTTATCATAAATTGATAATTACCTTTAATCCATATTCTCCCAATTTTAGCTTGTCTAACGGATTCTTTTATTGAATTATATATTTTCTTTTGCACATACCCATCATTAAGCATATTAGAATTTTTTACTATTGCTTTTGTAAAAGAACTACCACAAGAACTAATCATATCATCGAGTGAATCATTTTGATTTTTAATTCCAATATTGTAAGCCAAAGAATATATTTTATCTCCATTACAAATTTTTTTAAACCAATTTGTGGTTTCTGAAACTAATCCTTTTATATCTTCTTTATCTAAGTTAAGAACTTGAATATATTGATAATTTGTTAAAACATATTCGTCATCAAATTCTTTATTATATCTCGCAACACCCCATTTTAAATGATAAGAATGATGATAACTTAAATATCCTTCCCAAGAAGAATAATATTTAGCCATTTTAAATTGACTTTCTGATAATAATATATCTATATCATCTATATTATACTCTGTGCCATATCTATCTTTTATTTTCGAAACACCATTTTCTCTCGCATATTCCTGAAAATCAAAAGTCACAAGATTCCCTTTAACGAAAGCCGTTCTTACAACAAAAGAGCAAGGTGTATAATTTAAGTGCATATCTTCAGCCCAGTTTTTTGCCATTTGTGGGCTAATTAAACCCTGACCATCGCAGCTATTTAATTTTAAGTCTTTATAAATTTCTTTAATTTGATTCTTTTTGTTTTCATCTTTATAAATAAAACTTAATTTTTGATTAGGCACAATTGTATCAAAATCTTTAATAACACAAACTCTTGGTTCCCTAACCCATAATACAGAAGAAAAAGACAATGCAAAATAGGCACTAAGTTTTGCCAAATTTATATTTCTAATTTTTTTATCAAGACCACACATTAAATGTTCTTGCATATAATCATATAATTCTTCATTTATAAAACTTACAGTGTTTCTTCTCATTTGGCCAGACCCAACCATAAACCTAACATAATGTTTACCATTTAAATCAAAACCAGTTCTAGCGATTTCTCGATATTCTTTTTTAGTTATAACCTTTATATTAACAATATCATCAATAAATAACATATTATCTAATTGTTGTTGTAAATTTTTAATTTTGTTGATATTTTCCTGAGTGGTGGGCATTTTCTTTATTAATTTCATTTCTTTTCTAATATCCTGCACTTTGTTATATAAAGAAATGTGGTCACTTGTCTCCCCATAATATTCTCTTATTTTTGCAAATACTAGATTATCCCCTATTGAAACAACATTACCATCTCTTGAAGCTTCCTTGAAAGTATATTTCTTTATCTTTTTAATTTTATTTGATGGGATTTTATATACGTAATATAAATTTTGAAGTACTTTCAAAAAAATCACTCCTTCTCTAATGTCTCGCAATTGTAATCTTTATAAAAATTTAATATATCGTCTATTTCTTTCCAGGTGTTAACAACAATACACTCCTGATTGTTATAAAATTTTTGCCAAGGAAATTCATTAAAACTTTTATATAATATTTTTAATGACGCATTTGTTTCTAAACATTTTAAATTATCATCTATTTGTATAGAATTTTTCATATTTACTTTGCTTTTATTTAAAAGATTCTTACCGGCTTTGATAAACTTACAATCAAAAGGAAGATTATTTTTTATCCAAATTTCTTTTTTTGATAAATTATTATCAGTGCCATTACTTATTATCACAATATTGTAAATATTTTTATATTTATCTAAAACTTCTAAAACACCACTTTTAAAATTTAATCCATTATAAAATTCGTCACTCTCAAACATCTTTATTTTTTCTTCTTCAGAAATAGGGTAAATAGACGAATAGCCATAATCTTTTAAATCTTCTTCTGTTTTAGAAAGATTATATCTCTTGTTTAAAATTTCTATAATTCTTTTGTTGCTCTCAACTATCGTGTTATCAAAATCTAAATAAAGCGTCTTCAAATTAGCTCCTCCCTTCTCTATTTTTACTAATAACATTATATCAAAAAATATCCCGTTTGTCAATGTATTTTGTTGACAATAAAAAAAATATATGTTAAAATAACAATGGGTGATGTTATGGATAAATATTCAATTGATTATTATCAAATATTAGATTCTGAATTATATCGATTAAGAGAGAAAGATACTGGGATATATTGGTACCCATTAAGAGATTTCTTTAAAAAAGCGTTATTCAGAAAAGCAAATATAACATCTTATAGAGATAATGAATTTTATAATAAATATATGAGAGTTATAAGTTCAGAGCATCCAAATCAAGCAGTTAAAGGATTGCAAATAAAGACTTGGTTTATTAATGAAGAAGGACTTTATTTGATACTTTCTAATCTTAAACCTCTAAACGACACAATTAGAAAAAATCAAATAAGAGAAAAATATGAGGCGGCAGCAAAATCATTATTAGGAGTCACAACCTTAAATAGTTCTACACCTCCTAAATTTATAGGATTCCAACCGGATTTATCAAATTATAATGTGTGGAGCATAATATGTCTGACAAATGACAAAAGCATAACGCAAAAAACATTATGGAAAAGATGCGAAATTTGTGGATTTTATTATCCAAATACAATAAAATATTTTAGTAGATTATCTCAAAAACACTTAAATGATAAATGTAGGCAATGTTTTGGTACTGGCTTTAGATGCCCCAATGCGAGATATCAATATATTTATCAAAGAAATGGATATGATTTAATTTATAAACTATACCAAAATAATCCCCCAGAAGAAATAGTTGAAGAATTAAAAAAATGGTTGGGATAGAAAAGGAGAATAGCAATGGAGATAAATGTAATAGATGCGGGATGTGGAGTTGGTAAAACGACAGCAATGATTAATTTAATTAATCAAAGTGAAGACAATGAAAGATTTTTATATATAACTCCTTTTTTAACAGAAGTTGAAAGAATAAAAAAAAGTTGTAAAAATAAAAATTTTCAAGAGCCAATAGAAAAGCCAACTAAAACTGAGGATTTAATTAGATTGATAGAAAAAGGATATAATGTCGTTTCAACGCACGCCCTATTCCAAAAATTAACAGATAGAGTTTTAGATTTAACACAATTTAATGATTACATTTTAATTGTTGATGAGGCGGCTGATGTAATAGAAGAAATAGATATTACAAAAAATGATTTAAAAACCATAGTTAAAGAATATATAACTATTAAAGATGATATGAGCGTTGTGTGGAACGAAGAAAAAAAAGATTATGAAGGAAGATTTGATGATTATAAACATATGATAGATATGGGAGGGGTAAAAGCTCATCGTTCTGATTCTGGCGAAATAATTTCTTTAGTATGGACTTTCCCTTCATTTATATTTGAAGCATTTAAAAAAGTATATATTTTAACTTATATGTTTAATGGTCAAAAAGCGTATTATGATTATCATAATATATCCATTAATAAATTATATGTAGATAGCAATTATCAAATAACAAATATACCACAAAAATATAATTATAATGAGCAGAAAAAATTAATAACAATTATAGAAGATGATAAACTTAATTCTATTGGTGAACCGAATGGTTCATTGTCAATGTCTTGGTTTTATAGAAATTCAAAGTCAGTATTAATTAAACAACTTCAAAATAATATCAATAATTTTTTTAAGAACATTATGAATGGAACTCCAATTAACCAAAAGATATGGACAACATTCAAAGAATATAAAGATATTATAAAAGGTAAGGGATATACAAATGCCTTTGTTCCTATCAATATAAGAGCTACAAACGATTATAAAGATACGATAGCTGTAGCATATATAGCCAATCGTTATATGAAACCAACTCTTAAACATTTCTTTGAATCTGAAAATATTAATGTAGACGAAGATGGATATGCTTTATCTGAAATGATACAATTCATATATCGTAGTGCTATTAGAGATGGTAAACCGATAACAATATATATTCCATCTAAAAGAATGAGAAACTTATTAAAAAATTGGATAAATGAAAAAGACGAATAATTATCGTCCTTTTTTTATTTGTGGATACGCCATTCTAAATATCCAAACATTTCTACAATTAACCACAATATAGAAATTCTACTCCAATAATATAAATCAACGGCAGATTCAGGATAACCTATCCAAATAAGATACATTATACAAAACGGAGAAGCAAAAAGAGCTAATACTAAAAAAACAAAAGTTATCGAAATAAATCTTTTTAACATATATTTTATCCTCCTAATAATTTTCTAAAGCTTCTTTATATTCTTCCTCATCCTGAGGACATATAAAATTTTTTATATAATTATCTTTAATTTCTTTTTTGTGATTCTTCCATTCTTCTTTTAATTTTTGATAAGGGAATTTTAATAAAGCAAAACTATTACCTTCTTGTTCGCCACAAAATAATCTTTGCCACATAATATTTATAACATATCCAAATTGTCTTTCTTCATCATCACTTATATCTTCATAAGTTAAATATGATATTAAAGTTAAATCTCCTTGCCCTTCTCCTTCGAAATAAGATTTTTTACAATCAATTTCATCTTTATTTTCATCAAGGTCTAATAAATAATCTATCTCTCCAACCAAATCAGTTAAATAACTGACTTGGAAATTACAATATCCAACATTTAAACTAGCCCACCCATATTTTATATCTGTTACATATATCATATTTCTATATATCCTTTTCCATTGCAACTTCTACATTGCTCTGGTGCGGTCGTAGATGTAACCCAAGTTTTACCTGTATGATTATAAAATCCATTAGAAACTATTCCATTACCACCACAAACAGGACAGCATCTCACTTCTCTTGTTGTTGTAAAGTGCCATATTGTAGGTTTAATTTTAGTTACAGTTGTATTGCATTTACATTCAGAATCTAATGGTGAGCAAGTTGATGTAGATGTTAATTTTACATTATATACTCTTTGAAAATTTGATACTTTATCATTTAAATTCGATAAATCTATTTGGTCTTCTAAATATAAATATGTTTTTACATCGGCATCATAATAATTCAATTCCTCGGTTCTAATACATTCATCTTTTTTATCATATATCCATCGATATCCGTTATAATCAAAGCTAGTTCCTTCTCCTAAAGTTCCTTCGGATATTTCTTTTAATATATCAATAATTTTTGGCTCTTCAATAACTTGATAATAATTTATCATATTATACCTCCCTACGAGGATTATAAGGAATGTCTCTTTTAGTTAATTCATCTTTGCTTAAATCTTCTAACCAATCCATTTTTTCGAAAACACCATCTTTATTAATCCATCCATCAGCTTCTTCGAAATCTTTACACACAAGTATTCTAACATTATCAAGGGCACCGTCGCCATCTTCATCATCTATAAATCCAATTACATAAGTGTTTCCACTACAAATAAAATAATATCCTGGTTCTTCTGCTTTACCAATTTCTAAAGATAAATCTCTACATATTCTATCGATTCTCTTTTGAATTTCCTCGTCGCTTACTTTAACAGCGCCACTACAATCTTTAAAATCATTTTTATTATAATTAAATTTTATATTCATCACCAAGAGCAACCTCCATTTCTTTAATTTTATTATTAATAGCATTATTGCTTAGATATTTTTCATAATCTTCTTTGGTTATAATACCTTTGTTATTCAATAATTCTATTAATTGAAACATAGCTACTTCATTTCTTTCAGCTATTCTAAATATTGGACTAAGTGTCTCAGCGATTTCCTTTTGTAATTCTTCTTTATTCATTCTTTATCTCCTAACAAATCTTTTAGTATATTGACAACATTTTCTACACTATAATTATCACCATTATTATTTTCTTGTAAATCTTTTATTTTATCTTTTAGTTGTTTATTTTCTTGTTTCAAATTCCTAACTATTTCATTTATTCTATTTAATTGTGCTTGGCTTAATCTTAGTTTTCTATATGGCAAAATTGGTTCATATTGACAATCCAAACCATAAGGCACGCAAGTTTGTTCTCCCCAATGTTTACAACGAGAACAATTTACTTCTTCTCTAGGTATATTTATTATTCCGTGTGTAACTTTAAATTCTTCTTTATTCATTATCCACCTCCAAATAAAAGATGCCATTGCCAATTCTTAAATCAATAGTTCTACCATCTTTCCCGGTAAATACATCACACATATCTAATATTTCATCAGTCACAGATGTTCCTCTTAAAATACCATAATCATAATCTTTACTTTTGATATGTATAAATATTTTTTCTTCTCTTAAATATTTTAATAATTCATATAAAGCACCAATTTGATGAAATGGTTCCCCATCAATAATCCAAGCATTGGCTTTATTTTTCATAATTTCACTCAATCTATAAGTGGAGCATTCAAGGCAGTCACCATAATTAGATATTTCAATTGATGCGATTTGGTTATGACTGCCAGTAACCATTTCTTTATATCTAATTGTTTTCATTAATTACCACTCCTCTTCTTCTAAATCTTCATCATCAAAATAATCGTTATCTTCTATTTCTCTTTCATCTAATACTTCAACACATTCAATATCAGTATCATCGGATTCTTCCATATTTTCGGCAAGTTCTTTAGCAGCATCTTCATCTGCTGCTTCTACCCATAATCTTGTCTTCTTAGTTACTTCTACTAAATATTCTCTTTTCATCATAATTATTTGTCTCCTTTGCTGAATTTTGGATGATAATAATCACAAGGATATATATCAACTATTTTAATTTTATCATTCATACAATGTACTAAATTTTCATCGTATGTTTTAAGATAATAATTTAATTTATTATCAAGTGCCTCATATGAGCTTATAATAAGTTCGTTTGTTAATTGACCCGGCATCTCTATTTCTGCACATATCGCACTTTTATTTTCTTTTGCTTCTTTAAAAGCATTCTTCAAATCTTTTCTAGTCATTTTATTCTCCTTCTTTTGATGTTGATTCATTATTAATTATAATTTTTGGTTCTTCTGGTTCTTGGTCACTATATACAACCATAGTGCCATCAGTCCCATATTGAATATTAACAACTATCTTGCATTCATCACTTTGAATAAACTCATTAATTTTAGTTTCTAATTCATTTAATTCTCTTTCTTTAAAAAACTTTACCTTTAGTTTCATTTAACATACCCTCCATATAATATTCTTTATATTTAATTTCTACCAATTCACTTATTCTTGACATTGGTATAAAATATATGTTTCTATCTTCAAATTCTAAATACATAGCAAATTTATGTATGGTACATTTATCTATATAATCAAGAGCTACTAATTTCATTGCTTCTTTAGCCCCTTTAACTGTTTCACATACTATTACTATATTTTTAGAGTTTTTATCCTTCATATTATTTAATTCTTCAAATAATTTAAATATATCCCTATCCCCAGTTCTCTTATATGATTCTAATCTTTTAAGAGTTGTTAACTTGTGATAATCGTTCACTTTATCCTCCTTCCATTTTGGTGTGCCACCTTATCATAATTAAATACTATCATAAATTAATTAATTTGTCAAGAAAAACTTGACAAGATTCTAAATATATGTTATTATATATTCATAAAAAGGAGGAACAAATAATTATGGCTATATTATTAGCATTTGCATTATTTGCAATTAATACGACAAAAAATTATAATAAATCTGGAACAAAAAGAGCAATATATTTATCTCAATCATTTTCCAGAAAAGGTAATAGAAGATGGTATTAGATTATCATCTTTTTTTATTTCCTTATAAAATAAGGGCTTAAATAGTGTTCATTATAATATAATGTATATTTTTGTAATATAATGCATACTTACCAAAAAAAGGGTTGGTTGTTCGGCTTGGCCGTCTGGGTGCAGGTTTCAGTTCCTTTACACTTACTCTAAAAAAAATTAAAATGTGTCCTATATATTCTTAAGGGAGACCTCCGGGAAACCGCATAAAATAAGGACTTTTTTAAAATTTTAGAACCTTAATGGTGCTAAAATACCCCATTTAGGAAAAACCCAACTGAAAAAAATGTGTAAAGTTAAATCATTAAAAAGTGTAAAATTATGTAGTCACATTAAGCTCATAGCGTTGCCTCCCCAAAAGGCATAAGCGTTATGAGCGTTTTTATGTGGAAGTCGTTTTGCTTCGCTTTTGATTGCTCGCAAACGACAATTCGGTGATTTGTAAAAATATTTTTCGGTGATTTGTTATTGCCAGAAAAAGACAAGGTATTTGTGATTTTGTGGTATACGTGAAAATATTATGTGGTGTCTGGTGGATGTTGCTATGTGATTTATGGGCACGGAAGGTGATGTGCTACCTTTATAAATGCTTGGCTCTTTGGTTTTTCTTTGTAAAATACCCCTATATTTACATTATATTATACAATAAAAGTTATTTCCTTCACCCTTTAAAACTCTTCTTTTTATATATAAAAAGCGACTTCTAAAGAAGTATTTTTTTTGGAGTATCTAAAAAACACCATAAAAAAAGCAAGTGTTATTTTTTTTATTACTTGCTTTTAAATAGTTTCTTTAATATTCTATTATACTATAATTATTTTTTTCTGCTATTCTTTTTATTAAATTAGTATTTCTAGTTGTAGTCATACTATACTTTTTTTTATTTAAATATATTTTTTTATCATTTATTTTTTTACTTGCTATTACTGTATTATAATTATACATATACATTATATTATTATTACTATCTTTTATTATACATAGATTACTACTTTTTACATTATCATTATCTTTT
>JAEEGL012115258.1_pt1 | contig 10001 bp, 9 predicted proteins | sample 9134231 | NCBI WGS metagenome assembly JAEEGL01 (sample SAMN16246548, study PRJNA631951) | gut metagenome | biome: gut microbiome; feature: rumen; material: fiber-attached | host: Bos | place: Iran: Karaj | collected 2018-10 | reverse complement strand
GTCGGCGTTGATCACGAACACCGAAAGCTCCCCGGCGTCCTCGTTCAGGGCCGCCGCTGCCTGCACGGTCTGCACGCCCGTAAAACCGCCGTACTGGTTCATATCGTCCGCGGCGTATCCCGGCACATCGTAGCGCTCGCAGTCCACTTCGCACCGCAGGGAGTCGCCTTTCGCCCATTGGATCATCTGGATGAACGGATAGTGCGCCGCGCCTTTCCATACATGCTCCCGGTCCGTGGCGCACAGGGCGCCCAGGCCGCCGGTCGCGCAGCCGATCTTCACCCGGTCCGCGTGGTTCAGCATCACCAGCATCGTGCCGGTCAGGCCCAGCGCCTGGCGCATCTCGTGGTCCCGCGGCGGATTGCGGCGGGTGGACCAGTCGTCCGGATCGTGGCGGATGTACTTCCTGCCCGGCTGGAAGACGTTGAACATCTCCGCGTTCTGCCGCCCGCCCATGCCCAGGTGTGTCTCGCCCCTCGGCCGGATCATGCTGGCATACTCATCCAGGGCCAGCATCATGGTTTTCTTTGAGCGCAGCTTGGTCTTCACAAAATCGCACAGGGCGATTTCCGTGCGGATATAATCTTCATAGGCCTGGTATCCCGCCATCAGCCCCTGCGGCAGGTCCGGCGGCGCGGAATGATAATGGTGAAGCGAAATGTAATCCACCGCGCTGTAGCATTCCTCCAGCACAGACAGATCCCAGTCCGGATAGTGGTTCAGGAAAGGCGAGCTGGAAACGCACGCGATCGTCTCGATGGACGGATCCACCCATTTCATCGCCTTGCTGGTTTCATGAGCCAGCACGCCGTAGCCCCGGGGATTCTTTTCCCAGGAGGCGATCTGCCAGGGACCGTCCATTTCGTTGCCCAGACACCAGGTTTTCACGCCGTAGGGTGCCGCATGGCCGTTCTTTTTCCGCAGGTCGGACCAGAAGGTGCCGCCCTCGAAGTTGGTATATTCCACGCAGTCCGCGGCGTCCTGCAGCGTGCCCGTTCCCAGGTTCACGGTGTAGATCGCTTCCGTGCCGGCCTTCTCCGCCCACTGCAGGTATTCATCGTGGCCCACGTCGTTGGGGATATACTGGAACCAGGCCATGTCCAGGTGGGTCTTCCGTTCCTCCCGCGGGCCGATGGAGTCCTTCCACTGCCAGCCGGAGACGAAGTTGCCGCCCGGCAGGCGCACCGCCGGCAGGCCGCTCTCCTTCAGTCCCTCATAGAAATCCTTCCGCAGTCCCAGCTCGTCCGCCGCCGGGTGCTTCGGGTTGTACATGCTCCCGTTCACCATGGAGCCGATGGGCTCCAGGAAGGCGCCGAACAGGCGCCCGGAGATTTCTCCGATCCTGAAATCCGGATGGAGGGTAATGTCCGCTTTCTTCATATCTCTTTCCTCCGATTGTTATTGCAGGCCGACTGCCGTAACCGTGAATTTCTTTCCCTCTTCGGTCACGCGGATCTCCAGCGTATGCTCCGCCGCTTCTCTTTCATCCAGTGCCAGCACGACCTCGCTCTGGCCCCATTTCCCTTCGCCGCCCCGCAGCGTTCTGACCGCCCGGCCGTCCAACAGGATCACCGCTGCGCCGAAAGCCGGGTCGCTTGCCGCCTTCCAGGCCACCAGGCACTTGCGGAAAACGCCCGTGATCTTCAGCGGTTCCGCGGGATCCCCCGCGTCGTGGAAGAAGTTCTTCCCGCAGACCCAGCCCACCGGGCCGTTGCGGTAGCTGTTCATATCCGTGCTCCGGAATCCGCCCCGCTCCACGGTAAACCCATCTGTTTCCGTGTCGCCGAAAACGGTCTTCAGGCCCATGAAGTCCGTTCCGTACACCGGCTTCACGTCCATGTCCGCCGGTTCGTCCGTGTCCGCGTCCGCCCCGTCCCTGACTGCCTGCATCAGGCAGTCCGTCATGATCCGGTGTCCCAGCGAGGTGGGATGGTACTCGTCCGCGAAGAATCCTTCCTGCTTCAGTTCCTTTCCGATATGGCCGTAAATCCCGTCCTTGATGGACACCATCATCAGCCCGTAACGGTCGCCGATCTTCCTCAGGTCCTGCTGCAGGTTGAACCCGTTCCGGAACACCGCGAACAGCAGGATCACCGCCGGCTCGTTCGGTGCGTCCAGGATCTCCTTTACCATGGACTCATAGCACCGGTGCCCGGTAGGTTCCTCCCAGTCGTTCACCGAAAACTCGATGACCACCAGGTCCGGCAGCCCGTCCGGATCCTCCGCCGGCACCCGGTCGACAACGTCCCGCCGGTACCGCATATATCCGAAGGGGGACGGTGTGCCGCCCACGCCGGCGTTCACCAGGCGCACGTTCGCGCCTTCCTCGATTCCGAAGGCCATGCCGAACCGCGTGGCAAACCGGACCGCCCAGCACTCCGGATAGGTCCTGGCCGCGGCGCCTTCCGTGATGGAGCCGCCGATGGTCGCCACCGTGATCTCCTCGCCCTGCCGGGCCCGCTCAATCACCTTTTTCAGCCGGGAATTGTTGCCCGTACTCATGACCGAATCCTTCAGCGCCTGCCGGTACCATTCATATTCGTACACTGTGTTTTCTTCCCCCTTCGCCGTGCCTGCGCACAGCATGACCAGTACTGCCAGCGCTGCCGCCCATCGTTTCATCTTCATTGTTTCCGGCTCCCTGCCTGTCTTTCCCGATTCCGGTATCCATAGCATAAACGCGCCGTTCCCGGGCGTCAAGGACTGTTTTCCGTTCCTTCTTGTTATTTCGGGGCGGCAACGTTACAATAGAAGGGAAGGCGGCGCGGACGTCCGCCGTACCGGAAAAAGGAAGGGAAAACGCATGGACGACAGGGACCTGGTCTGGGAGGAAATCTCCACGGAGCATATCGTTCAGGATGAATGGACCGACATCCGGAGATCCGCCTACCGCTACCCGGACGGCACGGTCTGGCAGCCCTATTACAGTTTTACCCGCCGGAATTACGCCGTCATCGTCGCCTCGGATGAGGAAGGGCGCATCATCTGCGTGCGCCAGTTCCGCCAGGGCATCAGGCAGGTCACGACCGAGTTCCCCGCCGGCGCCATTGAGAACAAGGACGGCGCGGATCCGGAGGAAGCCGCCCTGCGGGCCGCTCAGCGGGAACTGCGGGAGGAGACCGGCTATGTGTCGGATTCCTGGCGCCGCCTGCTCGTCATTCCCTCCAGCGCCACCATCTCCGACAACTATGCCTGGCTCTTCGCCGCCGAAAACTGCCGGAAGGTCGCGGAACAGGAACTGGACGCCATGGAACTGCTCCGGGTCAGGACGCATACCGCCGCGGAAATCGACGCGATGCTCGCTGCCGGGGAATTCCAGCAGTCTGTCCACGCGCTGGCGTGGCTGCTGTCACAGCAGGCGCCCTGAACACCGCCGCATGAAATCTATTTTGCTTTTTTCGGAGGAATAGACCGGTCCGGGCCGTCTGATTCCTCCCTTTTTTGTCTTTGCGGATTCCATATAATGGATCACGTAAAATGATTCCGGGAAAGAGGGAAGCAAATGGGTAACAAAGCCATCACAGCCTCCGGTCTCACCAAGTTCTACGGCAAAGCCCGGGGAATCGACGGGCTGAACCTGGAAGTGGAGACCGGGGAATTCTTCGGTTTCATCGGGCCCAACGGCGCCGGGAAATCCACCACCATCCGCACGCTCCTGGGCCTGATCTCGCCGACATCCGGCAGCGCCAGCGTGCTGGACATGGACATCCGGAAGAATAGCCGGGCGATCCTGAAGCGGGTCGGATACCTGCCTTCGGACACAGCCTTCTATAACGGCATGCGGGTACGGGACATGCTGAAGCTGTCCGCGGACCTGCGCGGAAAGGACTGCGGCGCGGCCGCCGCGGAGCTGTGCGAGCGCCTGCAGCTGGACCGGGATAAGAAAGTGGAGGACCTGTCCTTCGGCAACCGCAAGAAAGTCGGCATCGTCTGCGCCCTGCAGCACGATCCGGAACTGCTGATCCTGGACGAGCCCACCGGCGGCCTGGATCCCCTGATGCAGCACGAGTTCTTCAGCATCCTGCAGGAGCGGAACCGGCAGGGCACCACCGTATTCCTTTCCAGCCACGTCCTGTCCGAGATCCAGCGCCACTGCTCCCGGGCAGCGGTGATCCGGGAAGGAAAGATCATCGCCTGCGACACTGTGGACCGCCTGGCGGAGAGCAGCGCCCGCCGGGTCACCCTGCGCGGCGGCCTGAAGCGGGAGGACCTGCCGGAAGCCGTTGACTGGAAGGAACTGGGCGACACGGTCAGCTTCCTTTATAACGGGGATATCAACAAACTGATCCGCACGCTGGCCGGCACGAACGTGCAGGACATGACCATCGCGGAGCCGGACCTTGAAGAGATCGTACTGCATTTTTATGAGGAAGGCGGTGAGCAGGCATGACCCTGATCCGTCATGAACTGAAACAGGGCTGGAAAGCGCTCCTGATCTGGACGCTGTCCATCGGCTCGTTTATCATCATCTGCCTGTTCATGTATCCCGAAATGAAGGGCCAGATGGAAAGCGTCAGCTCCATCTTTTCCTCCATGGGCGCGTTTTCCTCCGCCTTCGGGCTGGACACCCTGGACTTCGGAACCCTGAAGGGCTTCTACGGCATCGAGTGCGGCAACATCCTGGGCATCGGCGGCTCGCTGTTCGCGGCCCTGCTCGGCATCTCTGCCCTGGCGAACGAGGAAAAGAACGGCACAGCGGAATTCCTGCTCACGCATCCCCTCAGCCGCGCTGAGATCGTGACCGCCAAGCTCGTTTCCGTCCTGGTCCAGGTTGTGATCCTGAACGTCCTGGTCTGGCTGATGGCGGTGGGTTCCACCGCGGCCATCGGCGAAGCGGTCCCCTGGAAGGAGTTCACCCTGATCCACCTGGCCTACTTCTTCCTTCAGGTGGAACTGGCCTGCGTATGCCTCGGCATCTCCGCCTTCCTGTGGAAAGGCGGCATCGGGCTCGGCCTGGGTCTTGCCATCGCCCTGTATTTCATGAACATCGTCGCGAACCTGACCAGCAAGGCGGACTTCCTGAAATACATCACCCCCTTCGGCTATGCCGACGGGTCGGAAATCTTCAGCACCGGCAGGCTGGACGCCTGCAAGCTGCTGATCGGCCTGGCCTTCGCCGTGGCCGGCGTCGCGGTCGCCTACTGGAAATACACCAAAAAAGATATCCGGTAACCTGCCGGTCACCGGATCAGTCGTCAGCCTTATTCCCCTCCGGAGTAAATGTCCTGGTACAGCCCCAGCTGGATCAGCCTGCTCCGGAGGCTTTTCATATCCTCCCATGCCTCCCGTTTCTTGTCCGGGTCCCGCAGCAGCGCCGAGGGATGATAGGTGGGCATAATCCACACGCCCTTCCGGACCGTCCACTTTCCCCGCTCCCTGGTGATCCGGACCTCCGGGTCCAGGATGTTTTTCGCGGCGGTGCTGCCCAGCAGCACGATCACCTTCGGCCGCACCAGCCAGGTCTGCATCCGCAGGTGGATCCGGCAGGCCTCCGCCTCCTCCGGCGTGGGCACCCGGTTGTTCGGCGGGCGGCATTTCACGATGTTGCAGATATACACCCTCTCCCGGGGAAGCCGGATCGCCTCCAGCATCCGGGTCAGCAGCTGGCCCGCCGCGCCGACGAAAGCAAGGCCTTCCTCGTCCTCCGTCTGTCCCGGCCCTTCCCCGATCAGCATCAGCGGCGAGTTCCGGTCTCCCTGTCCGGGAACCTTGTTCCGTATATGCTGGCAGAGCGGGCACAGCCTGCACTCCGCCACCTGCCTGTCAAACAGTTCCCAGGTGATCTCCGGCACCGTTATTCACCTTCCTTCGGTTCTCTGTTCAGAGTATAGCATGGAAAAATGCCGGCAACAAGCGCTTCCGTCCGGCGCTTGTTGTCGTTTCTCCGGTATGCTATACTTTTTCACAGAATCATGAAATCAGGGGGATAATATGGCAGCTTCCGTTCAGAGGATTCAGCATCCCTTCGGTCCGCTGTTCAGCCCGGACAGCCGGATCCTGATCCTGGGTTCCTTTCCGTCGGTCAAATCCCGGGAACAGAACTTCTTTTACGGTCATCCCCAGAACCGCTTCTGGAAGGTGATCGCCGCGGTGTTCGGGCAGGAAGTCCCGAAAACAATCCCGGAAAAGAAGGAGCTGATCCTGTCCCATCGCCTGGCCCTGTGGGATTCCATCGCCAGCTGCGTGATCACCGGTTCCTCCGACGCGAGCATCCGGGAGGTCCGGGCCAACGACCTGCGCCTCATCCTGGATCACGCCCCCATCGGCGCCATTTTCTGCAACGGGCGGAAGTCCCACGAGATGTATGAAAAATACATCCGGCCGGAGCTCGGCCGGGATGCATTCTGCCTGCCCTCCACCAGCCCCGCCAACGCCCAGTGGTCGCTGGAGAAGCTGGTTGATGCATGGTCGGTTATCAAAGAAATGGATTAACCGCGGTTCTTCCGCATCAGAAATGGTCTTCCACCAGAATGGGCTTGCGCGTGAAGACCTTCGCCAGCGTTTCCTCATTGCCCGCCACGGTCACGTCCGGCCGGTACTTCGCCTCGTCCAGGCTCACGCACCCGGCGGCCATCTGGCCCAGGGCCTGCACGGAAACGGTCAGGTCCGGCGCTTTGTCCGTCAGCTCTACGCCGCTGCCGCTGACTTCCCAGATCCCGTTGTTCTCCGCAATCTGCTCGTCGCCTTCCACCCGGATGACAAAACGGCTGCCGTCCGGTTTTTTGATGGTTTCCAGCAGCTTCTTCGCGTTGACCGCCCGGATCATGTAATCCTGCCGGGCCGTCTGCTGGAAGTCGTAGGCCCGGGGGCTCCGGACCACGGAAAGCAGTTCCAGGCAGGAAGGCAGGAACATTTTGATCGTCCCGTAGTCCGCGGTAAAGCGGGCCAGGAAGCCCAGGATCGCGTACAGGCCGGTCCTGCCGTCCCAGGCCAGGTCCTCCACGGAGAGGATCGCCGCGGGATCGTGCCGGATATCCTGGAAGATCAGGTAGGCCACGGCCCTGCCCTCTTCCTTCAGCAGGTAGCAGAACTTCCGGTCCTTGTAGTACTCGCCCTTGATATGCTTGTCCAGCATCCGGGCGTCGTCCCGGCGGATCGACAGGTTGAAGTTCCTGGCGAAACGGTTGTACAGTTCCGTATACTCGCTCACCGGGTCTCCCGGCTTCCAGAGTTCCGCCGTGCCGGAGAAGCGGTATCCGCTCAGCACCGCCGGCACGAACTCATAATCGTTCCGCCACCGCACGGTCTCATAGCCGAACTTGCGGTAGAACGCGTGGTTGAACGGATACAGGGTGGAGATCACCTCTCCGTTCCGGTAGGCTTCCGGAATCAGTTTGTTGAAGATCTCCCGGACCGCGCCGGTGTTACGGTATTCCGGCAGCGTGGACACCGCTCCGATCCCGCCGCTGGGAATCAGCTGCCCGTCCATTTCCGCCTCAAAGCGGTGGTTGATGATCCGGGCCATGATTTTTCCGTCTTCGGAAAACGCGCCCCAGTCCTCCACCGTTTCCTTCTCGCTCTCTTCCCGGGTCTTCTCCGGGTCTTCCATGCGCATATGGAATGCGACCACGGAGACCACATTGGCTTCAAAACGTTCCTTGGCTGTCAGTTTGCGTACTTCCATGATTCTGTCTCCTGTTCTCCGGCTTGCGCCGTTATGATTTTTTCCTTTTATTCCGCTTCAGGCCACTTTTCAGCGATCTCCGGAAGGATGATCCGGTCCGCGGGGAGCCATTCCACGGTGTTCAGTTCCCCTTTTTCCAGCCATTTCGCGGCCTCATGCTCCAGCAGTTTCAGTTCCCCCGATACGATCCCGCACCGGAAGCACTGCATGGAAAGATGAAACTCGGGATAATCGTATTCCACGTCGCAGACGTGGCCATCCACGCGGATGCCGGTATCCAGTTCCTCCCGGATCTCCCGGACCAGCGCCTCCTCCGGCGTCTCCCCCGGCTCGATCTTCCCGCCGGGAAACTCCCAGTAGTCCTGCCAGGCGCCGTATCCGCGCTGCGTGACAAAGAGCTTCCCCTCATGGAAGATCAGGGCCGCCACTACGTGAATGGTCTTCATCGTTCCGTTCCGTCCTTTATTGTGTAGCATTTCCCGTCCGCTTCGGCCTGCTTCAGGAAGCGGTCCGCTTCTTCGGTCAGTTCCTCCGTCAGGTCCGTGTCGATGTTGTGCCCGCAGTTGGAATACATCACCAGCTTGCAGTGCGGCAGGCACCGGGCCGTCCGCGTCATCAGTTCCGGGGTGCTGATCGGGTCGTCCGTTCCGCCGAGGATCAGCGTCGGCGTCCGGATGGAACACAGCGCTTCCCGTATCTTTTCTTCCGTCCCGCAGCGCATCAGCGGCCTTCCGTAATCGATCCGCTTTTCCCGCGGATCCGCTTCCGGCAGTCCTTCCAGCCACTCCTGGCGTTCCCGCCGCCTGGCTTCCCGCCGCGGATCGCCGTCGACCGGCGGATCGAAGGGCGGCGGTTCGGAGATGATCCCCTGCATCAGCATCTGCCGATAGGACATCGCGCCTTCCGCCAGGCTGTGCGGTCCCGGCACCACGGCCACAAAGGCCTTCACCCGCTCCGGATGCCGGAGCAGCAGGTGCCAGCCGACGCCGGCGCCGTGGGACGCCCCCATGTAGAAGAACTGCCCGATCCCGGCCGCGTCGGCCAGGGCGGTCACGTCGTCTGCGAACACGTCGTACCAGCCGTCGCCATAGTCCTCCGTCACATAATCCGAGGGAGCGAAGCCCCGCAGCGTCAGGCACCATACGTGGAAGCCCTTCTCCGCCAGCGCCTGCTGCATCCCTTTGGGATAAAAACCGACCTGGGCGGACAGGACATGCCTGTCGCCCGTACCGTATTCGTCGTAGTGAAGGCGGATCCCGTCCTTCGTCATGATGCTGCCCATCCGCGTTCCGTCCTTCCCCGGTGTGCTGTTCTGATTATACCACACCACGGGCTGTCGGGGAGGGGAACCGTGCCGGTCTGTCATGGTTCCCCGAAACCGGCCCAGGGGATATCCCGGACCAGGCATTCCGCCGCGTCTTCGATATCCTCCCCGTCCGGCTCCCCGCCCTCCCGGGCGGTGCATTCAAACTCGTCGACGATATTCTCAATCAGCACCATATCGATGAACAGCGGCAGCTGAGCCAGCATCTCCCCGGAGATCTCCGTTTCGCTCCGGTATCCCTCCAGCACCGTATCGAAATACCATGTCATGCCTTCCATCCGCCGGGCCGGATCCTGTTCTCCCCGGAACCAGCCGGTCCCGTGGATCCAGAGGTTCGCCAGGTCGAACATATACCAGCAGTACAGGCAGTTGTCAAAATCGAACACGGTGATACTGCCCGTCTCCATGTCGATATGGTAATTCCCGTCGCTGAAGTCGAAGTGCACCAGTCCGTAAGCCTCCCCGTCCCGGGGCAGCGCCCGGAACCGTTCCAGCCGCCGGGCGATGGCCTCCTTCAGCTCCGCGTACTGATCCGGGATCAGCCGGCCGATGTATTCCATATTGTACCTGTCGTCCCAGCCGAAGCGCCGGTGCGCCGGCCGGTATGCTTTGGAAAGCCTGTGGATCTTCCCCAGGGCCTTTCCCGTGTTGTAAAAGTATTCGGTGAGCGGAACGCCTTCCCGGTAGCGGTAGCCGTTGTCGGAGATCAGCATCCCCTTCGCGAAGGCGAACAGGCTGGCGAAACCCTCCTGCCCTTCCGCCTCAATGTGTTCAACCAGGTGTCCGTTCACGGAAGGGATTACGTCCGCCACCGGCGCTCCGCCTTCCGCCAGGTAATGTACAAACTCCGTCTCCGCGAGATAGTCTTTTTTCCGCCGGCCCCCCGTCATGGATATCCGCAGGATATATCTGTCTTCGCCGTCCTTTCGGCAGGCCAGGACCACGTTCCTTCCACCCTCGTGCCCGGGAACGGGAACGAGGCTGAAACCCTCCAGGGGAAACAGGGATGCCGCTTTTTGAATCATATCCATACTTCCACCCCCCATCAGTTCT
>JAEEGL011711961.1_pt1 | contig 10001 bp, 8 predicted proteins | sample 9134231 | NCBI WGS metagenome assembly JAEEGL01 (sample SAMN16246548, study PRJNA631951) | gut metagenome | biome: gut microbiome; feature: rumen; material: fiber-attached | host: Bos | place: Iran: Karaj | collected 2018-10 | reverse complement strand
CCCGCTTTGACGCCTGCAAATTCGACGGGCAGAATCTCATCGCCCAGACGGCACAGAATCCAGTGCACCGGGCGCGCAAACAGCGTCGGCTCGTCAGACCAGCGCATCGGCTTGGCCCAGTGGATATTGGCGAGCGTGTCTTCGAGGATTTTGGGGAGAAGCTTGTTCGAATCGTCGCCTTTTTCGCAGACTTTGACGGCGATGTACTGCATCGGTTTGCCTTTTTTGCGCTCCTGCGTGACTTCCTCGATCTGGTCTTCGCTTGCGCCGAGGCCCTTCAAAAAGCCGAGTGCAGCGGGCGTCCATTTGCCGTCGGGCGTTTTGCATGCGGCCACGGCGGGGCCGACCTTGAGCGTTTCGAGGTCGCTCTGACGCTCTGCAACACTATCGACCAACAGCGCGAGTCTGCGCGGCGACGCATACGCCTTGACTTCGCCCAGTTCGATTCTTGCGTCTTTGCAGCGCGCAATAAAGCCATCCTTCAATGCGTCGATGGCCATGCCAATCTGAAGCGCGGGTAAATCCTCGCAACCCAGCTCAAATACTAACGATTTCGACATTATGATTTCCTCATCTTAAAACCGGGGTTCTGATTCGGCCCCCGTCAAAGGGCAACGCCCTCAAAAAACCGCGCCGCTTTTACCAATTTTTCGAAAAATATGCCATATAAATGCGGATGAATTTGGGGGCCGCCTATTGGGCACACCGTGCCAGAGACGTGCGGACCGCACGTCTCTATCGGTGCGCCCAATACGGCAGCCGTTTCGGGCTGTCGAGCCATGCGGGCAGGGCCACGCATGGCTCGATACGCCCTTTTGTTCGCCGCTATTCGCGTTGCGAATACGCGGCGAATTCGGTATAATCTAAATATCGTTCCCTGTCTTTTGATGGGTAAGCGATGATGCTGTCAACTTATGAGACATTTTAGATAGCGGAGTGAAATATGTATACACAGCTCAATGTTGATGTTGACTTGTTGGCAAAAGCTAAACAAATATTAGATGTAAAGGATGATGCAAAAGCAGTGGAAGTGGCTTTGGAAAACATTGTTCGTCACAATAAACTTCAGAATCTGAAGTCCTACTATGGAAAACTGGATCTGGATATTGATTTGGATTCTTTACGTGGAAGAACCAGAAATGAATTGAAAGGAGCCATAAACTAATGTTCTCATTTAAATCATTTAGACGAAAATGCCTCATCCGTGCCATGACGGTTCTTGGTTTTGGTGGCATGGTCGGATTTTGTATAGCCTCATGTCAGTCGCCAAAATCGAATCAAAATCAACAGCCAAAACAGGAATCGCCAGAAAATATTGGATCTGTACAAGCAGAAACCCAGCTTGAGACTCAGGCTGACAATCCATCTCCAACCAATCCAGATACACAAGATGTGCAGGAAACGATTGATAATCAAACTGAAACGATGATATTTGAACAAGTGGATGACGAACAACAGATACCAGATCCCATTCCAATCAATACCAAGAAGACGGACGAGGATGATAATACAGATTTTATAACGCCAATGAAAGCATATGGGATACGTCCTCCTAAACTAAGGGTACCTCCTACTAAACCAGGCGGGGCGTCTCGAGATGAAGTGCGACAATCCATGATTGAATTGACAAAAAAGATTCAATCGACCTGTCATCCCGAAGCGGGGACACTTAAGGTGAGTTTTACAATTCAAAACTCTGGAAAAATTGTGAATGTCAAATCAATAGATGGTACACTCAAGGGATCAAAAAGTGAGAAGTGTATTTTAAGACATATATCCAAATATCAGTATAGAGAATTTGAAGGCAGCAATGTACCGGTTGTATATCCGTTTAAGTTTAAGTAGGATGCATCGGATGAGATTTCAAAGTGCAAAATTGCACTTTGAGCTGCACTTTGGAAGAACGCCTAATCATCCCCCGTCTTTCGTTAGCCTGAATTGTCGCGCAATTACCGGATTGTATCGTGACAGGTGATAATCGGAAGAATATTGGCCAGTGTGTAAAATTCTGAGTTGGATTGTTACGAGGCTCGGGAGCTCTTATGATGATGGCTGCCACGAATGTTCGGTTGGCTGGAATTTGGTGATGAGTCTACTGGTTATTCAAACGGTTCCTTTCTCGCTTATCAGACCGTTCATAACCTTTAATTGCACCAACAAAGGTAAAAATTATAATGATCGAGGGAAAAACGAATAAAAAATAAAAAAATGCTTCACCCAAATCCGAACCCCCTCTATCTATAGTTAATATAGCCAAACACACCAGGAAGCCAAGCGAACCTGATGTGATCGAGAAAAGGATCGTATCGAGGGGTTTTCCCTTTCCTTTGGATAATTTACCGCCCAAAAGCACGCCAAGAGAAACCAAAATAGGCACCAATATACAGCATCCGATGACTACGGTTACTTCGCGATGGTCATCACACAGCCATCCGACAAACGGTTGTATTGCCTCTATATCACTGATGAGAATAAAAAGTGTCGCACCTGCAGCTAACACCAGCAATCCAATGCCGATTTCACACAATATTCGCGCTTTGGGTCTCGAATTTTCCTGCGATTTTAACTCTTCAGCCATATTATCCTCTTTCATTACGGAATCATGATATCACTTACATGCATATCCAACTAAAATAACGTCTCAAAAACGTCGCTTTGCTTTTAGCATTAATTTTTGAGATATGCCATATAAAAGCGGATGATTTGGGTGGCGCATATAGGGCACACCGTGCCAGAGACGTGCGGACCGCACGTCTCTGGCCTAATACGCCGATTGTTTCGAGCTATCTCGCCATGCGGTCGACCACGCAGGGGCGCCCCTACGTGGCGTTGCGAATATGCGGCGAACGATGCAGATAAATTGCTGCGGGTGCCAGGTAAAGATGAAACCGTTGCTGTGTTACCATGGGATGTCGACGTAAACATTAGAAAAAGCCCAGCTTGATACATCACCTGTGTAGAAATAAACCCTGAGACCACCTGGGATTTTTGCTATCTTTTTAAATAGGGTTTTATCGGGAATTACATTGATTGAGTCGGGATCTACGTTGTCAGATCCCGCAAGATTCTTCTTGAGCGCTTCTGTACACATCTCCGAAAGCTTCTTAAGCACGACTTCATCGTCCAGATTCACAAGCGATTCTGGTGTGATCACACTTCCATCGATTGGATTAAACATCAAAATTTCGATATCCCCATCAATATCCCTGCCATTTAGCAGTTGGTTGGAATCGTCATGAAGATTGAATACAATATAAATTCCATCTGCTGCATTATAGGTTATCGTATAATTAATATCGAAGGAGAACGGTGTGATGGATTCCGGCGTATTGCCGCCGTCTGTTTCCTCCTTGTAGTACGCATTATAATCGGCTTCAAGATTAAGAATATGCTTTGCTGCTGCAGAGGCGGTATAGTTAGCTATCTCTGTGTCAATGGCTGGCAATCCAAATGATGGATAATGCGCTTCGGTATTTACACAAATGTTTTCCTTGTTGATTTCACATTTAATACTATCCCTGGTGACATTGTCGGTCACTTTGTAACCTGAATTTTCGCCACTGTTTGTATCCCTGGCTGTATTTGCATTGGATGTGGAATTCTCAGGCTTTTCATCTGATGATATTGACTTACAGCCACATAACATTAACAGAATTAACAGGACAAGACTGGTCGCTTTGAATAATGAAATGTCATAAAATTTTTTTTCGCTCAAATTTTGTAAACTCATACAATTCCTCCATTTATCGTTCTTCATTCGTGTGTTTCCTCTCCGGAAAAACTATGCTCAATCTTGATTTTCGGGATAAACTTCGAATCTATCCCGCGCACAAGACCACCCACTTCTTTAAGCAATTTTTCTTTATCATTTTGATATCGCGCGGGGATGACCAGATCAAACAAGACATTGGTATGTGTGTCGCCCGGAACCATGCGGAAATCGTGAAAGCTTAACAATTTGTCGTATTTTTCGAGACGTTCCGAAAGCTGTGCCTTAGCCTCGGCCACATTCGTATCTGCAGTCACAATCGGATCGTAGTGAATCGAAACATGAAGATGATCATTGACATAAAAATCATTTTCAATCTGGTCGATGATATCGTGGCTGATCAACGGATCGATTTCGGCAGGCATCTCGATGTGAAGGCTGGCAAACTGGTGTCCGGGGCCATAATCGTGAATCATCAGATCGTGGATGCCCAAAACATGCTCATAACCCATGACTTTTTCTTCGATTTGGGTAACGAGCGACGGATCGGGGCTTTCACCGAGAATCGGCGACAGTGTTTCGCGAATGAGCCCAATGCCGCTGTAAATAATAAATGCAGCAACCAGTATGCCCATAATGCCGTCGATAACGGCAATGCCCGTAAAATAGGTGATGATGAGACTGACGAGAACCGCGCCAGTGCTGAGAATATCGTTGCGGCTGTCGGTCGCAGTGGCGACCAGCGTATCGGAATCGATTTTCTTTCCGACAACCCAATAAAACCGGCTCATCCAGAGTTTAATCAGCATCGATGCCACGAGAATGACGATGGATAGTGTGCTCATGGACGTCATTTCGGGATGGATGACTTTCATAACCGAATCTTTGCCAAGTGACAGACCAACGGCAACGATGATTATCGATACAATCAATCCGGCCAGATATTCGTAACGCGCATAACCGTAGGGATGTTTGGCATCGGGCGGCATTGAAGCCAGTTTAAATCCAAGCAGCGCCACGATATTGCTCGCTGCATCCGAAATTGAATTGATGGCATCGGCCAGAATCGCGATACTTCCGGATATCAGACCGGCAACGAGTTTTCCGGCGAACAGGATGACATTGCATATAATACCAATGATACCGGCCAGGCGTCCGTGTGCCGATCGCACAGACGGATCTTTGACTTCTTCGCTGTTCTTAATGAATCTGTTCAATAACCATTTTATCATGCTCAGTCTCTTTATTCATCATCAAAGCGGCCACGTTTCGAGTGGTCAAATGCGCATCCAAACACCATTCCGAAATCATTGCTTCGGGGTGATGGGGCAGGGTATAAGAAAACAGTGTTATTTCGAGATGACGACGATCGAACGTGGTTTTACGCCGTATGAATCGTATGCAGCATACAATCCGCCAATGGAAGCATTATGCGTTGTGCGTTTGCCTGCGCCCGGATCGTTTGCGAACACGCCGTCGTCGAAATACTGCTGTGTATCGACCAGGACTTTCCACTCGCCGGATTCGGGCAGAACGAAGGTCTTTTCGGCGTATGCGTCCATATTTATCATGATGAACAGGGCAGGTGTCGAACCGGTTTGCCGATAGTACATGCCGATGGTTTTGGAAGACCAGTCGGCCTCGCCGCCCTCTGGTCCTTTCCAGACCAGATTGGTGTAATCATAGTTGGTTTGTGCAACTGCGGCGCGGAAATTCTTTCGGATATGGATGAGGGTTTTGACGAAATCGTGCATGCGCACGGCATCGTCGTTATTTTGCCACTCATCCCATCGCAGCCAGTTGTATTCGTTATCGGCAGCCGCACCATAGGTGTTGTTGTTGCCATAAAGCGTGCGCATGAGCTCATCGCCGCCATAAATCATTGGCGACCCGTTGGTGAGCAGCAGCAGCGCAAAGAAATTCCGCATCATCTGGCGTTTGAGGGCTTCGTTACTGGGATTGTCGCATCGACCGTTTTCATCGTGGTGATCGTAAATGTCGTCGTAACCAACCGCGCACCAGTTGCGGCCGGCGTTATCGTCGCTGCCGCCGGTAAGAATGCACTGTACAAGCGTGGGATCTGAGCAGCAAACCGGATTGAGTTTGCCGCATCCATTGCGTTTGTCTTCGTAGGTGACGAGGTCGTAAAGCGTGAAACCATCGTGTGCTGTGATGTAATTTACCGAATTGTATGGCGCGCGTCCGTCGTCCCCAAACAATACGCTGGATCCGGTAAACAGATTGCCCAGATTCATCACGCTATCCCACATTGGCGGTATGGATTCCTGGGATGCAAGCGTGTAGTCGTCGAAATTGACGAAGCGTTTGATCATATCGCGGAAGCGTCCGTTCCATTCGCTCCATGCATAACCGGCTTTATTGCTGGCTTTGGGAAATCCGCCGAGTGCATAGCGCGTGGCGTCCCAGGGTTCGGCGATGATGCGCGTGTTGTATTTTTGCAGGATGCTGTCGTCGATGATCGTCGAGATCATGCTGTTGCCCGAAGAATTGAACCATTCGACGGTATCGCCGTATTTGCGGTCTTCGTGAACACCGAGCACCGAGGCGAGGTCGACGCGGAAGCCGTCGACGTGCATCTCTTCGACCCAATAATGCATGCTGTCCAGAATGAGCTGTCTGAACGGTCCGCTGTTCGAACGCGTCTGGTTGCCGACGCCGGTCTGGTTGAGATAGGCGGCATTGGGAATCGAGTGGCCCTGGCAAGTGCCGGAATCTTTGGTTTCGTAATAGAAGTTTTCGAGAATATAGTAAGCGCTGTTGTCGAGACCGCGGAAAGAGAGCAGGGCGGTCTGTGTCGGATCGGGATCATAATAGAATCCGAAGTAGTCTGCATTCTGGCAATCGATTGGGGTCTTTTGTGCGCGGTTTGAAATGCCGCCTTCTCCGGTCTGCCCATAGACGACATCGATAATCAGCTCGATATCATTTTGATGCAGCTGATCGACCATCCACTTGAATTCATCGATGGCTGCGCCGGTATTATCCGACGATTTGGCGTCGGCCGAAAGCGTGATATCGGGGGCAAAATAGTTGATGGTGTTGTATCCCCAATAGGTGTCGCTGTCCTGTTTTTCGGCAACCGGCATCAGTTCCAGTGCATTGATGCCCAGATCTTTCAGATAGGGTGCCATTTCTCCGATGCCGCGCCATGTGCCGGGGGCAGTGATGGTCAGATTCAAATCGCGGATGGTGGATGCGGATTTGGTGAATCCCTTTGGATGGACTTCGTAGTAGACCAGATCGTTGACGGCATGGTTTGCAAAAGCATCGCCTTTTTGCCGGTTCGAGCGCCAGCTGGTTTCGTTATCGCTCCATTTATAGCGGCTTGTGGCGACGACCGATTTTGGGGTCGAACCCCAGCTGGATTTGGTTCGGTTTTCATTGCCTGTGTTTGGAGATCCCTTGGTCGAATCTGCATCGCCGCTCAGCTTTTTGGCATAGGGATCGATGAGCAGTTTGTTGGGATTAAAGCGGTTGCCCTGATCGTCGCAGTCGCTGTGAAATCCTGTGGAAGACCCCGGCTGGAAGGCTGCATCATAAGTCCAGTTGGGACCAAAAGCGATGTAGCCGTAGTGCTGGCCGTCACCAATTCCCTGAACAAAAACGGTCCAGATGTTCGATGCCTGCTTTTTCATCGGCAATCGAACCGTTGGTGTATCGGCATTTGCGTCGCTGAACAGCAGGACTTCGATTTGTGTGGCGTGTTCGGAATAAACGGCGAAATTCACGCCGCCATCGATGATTTGGGGGCCAAGGTTCGCTTTGAGATCTGCCGATGCCAGAGACGGTGCGATTTCGGCTGTTGAATAGCTGTCGCTGCATTCGCCGCCGATGCAGGATTTTGGACATGATGTGGACTGGAACTGTCCGTTTGATCCGCAGCGAATCACAGCATTGCCGCTGCAAATGGGCTTGAATCCCGATTCACATGTGCATTTTCCGGCGACACACGGGCCTTCGCACTGGGTCGAAACAAGGGTGCCGTTTTGTGCGCACGAAACCACGGAGTTGCCATCGCATGCTGGTGTAAAAGCCGATGGATCACACTTGTCAGGTTTTGTCGGCTCGGTGGTTCCGGGTTTTGTCGGCTCGGTGGTTCCGGGCTTCGTGGGATCAGTTGTTCCGGGCTTCGTGGGATCGGTGGTTCCGGGCTGTTCGGAATTCACCGGCGGCGTAACGCTTTCATTTGTACAGGCAGATGCAAGCATGCAGGTCAGAACGGCGATCCAGTATTTATATTTCATCGAATTCTCCAGGAATCATCAGAAAATGGGAATGCGTTGATATTGCGCCATCGACGTTCTGCTGAGCGTCGCTGCAATTATTTTTGGGGGCACCCTCTATGGTTATGGATGAGAGCTTATAGCTTATAGCTTATAGCTTATAGCTAATAGCTTATAGCTTTTGGTTCTGTTTTTACCATAAGCCATAAGCCATAAGCCATAAGCCATCCAAATCACAGGTTTTATATACTTTTACCGGTTTTTCTATAAACCGCTTCTTTGTATATATCGAGGTAGTCCTGAGTGGACTGTTCCCACGAAAACCGTTTGGCCATGGCGTTGTTTCGCAGCATTGCGATATCGTCGGGGCGGTTGTACCAGGTGCTGAGTGCCCAGCCGATGGTATTGTAGAAAGCACCGGCATTTTGGTCGTAGTATTTGAATCCCGTGCCTGTATGATTGTATTCGTCGAAATTGTCGACGGTATCATTCAGGCCGCCGACGGCATGGACGATTGGGAGCGTACCATAGCGCAGGCTGTACAGCTGATTGAGTCCGCAAGGCTCGAAAACACTGGGCATGAGGAAGAAATCGGCGCCGGCTTCGATGCGGTGGGCGAGTGGATTGCTGTATCCGAGGTAACAGCCGAATTTGCCGGGATACCGGGCGGCCATGGTGTTAAAGAAATCATGCGCCCACGCTTCGCCGCTGCCGAGCAGGGCAATCTGCAAATCGAGCTGCATCAGTGACTCGAAAATTTCGGCAAGCAGCCGGATGCCCTTTTGATCGACGAGTCGGGCAACCAGTCCAAACAGCGGACGATCCTCCCGTACCTCAAGCCCCATCTCCTGCTGCAGCGCGCGTTTGCATTCCGCTTTTCCCGCCATATCGCCGATATCAAAATGCGCAGGAATGTACTTGTCGGTCGATGGATTCCATTCGTCGTAATCGATGCCGTTGAGTACGCCGCGCAATGCATCGATTCGATCCCGCACCACGCCCTCCAGACCATGCCCAAACTGAGGCGTCTGGATTTCACTGGCATAGCCGTGGCTCACCGCATTGAACAGCGTCGCGTGATACAATCCGCCTTTGAGCAGATTCACCTGGGTCTGCCATTCGAGCTCCAGATGCGTAAAATGCTGCCAGCCAATATCCAGCACATCCATCAGCCCCGAATAATAGCGTCCCTGGTATTCCATGTTGTGAATCGTGAGAAGCGACGCCGTATCTCTGAGCACATCGTCGTTGGCATAGGCCGTGTTGAGAAAAATGGGGACTGCTGCCGTATGCCAGTCGTTGCAGTGCACGATATCCGGTGAGAAATGCAGCTTTTTGCAAAGCTGCAGCGCGGCTCGCGATAAAAATACAAACCGGTTGTCATTGTCCAGAAATCCATCACCGCTGGGTTCGTTATAAAGCTGCGGACGCGCATAATACTGGTCAAAACCGATAAAATAAATCGGCACATCCGAATTGGGCAGCGTCGACTCCTTCACTTCACACCAAAGCTCACCAATCGCTCCCATCCATACGCCCATCGCGCCGGGAATCGGGTGAATGCCATATTTCTCCTGGTCGATACTGCCATACAATGGCATCACCACCCGTACATCATGCCCCGCTTTCTTGAGGAATTTGGGCAACACGCCGGCAACATCGGCAAGACCGCCAGTCTTTGCAAAAGGTACTGCTTCGGATGCGACCATTAATACTTTCATACAATATCTCCCGGATTTCAGAAGGTTTCGGGGCATCAACCGATTCGCCCGCAGCCCATATATATGGCACGATTAATAGTAATGCGCAATGGGATTGGTCGTAGTAACCGGGGGTAAAGCAACAATTTGGCCCTTGACCATGAACGCCGTAGAGCTTGGAGCTTGGAGCTTGGGGCTTGGAGCTTGGAGCTTGGGGCTTGGAGCTTAGAGCTTGGAGCTTGGAGCTTGGAGCTTATGGTATCCCCGCCATAAGCCATAAGCCATAAGCCATAAGCCATAAGCCATAAGCCATAAGCCATAAGCCATAAGCCATAAGCCATAAGCCAT
>JAEEGL011562208.1_pt1 | contig 10001 bp, 11 predicted proteins | sample 9134231 | NCBI WGS metagenome assembly JAEEGL01 (sample SAMN16246548, study PRJNA631951) | gut metagenome | biome: gut microbiome; feature: rumen; material: fiber-attached | host: Bos | place: Iran: Karaj | collected 2018-10 | reverse complement strand
CCGTTTGACCTTGTATTCAGCCAACGCATGTGCCGCCGTTCCCTCTGCCGCTGCCGTAGTCTCCTTATCGGCAAAGGTCGCTTCCAGCCGTGCGGACGGCGGACATGACAGCCAGCGTTTGGATCCGGATGCCGTCAACAACGCATGTTTCGTCATCTCAATCCCTCCGCTTCTGCCAGCAGGGCCGCGTACTCTGCCGGGTCCACTTCGGAAAGTTTCACAGCGCCATGCTTCTGCAACAGCGCTTTCACCTCCGCCGTGTGGCCTAACCGGCTCTTATCCGCCAGCACCGCCCGGACCTTTTCCAGCGGAATCGCGTCTGCCGGTTTAGGCTGCTCTGCCGGTACCGTCGTTTCCGGTTTCCCGCCGGACACCGCTTTGGACAGGGCAAGCAGCGCGTTTCCGCACCTGGCCAGTTCTGCCGCCAGTTCCTTCATGTCAACTTCCATCTTTACCAGCTCCCTTCACGATTTCCACCTCTTCCACGCAGTCTGCAGGGGCCAGCACCAGGATTTTCTGCTCTACCCCGAACAGCCACCGCAGTACCTTCTCCCGCAGGCAGACCGGCTTCATTTGGATGATGCTGTCCGCCGGCGGGGTCTTGGCGATGGTAATCTTCAAATTGCCATTCATTGTGGCTACCTCACTTTCCGGAGACCGTTTCGTTTTGGCCTCCTATTAGGTAGCCTTCAGAAGGGTCAAAAGTTTAGGTTCTCAATAAAAATTCTTTAATTTTTTCTTTGCCGTTTCCAATCGCTGGCTGATTGCGCTCTTGGTAACGCCCTGGGCAGCTGCGTATGCGGTTATGCTTATACCGTCCAGATAGACGGCAATCACCGCATCCGCCTGTAACGGGGAAAGCATTGTCCTTACCTTTTCCCGAACTTCTTCCTCTTCCCAGCGTTTTTCTTCTTCAGCGAACTGGTCATAGCCGTCGTTGATGCCCAGGCCGTTGTTGTAATCTTTTTCATCCGAATCGCCTTTGGTTTCCGGGTTACCCCAATGGCGTTCCATCTTGTGCCAGTTATTGTAATCCGGCCTGTTGAACTGCACATTGAAGGCTTCCTGCACCATCTGTTCCTTTTCTTCCTGCGTTGCGCCGGTGACATCAACCCCAAGACTGACCGTCAGCTGCGCCGTAGCTTCATCATTGATTTCCAAGTACTGAGCCTCGTCTTCGTAAACAACTCTTAATCTCATAAAAACGTCCTCCGCTCGTTTGGAATGGAGGACTCGCGTCGGTAAAGCAATAGATGGCAATAGAAACCTAACCACAATCCTGCCGGGGCAGTTCCCCGTTCCAGAAATGCAGCTATCTTGCTCATCAGACGCTGTTACAGTATTTAATTTTCTCTGCTACCAGGTGTGAGCCATCGTTGATCGGGCGATGCGCCATAGTAGCAGGTTCCCCACATGGGGATAAGCAGCTGTTCAGCCTACAATTAGTTTAAAACCATTTAAATAATAAGTGAATTTATCAAATTTCTATTTATTATTTTTATAAAAATTTTAAACATTTATTTGTATCATTATTAAAAATACGATATACTAATAATTACATATGAAATTCTTTATTTTTTTACATAAAAAAATACTATCCATTATGGATAGTGTTTAATGATAAGAAAGGTCGGTATTATGAAGACTACATCTTTGGAAATGGCAGGAAACATGTTTAATTATCGGAACCCAAAATGCGACTGTAAGATCACAACAACCTATGATGAAAACGGCATGGAACTTCATTCAATAATGATGAAAGGTTTATCTTCCGAAAACTATCTTTACGCATACGCGCCAATCGTAGGTCTTGCGATGATAAATCAAAAGACAGGTTCCGTTCTTGCTAAAAAAAATCCTGTCGAAGATTTTATTAATTTAGATTTTACAGATATAAATGCCATAAAAAAGTTCGTAGATTCGTATGGTTTTTTTACAAATCTACCGGAAGATAAATATGCATCGTTAAACATTTCGGACTTGGCTCCGTTTTTTGTTAGGTTCCGTGTACTTGTAGAATTAATGACTGAAATAGAAGCCGACCAGATTAATTATAATGGTATTTTTGAAAAGGTTTGCCAACTGCTCTTTGCCCAGCCACGCAACATAGTAATTGAATCTATCAATGAAGAAATTCTTACCTGCAATCACCCATTCACTGCGGTTTGGTTTGGTATGAACACGGTTGGCATCGTAAATGATGACTTTATAGAAAGCGGTGATGATGCGCCTTATAGCAATTATTATCTGGTTTATGACTCTTTTACAGGGAAAACCGAAAAAATGGATTATATTAAATATAATGAAGATACGGGGCAAATAGCACCTATTGATTATGATAATTTACAGGGCAAATTTTTAGCAGACATAACAACGTTATATAAAAATTATTTAAATAACACGCCTCCCGTCACTTACGATCAAAAATCAGCAAAAGATGTAATTGATTTCATTTATCACCTATTGCATTCAAATACTGTAATCGTTTCGGTAAATTCTGACGGAATGCTGAATATGCCTAATAGTCTTTCGGATAATAAACTTTTTGATGACATATTTAAAAAGAAATTGCTTGAAATTGCAAAGCAAACGATTAAAGAAGAATTTGATTTTATGCTTTGCCCAATACACCCGGTTTATGACATGAAAACAATGGGGCCCGGATGGCAAGTTCCCAATCTTATAACGGCGCTGTACTTTTCTCTTTTTTATACAAGACCTGACTATGAAATCTATAGAAAATGTGCAAACCCCAATTGCAACAGGCTATTTAAGGTCAAAACCACTAACAGTAAACAAATTTACCACGATTCAGCCTGCCAAAACGCAGCCGCTCAAATGCGTCACCGAAAAAAAATGAAGAAATAAAAACAAAAGAGGGCAGTGCCTATACTGACACTACCCTCTTTTTTTGTTTTGCCTTCATTTATGCCGTTGCAGGATTCGTTGTTGCTATAACATGCTCAATCAATTGTGCTAATTGATTAACATCAGCCGGATTTTGCCTTACAATCCTGGTCATCATCCATTTTGTATCAACAAGTATACCCTGCACTCTTTCGTATGAAAGATTTGATTTCTTCCAATCCCCACGCGCTTCTCCAATATGCCGGATGGGTTCTTCGCATGAAAACAGTTTACCATCTTTGTTGAAAGGCATTAAAAACGCGTTATAAACGTTCGGATTACATCCTCTGTCATCGCTGAATTTCGGAGCGGTTGCAATGTATTCACCGTAAGTAATCTGTTTATTAATAGAAGAAGAAGGCGGGAGTTCCGCTGCATCTCCGCTATCACCATAACGATAATATTTGGCATCCAGAACGTAAATATTACTGCTTTCCTTCATTTTCATGATAGTATCTGGTTCTAATGCAGCTTTAGTATGTTTACCGTCTTTGCCAAGATACCATGTGGAACGTGGAAAATAGTGTTCTTTACCAGGAATTCCATATGTAAAGTCAATCAGTTTTTCCCACACGTATTCAAAATTATTGGTCCCAAAGAAAAATCTTGCATTTCTGCCTTTTCTACCAACATATTGAATCATATCAATCATGCTGGAAAATAAGGCTTTATTTTTATCATTGTTTTCTGTATGGAGCTTATCCCTTAATTTCATTAAAAAAACTTTTTCATTAAACTGAATGGAGGCTTTTTTTGGATTATTCGCTGCAAATAGAAAACCTATTTTTTTATATGCCTCTTCCACACAAAATTCATTTATTTTTGTTAAATAGTTTGTATCATCAACTCTTGATTCTTTGGCAACTTTTGTCAGATAAATAAAAGAGTCATCTTGCGGATAAGCCCTTTGAGTTTTGATGGTTTTTGTCCAGCTTGTTGGTCCATTACCATTTACTTTATATATTCTTTCGTTTTCCGTATAATACCCTCGTGAATAATATTCATCTAAAATTCTCATGTACGCTTGTATTGGGAAATTAACAGTTTCTGGATTGTTAAACAACAACTGTGGTAAAAGCTTTTCTTTAATTCCGGAAAATCGCGAAAGTACACGAATAAGCAGTTGCACATCTTTCTTCTTTTGTTCTTCAGTCGTGCCAAGTTTATATCCTAATGGAAAACATACTTTGATTTGATCCCCATCTGAGCGAACCCCAACAAAAGTATCTGTCCCCTCATTTGTATTAACATGACATTCGTACAACGGTGCCGACTCTTTTTTCATAATCAGCGCCCTCTCATTCGGTCTTGCTTAAATTAAAAATGTCGTCCAAGAAAATATCAAATCTGGAATTACCGTTCTTGGTTTCAAAAGCTTTAATCAGTTTTTCAAGGCTATCAAATTCTTCTTTAAACACCTCATCGCGCACGAACTTAAAGGCATCATCCCATAAATACTTTAAAACTTTTTCTGGGAAATTATGATTCTTATCATCGGCTTCCTTCTGGTCCAAGCCATCTTCAGTCGTATAAAAGTGTAAATCAGATTCAGTAACAAAATATGCACCAAGCCGTTTGTCTTCAGAAGAGACCATTCCTACGTTTTTCGCTAATATTAATTCATTAACTCTCTTGTTAAACGTTTCCCAGGTTACATCAGTATCAAGAATATTAAATTTCGCAATTTTTGACTCCGCAACATTGTTTTCAACCATGCGCATATCCCAGCGTCTCTGAAAAGCAGTATCTAACGTGAAAACATTTTGGTCTGATGTATTCATTGTTGCGAATATAAACAAATTTGAAGGAATAGACAACTTCATGCCAGATTCGGCACCATACACTATGTCGGCAACATCAGCGTTTGTAATATCGTAGGTACTATTACCTTTTTCATCCCGATCCAATAATTGGAAGACATCGCCAAAAATGGCCGGAGCATTGCCCCTATTTATTTCTTCGATTATGAGGCAGTACTTATTACAAGGGTTTAAATATGCTTTACGAAGAATTCTTGTAAATGGTCCAGCGGTAAACTTGTACCGGATTTTACCGTCGTCGTCAGTTATGGGTAATATTTGTCCTACAAAGTCCCCGTAAGTATAGTCCGGATGAAACACTACTCTTTCTATATCATATGCATTTTTACAATATTCATGCTTAATTGTATGACTTTTTCCGCTTCCTGGAACTCCATAAAGAAGGACATTACGGCCTCCTTTCAGCCTATTATTATCAAATAACAAAGTATTAAACTCGAAAGCGGTACTATCTTTCTGGGCATTGTTTGCAAGATACATATTTTTGCCGTTGCCCAGATTTGCATCATCTTTTCTTACCCCAAAAGCCTCAAAGATTTGTTCTGACTTTCTTTTTACAATAACGAGGTAGTCGTCAACATGCAATCTTTCTCGCAATAACATTAAATCATCGCCATAGCAAATATGAAGAGCCGGGTTACCGTTTCCACTACCATCATCATTTAATAACCGTCTTCTGATTTGAATTTTATCATCTTTCCAAGCACCACTTGTCGTGATAGATGGTTCGCCTAATCGTTCAACGTTATACAAACTAATTCGAGCGGGAATTGATATACGCCAGCTTTTAAATGATGAGTTTAACGTAAGCGTGGGAAAGAAATCCTCTGTTTGTCTCTTCTCTTCTAATCCATCTCGTTCACTCGTTAATTGAATTTGTGTAGCATGACTTACAGTTCGTGTTTTATTAAGGCTATCGGTATTCTTTAGTTGGATAATTAGTAATCCTATTACATCATCCCAAGAAAAAGAATTATCTTCGACATATGACAGTAAGTTTTTAAGGGTTAACCGATACTGTTCAAATAGATCTGTAGCATCCATTGGCATTATATTACCCTCCTATTTTATAAGTAACTGTTCAAAAAATGTTCTATTACCGAACGAGCCAGATTCACCGGAAGAGCATTTCCTATAAGTTTGTATTGGGAAGAATATGAAATGCCCAACTCAAATGCAATTTTAGCATATTTATCAGGAAAGCCTTGTAACCGATATCCTTCTAATGGTGTTATTCTACGTATTGGTTCTTTATCTAAATCAATTTTCGGCCTTTCATATGGTTTGTCACTTTTAATATAAGTATCACTAAAATAATTATCCTGATTTGCTCTATGCCATTTGGACATAGTTGCAGTTAAGGGTCTTGCTATAGCATTATCAATATTAACGTCTCCTTGCCAATTTGAAGGTTTGGTGAGAATTGTTTTCCTTGAGCCTTTTGGAATATAGTGTTTTGCGTCAACAGCACATTTTTCAAGTAAATGCCATGTGGTTGGATATTTTGCCTTTTTTAAATCGACCACTGGCGGCTCCGATATATCTTTAACTTTGGTTAAATCTTTTCTTATGCCACAAAAAAAGATTCGATTCCTCTTTTGCGGAAGCCCGTAATCAGATGCCATAAGATCCCAAGTATGAAGAATATAACCATCACCAATATCTTCCAGCGCTTTTTTCATTTCAGCAAGAAGGTCACCTTTTTTTATTGTATGGATTTTTTGTACGTTTTCCAAAACAAAATATTTTGGCTTATAATAATCGAGCATATCAAGAATATAAAAGAATAACTGGCCTCGTGGATCATCCAGCCCTTTACGGTAACCAACATTAGAAAAGGATTGGCATGGAAAACCAGCAAATAACATATCAAAATCAACAACCGAAACTCCAGTATTATTCTTATAAGTTTTTATGCTTTTGACGTCTTCTATTTTTTGAATTGCAGCTGAAGAACAGGCTCTATCGTAAAACAACTGCGCATTTTTATCTATTTCACAATATGCTACATGCTGAAACTTGTATTTCGAACTTTTAATCTGGTTTGCGCCATGATAAAATCCGCCTATACCGGCAAAACAGTCAAAGAATCTAATGACCTCTTTCATACCCTGTATATCCTTTCCAGCACATGTCTTAAGCCGGTTCCCAGCACTCTTGCCATAAGAGGGCTGACTGCATTGCCTATTTGCCTATACCATTCATTAGGCGATCCAAGAAAGAGATAATCATCCGGAAATCCCTGCACCCTTGCGGCTTCTCTTGGTGTTAATCCTCTGGCTTGATAAGGATGAATATACATATTGCAGTCATAATACATATGCGCGGTAATCGCTTTACAAGGCTCACCTGCAAGCAACTTATCAAATTTATCACGAAAAATATTAGCACGACTTTTATAGGGATTAATTGCTTGAATGCTTTCAGCATCCGACTTTTCGCCCTGTTTTAAAAGATGGTAAATCTGAATATCCCTGTCATTATTATATTTAGTTCTATGATTTAACAAGGGTACCCTAACTGGAAGACCACGGTTAACAAATCTTGCATACGGTGAAATGGCATCTTGAAATCCACCACATGTATATCCCCACACCGCACTTTCGTTAAATGTAGCATTTTTCACGGTTTTTGCTTCTAATGGCGGCAAATCCGAGATTGAATCCCATAATGAATATGATTGATGTGATTGCAGCTGTTCTTGTAATTCATTTTTAAATAGCTGATACAATTCATTTGCTATTATTTCATATTCATTTTTGATTCCAAGAATGAATGCCCTTTTTCTGCTTTGGGGAAAGCCAAAATCTTTAGTGTTTAAAACAACAGGGTCACAAGTAATGTACCCAACCTTATCAAAATCGGCTTTTATCATCGCATATAATTTCAAAATGCCTTCAACATTTTCCATAAGAAAAATGTCTGGTTGGGCTTGTTCTACAGAATGGACATAAAACTTATATAGTCCGTTTCGTTCATCATTTTCCTTTTTATGTTTATTTACTACACTAAAGCCCTGACAAGGAGGTCCCCCGACAATTAAAGGTACATGAGGAAAAATATTTTTGTCAACTATATCTCTTATATCTTCATTTATTATTTTTCCATCTGTAAGCCACGGTCTATTAAATCCATAGGTTAAAACGGCTGAGCTATCATTATCTACTGCGATAACAGGTCTAAAACCATCTTGTTCCAGTCCTACAGACAAACCTCCACCACCACAAAACAAGTCTATAAAATCAAACCGAAACTCTTTTTCATTAAGATTTTCAAACTTTGTTTTATAATAATTGTATAATTGAATTTTTATTTTATCTATGTCTACAGAGTTGTCTACAATTACAATCTTTGAAAAAATTTTGTTTAGTTGTCCAATGATAAATTTATCATCGTATTTTATTGCTGTATTTGCCTTCAGCATATTATTTGCCTCACTTCTCGCATTCAAATTGCACTCTTTCCGCTATTTACCCATTCATCCAGCTCAGAGCGTTTAAACTTCCAAAGTTTCCCAATTTGATGCGCAGGAAGGTTTTTCTTTTCTTTTATCCATTTTCTCAGAGTAACAGGCTTAATATTTAAATACGCTGCTGCATCTTCAAGTCCAATATAACCATTATTATTTTCGACCATAAAAAACTCACCTTTCAGATAAAATGAAGCAATAGTATTCCGTAAATTATATTACCATAATTTGACAGCGCACTCAATGCTTTTATATTTAGTGATATTTAATTATATTTATTGTTATAATAAATCATTTTTCCATAAACCAGTGACCCTCTTCGTTGAACAGCGATACAGTCTTTCCCCGTATCCGGCAGACATATCGTATGCCTACTCCACCTGCCTTCAGCGAAGGTGCCCGGCGGGCATCCAACACCCGGTCAATCTCATATATGCGCCCGTCCTCCCAAGTGATGGCCCGGGGGCGGATATTTCCGTCCAAATCAAAATCTGCGTTCACTTCCAGGTTTATCTTCACCACGACCGCCTCTTTTCTTATTGCGAACTTTTGTTTGTATAATTTTAGCACATGAGATGAAAAAAGAAAAGCGAACAAAATGAAAAATCCGGCTGAATGAGATGCAGCAATCCCCTTTCAGCCGGTTTTTTCAAATTGCTCATATTAAGGCAGATGTGTTTTATATTTTTACTTTAATCACGTCGGTTATATACTTGCTAAAATCCACCTTCGATTGTTTTTCAATAAAACTACTATCAAGAAATACTAGGTCAAGGTATCCTGGCTTACTCGGATCATTCCGAACTTTAAGCCCATCTTTGCTTACAGATAGGCTACCTTTTGGAACTCTCATTACTGTTATAATAAGCGTATCTGTATTAAACAACACAATAGTCCAATCCTTGGATAGTACACCCCCTGAAGGGTTCATCCAGTAGTATTTCCGCCTAGACATATACTTTGCGAAATTTACGTTTTGATCATAATCAATTCCCCATTCATCAAACAGTTCTTTGACAATATTATCTTTTCCCCGGCCATTAGTTTCGAACTTTTTAAAAGTTTCTTGGGTCATATTGCATACCATTGGGGTATTGCCTTTTTTTTCGTCTGCTCCTAAAGTACTTTTTTTGCTCTGCTTCTTTATAGGCTTTGGCTGTGGTTGTACCTTGGGTGCTTTACCTAGATTACTCTTTGCAGTAAAAACATCATAGCCAGTAGTCGGAAGAACAAGTTTTGCCTTCTTAATCAAATTTTCCATAGCATTTTTGTTTTGCTTTGATAATTGTGATATTTTTGGTGTATTCCCGTTTTTTACAACAAATCGTTTAGCTTCTAAAGCAATCTCATAAAATCTTCCCTCAAGGTATTTTATCTTTGCCTTATCAAGATCACCAGCACTTAAAGCCACAAGTATAATAGCATCATCCCAGACCTCTTTATTTGCACCCTTTTCAAATGTATGCTTTTGATTTAATCTAACATAAATGTCTTCAGCCTCTCCAACATATACAAACGGAGCACCGCCCGTCGTTTTCTCACCAAATAACAAGTAAACTCCCGGAGTGTGCAACATCTTATAGTTATCCGATTCCTTCAACAATTTATGTGGAATCTTATAGATGTCAATATTCCATGAATCAAGACGATATTCATAACGGCCGTCTATAGTTCCATCAAGAAGTGTGACAATAATTCCTATTGCTTCACTTTCGCTGTGCATAGGTCGCCCCCCTTTAGCATTTCTATACATAGGGATATATTATAATTATACCAGCAAATTGTGTTACAATAAATACTTTTTT
>JAEEGL011406563.1_pt1 | contig 10001 bp, 8 predicted proteins | sample 9134231 | NCBI WGS metagenome assembly JAEEGL01 (sample SAMN16246548, study PRJNA631951) | gut metagenome | biome: gut microbiome; feature: rumen; material: fiber-attached | host: Bos | place: Iran: Karaj | collected 2018-10 | reverse complement strand
CTCCATAAAAAAAATTCTTCCTCTTATAATTATATTATATCATAAAAGGAAGAAAAAATCAAATTTTTTTATTTTTCTAAATATTCAATTTTCTTACCTAGTTGAAGCGCCCAGTCTATCTCGCTTTTTGTAGACTCACCAATATATTTGTCGCAGTTGACGATAAACACCAAATCTGCGTCGACAATCTTTGCTTTATGCACTTCATCAAGATATTCCTTTTGCCATTCAGTTATTTCATCGCCGCTATGTGCAAAGACCATTGGCATAGTGACAATATATCCTTTTAATGTGAATTCGCGCGCGACTTCAAAAAACTTATCTTTAAAGCGAGTGCTTCCACATAAACATACTTTTGGAGAATTTAACACTTTAAAATATCTCCCACAATGGCAAAAACCAAATTCATGCTGCTCGCGGAAATCTTTACACATGCATTTAGTGTCATCATTTTTTTCGACGGCACAGCAACAATATCCATCATTTTTCTCAATTGCTGCTTCAATAGCTTTACGATGTAAGAAGTCCGGATTATTTTCAACTTTAAAATTCTTATTATCCATTGTATTTAATCTACGTATTTTCTCCACTATTTGTTGTTGAATATTCATTACCAACACTCTCCATAGCTTTAGCATATTGATTATCGGATGCTAATTCAACGCCCAAAATAGCATCATATATATGTGGAGAATCTGGTATAAACCTTCCAAATTTTATAATAATATTGCCGAATTTTTGTAAATAAGGTACTGTTTTTACTAACTCCTCTTCTGTATAACCTGTGTAAATTACAATAGTGTCTGACGAATAGGAGCGAAAAAGACCAAGAAAGTAACTTAATTCAGTCAAACTGTCAAGTGGCTCAAGGCCGCCGCAGACAACTGCATGAGTAAGGGGATTGTCTAAGTACCTTTGTACAATTTCCATCGCATCAATTTCAATTACAGGTTCGCGCGCGAGTGCGGAATTTTGACACACGGACTTGCCGCACTCGCGATCGCATTTGAATGAACAATGAGGAAATATAAGAAACATTGAAGGTTCTTTATAATTACATATATCGTAATCAACTAAACCTTTTAATTTCATGCTTTTGCTCCTTTTTCATTTAACGGCATCCATTCACGCATAGCAAATTCAACTTTACGCTCCTTTGAATAGGATTTAGTTGGTGTATAGAAGCCGACAATACGTGTATATTCTGTTTCCATAGGCTCGCCGCATACTGGGCAGATAGAGCCATAGAAACTATGATAATTTTTGCATTGTGCTACTTTACCATTAAAGGCAAAGTAGGTAACACCTTGCTGCGCGACCCAGTTGAGCATTTCCCAAGCCGCCTCAAAAGAAGAGAATGGTGTGTCAATATTGATGTGTTCAATGGAACCGCCATTGCAGTAGGAGTCGAAGGCAGCGCAGATGCGTGTGCGTTCAAGGATAGTCGCCTTAATGCCAAGCGGAATCCACTGGTTGCCGTAGAGCGGCAGGTCTTCAACAACAGATTCGGGGTAAAGATATTTGTCAGCAGCTTGCATCTTTACTGCGGCCTGCTCTGCGGGGACTTGCTCTATGTTGAACTTGTAGTCTTTATCGAGAGAGAAGTTGTCAATGCAATTGCGAATGACATTGAAGATGCGGCGGCCGAGCGTGAAGGCTTCATCGGTATAGAAAGTGTTGCCAAATTCATCCTGTTTCACATAGCCGAAAGTCTTCATAGTTTCATAAATGCCATTAACACCAACTGTGGAATAAAGATGCTCAAAATCAACAAGACCAGAAGAGAAGCTGGGGAGGAGACCTTTATCAACATTTCTTTTTATGATGCCACGTTGTGCGTGTAAGATTTTGAGATTTAACTCAGTAAGATTGCGCAGGCGCACCAAGAAATCTTGCTCTCTATAATAGTTTTGTGTAAGATCATCTGTTTGACTTGCTTGATATGCAAGGCGCGCGATATTAAGCGTGGAAACTTTTACCGAGCCAACTTTGAGGGCGGTGCCGCCGATTGAGTTGAAGTAAAGATCGGTAACATCCGACTTGAGACGGCAGCAGTTGGAGAGACTGTTGACGGTACTGTCGGTAAAGAAGTTGAACAGATTCCATTTGCGCGAAGCCTCACAGGCCCAGCGCGCGAGGTCTTCGTCAACGAATTTTCCATCCTGGTAGAGTAAGGATGCTGTAAGCACAGGGAATGTAAACACATTTTCTTCTCTTACTTGATTAACAACATCAATAAAATCTTTTTGGAATTGAATGATTTCTTCTTCCTCATCAATCATCAGCTCACCATCGGGGAAGATGGAGCCACCGAAGATAGCTTCAAAGTATGGGTGATCAAAGACAGAGACGTTGGTAAATGCTGCTTGATCAGTACGCACCCAGGGTTGATTAAGACGGTAGATGAGTGCTTGGAGTTGTTGTTTTTTGTAGGTTTCTGGATCTTTAGTGTAATAGCCATTCTTTACATCACGGCTCCAGAAGTAGTAAAGATAAGGAATGAGGTTCGGTAAACCTACAGCGCCACTTTGACGGCGCGAAAGCCATGCGATACCCTCCATGAGGATTTGAATGAAGCTGTCAAGATGCTTGGCCGGCTTGGCATTGTATCCCTCTATGAAGAAGAGGCCTTTCTCTACTATATCCTTTATATCATAAGCAAAGCAGTAGTGGTAGAATGTGGTGGTATTAAAGTCATGCATATACAGACTATAAGTCCACATAGCTTCCATTGCATCGTTGGCCGTTTTGAAACCATATAACTTGTTAAGTTCATAGTATAACTTGTTGAAAGCAAGCAATTTTTGATGCGGCTTTGACATTTCAGAAAGAAGAGTAACAATATCTTTCTGTGAAATATTTGCATTAGCATCGACCGATGCATTTGCTACATTATCGGCATCAACAAAGTTGTCGATGAAATCGGTGAGGCTTAATTTCTCATCATCTAACCCTTGTAATTTTAAAAACTCTTCACCATACTTTTCAGACATCTTATTAAATTGAGTCTGAAAGTTTTTCTTTGTCTTTATGTTAATATTCATATTTTATCATTCACCCATCTAACTGCTTCAATAAAATTAAAAACACCATCATCGGTTTCAAGAACTGGCGCCGCCTTAAAACCGCGGGCTTTCATCTCTTCTGCATCATCACAGATCTCGTAATCTAGATGGGCACGATTAAGCTTAATTTCTAACGTTTGACAACGTGGGCAGTGGGTAGTATACAACTTAATCATCTTTAAACTCCTCGGGGATATCACAATACTTGCACCAACCATCAACAAATTCATGCTGGCAAATAAAACGTAATTCCTCATTGTCTTTCATTAAGTTATTAATTTCATCTGTTAAAACAAACTTATTAAGCGCGGCTCTAATCTTTGCATTGTTTTCATCAATCCGTGCTCTTATTTGCTGTCCATTCATTTACTAACTTTCCTCCTTTAAGTATTACACTAGGAGTGCTGTAGAACATATCAAACACTTCATAGTTATTCTTCCGTATATATTGAAATGACTCTCGCATTTCTTCTCGACTGACTGTGAAATGAACCCAGGGGCATACTTCGAGGTACGCGCGCCGCTTCCATGCACAGTATTCATATAAAGTTTGGCGATGTGGACGCACAAACTCTAAACGATTTTTACCATAGAAGCAATCTATGAGTTTCATAAGATTTAATAATTCACGCGTCTTGAAGAAATCGGTGTCGATATTAAGTAAAATTTTAATCGCATGACTTCGTAAAAATAAAGCTTGTTTATAAATTTGTGGTAGAACTTGTACCACGAATTGGTCTTCATCGGCGCACCCGTAAGAGAAGTTGTATATCATTTGGCGGAGGCCAAATCGAGAATGTTCAGCTAAATTCACTAATACTTCATCTGGTATAACGCCGTTATATTGTAAATAGAAACAATTGCCCATTGGTACAAAAGATAACCATTTCTGTAATTCTTCGTGGTTATAAACATTAATTGGATATTTATTTCCTATTCTATATGGGAGATCATTATGGCGCCTTGTGGTTACATCATCAAGGAGGTCAAAGATGTCTGGCACCGCTGTTAAGTCATAGTCATGAAAGATAATTGATGGATGATATGGCTAAAGGCGGTCGTATGGAAACGGCTCAAGCGTTTTCCCATCTAACGAGGCGCGCACGTGTGTACCATATAGAATAGTTTTTAATTGTCTATGAGCCGTTTTTGTTGTGCCATAATAGTTGTAAAATCTGTCATATATAGAAAAGTCCGGCTCAATTCTTTCCATTTCTAAGTCAAATGGTTTATAGGTTTGGGAGAAGGCGCGGCCGCCATAATCAATCCCAGGAAGGAGTATGCGTTTGTCATAAATACCATCATCATACTCCTTCCGTATAAAAGTCTTTGTATATCTTTCAGGTTCAAAGAGATCATTAAAGACTACTATATCTCTTTTACTTTTTCGCCAGGCCGCGTATTTAGCACACTCAAGATTTGGAATTACACTTGGGTAGTGGAAGTAATCCCAGTCATACACCAATATAGTACCGATTACTCCTCACCTGCCCGCTCTGCTTTGATAATCAATCTGTCACCTTCAACACCAACAATCTGTTCAACACGATGCCAATCTGTACGACTATATACTTTTGCCACAAAACCATCATCTTGTCTTATACCCGTGACAATAATTTTGTTACCACGAGTAAACATTGACTTTTCAACTACATGCTTGCGGCCGTCCGGACCCTTGACAGAAATCTGTTTGTCATACTGTTCAAACACGCCGCCATAAATCTTAACAGATACAACACCATTAATTGTTAATAGCGATACTGTTTTCTTTGCTTTATCTCTATCAAGAACTGTTCCTGCGATACGATGTAATTTGAAGATTGGAACTTGTTTACCATTAATTGGGATAACGCGCTCGACTTCCGGAGACTCTGGAAGATCAAAATAATCATCAATGAGATAAAGATCGAAATCAACTCCTGCCAATTCATGTTCGTGCGAATAGAATGATACAGAATCCATTTCCCATTTACTCAAATTACCAAGACAATATTTATTCCAAACATCTGAAGTTAATCTATTATTGACTGCCGTCAATAATTCATCATGATGCTCTTTTACAAATGGACGGATAATATCCATTTGCTTTTGATAAATACTATCCCATACAGTTTGTCTAATCTTGAAACCACTTTCTGTTTCTTCTGTTGGTACTGCCTTATCAATATCAAAATATGTATCAATAAATTTGAACGCTATATTATCTAATCCATAATAATTCAAATCTAACTTGAACTTCTTGATATATTTATTGAAGTTGTAAACACGACGTTGGAGGTCATACTTGTCTGGGATAAGATCAAAGTCGATTAACATCTTCATATTCTGTAATGTGATACGCTTCTTTGTATCGCTTATCATATCTACATACTCATGCATGATATCGACCCGCGCGCCGAATGCGTCAAACGCACCGGACTTAATGAGATTAATCATCTGCAGTTTGTTGACTTTCACTTTATTAAGAAAATCTTTGATTGATGTATATGGACGATTTGCGATGATTTGTTTTACCAAATCTTCACCAACACGTGTGATACCACTGATACCATAACGAATTATATTTAAATCCATATCTGGCGAGAATGTATAAGATGACTTGTTAATATCTGGCGGCTCAACCATAATGCCACTCATTCTCATCTTACCAATTGCTGTCGCAATCTTACCATAGTTGGTATTCGCTGTCTTTTTCTTTTTCTTAACTTCTTTTTCTTCCTCTTCCTCGTCGTCTTCTTCTTCCTCTTCTTCCGCACCAAACTCTTCCATATCACATGAATATGTTTCTTCGACTACGGCGGCCGCCTCATCTTCCTCTTCTTCTTTTTCATCGCCGCCCGCATCACTAATCAGACACGCGCAATTCCAAAAGACGATAGGATAATGAAACGCTAAATTCATTTCTTGAAGAGCAATTAGACTATATGCTAACGTGTGACTCTGATTAAAACCATAACCACGTGACATTGCAATTAATACATCCCACACATAATGTGCAAAACGCTGGTCAATTCCTTTTTCTTTGGTTTTCTCAAAAAACTCTTTTGTCAACGCTTCATAATCCTTCGGACTTTTCTTTGCAATTGACTTTCTTAATTTATCTGCCCAAGTTAGAGAGAAACCACCAAGTTCGGGAAGCTGAACCAATTCCATAAACTGCTCTTGCGCGATACAAAGGCCATATGACATACCAAGAACAGGCTCTAGTACTTCTCTTTCCTCTTCCCCTAATCCATATTTCTCCATTTCCTTTTTCCATTCATATGGATTGGCTTTGAAGCGCGCGAGCTTATCGGTTGGCATTTCGCCGCCCTTCTCTTGCGCCATAAGACGAATGGTTGAGTTGAGGATTGCAAGATCATCAACAGATGTCGGTTTCAATGTCGCAATACCATTGATACCAGACTGCTTCTCCATTTGGAAGAGCGACTGAATCTCATGGTTCCATACCATCTTCCACATCTTTGGATCGTTGCGCTCTAACTTGTAAATACCAATTACATTTTCATATGTTTCTTTCAATGTACGCTCACGCTCAATTAAACCTGCATCACACAACAGATCGAGACAATTATGAATCTTATCCATCGCTTCGACAGAAAGCGCATCATATTTAATCAATGACACCGCTTCACAATCGTGTAGCTCAAACTGAGTACAGATCGTACCATCGGGCGCGCGCATTAATGCGGTAGATTCTGTGAATGGCTCATCAACGAAGATAACACCACCCGCATGAATACCGGAACCACAGATCAAACCTTCAATCTTTTGTGCAACATTCCATAACTCTGGATAGTTGTTCATTTCAATAATGAACTGTTTAATAGGCTTGAAATCATTTTCTTCATCGCCGCCGTAACACTGTGATAAAGTTCTTAACATACCACGGTCTGCAGGGATAAGTGATGCTATATACTGTGCAATATCCACATCAATTCCAAGACCACGCGCGGCTGTAAGAATGGCAGACTTAGATTTTTCTGTACGAAACGTCGCAACATTTGCCACTCTATCTTCACCATAATATTTACGGAATGCATTGAGTACCTGTGCGCGACGGCCGCCCTCAATGTCGAAATCAACATCAAGCACCGACACACGCTCGGGATTGAGGAAACGCCATCTAAAACACTTTGTTGTTTCTCTTAATGGATTGATTTGAGTTATATCCAAACAATAAAGTAAGATAAAACCAACACCAGAGCCGCGCCCTGGGCCTACTAAACTACCAGCTTCCCAACAAATGTCGATAATATTTTGAAGATTAAGATAATATGCACTCCATCGCGCGTTGTTTACATTTGAAGATACCCATGTATCTTCGAGACACGCGTTGATTTCATTATACGCTTCTTGGTTCTGCAAATCTTTATGTCTTACTATACCATCCCAAATTGCATCAACCAAATACCTATCTGACTCATATTCAGACTTTGCAAATGTTTCCAACATCGGAATACATTTAAATAATTCTTCTTTACCTGATGTGATAACATTACCAATCGGTTTCCATTTCAATGATGGGATCTTTAACGGGCGAAGGATACTGTAATCCTCAATCATACTTCTAATATTCAAAATATTCTGATATGCTGTCTGCAAAACACTTTCGTCAAAATATTTAAAATATGACTCTAATTCCTCTGTCCCCATCATATAAGTTGTTGCATAAAAGTCATCAACCTCACGGTCGCCATTCTGCGCATTAAGATATGCCTTATGAACAACTCTATCTTCTCTTTTAAGATAATGGCTATCTGTTGTAATAATGTATGGGATACCAGTTATACCCGAAAGCTCAAGCAATTGCTTGTTAACATAAATTTGATCACTATTTCTACTTGGTTGCATTTCCAAATAAAAATTACCACGGCCAAAAAGTCTATCCATCTGGTCAATCCAAATTCCAATCTTACGCCCCAACTCTGCATTTTGTGTATCTCTATATCGCAGTAGTTGAGTCGGCAGCGCGCCGCCTAAACAAGCCGTTGAACCAATCACATGACCAGGGTTTGCGCCAATAATATCAAACAAATCTTGATAATATGTTGGCACTCTTCTCATGCCGCGTGCCATATAACTACGCATCCACGCGCGAGTTGAAATTTCTCTAATCTGCTTTAATCCAATTGTATCCTTTGCCAATAAGATAAAATGATAATATCTATCATTCTCTCTGTTATAGTTTTGAGCATTTAAACCATTCCGGCAGAGATAAATCTCATTACCCAAAATGATTTTAATATTTGGATACTTTTCCTGCAATTTATACGCCTTTAACCATCCACCAGTGAAGTCATGCTCTGTAAACCCCACTACTGCATGGTTAAGTTGCTTTGCATATTCTAATGCTTCATTTTCTTTTATAATACAATCGCGCAGGCGAATATTGCTGTACTGAGTGTGTCCATGCAAGCTCCCTGGGTATGTCAGTTTCTCCATTCAGACAACTCCTTAATCTAAAATTAATGTTCTATTTTTGTATGGCGTGGCAAATTGAATATTGCCTTTCGCACCTTTTAATTTGTTTTTTATCTTTCTTCTATTTTTAAGGACGCTTTGCAATATATTTGCCAATCTTAATAACTCTTCATCTGATTTTGCATTTTCTATTGCGTGATAGATGTCTTTAATTTCATTTTCGATATGGGCTAATTGTTTTTTGGATACCATATCTGGACTTTCTTTAATCTGATGATTTTCTTTATTCTTTAAAGAAAGATCATAATATCTCTTTGCTGCGGTTTGTGTTTTAAAAAATATTATATCATTCCCTTGTCTGACTGGCTCGTTTGTATTAATGTTAATGATAATATATCTCAAAATGATCCTTCTTTCTCATTTTACTATATATATTATATCACAATTTTAACAAAATTGCAAATTATTTAACATCAAATAACCATTTCATCCATACACAAAAAATGACTATAACTAAAATCCAAAACATAATTTATCCTTTCTTAAAACTCAAGTAAATTGTCTATTACTTCCCAATTTTCAATAAATATTTGCGCTGTTTCATTCCCCATCCATGTATTAATATTCGCTCTGCCAACAACATTCATCTTGATCTCATTGCACTTACTCAACTGATCGATCATATCTGTTGCATGAAACTTCATAAAAGCCACACCATTTTTCTCAATCTTTAATGTATCTTTCTTTGCGCCCATGACTTGAATTTCGTTTGGAGAGATATAAAGATCGTGTACATAAATCAGTGGTTCAGGGTTCCCTTGCCCCCATAATTCGGGATAAGAACCAATCTCAAACACCAAATCTTCCAAATCTTTGTCTTTTGCGTCACGCTCAAAGTTGACGTCATATGCTCCTTCATTGAAGTCAATATGCTGTAAAGCCTCGTTTGCATATTCGTGGAAGGCGCGCAGGTCATTGTCGTTGATGCTACAGCCGGCCGCGTTTGGATGGCCCTGGACATATTCAAAATATCCACTATCATTTAAGAAGGCTTTTAAATCAGATAGTTCACAGTCGGCCACGTTACGGATTGAACCGCGGTCATACCCTCCCTCATTGAGGCGCGCCACTATGGTCGGGCGCTTGAAACGGGCCGCTAGTTTCATGGCGATAAGGCCGTTTATCTCTGCGGGGAAATCATCATCTTCATCAAGACGAATGAAGAGAATTTTGTTTTCAAGCAGGTCATACTTGAATATTTTTTGTTCCAATTTCTCTACCATCTGATCAGTGATGCGCGTCTGTTTTGATTTTGCATTTGTGCACTCGCGCAACGATTCGATAGCCACTTCTGCCATTGTGCCTTTGGCGCCGCGCTTATTACAAGCGACTTCTTGATGCCCGTCAATTAAAGCGAGGAAAAGACGTTCTTTCTCATCTTGTGTGCCAACACGTATCATAGCATTCATCATGGGGACAATGTAAAAGGCGACAGTTGTAGGATTAACCACG
>JAEEGL010583437.1_pt1 | contig 10001 bp, 7 predicted proteins | sample 9134231 | NCBI WGS metagenome assembly JAEEGL01 (sample SAMN16246548, study PRJNA631951) | gut metagenome | biome: gut microbiome; feature: rumen; material: fiber-attached | host: Bos | place: Iran: Karaj | collected 2018-10 | reverse complement strand
CTAAAATCTAAAGTCAGCAGTATTCATCGTGCACACGGATCTATTACTCGGCACATGAGAATGCGGTACCTACGGAAACGAGGCACGTGTGATTTCAGACATGGTCTGCAGAGGGGTATCGAGCTAAGCTATAACGGATTCAGATAAAACGACCTGTTCAACAGGATTGACTTTTACCTACTATCCCGTACTCCGTTTAAGTTCAAACATAAGCAGTTTAGATATAATCTTGCGTAAATTTAGAGGCTCTCACCTCTGAGAGCCCAATAAAATATAGAAATTAAAGGACATTGCCGTAATAGCCCTTAGGACGTATCTTCAGCTTTGAGAAATTATCATCGTCGTTCTTGCCGCATAATATCGCAGACTTATGACGTTTCTCAACACTGCTCCAGAAAAAACCCTTACCGATAATATCTCCCAGATTTCCGGAACAGAGCTCTTCAATGGAGAATCCTTTATTCAGAGCTTTGAACACATTATTTGCAGAAACAGGTGTCGGAGGGTAGAACAGCTCAATGCCTGCATTGCTCGTGAAGTTCCGTGTCTCGTTATCTCTGCTGCGATATTCTTGCGTCATTCCGGCAGCGATAATATTATACTGCCTGCCCTCAGCGAACCACTGCTGAAACGGACTATCTGAAGTGTATTTTTGCATCTCGTCAGCGTACAATACCAAGCGAGTATGGCTGTCCAAAATCTGATGTTCAAATATTGACTGCAACAGCACATAAACAGTGCAGCGCAACGCCGTGATGTTACTCTGAACAATAGACAGAACAGTTATCCTACCGCAGTCGTCTATGAATTCCCGGCATGAGGAATATTTGTAGTTTATGTCTTTTGGAGTATAGGCGCTCATCATGTTGAACAGCGGAGTGAGCTTCTTCTGAAGAGCGATTGCCCTGTTCTTGGGAAATTTTTCAAAGAGTTCAAGAAGGGAAAAGCTCTGCGTATCGTTGCCCACCATGCTGTTGACATAGTCGGAAAGCTCATTGAGCTGATTATCGGTGAGGCCATTAACTGCCGCACATATAATATTCAATATGTAGCTGACTTTCGCGTTCTTGCCTTTAAAGTCTGATACGTTAAATATATCGAACGGCAAGCCTTCTGTCTTGAGATCGAACAGGTCATATTTGTCATCGGGACAACCCATATCTTTGAGAGAATCCTCGGTTATGGGGCCCTTAATATTAATAAAAACGAACTTGGAACGTAAGCGGAGGAAGCATTCACCGTTGCGGTAAGCACCACGATTTTTGCCCATGCCAGAAAGTCCGCAGATATTGATGTGGGGATTCGGCAAGCCTTTACCGTCAAGAACGATACCTGCACAGCGTCCTCTGAACCATACCAGCGGTATGAAATTCTCTGGGACCTCTTCAGGAAGCATAAAGAACTCAGTGTTGTCAATATACCTGATTATCGGCAGTATATCGTCTCCAAGCTCTGAAAGATAAACGCTGTAAAATCCGGAGCGTCCCTCGGGAGTAGTTATCTGACGAGCGCCGTTATCGGTACATTTTATAGTATCGCAAGCCTTAAGTATTCCCGCAAGCTCAGCTCCGTCTTTAACGGTCGGGATGCGCTCGGCGATTTTGTCAAGAGCCTTCATTGTGAAGTTGAGGAATCCCTTTTTTCGGTCAAGTATCAATGTACTTCCGTAATCGGAATAGTTCTTGTGGGCGGAAGATATATCAATAAACGAAAAAAATCCTTCCATTATCATCTCAATTGTTGCAGTAATGAACTGGTCTCTGACTGTGTAATCGGGAGACAGTTCGGGAGAAGCTTCTTCTTGAAAAAGGCGAGTAAAGCTTTCAAAAGTTGTTTTGTTGAAAAGATAAATATTAAAACATTCATTCATGACTTTATCTGCAACTATCTGCATTAAATAAAGATTATCCTTCTCAAAAGGAATGTTCTTAAACCGCTTTCCTCTATGCTTATTAACACACTCTCTTACTATACCCTCAATTTTATCGTGGTTTCTTTCGATATAAGATATAAGGGCTGAATGGAACTCAAGAACCTTGTGCCTGAGTTGCATGATATCAATGTGAGCTGGCATATCGGAGCAGTCTATTCTGAGTGCGTATTCCTGAGATATAGCCTCTGGAACAAATCTACACGGGAGTGTTATCAGACAGCGTGAAGTATCTTTTGTACCGTTAGCTCCGGTAGCAGCGCCACGAATGAGCCGAGCAGCCTTACCGTTTATCTTTGCTTCAGCCGCAGTCATCGGTCCTTGTATTACTGCACATCCGTCACAAGCTGCGGCAACTTCCTTTTCAATTTCGCTGTAACTTTTATCCAGAGAGGCTATATCCAGCTGAAGAGCATCGTTAGACTTGAAGAGTGCGGCTACTATCTGAGCTTGTCCCGTACCAGTTATGATTGGTATAATGATTTGATTCGCTGATATTCCCTGACACTTAAAGAGCGACTGAAAAGGTGCAATACAGCTTATAGCGAATGATATTCTCAGAGAAGCATCCATTTTAATAATCTCCTGTATTTCTGAGAATACCGTATTTACTGTACGCTCCATCGGCGCAATATGTCTCCTTCTCATAGCAGGTGGAAGCTGATGATCCTCGAGTGTATCGTAGATACCCCTGTGCAGGTATACCCAACCATACCTTTCGTCACAATACCAACCGGAGGAGAGAGGTACTGTAATCTCAATATTATTTTCAGCAAGGCGCAGTATCTCTGAACGGAAGAACAAGCTGCATATTTTCGATTTTCCGGGTTTCACTACAGCCGCATTAATCTGGTCACATAAATCAGAACTTGAGAGATCATTGTATTCTACAACGACATGGAGTATCTCAGGATTTTCTGCTCCGATTGCTTCTAACGCATAAGCGACATCATAGAAGTGCTTCCCCGGTCTATCTTCACGTTTGAACTTTCTTGCATTCAAAAAGAAGATAGTGCCGCAAACTTCGATACCTTTGTCCTTGATTTTTCCGGTATGAGCTATTCCGCCATGCAGGTTATTCTGATCCCGAATCGTCTCTTTACGCTCATAAAACACCCATGCCTGAAGATCGGGACGATAGAGACAGAATCCAATTTCGGTCTCCCTCTCGTATACGATCTTATATGTATCTGGATTCCATGGAGTATTCAAAGTTGAATCGACCTGCCTCATGAGTTGATTCAGATACAACATTGGGCCGCAAACTTGTTGTGTCGACGTTGCAGATAATTCCGGTGTATATTCACCTGTGAAAAACGCCCGCTCCTCAGGAGTCAATGAGTCAGAAGCCTCTTTGTACTCCGCATCTCTCGATGCTTCACCTATAATCTGAGCAGGAACAAATTTTTCATTTTTGTCATATATATACCGATTTTTCATTTGAATTCTCCTGTTATTATGATAGCGGAGGCAAAAGCCTCCGCCAATTCATATTCTTTATTGTTTTAAAAATTAATCATTAAAGCCGAAGTAGTTTCTGAGATTAAAAAAATTTTTGAGACTACCTCTGCAAACAGTTGCTACATTCTTGCCGGTGTGCGAATCATGGACTATTTCCTTCAGGATAGCATCGCCGTACAGAATATCTATGAACGGCCATTCGTCGCCGCTGCTAATCTGAAGAGCTGAATCAACATATTCCTTTGACTGAATTGTCGGGAAGAGGAAGAACTGCTTTTCCGCCGATGCCATAATCTGACCTACCGGCGTAGCAGGCGAATAATAATCGCGTGATATGCCGATAACGTTTATGTTCAAGCGCTCACTTTCGTTAATTATTTTTCTGATTGAGCCGGTGCTTGAGAAGTTAAGGTCAGCAATATCGTTTACGTAGAGATCAATTGGGATGTCGTGATTGCGCTTGCGGTAGTTCCTGAGCGAAGCAAGAATCATATCAGCAAGCGGAAGCGCACTGTCTCTCGAGCCAGAATTCAGGTATATATAAGTCGCTGAGCCCGGATACTGGATGATATTTTCCCATGAATTGTACATCATTCCGCAATCGCCAAGATCATGCTCAATTGAGTAATGAAGTTCGTGAAGAAACGGGTCGTTGGTCGTATATAATACAGCCTGACTAAGAAATTCAAATATCTGCATTTCTTCGATTCTTGCTTTTTCATATACGGAACAGTCTGTGAAATCATCCAGGTTTTCTATGTAAACAGATATACCTTCGTGAAGCATTTCCATGTGGTCAGGATCAGGGTTTCTGTAGATCGAAGAGCAGACATCGAATAAATCGATAATCTTTTCTTCATTGGTTTTCTCCGGATCTGCGTAGAATAAATTTACAGGAAGTCCGTCTTTGTAAACGTCTATCGTTTTTATCTTTCCGTCAACAAGCGGGTGAGAAGATATAAGGTCTTTCGTGTTGGAGTCAAGCATTCCTTTTGTGTCGAGGAAAATAGTAGATTTTTTACTGCAGCTGTCCACAAGCATGTTTTTAACGAAATCAAGCTTGATGTCGTTGTTTGTGCCTGTCACGAGAGTGAATCCCTTGTGAACAGTATCACGAGGTTCGGAGAATTTGCTGATCATCATATCTTTAGAAAAGAAATCCTTTCCCATATTTCTATTTTTAGTTGAAATATTTTTCATTAAAATTTACCTCCAATTTTTAATGTGCGGAGGCAAAGCCTCCGCTCTTATTTTAATCTTCAAGTAATTTTACAGCGTCAAGAGTGCCTTTCAAGCTCTCCCTGCTATAATACGTCAAGGTTGTTGCGCTGCTGCTGTGTCCGAGCAGTTTTGCTACCGCTACAGGGCTTGCACCGTGACGGATAAGCGTACTCGACGTATATCTGCGAAGTGCATGTGGAGTGAACTCATTGGGAAGTCCTGCTTCCTTCACACACTTTGCAAAGTCCGCTCTGAATTTATCAGGTGTAATGTAACCAAAGCCCTTATCTCTAAGCGTTCCTATGATAAAAAAACCATCTGAAAACTGAACTCCGAGCTCTCCGGATATTCTCTGCTGCTCGGCTTTAAGCTTCTCAAGCTCATTCTTAACGCTTGATATTATCGGAACATATCTAACTGATGAATCCGTCTTCGGATCAGAGATACGCATCATCGTTTTTGCGCCCTTTTCCATCTCTTTTTTCTCGTCGAAGAGATACTCCCTTTTCAAGGCCTTTGTTACTCTAAGCACCGGAACACCATCAACCTCGATACAATCCTTCCACTGCAGAGCCAGAAGTTCACCAATACGAAGGCCCAAACCGAGAATTGATATCGCCGTTTTCATCGTCTGTGTATCAGCCTCCTCCAGAAGACTAACAAACTGCTCGTCAGTAATAAGAGGACGTTCTTTAGTCTCCTTCTTGGGAAGCCTTACTCCTTCACATGGATTATATGAAATAAGACGGTTCCTTACTGCCTGAGCAAAAACTGCATCAACGAATGCGAAGATATTTCTGATTGTCTTACCACTCAATCCCTTGTCAACAAGATCGTTAACAAAATCCTGAACGTCGTCAGCCATAATGCGGCTGACTCTCTTTTTTCCGATACGGCTGTTTTCTATGTAGTTCTCATGATAGCCCTGATAATTCTTCAAAGTTGAAGGTCTAACGTAAGGCTTCGCATAGCGCTCGATGTAACTGTCTCCCAGTTCATTTAACGTAACATCGCCTCCTGTCAGAGAAACGCCACGTCTTGCCTTATCTCTCATCATTTCGAGCTTATCATATGCAGCCTTCTCGGTTAATGCGTACTCGAATTTACGCTTTCTGTTCTTCATAAGCGAAGCCTGGAAAAATCCATCGCTGCGCTCTGAAACGCTGCCCTCACCATTGCGGCGGCGTTTCATTTTTTCCTTTAAACGCTTATTTGCCATTACTGCTCACCTGCCTTGACAGATTTAGCTGTCTGTTCCTGTATAAAAGCGTCAATGGCACTCACCGGAATCAAGTAGCGGCGTCCGTTTTTGAAGCAGCGAATCTTTCCTTCAGCAAGAAGCTGGTAGAAACGCGTTCTGCCGATTCCAAGCTTTTCCCATGCCTGTTTGGGTGTGTAAATCTTAGTATCCATGTGAACCTCCTTAGGATATGGAGGACGCTCCCGGGTAACGTCATTTTGTGGTAAGCAGGTCTGGCCAAGATCTGCTTTGCATATGATCTCCGCTCTGAGCAGAGATAAGGAAAAAAGAAAAAGCCTTGTGGCTGATCTCTCAACCTCAAGGCTATTGTAACATATAATGTTATCTTTTACATGGAACGAAAAACGGGATTTTTCATTTTTTATGATTAAATATTATAATTTGTGCGTGACATGTCATTCTAGTCTCTTATAGAGAATAATAAACCATTATATTCAAAAATGACAAGCAATTTTTTTATTATTCATATTTTACGTTTGCTGTTTTATTCCCCACTTTAAGAAGATCTTTCGAGCCTCACTTATTTTTTTAGGAGTCCATTCTTTATTTCGGTTAAATGCGCCAAGTAAGTTGTAATTACTTTTAATAAAAGCTATCCATTCCGACCGGGATATCTTCTCTAATACTTCACTGCTAATGTATAGATTTCTTAAACCATATACAAGTTCAATATATAGAGTATACTCATACAGAACCTTTCCGAACCCTGATGGACTATAATCACATTCTAACATAATCGGAAGGAACTCATCTTTCAAGAAATACGACCTATTCATGCAATAGGCTCCATTTGGCGTCTTAATTGGTGAAGTATACAAGTATTTGCCTCTGTCAAATGTTTCTTCGTCAATTATATGCTTAACTGCATAATCAGCAAAGCAATATATCCATTCCAGCGAGAAGTTATCCTCAAAATTAAATAAATCAAAAAAAGCGGAAAGATAGTTATTATCAGAAGCATCTTTTCTGTTAACATTATCGATCAGCTCGAAATAATGCTTGTCATACTCCATATACATTTCTTCAAATTTTGTATTTGAAACTTTATGTTGGCTCCCTATTTGTTTTTTGAGTATTTTCTCACATATTTCAAGTTTATAGAACGTCTTGATTTCAAGTACATTTTGAGACGAAATATTATAGTGATTACTCTCAAAATTACTCTTAGTTTTATCGACTTCTTTTTTCAGGCTCTTAAATCTTTCAGGAAAGACACCGCTAAACGATTCAAGTTTTTCACCTTCCGAATACCTATACTGCTCTATTTTCTTTAGTACTCGTTTAGTTTTTTCTTTTTCTTTATCATATGTAGAATCCTTATTACTGTCTGTCACATCAGGGAAAAACGCTTTTTCCAACGATCTTTCAGTTTGTTCCATTTCACAATCATAAATTTGTTTCATAACTTCTATAATTGCCTGATCAAATATGATATCAAGGAAACGATTATTTGACCATTCTGGATTATCCTGCAGAAAAGCTGCTTTCTGTTCTTCTTTTAACTCAGTAACCTCGTTTTCGACGTAATTAAATGCCAATAACTGTGATAAATGATAAGTAATGTGTTCAATTGAGCTATGACTTCCATGTACCATAACGGCCTCATAAGAGAGCTTTTTACATTTTTCATAATTATTCGGAATTAATGTATCACCATCGCTACAAAATGAATAAGCAAGTTCGTTTTTATCATTAACTGACATCTCATAATACTGTACAACGAACTCATCAGGGATATCTGATTCAGTAATAAACTCTAATTCATGTGGAGAATAACAGGGATTTGTCAGAATACAAGGGCAGTTAAATTTGCGACTAAGCTTGTCAGCATACCAGCCTCCGAGGCTTTGTCCTACAAATATAAAATCATCGGTATCCACCATATCCGAAAGTTGCTCGAGCAGCTTCTCGGGAGATGTTTCCTTGTAATTCAGCTGGGGTGAGATGATATCCTCAGCAGGGAATATCTCGCAAAGCGCCTTGTAGTTCTTGTTATCCGCTTCGCCCATGAAGCCGTGCAAATTCAGTATTCTCATATTACTATCTCCTTATTTCGGCTCTTTTCCGATTAGTCTTGTTATTTCAGCTTCATCAGCATCAGGATAAAGTTCTTTAACTCGGTTTACAATGCGTTCCCAAGATTCATGCGGAGATTCGTTGTATGCGGAAGTGACCGTATCATATTCCCACACAGCCTCGGGAGGAAGCAGCACCGATACAGTCATACCGTACTCAGCGCCTTTCTTATTCTTTCGCCTGTGAAAGTCGGCAGTAACAAGATATGTCTTCATCATCAGGTCTGTTGTGATACCAGGGAAGTTTTTCTCTCCATCCTTTCCGAAGCCTGCCAGCTTTTTCAGGTCGGTGGTGAGTATCTGCTTGTCGCTCCAGACAATATCTCCGTTACTGTCGGTATCGGTGAGAACATCCATTATCAGCTTCTCACGGCGATTAACTTTGCTATCCTCCCATGCTGAGTCGAAGTCATAGCCGTCACGCCTAAAATTGGCGAAATAAGGCAACCATTCAAGGCTGATGAAGCCTGCCTTTTTATCGAAGAATTTACCGTATGCTACATCATGACCAGCAGCGATTATCTCTCGCCACTCCCACGGATCCTGTTCTCTGTCGCCGGTCCACCAGTAATCTGCCGATACGTGCTCTTCGACGGAAAAGCCTTTAACTCCGTTACCAAACAAAGGCAGAAAGCCCACTTCATTTATCCAGTTCACTAGCTCTTTCGGACTTCGTATCCTGTATGGATTATCCCAGGCAAGTCCGTGCATTATCCATTCACCGTTTTCTACTGACATAATCTGCTCCTGAGTTTTTTCTTAATTATAGCACATTAATGCGCTATTTACAATACATCTTTCCGTTTTCATCTTGAAGAGACAGCCGGTATGTGATATAATAAAAACAACTCAAAACGGTAGGTGTATAATATGGCTTATCTTATTTCACATCTATGGCTTCTGTATCTGCTCTCGCTTATACTTGCAGGGATAGCTTATGCAGTAATCGATATATTTGATCTTGATGCCGGAGATTTTATACTATCGGCGATTTATGCAGTTATCCCGGAATTGATCGCAATATCAGGAATATGTTTTTATCGTAAAGGCTACATGATCCCTGCAGTAATTGTCGCTGTTCTGTGTTGTATAGCAGCTGCAGTAACTGTATTGCTATTCTTTGTAACCGTAAAAAGCAGTACTTATGCTCATATTCCCTCAATAGTTACTGGTATCATCTCAGGAATACTTGGTGTTGTATCTTGCATATTTTGCCGTATCTCCTTTGCAGGTAATGCTTCGCAGATAATTCTAACATCCTGTTGCCTATGCGGAATGATAAGTGTAGCATACATAGTAGGCTATCTTACGGCATTTGGTAAAGGAATGGGCAGTAACTAATCTCACTATATATCTGAAATAAAATGAACGAAGGCTTTTCTATGGATAAAATAATTGCAGCCTGCGGAAACGATTGCTCGGCGTGTCCGAGATATATCGCCCATCCGTATGAGAAAACAGATAAAGAATTACGGCATACGGCAGAACTGTGGCTGAAGATAGGCTACCGTGACAGAATTGTATCCAATGATGAAATATCCTGCACCGGATGCAAAACCGAGAACTGGTGCCGGTATAAGGTCGTAAAGTGCTGTGAAGACAGAGCTATCAGTAACTGCTCTGAATGCTCCGACTTTCCTTGTGATAACATGAAAGAATGCTTTGCTGTAACACAATCATTTGAACCGAAATGCAGAGAGGTCTGTACCGATTCTGAATATGAACAAATGAGAACGGCTTTCTTTGAAAAACAAAGGAATCTGCTTGCACAAAGGGATATAAAGGCGAACAGTATGGATATTCTTGATATTATAAAAAACAGAACAAGTTATCGTGGGAAATATATAAACACTCCCGTTCCCAAAGCTGATCTGGTGAAGATACTTGAAGCAGGAGCATCTGCTCCGTCAGGATGCAATAAACAGACTTCTTCATTTATTGCAGTTGACGATACAGTACTGTTGAATGAAATAAAAACACTGATTGAACCTCCGGTTGCTGAAACTGCACCTGCCTTTATTCTTGTCCTTACGCAAAGAATAGTTGCTTATCG
>JAEEGL010005056.1_pt1 | contig 10001 bp, 5 predicted proteins | sample 9134231 | NCBI WGS metagenome assembly JAEEGL01 (sample SAMN16246548, study PRJNA631951) | gut metagenome | biome: gut microbiome; feature: rumen; material: fiber-attached | host: Bos | place: Iran: Karaj | collected 2018-10 | reverse complement strand
TATTATAAAATTTTTAATAAAGTATATATTTCAAATTTGGCATTTTAAATTAATTTTTCAATGATTTTATTGAAATAAATATATTAAAATCTAAATAAAAAAGTCATTTTATTTAATACTTTTTCAACAAAAAAAAATTAAATAAAAAATATTTATAATTATTTATTTAAAATTGTGGTTGAAATTCTTCTTCAAATTCACAATAATCTATTTTTCCATCCCTATTTTTATCAAATCTAATAAAAAGTAAATTAGCATCTTTTAAATTATTTAAAATACAATTTTTTTTTAAATATTTCTCTAAATCATCAAAATTAAATTCATTAGATAAATTAGTATTAATTAAATTGAATAAATCTTTTAATTTCAATCTTAAAGTAGTAAAATTTTTTTTAATATTATTTAACTTATTTTCATATTCAATTAAATCAATAAATAAATTTTTTATTAGATTCTTAGTAGAAAACATAAAAATATCATAAATAGAATAATTATCAGAAAAAATATTTGAATCTCTATTCTCAATTAAAATCCTATAATCTTTTTCAAATGGAACAATCATATCAAAAAAATCAGTAAAAGTTAAGCAAGATTTTTTATTTAAATCAAATCTTTTCATTAATAATCTTATATCATGATCATTTGCAAATATACCAAATTGATTTAAAGTAAATTTTAAATCATCATCAATTATATAACCTTTATTATTTAAATCAAAAATTTTAAATGCATCTTCTATATTAAAATCACATTTTGATACTAATTCTATTTTCTCTTCTTCAATTTTACTTTCTATTTTCATTAATTCAATTATATATTCTTTCATTTGATTTTCTTCAATTAAATTTTGATTATTTTGAATGTTAGTGTTGTTCATATCTGAAATATTAATATTAATATTATTATTATTTATATTAATAATTCTATTTGTATCATTATTATTATTATCTTTTAAATTTATATTGTTAAAATTATTATTTATACTATTTATTAATTGTGATTTTGTTAATGGGGATGAATTTATTGAATTTTTGTTAAAATGATTATCTCTTTCTGGTGTTTGATTTGTTGCAAAATTTGTAACTTTATAACTATTATTATATTCATTTTTAAATGAATTATTCTTAATTTCTTCTATTGGTTTTTTATTTTTTTTTATAGCTTGATAAATAATCTCAGGAAGTAATATTTTACTATATTTCCCTATAATACTATTATTTTTATTATTATTTCCTTTATCAAAATCTTTATTTGACAAATTTAAATTTTCATTATTTTTTCTACCTAAATTCAATTTATTTTCATTATAAAACACATTATTTTTTTTCAAATTAATATTATTATTCTCATTATTATTATTATTTATTTCTTTATTTTTTACAAAATTATTATTATTAATAATATCTTTTTTTTCATTTTTAAAATTTTCATTTTGATTATTTTCAAAATTTGAAATATATTGTTTATAATTAGAATTTCCATTATCAAAATATTCATTTTCTACAATGTCATTTTCACAATTTTTTTTACAACAAGGTCCTTCACAACAACAATTACAACAACCACAAATACAACATAATTTAGAAGGACATAATTTACTAAACTCAGGAAAACCAAAAAATTTATGAAATTCACATAAATCAATTCTTCCATCTTTATTAAAATCTAATCTTTTGATAATATTTTTAATATCAATATTAGAAAAATTAACATAATTTTTTTCTAAAAATTTTTTTATACAATCAAATGTTATATTATTCATTTTTTTAATTGAATGATAAAAATTATGAATATTATAATCTAATCTTGTTTTTAAATCATTTAACAAAGGAAATAAATTTCTTGAAAGTAAAATTTCTTTTTCTAATAATTTTCCTAATTCAAATTCAATTGATTGAGAAATTGTTTCATTTTTTGAAAAGTTATTTTTTTTAAATGAATTATCACATTGAAGAAAATTTAAAAATTCTATATATGAAAGATAATTATTTGAAACTTCATCATATGATAAAATAAAAAAATTTACTTCTAATTCATTTACTTTTATTCTTCTTTTTCTTAAAAAATTAATTATATCATATGAGTCTATTTTATTTTTTGATCCTTTATCTAAATAACGAAAAATTTGATATGAATCAAAGTCATTATCTTCTCTTAATAGTTGTCTACTTATTTCTATTGATTTTTCATTTTCTGATAATGTTAATAATATTTTGACTATTCTAGCCTCCGTTTCTATTGATAACATTTATATATTTTGTTTTTAATTTTATTATTGTTTAAAAATATTTATTTTAAATAATAAGATAAAATTGAAAAAATAAATTAAATTATATAAATAGACTTTTTTTATTTGTTTAATTTTATTTTTATATTCAAATTAATTTTTGATAAAAAAATAGAAATTTAAAATAATTGAGAAATAAATATATATTGCACAATTACACAATTTTATAAAAATGAATGAAGAGCAATCAAAAGAGATTAACATTAAAAATACTAAAAAATATATAATTAAAGAAATTAAAACCTTTAAAATAGAAATAGTAAATATTAGTAAAATATCAAAATTTCCATCTGGAAATATCATAATAATTACATCTAATCAAACAATAAATATCTTCGATAAAGATTTAAAGTTTAAACAAACATTAAACAATGAAGATAATTCACCAATAATTGGCATAACAATAAAAGATGATAATAATTTTCTTACATGGACAAATGATAAAATAATAACTACTTGGAAAAAATATTTAGATTTATTTAAAATTAATGAAATAATATTAAATGCTCATAATTTTGAAATATATGAAGTAATTTATTCTAAAAATGATAATATAATTTCAATTGATAGAAATTCAATAAAACTTTGGAGTAAAAGTAAAAGTAGTTTTCAATGTACTACTATAATAAAGTCTAATTATTTCTATTCATTATTATTATTTGAAGATAAAAATATGTTAATTTGTTCTGGGGATAATGGCATATGGTTTTTTGATATTATAACTTTTTCTTTATATTTTGAAATAAAAGAAAAACAGCTTATTTCAAGTTCTTTATTTAAATTAAATAATAATACTATTTTATTTGATACAGGAAATAATTTTATAATATTTTCTTTATTAGAAAAAAAAGTTATTAAATCGTTTAATCATGATTATTTATATTTTAATATAGTCAAATTAATTCCTCAAAAAAGAATTATGATATGTGGTAGATATAATAGCTATAGTGATTTTGTATTTTATAATATTGATAATTTTCAAATTGTTTATCGAATAATTGATGATGTATATTTATATGAAGGAATTGAAAATTTAAATGATGATTCAATAATGCTTTGTACTAGAGAAGGAACTTTTTTTATTTTTAAATTATTATTAGTATAATTAAAATTAAAGTTTATTTAAAACAAATGTTTCAAATTTAAAATGATGATATTTTTTAATACATAAATTATTAAAACAAGGTAATAGAAATTAAATGTATAGATTCATTTATTTAATTTAAATTAACTCAATTATTCATTATTTTATATCATTTGATATATAAAATCCAAAAATAAATTTTGTAATTAAATATTATATTTTTATTTAATTAAATTAAATACCAAAAATATAACAAATAAATGGGAATTTGTTCACCAATAAACAACAAATTATCAAAACATCAAAATCACCAAATTCTTCAAATTCAACAAATTCAAAATAATCTAAATGGAAAAATAACAAATATAAAATTAGAAACAGAAAAAAAAAAAGAAAAAAAAAATGACATAAAATCAAAAATTGAAAATGAAAAAAATGAGAAAGACATATTAAAAAAAGAAGAAAAAGATTTACCAAAATTAAAATATCGACCGAGTATTTATATGGAAAAAAAAGGTGAAAATTCAATAAGAAGACTAGAAAGGAGAGGTTCATTAAATCCATTAATTCTTCAAAATAGACCAATTGTAAGAAATGAAATAAAAAAAGTAAAAATTCAAAGAAGACAAAGTGTAAAATATTTAAATGATTTTAAAAAAGATAATAATTTACATAATAAAAATCATTTTATTCAACATTTATTAAGATCACTTTCAAAAAAAGAAAATGATATAAATGATTTTTCTAATGATAATAAAGCAGATATTCCCGAATATATGATTGATTATAAATTAATAAAATCTGAAAATTCTGATACTTATTATTGGAAAAATATGGGTTTAATTAAAATAGATGAAGATTTAATAAATGAAATTATGAAAATGAGTATTGAAGAAGCAAAAAATTGTGAATTTTTTTACAAAAAAAGAATTTGGTTACATTGTTTTTTAAATCAAAATGTTATAGATTTAAAAAAAGAAAATCCTGTTATTATAATTAATCGAAATAATATTTTAGAAGAGTCTTTTAACCAATTTATGACAAATAATATCAATTTAAAACAAGTACTTAGAATTCAATTTATTGATGAAGCAAAACATGATGAATATGGAGTTTTTAGAGAATGGTATACTTGTTTATTTAAAGAATTTTTTAATGTTAAAAATAAATTATTTATTGAAAATAATAATTCAGTTTACAATGGAACTTTTATTATAAATGAATTTTGTGATAAAAATAAATTTGATTATTATATATTTTTTGGTCAATTATTAATTAAAGCAATTATTGATAAAGTTCATATGAAAGAACATTTAAATCTTACTTTAATTAAATATATTTTGAATAATAAAATCGAATTAGAAGATATGAAATTTTTTGATTTAAGTATTTATAAATCTTTAAAAAAAATATTAAATGAAGATATTGATAATAATAAAGATTTAAATACAATAAACTTTACATATAATTTAAAAGATGAAAAAGGAAATATAAAAAATATAGAAATGATTGAAGAAGGAAATTATATATATTTAAATAATAATAATAAGAATACTTTTGTAGAAAAAATGATATATTATGAAACATATTATAGATTCAAAAATCAAATAGAAAATATAAAAAAAGGTTTTTATAATATTGTTAATGATATTATGGGAAAATTTTATACTCCACAAGAATTTGATTTTCAATTAGTAGGAATGAAAATAATTGATTTAAAAGATTGGGAAAAAAATACAATTTATAAAGGAAAATATAATAAAGAAAATAAAACAATAAATTTGTTTTGGGAGGTTTTAAATAAATTAAATCAAAATGAATTGATGATTTTTTTTCAATTTTGTACTGGAATGTATAATATTCCAATTGATGGATTTGGTAATTTAAAAGGAAAAGATAATAAAATACATAAATTTACAATTGAACCTTTATTAAGTGAATTATATTTAGATAATAAACCTAATGAATTTAAATTAATCGAAGCAAAAACTTGTTTTAATAGAATTTTATTACCTGAATATAAAAAAAAAGAAGATATGGAAAAAGGAATTAGAATAATTATTGAATATGATAGTCAATTTTTTGGTTTGGAATAATTAATTAAGTTTTTTTTTAATTTCAGTTTTGTCATTTTTTGAGTTATTTTAAAATAAAAATTTATTTTATTTATTATTATGTTAATAATATTATTAAAAACTTGGGTATTTTATTATATGATAAATTAGTTAGTTTTATATAGAAATTATAAAAATATTAAAAATATGATATAAAAAAGATTTTTTTTATTTTTATAAAAAAAGAAAAAAAAAAAGGATAAAATGTGTGTATGTTGTTGTGTAACTTGTTTTTGTAAAAATTCTAAAATGAAGTTAATAAATATATTATATATATTATTTATATCAATTTCAATTTTTTTTTCCTTATTAACATGTATAATTCTATCTAATAAAACTTCTCGATATTCTGAAGCATTAAAATATTTAAAAGAAATAAATGAACAAAAAAAATCAAATATTAGACTATTAAATAATAGAACCAGAACAATAATTAATTATAATGGTGAACAATATTATATTAATGAAGAAGAAATAAGTTATCAAAATGTATTTAAAAACTGGAAAAAAATTGAATTACCATTTAATTTAATAAGACTTTTTTTATATTTACCTTTATTATATTTTTCATATCATTTTCTTTCATTAAGATTAAAAAGTTTGGATTTAAATGAAAATATTTTAATAAAAACAGCAAAATTAGCAATGATTAATTTTATATTTTTAATAGTCTGTTTAATTTTTAATATTTGTTTAATTTATTTAAGAATATTAACAATTTCAACAGACGAAGAAATAGGATTATATAAAGTAAATAAGATAACTAATTTTGTAAAATATACTAGTTTGAATATTTTTTTTGATGTTATAATAATTATTTTAAATAGTATTTGTCTTGGTCTTTCATTTAGAATATATGAGAATGCAAAATATAATAAAGGAAAAAATTGTCCTATAATAGATAAACAAAAACAAAATAATTTACCTAATGTGAATTCAACTAACAATTTAAATAGTGAAAATAAAATAAATAATAATAATAATATTGAAAATAATAATGTAGATGAAATAAATGAAAAATATGATGAAAAGAAAAATGATGATGAAATTAATGAAAAATATAATGTTTGATTTTTATTAAATGTTAAATCTTTTTTATTCAAAAATTATTAAATAAATTTAATTTAATTAAATAAATAAAATAATTAAATGGAACTTTGTGCAAGATGTCAAGTAAAAATAGCAGATTTCAAATGTGAAGATTGTAATAAATCTTTTTGTGTTGGATGTGATTCATATTTACATTCTCTTGCTATATTTTTAGGACATAAAAGAATATTAATTCAAAATAATAAAATTGAACCTTATTGTCAAAATAATAATTTTAATACTATTAATACTAATGATAAAACTATTGTAAATAATAATATTAATGAAAAGGATTTAAATAAAGAAAGTAATATTAATGATAATGAAAATAATTGCCCTGAAATTAATGGAGTTAGTAAAAATTTAATTATTCAATTAAGAGAAAATTATGAAAAAGAAAAGGAAGATTTACAAAGAAAAATAAAAGAATTAACTGAAGAATTAAATAATATAAAACAATTATTAAATAAAAGAAATATAAATTTAAATGATGATAATAATAATAATATAAATAATATTAATTATAATAATTATGATAATAATAACCAAATTCAAAATGATATTAATGAAATCAATAATAATTTTGATAATAATGAAAAATTAAAAACAATAATTTCAGATAAAGATACTCAAATAGAATATTTAATAGAACAATTAAATAATCAAAAAGAAATAAATTGTCAATTAAATCAAAAAATAAGAAATTATGAAAGTTGTGTTTCCTTAACAAATGAAGAATGCTGTAATAAAATAATTAATTTAAATTGTTTATTAGATAATTTATGTATTGAAAAAAAATCAATGGAAGAATTTTATAAAAATAAAATCGAAGATATATATCAAATGTATGAATGTGAAAAACAAAAAATAATATGTGATTATGAATGTCAATTAAATCAATTAAATAATTGTTTAATTTGTGAAAGGAATAAATATATTAATATTATAAATGATAATGAAAAAAAATATAAAGAATATGAAGAAAAAACAATAAAAGAACAAAACCAATTAAATAATATGATTGAGAATTTAAAAGAAATAAATTCTGAAAATCAAAAAGAACAAAATCAATTAATTAATATGAATGATACACTTAAAAAATCTCTTGAAGATATAAATATTGAGTTAGAAAAAAATAGAAATGAATATTCTGATATAAATAATGAAAATGAAAAATTAATTGAACTTAATAATAAAATTACAAAAGAAAATGAAGAAATAAAAAAAGCAAATTCTCAATTACAAGGACTTGTTTATGGTAGATTTAAAAAGCATAAAAATTAATTTTTTTTATTTAATAACAAACAAATATTTAATTTTTTTTAAATAAAATTCAATTAGTTTAATGTTAAAAATTTAAATAAAAATAAATAATAAATAAATTGATAGCAATTTTAATAAATTATATTGAATAATAATTTAATTAGAAGTCAAAAAAAAGACCTTTCAAAAACAAATGAAATAAGAATTTAAATAAATATGAAAGAAGAACTAATCTTTCAAAAACAAATCAAATAAAACAAATAATAAAATAAATTAATTAAAAAAATTTTAAGGTAAAACTTTATTAGAAGATATGAATAAAAATAAATTCTTATTTTTTTAGTATAAAGATGTTTATTTTTCATTGAATAATTTTTTTTTATTTATATTTTTTTCTTAAATTTTACATTCAAATTACAAGTTATTAACTTTTTAAATAGTTTATTTATTTATTATTTATATATTTTATTTATATTTTTTTTAATAATCAGTTATAATAAATTAAAAAAATAATTTTAAAAAAATGATATCATCACATAAAGAAAATCCAATAAATTCTTCAGTAAATATTTCAAAATCAGAAATTAAACAAAATTTATACAACATTTTAAATAATATGAATAATGAATATCCTTTATCCCAATTATGTGAGTATGTAGAAAAAGAAACAGGAGGAAAATTTTCTTTTTTAACATTTAGGGAAATTATAGATAATTTATATCCAGATATTCAAAGAAGTGATAAAATATATTTATTAAAATATATGTCTTTAAATTCATTAGGTGTTACTGAAAATAATCCTTTAATATCACTTTTATCTCTTTTTTCTTTTTTTGAAAAAATTTTAAATGATAAAATACTTTCACCTTCTTTAATATTTTATAAAGTAGGAGAAATAATACAAACAAAATATAATTTATCAACATTAGAATTAATATATAAATTGAATCTCACATTAGAAAGTGAAGTTAATGAATTTGAATTTTATACATTTTTTTCTCAAAAATTATTATTAGATGAAATAACAAGTATTGTTTTATTTAATGGAGTTGATTATAAAAAAAGAAAAAAAATTAAAATTGAAGATTTAGTTCTTGTAATAGATTCTTATAGAGATAATTTTTTAGAAGAAAATAAAATTGATGATGATTCTAAAATAAAAGCACAAATTTTAAAAATGTTTATGGATAAAAATTTCATTACAATTGATCAATTATTTGAAGGAGCAGAATATAATTATTTAAAATATGATGAATTAAAAAGTAGAATAATGAAAGAAATAAGATTAGCTCAAAATAATTTTTCCGAAAATGAACCAATAAATGAATCTATTGTTGATAATGTTTTAACACATTTAAGTAAAAATGATAAAATATTTAAAGATTCTTTTGAAAAATATTTCCCAAAAGAAAAAAAAAAATCTGATTTAGATAAAAATGAAATTATTTTATCAGATATACAAAAATATTGGATAAATAAATATTTGGATATGTTATCATCAGTAAGTATAACACCAAAAATGGCATTTGAAGCAGCAGTAAATAAATATAAGAAAAATATAGTAAATTTAGAAGATTTAAAAAGACAATTAAAAATAATGTTACCAAATGGAAGAATTTCAAATGAAGAAGCAGATTCAATTATGGATTCTTTTGATATAAATAAAACTAGATTATTAGAAATAAATCAATATGAAAATATTATAAATCAAATTTTAAAAGATAAAAATAAAAATAGAATTATGTCAAATAATTTTATAAATGGTAATCAAGGAGTTAGTATAAAAAATATTTGGGCAAGAGGTATTAAATCTACTAATTATCATTTATTACCAGTTAAAGGGAATTTTCAAATTTTAGAAAAAGTAAGAAATGAATGTGAAAAAAAAATATTATATTCTAATAGTAATAAAGAAAATAATAAAAATTTAGAAAATTTAGGATTTAATTTTCAAATAGAAAATAATAATCAAGGTGATAATGCAGCATTTGAAGATAATGCACAAACAAAAAAAAAAGTATACACAAATGAACCACCTTCATCAAATATTATAAAAAATAATTTAAAAAATAATGCTTTTCCAATTGAAGAATATGAAGATGAATTTTTTATAATTGAAGCACTTGAAAAATTTAAAACTGAAAAAAATTATTTTCCTGCATTT
>JAEEGL016639495.1_pt1 | contig 10002 bp, 8 predicted proteins | sample 9134231 | NCBI WGS metagenome assembly JAEEGL01 (sample SAMN16246548, study PRJNA631951) | gut metagenome | biome: gut microbiome; feature: rumen; material: fiber-attached | host: Bos | place: Iran: Karaj | collected 2018-10 | reverse complement strand
CGAAATACTCTCCAGCCTTGCTCCCCAGCAGTCCTGCCACCCTTATAAAATTGTGATTAGTCCAAGAGTTGATTCCATTAAAAACCCTCACCTCAAAATCTATAACCGAAGAAACACCGTATAATGATATATAAGCTGGGGAGTAGTATGCAATTTCCCTTTTTCTAAACCAATTATTCTTGCTCTCACCTACTATTCCTGGCAAAGCAATACTTTTCAGAAAGCTATTTAAACCATGTGTAATATAATACGACTTTCCACTACCCCACTCTCCACTGATCATAACTGCATAATCAGTATTTGGGGCTGTTAGATAGTCTTTTATTATTTGATCAAGATCACTATTATTCATATCTAATAAGTAAATCTCCTTCTATAACCTCAAAAACACATCGCCAGCATCGATCCCTCAATCCCAACAATACGTTTTCACTTCTTAGCCTTTATCCAACCTCTCAATGTTACTGTATCTTTTGTTGATATTTCATTCAGCCGAATAGAATAGTTTGATGGAGGTTTTACAACTGCAGGAGCATCATTACTCCTAATTGACAACTCTCTTACCGCTGAGTTTAGGCTATCCAATCGCTGAACAATTTGATCAGTCTGGACCGAATCATTTCCGCCTTTCTTGATGAATTGTTTCAAATTTGGCAGCAATACTAACATCAATATAAACAATAATACGATAACAAGTATATTTGTTTTATGTGAACAAAGCCAATCTTTGACTATGCTCAAACAAGCATCTATTTTTGATTTACTCTTGTCTATCCGATAATATAGGTAATGCGACTTAAACTCAAGCCACTTTCGTTCTATATAGTCTCGAGCTCTGACATTATTGATATCATAGAGTGTTCTCTCTATCAACATGTAGAGTTGTTTTTCATTTTTTCCAATAGCTCTCTTTGTTGAAGCCTCAAAAATGATCTTTCCCTGACTATAATTGTTGTTAAAATCTGTACTATCCGTAATGTATTTATAGTTCAAAAACAACTTTTGAGCTATTTTACCTTCATATATTCTGAAAGTTTTCCTTATTGCTGTATCAAAAACAGATAATCTGTTTCTACTGGTAGAATACCACCCAATGATATCTTTGGCCTCCAATTCCCCTCTTAATAACTCTGAATAGAATGCATTTATATCATTCTTGATAGACGCCAACTCTTGGATATAATAATCCTTGATGGCACGTGTCCTCGAATCACGGACAGCCACCATATGAGTAATCACAAATCCTATAAGAACAGTAACTACTATATCCAGTATTGCAAGGAAATCAGATAATTCCATCCGAAATGCGTTCTACTATTTTTCCTTCACAATTTACACCATACACCTTATACCTCATTGTAGCCTGAGGTGCTTGTCCCTGTTCTCTACGCTTTTGCCATTGCGGCATAGTTTCTTCTTTTATCATCCGAGGCCACTCTGGCTCATCTGTCGAAACAATATGGAGCATATCGATGATCAATGGTATGCCAAAGTCATACGTCAATTGTCCAAAGGCCTCGTCCAAAAACGATGATGCGAATCCCGCTGTTCCATCAAGATTAACCACGAGAGTTGCCCCTTCTTGATGGCACTTAAAGAAAGCCGGATTCAGTCTCTCAGCATAAAACTTCTCTCCTGATTCTGGTCCTTGTGCGTCATACCGCGGACCAGGATACTCTGTGAAATCAATCACATTCAAATATTCTTCTTGCTTTCCCATTTTGTAAAATTATCTTTTGTAAAACTCCAAGAATACAACACCCCGAAGTATTCGTTCTTAGTTTTCTCGTATGTCTTGCTAGCCATGTCATACCAAACCTTATTGGTTAGTATTTTCATGTTATCTACATAGCCAGCCTCAAAATTCTCTTTGATTTTCGGCAATCCCTTATGGCGGTTTATTTCTTGTGTTCTTGATTGGTACTCCTTGTTAAGTAAGTCTTCTAGCACTTCTCCATCACCTCTGAATACTTTGTCATAGAACAGTTCCGGCAGTTTTCTATGAATTGTTCTGAGAATGCCTTCTCCCGTATCTACAACAATAAAGTTCACTCGATTTTTTTCATAAGAAACCGATATTACCCAGTTTTTATCTTTTTCTTTTTTGTTAGCATGCTCTACAGAATTAGAACAAATCTCTATCAACATCGTATATATTGGCTGGAAATGACGTTCTTTTCCAGTTAAATAGCCTACTGCCTCTTTTACAGACTTTCCAATCTTTTTATTATCTACCCGCTTAGAACCGACAATATATAGTTGATTATTATACTTTTTCGTTTTCAGTTGTTTAAATGCAGTCTGCATAATGTCAGAAAAGCCAGAGTCTATTAAGATCCCCTTCGCAGTTTCATCCTGTGGATAATTACCCCTTGAGCCTATACCATTAGTATTGAGTTTATTGATCAGCGACAAAAACAAACAGATTGCCGTAATGTCAATACTGGCTACTGCTGTCAGATCATAATTATAACGCTTTTCTTGTAGCCTGGATTTCCATAGTTTATAATAATCAAAAGTTTCATTTAGAAATTTAAGAACCGACTCCTTGTCTTCATTAAATGAGAAGATAATCGGCAGGCTTTTTTCAAGTCTAACCTTCTTGTTATTTTTGATTGAGCCTTTAGTTATCATCATCCTTCTTCTGAACCATCGGGGCGCATTTATTATAGATGAGGAGATTGGCTTTTGCTTTTTCCTCATCTTAGCCTGGCGTTTCCTCTTCCTTTTCGGAGAAAGATTTTTCTTCTCTTTATCTATATTATTACCAACCTCTAACATATCATATTATCTTTAGTTGATAATAACTCTATTATCTCCCCTCATTTCACCTCAAATTTCACCCATTGCTCTATCTTCCTGTAACAATCAACCTTCCACTGAGCACCTTTCATCTTTATTGCTATCACATCTTTCTCCATATCCCATCTCTCATGCAGCATGTTCTTCACCTCCTCATCATAATTACCATGACTCGACAATAGTACTGCCACCTCTACGAAATCATTAAATTCGCGAAGTATCAGTCTGTCTATATAGCCAATCCACCCCTGATGTCGTTCGACAATTCGGTTATAAACTGTCGTTATCAGGCCATTCAGTCCAAAAACGCCATATTCATCTTTTTTATCCGAAGCATGATACTGCTTAAATATGACATCCGCGATCTTTTGGAAAAGTGCCTCACTGGCCGTATCCGACGCCACCCATACCAGCAACCCCAGCCATACGGCTTCTCGGGTTTTCATCTCTGCGAGTCTGCCAACCCCTTTTATCAAGTTCCATCCTTCACGTTTCACCAGTACTTCCTTCAAATCCTCCTCTACGGCTTTTGTTGGTTCATCATATGCTCTAGTATAGATTGGCACTATCGAATCATAAATTAGCCGCCCTAATGACTCCCATGTTGAAGGGGCGTTATAACTCAAATGTCCTGCAGCATCTTTCATGTTCATCATCAGTTGCTGTGCCATCGACTTGTCTCCCCAAAACAATGTGCCACATCGATTTGCCACATGACACAAATAATTCATGTTGCTGAAATCTTTGGTAAACGACTTCAAGTTAAACGTTTCCGCCAAATGGTTACATATTATTTGGTAGAATGTCTCAATGTGAGGGTTGGCCCAATAGCATTCAAAGCTAAAGAGAAATTTTTCGAAATTCTCCCTGCCCATAACCGCTATTATCTTATCCACATTATTGATATATCTGCCAATATTTTCATCTATCCACCCTGGCTGATCCTCATGCCCCATTACCATGTTCCGGCTACTCACCTGCCACACATGCGCCAGCGTCCATGTCAGAAACCGTTTTTTTTTCTCGTCATATGCGGCTTTGGCTACAAACGGCAAAATGTTTATACATGTCCCCTTGTTTTTAAACCAGAAGGCTGCGGCATCTTGTAAAATGGGATACTCAAGATTCAACAACCATTTTGTCAATGATTCATAGTCCTTATTCTTCTCCATGGCATGCATCTCCTTCTGTGCTGCCATTGGCAGTTCTACGCAGCCACTATAGAGTTCAAGCACATGCCATTGGTGCAGTTCATCCCTTTCGCTGTTCATCACCTGTTCTACCCAGCGGGGATAGCTGTCACTGTCCAACTCTCCCATCGAGCGGGATTTGTCTAACAGCTGTTTGATAGTCATACCTCCTATCAGCTGCATAGTTTCTTATAGAGTTTTTTCAGAGTCTCACACACCAAGCACCTTTTGGGTTCAGGTACGTTTTCGTAGTCGTAGAGGTCACGTGTCTGTTCGCCGTTCCACCATTCCTCGACATAGCTCTTCACGATTTTTGCCGCCGATTCTGATAGTTTACTGAGGGTACATGCCCTGGCTCCGAATTCGCCAAACGATGATCCCATGTTCCACACCTGATTATCCACAACGATAAAACGGTCATGAAGCATCGACTTCTCGCCTTTCAAGACACGGCACGTAATATAGTCTTCTACGTTCATCCCCTTATTATACGCTTTTATAATGGGTATCAGTTTCTTCAGCCCCTTTACTCCCACATCAGCCTTGCTGTTAATGATGCGTATCTTTACATCCGAGCTCTGAATGTAGTGTATATACTCTTCAAAATCGGTATCATGGAAATATGGATCGCAAACATACAACACCTTTCCTGCCCTATTCAAGATGTCTCTGACGGCTTCTTTTGCCTTTTTCAGATTATCTTGCTGAGCCTCATCTTCCTTGTTACCGTCAAAGAATATGAATTCCCTGCTGGTTTCCAGCTTTTCTTTATCATGGTCAAACTTATGTAGAGCAAAATAGGTATGTTGGTTCGTGATGGGTTTACCGATAATCGAAGTCTGCTCCTTTGAGTATTTTACTACAGGCTTTTTTTTTATTTCGATTCCGTCTTCATTCTTTTTCGCTATTACTATTTCTTTCTCTCCAAGCGAAAAAGAGCTCTTGACACACGAGATAAACGTATACGACTTGTTGAATGCCACAAATCTGCCGTCTACGTCATAATAGTCAATTCTGAACAGATGAGGGAAAGCATTGGTCTTTACAAATACTTCTCTTTCGTCCGGTTTTACCTGATAACGATTGTTGGTCACAACAGATCCGGCATCATGGGCATCCCATATCACGATTTCACCGCCTCTGTGATGTCCCTGTCTGGTTTCTATCTGGATAAAGACGCCGTATGGACTGTCATTACTGCTTATTTCGAAATTTCTTAATTCCTCATGGTGCCATACCAAGTATATATTACCCAGATGCTCTGGCCATTCTGTAAGTTTCAGTCCGAACAGGGTCTCTGATGCTTCGTCTATCTGTCTTTTTAGATATTCATGTTGCGCAATAACCTTTTCAACTTCTCTATCCCTATCCAAATAAGTCTTTACGTATGCAGGCCCTTTTCTTGTCGGCAGCAATTCGTGAAATAGATCGTTTTCTTCATGGCATAGTGGTAATACGAAATAATCACCATGACATGGTTCCTCTGTAAAGCCCTGATTAAAGAACTTAAGCGTAAAGTCACCATTACCATCATTGAGCGCAAAGTATTTCTGAGGAGTATTCAGAAAATTCTTTGTTACCACGAAGTCACACTTTAGCCAGTACACCTTAAATGCGTCTTTCTTGCTGTCACCGATACTGGATCGCCCTGGCGCAGGCGCTGGTAGCACATAATCCTGCATATCAGGCTCAAGTTTTTCGAGAATGGTAAACAGATGATAGTCTTCTTTTGTTTTATTCTCTAATAGCCGAATCTGCGTGCATCGATATCTACCTTCTGGCACAAGATGTTTAATCTCCGGATATACCATAGCTTCCACTTTATTTTCCGTTTGTTGTGATATTATCCCAACCTGAAAATTACAAGACTCTCAAAAACCGCCGCTCTTTCAAGGCTCTCTCAATCAATACGCCTCATCACTCCACACTTCAATAATCCCCGTCACATTCTTTATCTCTTCTCTCAGCATCCACTTCGCTCTCATTTTCTCAAACGCATCTAGTTTTCCAGCCCTATAAGCATCCACTATCTCCTGATTCAAGAAGAACTTCTCATACTCCGCATTGTATTGCCCTTTCCTCTCAAATAGATGCTTCAACATTTTGTTTTGCTCAGAGTTCGTATATGGTATCGAACAACTCAGAGTCCTCTTATCTTTAAATGCTATAGGTGTATAGAATCTAACGGATGTATATTTTCTATCACTCACGATCCTTCTATTAAGCGTACTGAAAGTAAAACAGCAATTCCTCACAGCAGCTAACGACAAGTTCTGTGGCAATGACGGCATTTGCAATCTGGTATAATCCATAGCACTCTCACTCTTTCCTTGGCAATACATTCTGAATCTAACCACGTCTTTCCTGATGTTCGAAAGTGACGTATTGGTGAAATAGTTGGCATACGATGTATAATAGAACCAGCGCTTCAGCTCTATACTCTGAGGAATATCTATATCCTTATTATACTTGAAGAACATTGAAAGCAGAATCACTTGATAGGTATATGGCAACTGTTTATATTCCCATACCCCACACTGTTCATGCAAAAACCTTACTGCATTATTGATATCTTTCTTAACCTTACCCATCGTACTTGGCAAGTCCTTCATCTTAATGATATCCTCCGACTTTGCATCAAAAAAAACTTTGTCTGTATAGTTAAAAATACATCTGAGTACAACCTCCCTACTGATTTTAGAGAAATTATATCTTCCTAATGACTGTTGGATATCTGTTATACAATTACTGAACAGAAAATCCGAATGGGCGTCGTATGTCAAAGCCTGTATCATGTGATCCGCAGTAATTTCAGCACCTTTTGAATTAAGACGGGAGAAAATCTCCACGGCATCATCTATCTTACCTCCCAACACCGTTATATAACCTATTTCATATGAAAGGAGTTTCTTATTGACTAGTTTGGCATTTTCAGAGTATTTTTCTTCTTGCTCCGCTGACACCGATGGATCATTTTTTATCCTGCTTATATAATCTACTACTGAAATCGAATCGTATGCCTCGGATAGCAACAACAACTCCGGCCCAATGGCCTTCTTTGTACTTCTTATCACCGTCAGGTCATTCATATCGACATAAAAAGATTGAGCGTTATCACCTTTCTTCAGCAACACACTTATTAGTGACGAAAGTCTTTGTCTTCCATCCAATATATAGCACTGACTGTTCGAATCTGTATTAACAGGTACCCCACATATATTATCAAATACGGGGAAGTGCTCATCTCCTGGGCTCCACATGATGATGGAGCCTATCGGAAATCCTTTTAAAATACTATCAAACAAATCAATAATTTGTTTTGATGTCCATATAAAATCCCGTTGAAACTTTGGAATCAAGTAACTGCCATTAACCACATTTTCCAAAAAAAGTGGCATCAGGTCTCTTTGTACTCTTATATTCATATCTTAAACGAATTTTGCAATCATCAGGAGAATATGTTGTATCTCGTCAACATCTCCATAATGACTATTATAAGTTTGTTGGTGTCGTATTCTCTGCTTGAAGTGTTTTTTCTTTGCCCGGGCTGCTAAATTTGGTAATTCCTTCTTATTGTAGCTTAAGAATTCCTGTTCTCCTGGCTTTTTGTCATCATCCTCCTTAATTTTGACATAGTCCCACTCCTCTTCTGTATAATTCGGAATTTCTGCTTCTTCATTCAGCAATCCGCATTTTTGATATACCTTTAGTGGAAAGTAATTTTCCATTTCTCTTTTCACTAGGCAATGATAATCATAGTGGTTTTCATCAAGATAATCTTTCAATGCTTGGTTTTGGCCAGGGTCTTCTAGCGAGTTCTTATCACTATCGAAGACTGATGTCATCTTCATTTGAGTATATTTTCCAAACACTTTCAATTGGTCTTCTATCCTCTTGATGATAGTACCATTACCTCCACCGCTGTGTAGAAATCTTACTCTATTATCTTCTATAGCCTCAAACACCGTTTTATTTAAATCACCCACGTTGTCTTCATCACTATAGCTCTCTGCCCATCTTCTTATCACACTGCCATCATTCGTACTGTTTTCAACAGCCACAAATGATGGTTCTTCTAATATTATATATGCTTCCTCTGGAGGACACATATCTGTGCCATATCCAATCTTAACACACCTAAAATCTAACCTGTCTGATGTCGTTACATCAAAAAGATTTCGATTGCTTTTTATCTGGTTTATATCCATTTTGCCCATATAGTCGGTGTGCATAATCTCTTTCTCAATGAAATCAAAGTAAAAGCCACCCCTATCTATACGATGACATTTTTCATTCATCATAACCAGACATCTGGCCAATAGTTTTCTTTGACCATTATCGTCGGTCTTAAGCGTATCGTCAAAACTAAAAATCATGAGTTCGCTTTTATTTGTACGCTTTTAAGTAGCTCGTATGATTCATTAAATACGCCCTTTGGCCATGATGAGAGTTCCCCCTTATCGTTAATCGTAATAGATTCCAGCCACGATGTGCCATTCTCACGTTCTCGAATAAAATAGATAATCACATCCTCTGGTCCAAAATCAATATTCTTATCGACTACTGCATCCCGTAGTCCTAAAAGTATATTCTCTGAATGTGTTTCTACAAGATAGTGTTGGTTTAAGGGTTCTTCTTCGTCATTCTGTTTCTTTGAACTTGAAGCCAATAAATATGCGATATCAGCATGTGCTCTTGGATGGAGATGCAACTCGGGTTGTTCCATGACAACTATCGAGTTCCTAACTTCCATGTTTGCTCTTACAATGATTGGTAGCACCTGACTCATACCCTGCCCTTCATCTATAATATTCACCGGATGGCTTGAATTCGACTTATAAAGGTTAATCTGATAAGCTCCAAGCAAATCTGTCACCAGTTCGGCTTTTAAGGTACATCCGTCAAATGCTGCTTTATACCAATCAGAAACCATATTGGCCAGCTTTATGTCATGACATAATAACTGATAAGCATTTGAACCATTGTAACCGACTTGTGCTTCACTAGCTTTTCCTTTTGAATTAACGATTCTCTCTGGCTTACATCTAAAAGGACCTATATAATCCACGTCTATAGCGAAATCACTCAACGGCAATCCGGCTTTTTCGATCAAATCCAAATTGAGTAATCCTCTAAATGAACTAAGTCCATATACGATGTCACGATTATCATTATTGTGATAAGCGTTTCTTTCTTCATTTATACCAAGAATCGTGGTATTATTCAGATATTCTAGCTGATAATTGTTTATGGTGATAATCTGGCCTGTTGCATCCGAAGATAATTCAGCCTCTATTTTGCAACCATTACTAAATTCCATGCCAAGTTTCAGTCCAAGCATATCACCGTTTGTTCCTACATCTGCAAATGATGAACCAACAGTTATTCCATCATTATTAAAAAGGAATGGCGTATTTAGGTTTCTTTTAGTCGCATTTGCTAATAACGGTAATAGTTTTGCTACAGAACTCTTGCCACTACTATTTCGACCAACAAGTACTGTTACTGGTCTTAGCTCCAATACTTGTTCTTCACTGAACCTTTTATAGTTTTTGAAAATTATCTTGTTTAACATATCATAGTTTTTATAAATATCACGTTTCCTCCTTAGGTCTCCTCTGTGGCCAAAATAAATAACCACAAAGCTTCCACACAATCTTCGAATTCTTCATACCGTCCACAGACCCCCCACTCCTCAGGGTCACCCCATCACCAAACAGGGCGCACTCAGAACATGATATGATCGCCACACACCTCATAGATGATTGACATCCAAATGCATCAATGATTAGCGGTAACCCGCCACAAAGATACAAATATTTTTCAACCCACCAAAGATAATCCTACATTTTTTGCTGATATCGCTGTGTCGGCATCATCCACCTTATACCAATTCGAGCGCCACAGTGGTACCGATAAGTGCCCTACAGTGGTACCGATTCAATCGCGACGATGGTACCGTTTCGCCGATATTATCATATTTTTCAAAGAAAAATTTGGATTGTTCATG
>JAEEGL016173644.1_pt1 | contig 10002 bp, 5 predicted proteins | sample 9134231 | NCBI WGS metagenome assembly JAEEGL01 (sample SAMN16246548, study PRJNA631951) | gut metagenome | biome: gut microbiome; feature: rumen; material: fiber-attached | host: Bos | place: Iran: Karaj | collected 2018-10 | reverse complement strand
ATTTTCAATTATGGATTATATTGATTTATTTTTTTCAATTGGAATCATTTATCCTGATAATACAAAATTTATTAATATTTATGAAATTTATTTTAAATGTTTAAAATGTTTAGATATTATAATTGAAGATAATAATATATTGAAATTTTCTAATTATATTATGGCTTTAACTATAATAAAAAAGTTTTTAGAAATACATAATACTTTTAATGATAATATTTTTCAAAATATTTATGGAATTAAATTTTATAAAGAAAAGTATGTTTTATGTGAACAAAATTTAAATAATATTTTATCAAATTATAATTTATGTAATTATAATATTATTAACTTAAATTATGCTAAAAAAGGAATCCATATATATAATTTAACTCCAAAAAATACAAATCAATCGACGGTGGAAAATTCTTCAAATAATGATTCCTTTAATACTAATAATTCATTTATAGTCTATTAAATTTAAAACAAGAATGTATTTATATTGTAAAATAATTTGTTGAAAATCTATTTGTATCTTGAGACGGAATTTAATCTAAATATGATTATGTATATAATTTATAAGTATTGGATAAATAATGTAGATTGATAATATATTGAATAAAAAATGAATTATTAATTCTATTATTTTTATTTTCTAATCAATTTAATGATAATATAAAATATTGTTTGAATGTTATAGGGTAATAAATTATTATTATATATAAGTATGAGAATATAAAAACTATAATAAAAAAATCATGAATAAAAATTAAATTATATTTAATATATTATAATACTTATTATATATATTTATTTTTATATCATCCTATATATAATATATTATTAGAATATTTTTTTATATGAAAAATTATCAATTATTGAATGATTCTTTAAAGAATTTCTTGATTGATTCACTAAAGGAAATTTAATATTTACTAAAGAAAGATTTTTACTAATTTTTTGAGGAATACAAATTTCAGATTTATTTTTAATATTTGAATATGATAAATTATGAAAATAATCAATAGGCGATAATTTTCTTTGTTTTATAATTACATTTTTATAACTCTTTTTTCTTTCTTGTAATGCATTGTATTTTTGAACTAAAATTAATCTATAATGCTGATAAGGTTTAATTTTTTCATAAGAATCTTTCCTTTTTAGAGCTTCATATTCTAGACTAGATAAATGTATTTTAGGTAATTTAATTTTATTTTTCATTGAATTATTGATATTATTTAAAATTGGTTTTCTAATATTTTTCTTATTATTCACTTGTTTTAATAAATTCATTTTTTGTTTATTAAGTATTGTAGTGATATTTTCTTTTTCATTTTGAATTGAATTTTGACTTAAATTCATAAAAGTAAATCCACCCTTATTTTTATTTAAACCATTAATTGTTTCATAATTATAAATTTTTCTTTCTTCATTTTTATCTTCTTTTTTTTCACTAATATTATTATTTGAAGAATTAATATATTTAGGAAATAAATTAATTAACTCATTGTCATTATTTACTTTATTTAATTCATTTTCATAATTTTTTTCATCTTCATTACAATTTCCAATTCGATTAATTTTATTTTCTAATCTCTGCTTTATTCTTTTAATTTTTCCAGGACTTAAAGAAATTTTAACATTTTCAATAAAATCATTCCCTTCACATATATTAATTCTTTTCTTTGCCCAAATAGCATAATTTTTAATAAATTGTTTCGGTTCAAAAAATCCAATACTATCTTTAATTTCTTTTTCATTAACATGAATATTTTCTAAATCTTGATTATTAGATAAAGGAATACAATTTTCATTAATCCATTCATTATTTATAACATCATTAATAGTAAATCTTTTATCAGGATTTTTTTCTAAACAACCTTTAATAAAATTTTTAAATCCATTACTATAATTAACATTACTATAATCTAAAATAATACTATCACTAGAATGACTATTATTATTTTTTTCAATATTATTAATATTATCATCTGGAAATTCTAATTGATTTTCAATAATAGAATCAAATATTTTTAAAGGAGAAACACAATATTCTAATTTAAAAGGAAAAGTTCTATAAGCAATTAAATAAGTAGTAATACCAAGTGCCCAAATATCAAGAGGTTTACCTTTTAAATCATTCATTTCTCCTTTTTCATTTACTTCACAAGTTTCTGGTGCTCTAAAATAATCAGTCCCTTCTATTTTTTTTCCTATATTATCATTATTTACATCTGGTAACATTGAACTTACATTAAAATCTGTAATTTTACATATGTAATTATCATTTAATAATATATTATCTGGTTTTATATCTCTGTGTATTATTCCTAAATTATGTAAGTAATTTATTCCTAATGATATGTCTCTTACAAATTTTCTTATTTCTGATTCTGAATAAAAACTTTGTTCTATTTCTTTATTTTCTTTTTTATAATGTTCGTTTATTATATAAATATCTTCATCGTCATCATATTCTATTAAATGACCTTTTGGTATATATTCTAATATTAAATATATTTTATTTTTTTCATTGTTGTATATTATTTCATATAGTTTTATTATATTTTTATGGTTTGTTTTTTTTAAAATTGCTATTTCTTTTAAGGCATTTTCTAAAAGAGAATTTACTATTATTTTTCCTTCTTTATTTTTTTGAAATCCTTTTTTTCTTTGTAAATTATTTTTGTCTATAATTTTCATTGCATATTTTTTTTCATTTTTTTCAACTAATTTTACTTTACTATATCTACCATTTCCTAAATATCTTATTATTTTATAACCATTTATTATTTTATTTCCTTGTTCATCAGTTATTTTTTCCATTTCTACTTCTGGTATAATTCTATCATCACTATTTTGCTTTATTTGAATTTTTTTTAAATAATTCATACTGATACTTTAATTATTAAAAATTCCTTTTTTTATTATTTATTTTGTTATTTTTTGTTGAAATGTTAAATATTATTTATAAAAACCATAAAAATTTGAATAAATAATATAATTTAATTTAATAAATATTTCTTAAAGTAGCAGTTAACACTCTGTTTCTTTTGAAATTATCAAAAGTATCAATTTTTCATACTGCAATATTAAAATTCTGTTTCCAAAAATGATATATATATATTTATAATTAAATATCATTTGAATTTAACAGAAATATTTTAAAAATACTTTAACATTCTTTTATTTATTTAAATTTTTACTATATAATTATTTTTAATACTAAAATCATCATTACATAATTAGTTATATTTTATGCTAACAAAATAAAATATTTAAATTCCAACAAATAATAATGATAAAACAAAAAATAAAATAAAGTTAATTTTCAATCCATTACAACCACTCTGTAATCCATAATCATTAGAAGAATTTGAATAACATTCATAAGAAGAAACATAAGTTTTAGGTTGTGGTTCTCCAACAAAACTTAATGTAATCCCTGTATCAATAAAATTATCACAACCATCAATTTTTTCATATATCTTATATGATTCAAATTGATACTCTATTAACTCAATTTTTGTAAATTCACATTTTATATTAAATTCATTTGACAAAGAACAAAACTGACTTAAATAATGATTACCAAAATACAAAGTAGGAACTTTTAAAAATGCTTCTCTATTTAAAGTCAAATCAAATGAATTTAAATATAATTCAATATATTCTTTAGAACAAGGTTCATAATAAACACTAGATTGACCAATTTCAATAGTTCTTGGTCCACCAAAAATAGATTTTTTACAATCAACAATCATACCAAAATCAATATAACCATTACTTTCAACACCTTCTTCAGGATCACTAGTAATTTTATCATTATTTTCAGATGTACTTTCTCCTGAATTTTGATTTCCCAATTTATATAAGAGTCCAGTATTTGCAATTGTTCCTAATTTAATTCCTAATATTTGTGATGGGTAATCTTGATAATATATATTTATTCTATTATTATATCCAAAAATATCACCTGCTCTTGGAGTATGATAATTATATGGATATTCACCAAAAATATTTCTATCTAACCATGAACTGTACATTCCATATGAATTATAATGATAAAATCTTTGATTTTAATAATGGTAATAAACTTATTAATGCTAATGCTGCTAAACAATATTCTAATTTTATTTCAAATTTCGTACCTTTGATGTTAATTGAGTAATTATATCCAAATGCATTTGATATTGTTTTTCCTCCTGTTTGAAAAATATCTTTTAATATTTCAATTAAAGAAGTTTTTCTTATATTAACTTTATTTTCTATTTGTAATGTTCTTAATTGTTTTGGAAGAATTGGTTTTTCTTTATTTAATGATTTATTAGTAATATTTGTTTTTATTGTCTTTGTCTCTGTTTGAATTAATAATAATATTAAAAATATTGATTGAATATGGGATTTTAGTTTACTCATTTTTTATTAATCTATATTATAAATTGACATAAAATATATATTAGGAATTTTATTTTGGTAAAATTGGAATAATTAGTAAAATAATTTTTTTTCACTTTTTTCAATGAATGAAATTTATAACAAATATTATTTCATTTTATTATAAAATTTGTATTTTAATAATTAAAAAATGTCATTATTTTATTTCAATTTAAAAATGAAATTGATTGTTTATTATACCCTAAATTTTTATAATTTTATAATTTTTTTTATAAGGTAAATAATAAATTTGATTTTATATATTTTCCCTCATCCCACCTATATTTAATATATATATATTTAATTCAATTTTATTATAATAAAAAAAACATTAAAATTTATTAAAATAAATAAAAGTAAAAGTTATAAAAAATAAAAAAAATATTTCATAATTAATGATTTATGAAACAAATAAAAATTAAAATCAATAATAAAAATTATAATGTATTAATTTAATTATTGATATACAATTATATTATAAATAAAAAAATAACAAATAAATAATGAATATAATTAATTTTTTGAATTTTTCATATATCCCTCTAAATATAAAAATTATCCCTATTTTAAAAAAAAATTTAAAGAAATAAATTTTATCTTTTTAAGTTAACTAAAAACTTGTATTTTCCAAATTAAAGGGAATAAATTGATTATTTAACTATTTTCATATATTATTTATATTTATATTAATAGTATGAGCTGCTCTATTCATTGGACGACCAAGGTAATTATACATAGGTCTTTCATTAATTCTGTTATATTGAGAATTATAACTATTAATATCATTATTAATATTATTATTATTGTAATTATTATTGAAATAATTATTATTACTATTAAAATCATTATTAATATTATTATTATTGTAATTATTATTGAAATTATTTGTATAATCTTGATTTCCATAATATGCCACACCACCTAAACTTGTGAATTCTCCCTTATCATTATTATCTCTATGAATGTTGCTATCAATATTTATAGTTATATTTATATTTGGATTTGAATTTTTATGTTGAAAGGGATTTAAATTATTACCAATTTCCTCATAAAAATGGGATGGGTTTTTCATACTAATTGATTTCTTAATAGGCTCTTTATATCTAGAGTTTGGAATACTATCAACACTTTTGTTATATTCATTTAAAGAGTTAATATTTCTGATTATATCTTCTTGATTTGGGAATCTGTTGGGATCAAACATTTTATATTATATTGTATATATATCTTATATATATTTATATATATATAATTTTAAATATTTATTTTAATTTATATTTCTAAGATAAATATTATTTATTAAAATAGTTTTTCAAAGGAAATTTTTAGATTCCTTTTAATTAGTAGCTTTGAATAATATAATCACTACAAATTTTCAAACGAATTTATTTCATCTTATATTTTAAAATATAATTACAGATAGAAAAATACTTTTTTATATATACACATTTAAAAGTATTTTATTCATTATTTTTTTTGAAAATATCATTTTATTTATAATAATAAAAAACCATAAAAATCTAAATATCTAAAATATTATTCCATTTAAATAATTATTCATTAATCCCAAATAATTTAAGAAACTCATCCAAAGAAATTTTTCCTTTATTATCAACTTTAACTTCTTTCATCATATTATCAATATCATTTTCATTAACGAATTTTTTCCCACTTCTCAAAGCAGCATTTTGTATATCACTCTTATCAATATAACCACTATCATCAATATCAAAATATTTAAAAGCTTGAATTAATTGTTCTTTTTTTAAATTTTTTTTTTGATTCATTGAAGCAATTAAAAATTGATTATAATCAATGACACCATTTTGTTCAGAAGCAGCTTCATAAATTTTATGAATATCTTTATTTGATATTTCAATATTTAACATTTGAAATGCAGTTTCTAATTCTTTTAAATTAATACATCCAGTATGATCTCTATCAATAGCAACAAAAGTTTGTTTTAATTTCTTTAATTCTGAATCATTAACCATATTAACTAAATATTTCAAAACTAATTTTTTAAAATTAATAGGTGAAGTAAAATTTTTTAAATTATTCAATATTTCATTATCTAAAAATTCTTCACTATGTATTTTTTCTAATTGATATTTAAACCAAGGATGTAATAAACCTTCCTTAGCAGAAATTCTCTTAGAAGGATCTTTAACTAAACATTTTTTCATAAAATCAATTGCATTACTTGAAATTTTATCAAATTTTTCTTTTGGAAAATTAATAGGTTGATTAATAATTTTATCAAAAATTTCTGAATCAGATTGTCCATTAAAAACAGGACTACCACACAACATCATATAAGTAATAGAACCAATTGACCAAATATCACATTTACAATCATAATCTCCTTTTAAAACTTCTGGTGCAATATAATAAGGAGTTCCTAATATTGAATGCATTTTTTCTTTATGATTAAATTTTTTAGATAAACCAAAATCAATTAATTTAATTCCTGAATTAGGTTCTTTTGTTAAAAATAATATATTTTCTGGTTTAATATCTCTATGAGTTATTTGTTTTGAATGACAATATGTTATTGCACTTAATATTTTCATTATTATTTCTGCGACATAATGTTCAGAAATTTTACCATCTTGTACAATTTTTGAAAATAAATCTTTTCCAGTACATAATTCCATTACAATATGAAAATAATATTTATCTTGATATGTTTCGTAAAATTGAGCAATGAATGGATGATGTAAATTTGATAATATTTCAACTTCTTTAATTAAACCTTTTAAATCACTATCACTTAAATTTTTTTTTGATATTGATTTTACTGCAAAATATTTTTTTGGTTCTATATCTTTTCTATATGCTAATCTTACACTACCAAAATTACCTCCTCCTAATACATCTTTAAATTTATATTTTTTTCTTATGTCACTATTTAAACTTCCCGTTTCTGTTTTTATTTTTGGAGGAGAAAATGTTTTTTTTCGAAGTGGTTCTAATTGAAGTTTACTTTTACCTTTTATTTCACCATGATATATAAAAACTGGAGCATTTGGTAAATTCTCATCACTTGAGTTATTGTTTTCTTTTTTGTTTGTATCGTTACCCATTTTTGTGAAATATATGAAAAATTTTTTATCTCAGAATTTTATTTTTTTATAAAAGATTTTATAATATTAGGTATTTTAAATTATATATTTAATATATTTTTTTTAATATAAATTTTGAGTGGATTTATATTATATATATTAATTTTTTTTTTTAATATGAATTTGAAGTATTTGAATTTGTATTACAACAAAATTTAAAAATACAAAATAAAAGAAGATAACATAATCCAATAAAAAATAGAAATAATTTATAATTATTTTCTAATTTATCATAAATTGTACATTCATCATATTCTAATCTATTAGTTAAATAATGTGAACTTAATTCATATTCTGCAATTACATATCCATAATCATTTTTATTATTTAATATATCTTCATTTCTATTATATTTTCTATCTAAATAAACAGATAATATATCACTATTATTATAAAGTAAAATTTGTTTAAAATTATCCATATCAATTACATTATATGTATAATTTATTTTATCTTCAATATTAGTATAATCAATTATACAATTTTGTTCTTCATGATAAATTTTTGCTTTAATTCCTTTATTACAATTCCCATTTGAATAAGTTAATTGACTACTTACACAAATTTTACAAAAATAAGGAGAATTTATTTCAAAGTAAATTGAACATTTTTGACTATCAAATGATATTATTTTTGGAAAAGTAAATCCTTGAATTGTTTTATCACAACCAAATAAAATATAAGAATTAAAATTTTCATTTGAATTATATAAACATTTATCTCCTTCTGAATAATGAATTAAAAATCCAGTTTCTTGTTTAAAATTTTCTAATTTAACACTATCGATTTTTTTTCCTAATGAATAAATTTGATTATCATGAATTCCAATAATATGAGTAAATAAATTTTGATTTTGATATTTAAAATTTTGAGGTGAAAAAAAAGAAAAATAAAAATTAAAATTTAATTCATATTTTTGAACTTTTAAAGGTCCTAAAATATTAAAATCAGTAGAAATTAATTTATCATAATAATTATTTTGATAATCAATAGAATTATTAATATAATCAATAAAAGGATATAAATTAAATTTTAAATGTTCTTCTCTAATTTCTAAAATTTGATTTAAATGACAAGTTTTATTATTTTTTTCAGTAGTAAAAAAAGGACAATTTTCAGTTTTATTTTCTTTAGGTTTAATTTCAAAAGAATCAATTTTCATACAATTAAATCCATCATCACTTCTTAAATAACCTTTAGGACATTTTTCAGATAAAATTGATTCTTTTTGTGTATTATAATCATATTCACTTCCAACAATTTGAAAAAAAAAAATTTTAACTGGTATTCTTTTATATATATTAATATCATTTAAATCATCAGATTTTTTTTTAAATTCTAAAATTAAAGTATATTTCCCTTTTGTTAATTTTTCTGTGTGAACACCATTAAAAGTTATTAATTGTTTATCTCCATTTAATGAAAAAGTTAATGTTTCTTGTATTAACATATTTAATTCAAAACCAATTTTTATATATCCTCTAAATGATATAATTTCAAAATCTTTTTTTAAAATATAACTTCTTCCTATCATTGGACTTTTTGGAATATATATAAAATTACCATTTGATTTCCAATCAAATTCTTCAAATATTTCATTCATTGAATAAAAGTGATTTAATAATTTGAAATTATTTAAATAATATTCATCTTTTTTTGTATTACTTGAAGAAGTTTTAATATTTTTTTTATTTATTTTTTCACATCCTGAAGATAATGAAAAATGTAATTTTTGACCTGGGGAATAATCAATATTATCAATATATTTTTTACCATAACATAAAATAGGATAATTCATTTCATATTCTATTTGTCTTTTACTCCAAAAATAAAAACTACTTTCACATTGATTAATAGAAATAATATTAATATCAAATTGAGAACATTTATCAATATTGACACATTTATTATTATAATTTAATTTATATTTTGGACAATTAATACATTTTCCAGAATTATATATTTCATTTATTTTACATCCTGAACAATATGAGGCTCCTTTTTCCCAATTTGGTTTATAACATTGTTTACATTCAAAATTATTTTCTTCTATATTATAAAGAGAAAATGTTCCTATTTTTAAATTTAAATTTTTATTACTTAAATCCTTCTTATAATTATATATTAAAGCAATTTGATGATGACCTTTAGAAAATTGAATTGTAGAATATTTTAATTTAGAATTTAAATCATAGTCATCATTTTGTAAATTGTAATCAAAATATATTTTTAAATTACCATTAAAATTTTCAAAATGACTAAAAATTGTTGTTTTTTCATATGAAAATATAAAAGAACCATTTTTTTTTGATTCAAATGTATATATTAATTCAATTTCATAACCAGTTGATTCAAAATCAGATGAATAACCAGAAATTATATTCCCTCTATCTTCTGATATTGAAAATTTTGAACAATGATAATTTTTTCTTTTTATATTTTCATATATTGAAAAACAATT
>JAEEGL015548180.1_pt1 | contig 10002 bp, 8 predicted proteins | sample 9134231 | NCBI WGS metagenome assembly JAEEGL01 (sample SAMN16246548, study PRJNA631951) | gut metagenome | biome: gut microbiome; feature: rumen; material: fiber-attached | host: Bos | place: Iran: Karaj | collected 2018-10 | reverse complement strand
CAAACTGATCCTGGGCGGCGGCGGATACCTGCGGATCCAGCGGACATGGGAAAACCTGGATACGATCCTTTTCCACCAGGGAGAACGCGTTTATACCGAAGACACCCAGCACCAGGGAATCTGCCTGATGACCCGGAAACGCCTGATGGCGCTGGATGTTTCCGGAGCGGAATACCGGTACGCGGCCTGCGGAAAGCCCTATGTTCGCAACGGGAAAACCTTCCTGCCGGTCAAACGGATTGCAAGATGGCCTGCCGCAGAAGGTATTCCGTCTGACATACCGGTCCTGCCGGCCGGCAAGGGCGAAACCGTATTTGCGCCGCTGACCGTATACTCCGACACGGCAGAACGGATTACAGTTTTCCCCAGGGAAGCAAAGTATGAATGATATCCGCCTGGCTCCGATGTGCGGAGTGACCGATTTTATTTTCCGGACGATCTGCGCAGAATTCGGCTGTGAAACTGGATACACGGAAATGATCAGTGCCATGGGATATCTGTGTGCTCCGAACCAGCAGGCAACGTGCGAACTGATGATCCGCGGCGGCAGGGAAAAGAGGCTGATTCTCCAGCTTTTCGGAAAAGATCCGGACACTGTGGCCGAAGCCGCAAGAAGGATCGACGCATTGGGTATTTATGACGGAATCGATCTTAACATGGGGTGCCCGGCCAGAAAGGTTGCTTCTTCCGGAGAAGGCAGCGGAATGCTGCGGACACCGGATACTGCACGAAAAATGATGGAAAAAACCGTAAACGCCGTCTCCGTTCCGGTGTCGGTCAAAATGCGCCTTGGATGGGACCGGGATCATATCTGTGCGGTGGAATATGCGAAAATGGCGGAAGAAGCCGGAATCCGTGAAATTACTGTTCACGGACGAACAAAAGAGCAGCAATACAGCGGTGAAGCCGACTGGGAAATGATTGCACATGTAAAGGAAAGTGTCAGCATTCCGGTGATCGGAAACGGTGATCTGTTCACGCCGGAGGATGCTGTAAAAAGGCTGAAGGAAACCGGCGTGGACGGTGTCATGATCGGCAGGGGCGTCATGGGCAATCCGTGGATATTCCGCGGAATACGCCAGATACTGAACGGTGAAGTTCCCCGGACAGTCACCCTGGAAGAACGGGCTGAAATCATCCGGAAGCATTCTGCGGAAATGCGTTCTCATCTGCCGGAACATATTGCTGTCCGCGAAATGCGGAAACATATCGGATGGTATATTCACGGACTGCGCGGCGCTGCTGCAGTACGCGCCAGGATCAACCGGTGTGAAAACCCCGAAGAAGTGGACAGGATTCTGGATACATTCTTTAACGGACTTTCGAGTGCGGGCTGAAATTATCATCCATTTACCGGGAGAATAAGAATGGCAAAGAATATTTGGCGTTTCAGAAGAACAGTTATTCTGATTCTGATGCTGATCCTGATTCCGGCAGCTTCATTTGCCGGGAATATTGACGGCTTTCTGACAAAGCTTGCCAGTCCGGCGGAAAAAGCGGTTGAACTTGATTTCACGGCTGAAGCAGTCCGGATTCCGCAATTCTCCGAAACCAGAACCGAATGGCTCAATAAACTGCTGAAACATATCGTATTCCGGATCAGATCGGACGGCAAAGTTCAGGAAGAATCCATCGAAATTGACGGAAATGCAGTTATCGGATGTATCACCCGGACTGCAGAAGAGGGCAAAGAAACACGATTTTCCTTTTCCGATACGATCTTTTGTACCGAACAGCCGCAGGATATTATCGGCCTTCTCGCCGGAACAGAACCGGAAGAGGATGATACCGGGTATTATGCCGGAATCCGGAACCTGCTTCCGGAATTCTATGATTTTTTCAGCGGACTTGCGGAACTGTTTCCGGATCAGGTGAATGAATCCAAGGTCAGTATTCAGTACAAAGGTTACGGGACTGCCGTAAAGCGGTATGCAATTACATTCAGCGATGATATCCTGTCATCTGAAACCATGACAGAATATCTGAGACGTGAGGAAATGTCCGGTGTACGTCAGTTTCTTTCGAAAATAATCCTGAGCGGAAGGCAGCGGCTGACACTGCTGAAGGATGAAGACGGAAAACTGATGAAGGTGAATTACACCGGAAAATCCGGGATGACCGGCGACAACATCCGGAACACCGATCTGGACTGGAGATGCCTGCGCAGTGAAAACGGATACAAGGATGTACTGACTCTGAAAACCCCGGCTGTAAGCGGATCGGACCGCCACAATATCTCCATGACACAGGAATCGGTCATTCAGCAGGACGGGACAGAATTATACCAGTGTACTGTCGATACAGATGAAGTAAAGAACAGGAATAAAACCCGGATCAGGCTCGATATATCACTGAACGAAAAAGACGGAAAAATCTCGGGAACTGCTGTAAAAAAGACCACGTCTTCCGGACTGAACGAATTGCACAATTATCAGATTGAAATCGACTGCGCCGGGGATGAAGAGTATCATGGCAGTCTTGAAATTATACATGAATTGAATAAAATAGAAAGAGAACATTTCCGGCTTCATTACGCATCCGCACCCTGCGATTTGCCGGAATGGGAAAACGGAGTATCTGTACATGCCACAGAACAGGAACTCCGGAAGATCCGGCAAAAAGCAGCCGGAGTATTCCTGAGAGCACTGGCAGAACTGCCTGAAGAGGATCTGCAGTATTTCATTGCCGATCTTCCGGACAACTGGTGGAAACAAACGATTCAGATTACGGAGAAACCGGAGGACACAGAAGAACCATGAAACGAATCCTGACGATGATCCTGAGTCTTGCATTACTGATTGCGGCAGCCAACGCTTCTGCTGCCGACCTGACACTGCCGACCAAACTGCAGCGTCAGATACAGCATGACGGAAACGGAGAAAAAGGCGACCTGACCGTCACCGCAAATGCCGATCCGGAGAAGTATCCGTTCATCAGTGCGATACAGAATGCGGAATACAGTATTCTGCGCAACGCGTCCGGAAAACAGTGGCATATTGTGATTTGCCAGACAGAGAAGGACGAACAGGGAAATGAAGTGCGCCAGATCAACAAAACTGAATTATACAGGGGAGAAAAGAACCTGTATTTCCGGAGCGATTTTCTTCCGAATGAAGTGTTTGAGATCCCGGAAGAAATCAGTTTCATTTTGCCGGAAGCAATGAAAGAAGGCGAAAATCCTTCCCTGAATTCCGTGTTTCTCGCACTTCTGAATCTCAATGACAGCACAAAAGAAAAACAGGATGCAGCAATTGAAAAATACAGCAGGATTCTTGACAAATGGATTGACGGATTCCAGGGAGTTCCGGAGCAGATCCGCAATGAAGACGGATCCATCCTGATGAAACTGAACTGTGTTGTACCGGCGGACGAAGTCCGTAAAGAAATCGCTGAACTGGTCGTCACAGCTGCGGCAGATCCTGAGATGAACGAAGTATTCAGCCAGCTGATGACAGATGAGCAGAAGGCCATTTACTTTAATCCGGACCTTGGGTATTACTATGCGGAAGCCCTGGCCGGGGCAGCGATCAACGGTGATATCCAGTATATCCGAATCAAAACCGCACTTGGAGAAACTGTCAGCAAGGAACTGATTCTTCCCATCAATCCGGAACTGACCGGATATGAAATCCTGAAGGTGAAAAACAGCGGTGAAAGACTGAACTGGACGCTGCAGGGAGAAAAAGGAATTGTTCAGCTGAATGTTCCTGAAAACATTGAAACGATTCTGGAAGGGGCAGAATATCAGTTTGGCATGCGCTGTATCCGGGTGAATAATGACAAGGAAAGCGAAGAACCCAATATTGCTGTATCCGTCCGGATTCAGAAGACGTCTGAAATCAGCTACGATGCCGAAAAAGAGAGGAATCATGAAACTGTCACCTATAAAGCAATCGTTCAGCGCGATACATCGCTGCTGCCGGACGGAGTGGAAGAAGCGGATATTGATCCGTATGACGATCTGAGCGCAGAACTGACGCTGCACTACTCCGGAAAGAACGGACCGAATGCAGCCACAACGCTGGAGGTTGGACTCAGCCTGAAACAGGGCGAGCTCGACCTGAACGCAAAAGGGAAAATCAAAACCACTTCCGCAGCCAACTGGCCTTTTGTTCCGTTCAGTACTGAGAACGCCCTGCAGCCGGACAAGCTGACGGAAAACGAAAAAGCAGCTGCTTTATTACAGCTGCTGAAAAATGCAGATCAGAATATCGTCCGGATGGAAAGCAAAGCTTCAGCTGAATAAACTGTCAGCATTTCCGGATCAGACAGACGGCCTGGCAGGACATACCTTCCATCTGACCTTCAAAGCCAAGGCGTTCCGTGGTAGTTGCTTTCACACTGATGATCCCGGGATCACAGGCAAGGGCATCTGCGATGCAATTCCGCATCGCAGGAATATACGGCAGGAGCTTCGGCTTCTGGGCGACAATTGTTAAATCGGCATTCACAAGCACATATCCCGACTGCTGAAGGATTTCAGCAGTTTTTTTCAGCAGAATCACGGAAGAAATCCCTTTGTAACGGGGATCGGTGTCCGGGAAATGAAGTCCGATGTCACCAAGGGCAGCAGCGCCGAGCATTGCATCCATCAGAGCATGGAGGGCAACATCCGCGTCGCTGTGGCCGAGCAGTCCGAATTCCCAGGGAATCTCGACACCGCAAAGGATCAGTTTCCGGTTTTCTGTAATCCGGTGAACATCATAGCCTGTACCGATCCGGAACATATTGGCCCCCGGATTCAGAAGATTTTCAGCAGACATATAATCCTCCATTGTCGTCAGTTTGATGTTCCGGACAGAACCGGGTACGGTTCGGACTGAATATCCGGCCCATTCCATGATGGATGCGTCATCGGTGACCAGCTGACCGGACTCAGCTGCCCGGAGAGATGCATGAAGCAATTCAGCCCCCAGAAAACCCTGGGGCGTCTGAACCTCAAAGAGGGAATTGCGCGGAATTGTCGCAATGACAACGCCGTTTTCATCACATTGTTTGAAGGTGCTGACCGCCGGAACTGCCGGTATACCGGACCCGTATTCCCGGCATGATTCAATCACATTGAGGATTGTTCCGGCATCCACCAGGCATCGGGCGGCATCATGAACAAGAACAATATCATCCGGATCCCAGGAAACAGCTTTCAGACCATTCAGGACAGATTCCTGACGGGTCGCGCCTCCCGTCACTATACAGACCGGGCAGGAAAGACCGGATGAATTCACTTCCGAATGAATCATGGATTCATCTTCAGGACGGACAGAAAGAACCACTTCGTCCACATAGGATGAAAAGGCTTCCAGACTGCGCCGGAATACTGTTTTGCCGGCCAGCGGAAGAAGAATCTTATTCCGATCCGTTTTCATGCGGCTGCCCGATCCTCCGGCAGCCATAATCAAAACCGTTTTCATTCCATATTACGCTCCAGTGCCGTGGAATCATCCTCACTGATAATCCTGTACATGGAAGCGGCCTGATCCTTACGTACAGTTTCTGCAATGCTCAGAACTTCATAAAGACCGAGATGCTCTCCAAACCGAATGGAAATCTGGTCGCCGGGTTTCACATCAGCGCCGGGTTTTGCCACCTTATTGTTGAGCATCACACGGCCGCCGGAACAGGCCTCATTCGCAACGGTACGACGTTTGATAATCCTGGATACCTTGAGATACTTATCGAGTCGCATAATGAACCTCACAAAAGAGGCCCGCGGGAGATATACTCCCGCGGGCCATGTTTCTTTATTATTTCTTGCCCTTTTTCTTGGCAGGAGTATTCACTTTGTCCTTCAGCGCCTTGCCGGGCTTGAAGGCGGGAGCCTTGGAAGCGGCAATCTTCAGTTCGGCACCGGTGCGGGGATTGCGGGCAACGCGGGCAGCACGGCTCTTTACATCAAAAGTGCCGAAACCGATCAGCTGAACCTTTTCACCCTTGGCGAGCGTCTCGTTGACAACATCAACAAAGGCATTCAGCGCCTTTTCAGCATCCTTCTTGGAAAGTTCGGCTTTGCCGGCCAGCGCGGCGATCAGTTCACTCTTGTTCATGGGATAGCCTCCTTCAAATTTAGTCGCGCATTATCGCGCGAAATATAATACGCCAAAGTGAAGAAACCATATTCAATTTCCCGCTTCGGCTTTATTTAAGTATATGCATATTTCGTCGAAAGTCAAGCTGTCAAGCGCTTTTCCCTGTGCTGCAACATCATTTTCCAACCGGGAAAAGCAATTTTTGAAATGATCGACTGCCCGATGAAGAATAATCTCAGCATCCTGATCCGAACGGTGGCAGAGATGGGTACACAAAAACAAAAGTTTTCCCATGGCGTTTTCATCCAGTGCTCCATCCGGAGCAAGCAAAGAAGCGGAAAGGGAATGAATCTGCGCAGCTATGTCAGCCGGACTGCGGCGCCATGCCGGAAGCTGCTGTGCTTTCTTGTTGACCTTAATCGCGTACTTAAGTGACGGAAGGCCTGGGGAAACGTCATTCATGCTTTCACTGACGGTCCGGCTGCCGGTTTCCTGCCGTTTGATTTCCTCCCAGCGATCAGAAACATCAGAAGCAGAAGCAGCATGCGCGTCACCGAAGACATGGGGATGACGGTGAATCATTTTTCTGCATATATTGGAAACGACGTCATTAAATGAAAATTCACCGCAGGATTTTCCGATTGATGCATGAAACACAATCTGGAACAGCAGGTCACCAAGCTCGTCCGCAAGATGATCCGGATCGTGTTCATCAATGGCGTTGACAGATTCCCATGCTTCCTCCACCATATACGGACGCAGGGACTCATGGGTCTGGATATTGTCCCACGGGCATCCGTCCGGCGCACGAAGACGTTCCATGATCAACAGAAGATCCCGGACCGTATTCCGGCAGTGATGAAGATAATCCGAAGCCGGAACAAGGACAGAGGTCATATGGGTATATTTCTTTTTCCGATCGAGTTCAAACAACGGTACGGAGCGGGGGACTCCCTCCGACTGAATCAGCCAGACAGGAGATTCATCATCCAAGATGGACGACAATGCTTCCTTGACTTCTCCGGCAGTGATTGCGCCGTCCATTTCGGTAATCAGAACCGTTTCATCCGGATCATAGAATGAAGAAATAAATTCCGTTGCGGAAACAATGCGTACATTGCCTGATGTATACAGGCTGCGGCATCGAGCCAGATAGAAATCCGCATAGGAGAACCCGGGAACAATGTTAAGCTCTTTATTCCTTTCAGAAAGATACGCGGTCAGTTTGTCCACAGAACGGTCGGTAAGGAGGTCCGGAACCGCATAAACGGGATATTTGCCGCCTTCAGAGAGTTGAAAAACCGTGACGGCCATATTTTCGTGCATCCGGTCAAAATCATCTGAATTTTCATAAAGCTGATCCAGAGAAATATACTGAATTCCTTGTTCTGAAAGCCAGGAAGCCAGCGGATGATGATCCGTCCGGAGAATCAGGGGAGATGCTCTGCGAATAGTATCAACCGTCGCCTGATTCAGGAAAGCAGGATCACCCGGACCTATGGAAACTACTGTCAGTTTTCCCCGTTTCACAGATTACTTTCTCCCTCTTTTCAACAATTTCCGCAGTTCGTCCAGGGAAACAGCCTTCAGCATCACTGCAGCAGCTGCAAAGATAACGATTCCGGCGAATATCTCGATTACAGTGCTCAGACGTCCGCCCGGAAGGATACGGCTCAGTGTATATACGGCAATTCCCATGACTGATGATGCGAGCCCGGGACGCAGGATCCAGTCCATCCAGTTGAATTTCATCTTTGTATATCTGCATGAGTAGTACAGGGTGATCACCATTGCAGCGGAGTAGCATACAATGGAGGCGATCGGACCGCCGAAAATATTGATACCGGGTGTGCCGATCAGGATGTAGTTGAGGAGAATTTTCAGGCCGACACCGACCAGCATCGCATACATCGGTATTTTCTGGCGGCGGATTCCCTGAAGGATGCCGCTGGCCGCCTGAACCACCGTGAAAAGAACAATTGTCAGGGACTGCCAGGTCAGCAGATCCGCTGAAAGCTGCAGCTTTTCCGCGGGAAAGGTTCCTTCATAAAAGAACGCGACTGCCTGATGGGAAAGCAGGCTCATTCCGACTGTACAGGGGAATCCGATCAGGAAAGCATACCGAAGGCCGGTATTGCTTTCCGCACGGACGCCCTCGTCATCATTCAATGCGCGCCTTGCTGAAACAGCGGGGACCAGATTCATGGCAATTGCAAGTGCCAGAGCGGTCGGAATATTGATGAAACGGATCACAACGCTCTGGAAAGCCCCGTAGGCATTGTTTGCAGCCTCCCAGGTCAGGCCTGCATCCATCATGCGGCGCGTCATCATATGGGAGTCAATAAAGTTGGACAGCGGGATAATACACGCGTTGATAGTGATCGGAATGGAGATCAGGATCAGGCGGCGCAGCAATTCGCGGGAATCCATTGACGGATCAGAAGAAGTCTGCGGCAGGGTATTATATTCTTTTTTCCTGAAATAAAAGCGGATGATCATATACAGCATGGCTGCCGCTTCAGAGATGGTCAGGCCAAGAAGAGCACCCGCTGCTCCCATGGCACGGCTGTTATATACATGGACGCCGATATAGGCAAGCGGAAGGGAAACAAATACTTTCCCGACCTGTTCGATGAGCTGGGAAACAGCTGTCGGCAGCATATTCTGCTGTCCCTGGATAAATCCCCTGAAAGCAGACAGAACACATACGAAAAGAACGCATGGGGCGATCATGTAAAAACCAAGGGAAGCATCTGCATCATTGACATATACCGCAGAAAGAAAACCGTTCAGGATCAGCATCAGCAGAGAACAGAAAGCCCCGAGGCATACCAGCATCGTCAAAGCGACTTTGAATGTTTTCTTTGCGCTGACTGAGTCTCCCCGCGCCATAAAGCCTGCTACAAGGCGAGAAACAGCGACCGGCAGGCCAGCGCTGGATACTGTGAGAAGCAGCGTATAAGTCGGATAAACTTTATAAAAGAGGGTAGCGATTTCATTGGCCGCAACCGTATCCGAATGGATCATATTCAGCGGAATGGAGAAAAGCAGGCCAACCACCTTGCAGATCAGCCCGGTAATTCCCAGTATCGATACGCCTTTGGCAATGTTTTTCGTCGTATTCGTCACAACCATAACCTCCGGTAACCGGATATAATCAGTATTTCCGCCAGGCAGAGCGGGTAAACAGAATGAACATCGGCAGGAGTTCCAGACGGCCGAAGAGCATCAGAAATGAAAGCACGATTTTTGCCAGGATTCCATAGGAAGCAAAGTTTTCGGTCGGGCCGACCGCTCCAAGGCCGGGACCGACATTGCTGACGCACGTCAGGGCAGCACTCAGGTTGGTCGTTATATCGAATCTGCCCTCCAGGGAAATCAGAAAGGCGCCGAGGAGAACCAGCGCAACATACATCAGTGCGAATTGTGCGACCTGGCTGAGAATGCCTTCATCAACTGCTTTTCCGTCCAGCCGGATGACATCCATCCGCTTCGGGTTGCCTGTCATCTGGATGTTGCGGCGGGACATCTTGGCAATGATATTGATCCGGATTACTTTCATTCCGCCGGCTGTGGAACCGGCACAGGCACCGATAAACATCGTAATGATCAGCAGCATCTGGGAAATCACCGGCCATTGGTTAAAGTCAGCCGTAACAAAACCGGTGGTGGACATCACGGACAGCAACTGGAAAGAACCGTACCTCAGGGATGTAAAGAAATTCCCGTATACAGGCAGATTGAAAAGCGTAATCAGCAGGATAAAAGTAACGCCGATACTGAGATACCAGCGGAATTCCTCATCGCGGAAAAACGCTTTGAATCCTTCCCCGAACAACAGTTTATAATAAAGCGCAAAGTTGCATCCGAACAGGAACATGAATACGGAAATCACAATATCCACAGACACGCTGTCAAAATGACGGACGCTGTCGCTGAAATTGCTGAAACCTCCTGTACCTGCTGTTCCGAATGT
>JAEEGL013597568.1_pt1 | contig 10002 bp, 10 predicted proteins | sample 9134231 | NCBI WGS metagenome assembly JAEEGL01 (sample SAMN16246548, study PRJNA631951) | gut metagenome | biome: gut microbiome; feature: rumen; material: fiber-attached | host: Bos | place: Iran: Karaj | collected 2018-10 | reverse complement strand
TATAGTCAAACTTCTCTACGGCCTTGACAAGTCCCATATTGCCTTCCTGAATCAGATCCAGGAACAGCATGCCGCGGCCGACATATTTTTTCGCAATGGAAACAACCAGACGCAGGTTGCTGGAGATCAGGATATTCTTGGCCTCCATGTCGCCCTGTTCGATCCGCTTGGCGATTTCCGGTTCATCTTCCGGTTTCAGCAGCGGGACACGGCCGATTTCCTTGAGGTACATCTTGACCGGGTCATTGAGCTGCACCCCGGAGCCCTTCCCGCCGTAAGCGCTGGATTCGGAGATAACAGTAAGATCAATGATGTCTGTTTCGCTTTCTTCTTCCTCGCTCTCTTCGGCATCGAGAAGATCCATTTCCTCTTCTTCGAGCTCTTCGATGTCTTCATCTTCGGATACCTTGATGTTTTCGGCAGCGAACCAGTCCCAAAGGGCATCCATTTCGTCATCCGGCAGGTCCAGGTGTTCCAGGGAAGCCAGGATATCCTTCTGATAGATGGCCCCGTCCGTACTGAAGACACGGCGGTACTCGTCCATCAGTTCATTCAGGGTCTTGTATACCTTGGTTCTGCCTTCCATCCGGAAGACTTCAATGGCCGTCTTTTTGTGAACTTCGCCATGGTATTCCGGTTCCACCGGTTCCTCCTTCAGCACCAGGACAGCAGCCTCTTCTGCTTTCTCCGGTTCTGATACAGGAGTTTCCACGGTCACTTCCGCTGCAATGTCCATCAGCGGAACCACCGGTTCCGGCACATCGGATTCCTCTGCGGTTTCCACGAACAGATCCTGCCGCAGAAGCTTCTCCATCATGGCGTTATGCACATCCATCTCCAGTTTCTGGTCGCGGCGGGCCCGGGTCGCCTTGCGCTGTGCCCGCAGCCGTTCCTTGGCACTGCCGGCAGAGCTCTTCTTTTCGGAGGCTGAAACGGCTTTCTTAACCTTTGCAGTCTCACTGTTTACCGTCTCAGTTGCTTTCGGTGCTGTTTTCTTCATCGATATACCCCCTTAACTCAATCAGGCATTCCTGATATTCCTTCAGCAGAACATCTCTGCTGGCGGCGTTCATTGGCTGCTGCAGCTGCCGCCGGAAAGCCTCTGCCTGGGCTTCCTTGATACTGATGCGGATTTTGCGTACAGCGCCGTCAAATACTTTTTCATCATACGGCAGTTCATATGCCCAGCCGGTTGCCAGCCGGGACAGCAGACGGCGGATTTCCTCGTTTTCCGCCTTGTCCATCAGCGCGGCCGGTTCAGTATGGCCCAGCCGACGCTGCTGATCGATCACCATCATGGCAGCAGTGTTGCGCTGCGGATCAGTCAGATATCCGAGTTTTTCCTCAAATCTGGCCGCCGCCTCCGGATGTGCCATCATCTGGGCCAGAATCAGTTCTTCCGCTTCCTCGGCCCCGTCCCTTGCCCGGGCAGCAGCCGGCCGCGGACGGACCTGTTTCGGCGCTTCCTTCTTCTGGTATTCCAGCCGGAAACCGCTGATTTCCCCGACTACCTCGGTGAAGTGCTGCCGGTCCAGTTCATCGCTCAGCGTGTCGATCTCAGCCTGGGCTTTGCGGACAAATTCCCGCCGTTCCTGGTAATTGTCAAAATTGGTCTGCTTTTTCAGATACTCGATGGCAAATTCCATCCAGGTCAATTTCTGTTTCTGCAGCTGCTGCAGGCCCTCCGGGCCTTCCTTGCGCAGGATCTCATCGGGATCCATGCCGGTATCATTGCGGATCACGGAGATCCGGCAGCCGGCGGCCATCGCCATCTTGGCAGCCCGCCAGGTGGCATTCTGGCCGGCCTGGTCACCGTCATAGCAGAAGACCAGTTCCGCCGCCGAGCTCTTCAGCAGACGGATCTGCTGTTCGGTGCAGGAAGTGCCAAGCGTGCAGACACAGTTTTCAATACCGGCCCGCCAGAACGCGATCACATCGGTGACACCTTCACAGATGATCATCTGTCCTTCCCGGCGTGCGGGACCGCGGGCCCGGTGGTAGTTGTAAACCAGATCTCCCTTGCGGAAGAGTTCGGTGTCATTCGTATTGATATATTTGGACGGGTTGTTCCGGTCGATGGTCCGGGCTGAGAACCCGATCGGACGGCCCTGCGGATCATGGACCGGGAAGGTAATCCGGTCACTGAAGACATCATGCAGCCCGCCCGGCGATGTCCGGACAACGTTGACACTGACCAGATCACTGTCACTGTAGCCCTTGGCATGCAGGAAACGGTACAGCTGGTCCTGAGCAGGCAGCCAGCCGATCTGGAACTGTTCCCGGGTTTTCTGGTCCAGCCCCCGCTGTTCCAGATAATTACGGTATTGTTTCCCCTCTTCCGTGTTCATCTGATACATGGAATAGCGGATGGTTTCATCCAGAATCCTGTACAGGGTTTCCCGGTGCGGGTCTTCCGGCTTTTTCTGTGCTGTCGGATCCACCGACAGCGGATAGCCGACCAGTTTGGCCACTTCGGCAACAGCTTCGGGAAACGAAACCTTCTCGAAATTCTGTACAAATGTGAAGACATTCCCGCCCGCGCCGCAGACAAAACACTTGTAAATCTGCCGGTCAGGCGATATGGACATGGACGGGGAATGGTCATCATGAAACGGACAAAGGGCAACATAGGATTTGCCCTTTTTATTCACCGGTAAATAGTGGCCGATGACCTCGACGATATCTGCCCGGTTTCGTACCGCAGTGATTTCTTCATCGCTGATTAATGCCATTCATTTCCTCTGCAAAACGGTTCAGAAACGGATTGCCTGATTGATCTTTGCGCGGACTTCCTCCACCGTCAGCCGTTCCTGCTCCATGGTGTCACGGTAACGGATGGTAACGGTGCCGTCCACGGTTGTCTGTTCATCAACAGTGATGCAGAACGGTGTGCCGATTTCGTCCTGCCGGCGGTAACGCTTGCCGATCGAACCGGATTCATCGTATTCGCATTCGAAGTCGTAGGACAGATCCTTCCGGATTTCCTTAGCCAGGTCGCTGTATGTCTTGCGCAGCGGCAGGATGGCAGCCTTGACCGGGGCCAGAACCGGATGGAAGTGCATGACGATTCTTGTGTCGCCGCTGGCCAGTGTTTCTTCATCATACGCATCCGTGAAGAACATGAAGAACAGACGCTCGACGCCGACTGCCGGTTCAACACAGTACGGGACATACTTTTCATTGGTAACCGGATCGAGGTATTCCAGGTTCTCACCGGAGAACTTCATGTGCTGTGACAGGTCATAGTCTGTCCGGTCGGCGATGCCCCAGAGTTCGCCCCAGCCCCACGGGAACTTGTATTCGATATCGGTTGTGCCCTTGGAATAGAAGCTGAGTTCTTCCGGCGTGTGGTCACGGAAGCGCAGGTTTTCGGCATTGCCGCCCAGGCTCAGGATCCAGTCCATGCAGAACTGCCGCCAGTACGGGAACCAGTCATCATCTGTGCCCGGCTGGCAGAAGAATTCCATTTCCATCTGCTCGAATTCACGGGTGCGGAAAATGAAGTTGCCCGGGGTAATCTCATTCCGGAAGGACTTGCCGATCTGGCCGATGCCGAACGGCAGCTTCTTGCGGTAAGCGCGCTGGACGTTCTTGAAATCAACGAACATGCCCTGCGCTGTTTCCGGCCGCAGATAGACCGTGCTCTTGGCGTCTTCCAGGGTGCCCATGAAGGTCTTGAACATCAGGTTGAACTTGCGGATCGAAGTAAAGTCATGCGCGCCGCAGTCCGGGCACGGGATATGGTGCTCCGTAATGAACTGTTCCATCTGTTCGTTGGACCACCCTTCCGGATTCACTTCACCGTTGGTGAAATTAACGATCAGGTGATCTGCTCTGTGCCGGGTCTTGCACTGCTTGCAGTCCATCAGCGGATCGGAGAAGCCGGCCAGATGTCCGGAAGCTTCCCATACCCGCGGGTTCATCAGGATCGCTGCCTGGATCTCAACGTTGTTCGGATCTTCCTGGATGAACTTCTTCTGCCAGGCCCGCTTGATGTGATCCTTCAGCATGACACCGTAAGGACCGAAATCCCATGTATTGCTCAGGCCGCCGTAGATTTCCGAGCCCTGGAACACAAAGCCGGTCTTCTTCGCGTGCGAGACGATTAAATCAAATGTCTTTTCCATAAAAATCAGTCCTCCGTTGTCTAATTAATAGTGAAACGCTAGCAGTATAGCATTTTTTCGGCGCTCATTCAATGGCATTCAGGCGCTGATAGAATGCAAACGAGCGGATTTCCAGCCCGGCGTGCAGGCGCAGAATATCTATCAGCACGGCCACATCGTCCCCGGCTTTTTCAATCAGTCCGTCAAGCCTGCCGATCTGGTCCAGGGATGCCTTGTTCAGCAGCCGGAACTGCCGCAGCCGGGTTACGCTCTGCCGGGGCACGTTCAGCTCGGCTGCATGGGCCGCGCACACAAAACCGCCGGCCTCCGCACTGATGCCCACCACATGCACATCCCCGCACACCGCGCAGCCGTCCGCTGCCGGTGCCAGTCCGGCCTCCTGCAGCATATCGCTGATATAGACAGCCAGCAGCACGTCCGGATCCGTTCCCCCGTTCAGCAGTTCCAGGGCCTGGTCCGTTTCCATAAAGTACCGGGCCGCGGTTCCGGCATCGAGGCTGTCATAGGCCAGCAGGTCACACACTTCGCACACTACTGCAGCCGCGGCGGAAAGCACCAGGTCTTCGTGCAGGTGCCGGTACAGCCTGACCGTCCGGGCATTCTGCAGGCGGAAGATCGTCCGCCCGTCTTTATAATCAAACAGAAATTCGATCCGGGCATACGGCATCAGGCTGGCAGCGTTTTTGCTGGTCAGCTTCCTGGCACCGTGGGCCACCAGCGAGATCTTGCCGTATTCTGCCGTCATCACAGTCAAAAGAACCGCGTTTTCGCGGTAATCTGTCTGTTTCAGAATCAGTCCTTCAATGCGGTCACTCATCGATATTCCCGTAGCCGTATTCCGTAATGCGGTGATCCCGGTCACGCCACTCTTCTTCCACCCGGACATACAGGTCCAGGGCTACCGGCGCGCCGAGCAGCTTTTCCAGTTCCTTTTCTGACTGGCTGATGATCCGCCCGATCATCTTGCCCTGCCGGCCGATGACGATGGCCTTCTGCCCCTGCTTCTCCACCATGACCAGCGCCCGCACTTCATAGTGATCCTCCGCAAAGCGGCTGTCCTCTACGAGGACGGCGGTGGCATGCGGCACTTCTTCCTCCGTGCAGTACAGGATCTTTTCCCGGATCAGCTCGGCCATGCGGAAGTTCAGCGGTTCGGCATTGGTCACATCCTGCGGGTACATCGCTTCCCCTTCCGGAAGGTATTTCAGTGTTGTTTTGATCAGGTCCTCAAAGTCTCCCTGCTTCGCGGCGGAAACCGGGAAAAACTCGGCAAAATCATAGCGTTTCTGCCATGAGGAAAGCACCTTCAGCACCTTCTCCCGCGGCATCAGGTCGATCTTGTTCAGCAGCAGGAAAACCGGCACATCCAGCTGGCGGATCATGCGCAGGACATATTCATCCCCGGAGGAAAACGGCACACTGCCGTCCACCACCAGGTATACGACATCAACCCCCTGGATGACATTGCTGGCCTGCTTGTTCATGCGCGTTTCCAGCCGGTGCCCGGGCTTGTGGATACCCGGGGTGTCCGTAAAGATAATCTGGGCATCTTCCAGATTGAGGATGCCGCGGATCTCACTGCGGGTGGTCTGCGGCTTTGGCGAAACAATCGCCAGTTTTTCCTGCAGCAGGGCATTGAGGAGTGTGCTTTTGCCGGCATTCGGACGGCCGGCCAGGGCGACAAAGCCCGACTTCATCGGATCACGTCCTCCATGGTAAACTGCATCGGCAGCAGTTCTTTCATGTTCGTGGTCATTTCATCATGCCCGTTGCTCAGGTAGATCGGTGTATCAACCTTCAGCAGTTCGCTCAGCACCTGCCGGCAGATCCCGCACGGGGCCGCGATCCGCTCACCGTCACTGACGATGGCCAGGGCCGCGATCGTATCCTTCCGGTAGCCTCTGGAGTAAGCCGCAAATACCGCACTGCGCTCCGCACAGTTGGTTGCCCCGTATGAGGCGTTTTCAATATTGGCGCCCCAGAAGACCGTGCCGTCAACCGTCAGAACAGCCGCCCCGACATGGTATTTTGAATAAGGCGCATAGGCGTTTTCCATTGCCTTAAACGCTTCCGCAATCAGTTCTTCCTTTGTCATTGTATTCCTCCCAGATGCCGGATCAGGATCATTCCGGCTGTGATCAGGGCTGTCAGGGATGCCGCCAGCACACCGCCGGCCGCCAGGTCCTTGATTGCCCGGATTCGTTCGTCATATTCTTCTGTAATCAGATTGCACATCTTTTCCACGGCAGTATTGAAAATCTCTGCCGTCAGCACCAGGCCGATGCAGATGACCACGGCCAGCCACTCCGTCCGATCCAGCCTGAGCATGACTGCAGCCGCCATGGCCAGCAGGGCCAGGACGCACTGCGTCCGGAACGACGGATCCCGCAGGGCCAGGGCCAGGCCATGAAAGGCCGGCCCGAATTTCTTCTTCATGCCCGGCTGACCAGCGGATCGAGAATTTTTTCCTGCAGACTGAACATTTCCTTCTCCTCTTCCGCCGTCATATGATCATAACCCAGGCAGTGCAGCAGGCCATGGGTAAAAAGAAACCCGAATTCCCGCGCTTCGCTGTGCCCGTAGTCACGGGCCTGGCGGCGGGCATAATCGATATTGATAAACATATCTCCGAGATCTTTTGTTTCTTCTTCGATCAGCGGCATATCATCGTCCTGGACGGCGAAACTGATCACATCGGTCGGCCGGTCAATGTCGCGGTAATCCCGGTTAATAATATGGATCGTACGCGAGCGCACAAAAGTAACGGATATCTCCAGATCCCGGTCAAGCCCGAGAACGGTTTCCGCCGATGACGCAATGGCTTCAAACAGCGGCCGGTACGTCTCTGCCGGCTGATTTGTACGGTTGATAAAGGTGATGATCATGTCAGGCCTGTCTCTCGTAACGCTCGATGATCTTCTGCACCAGCGGATGGCGGACCACGTCGTCACTGCTCAGATGGATGATGCGGATTTCCTCAACATCATTCAGGATCCGGGCAGCGTTGATCAGACCGCTTTCGGTGCCGCTGCGCAGGTCAATCTGCGTGATATCACCGGTAATAACCATGCGGCTGCGGAAACCAAGCCGGGTCAGGAACATTTTCATCTGGGCCGGGGTCGTATTCTGCGCTTCATCGAGGATGACAAACGAATCATCCAGGGTGCGGCCGCGCATATAGGCAAGCGGGGCAATTTCAATTGTGCCCTTCTCAATCAGCTTTTCCGTCTGTTCCACCCCGAGCATGTCATGCAGGGCATCATAGAGCGGCGTCAGGTACGGATCCACCTTTTCCTTGAGGTCACCGGGCAGGAACCCGAGACTCTCACCGGCTTCCACGGCCGGGCGGGTCAGCACGATCCGCTTGATATCCCCGCGCTTCAGGGCCGAGACGGCTTCAATGACCGCCAGGAATGTTTTGCCGGTGCCGGCCGGGCCGATCGCGAAGACGACCGCATGGCTGTGCATGGCCTTGACAAAACTCATCTGGCCCTTGGTTTTCGGGGCAATGGCCTTCCCGGTCAGCGTCCGGCCGATTACCATGCCGGACAGTTCATCAAAGCGGATATTCTCATTCCGGGCCACCAGCCGGCAGGCATAGATGACATCCTGTTCGGACACCGGCTGATTCTTCCGGGCCACTTCATAAAGGGCCATCAGGACTTCCTGGATCTGCTTGGCTTCACTCTCCGAGCAGTCCTTGATGGTAAATGTATTGTCGCGGAACACAATCTCCTTGCCGAAGCACTCCGAAAGCACTTCGAGATTGCGGTCATCGGTTCCGATCAGGCTCATTGCCTGGGTGCTGTTCATATCTTCCAGAATGACTGTTCTGTCCAAAACGAAATCCCCCCTCCGTTTTCTTCATTATTGTAAAGCACAATTCATCATGAGGCAAAAAAAGAAGCTTTTCAGCTTCTTATTTACCCCGTCTTCTGGCCTTGCGCGCAGCTTCACTCTTCAGCTTTCTCTTGACGCCCGGCTTCACATAGTACTCTCTCTTGCGAGCCTCAGCAAGGGTTCCGTTGCGTGATACCTGACGCTTGAAACGACGCAGCGCATCATCCAGATTTTCGTTTTCCTTCAGGACAACTCTTGGCATTTTATTCCCCCCTTCCTGATCAAAGCATTACTATACTACCAAAACTGATTTGAAAAAGCAATTGCTCAGGAAAGATTTTTGCCTTCTTCCTCCATCAGCTGAACACCGCGGCTGGTACCGATCCGCTCGGCTCCGGCAGCGATCATGGCCAGGGCATCTTCACGGCTGCGGACCCCGCCGGCTGCCTTGACACGGCACTTGTCGCCGACGGTTTCCTTCATGAGTTTGACATCTTCCAGGGTAGCCCCGCCGGTCGAGAAACCGGTACTGGTCTTGACGAAATCCGCGTCACTGGCCATGGCATCTTTGCACGCCCTGACCTTCTCCTCATCGGTCAGCAGGCAGGTTTCGATGATAACCTTGAGAATCTTGTGCCCGATGGCGTACTTGCAGTCCTTGATTTCCTTTTTGACATATTCATCATCACCATCCTTGAGCTTGCCGATGTTGATGACCATGTCGACTTCATCAGCCCCCATCTTGACGGCCGCCTCAAAAGCTTCAAAGCCCTTGATTTCCGTAGCCACGGCACCCAGCGGGAAACCGATCACAGCGCAGATTCTGACCCCGCTGTTTTCCAGCTCGCGGCGGCATACGGGAATCCAGCAGGAATTGACGCAGACAGCCGCAAAGTTGTATTTTTTCGCTTCGTCGCAGAGCTTGACAATGTCCGCTTCGGTGGCATCCGGCTTCAGCAGGGTGTGATCAATATAGCGGTTCAGTTCGATATCCATGGTTTTTACTCTCCTTTATAGAACCAGTACTTTTCAATGACTTCCCGGGATATGGCGTCATCGCCCTCGTAGGGTTCCCGGCCGAAGTCACGGTAGATGAATTTTTCATCCCCTTTGCCCATGATGATGATCGTATCACCCGGGCCGGCCAGTTCCACGGCCTGCCGGATGGCATCATAGCGGTCTTCAATGACCACATAAGGGGTTTTTTCAATGCCGGAGGCGATATCATTGCAGATGTCGGTAATCTTTTCATTGCGCGGATCATCTTCCGTCAGGATGATCATGTCGGCATACTGATCCAACAGTCTGCCGAAGACCGGCCGCTTGGCGGTATCACGCTTGCCGGCCGAACCGGTAATGGCAATGATCCGGTGATCCTTGGGGGTGATGGCCGACGCATACTGACAGAGTTTTTCAATGCCGTCAGGCGTGTGCGCAAAGTCCACGATGACATTAAACGGCTGCCCCAGGTCAATCCGTTCCATGCGGCCTTCCACCTGCCGGATGTTCTTCAGGGCCGCAATGATCTGCGTCATGGCCAGGCCTGTTTCCTTCAGGGCCGCGATGGCCCCGACCAGGTTGTAGATATTGAACTTGGCCACCAGGTTGGTTTCCAGCTCGTATTCCATGCCGCTGCAGCGCAGCGTGAAGATTGTCCGGTCTTTATAGAGGGTATAACGGGTCACTTTGTAATCGGCGTCATTATCTATGCCGTATGTGACTACTCTGGCCCGGGTATCCGCCACGATCCGCATGCCGTAGGGATCATCCGCGTTGGTCACGGCCACAGCTTCTTCCTTCAGCATGTCAAACAGCCGTTTCTTGGCGGCGAAATAGTTTTCCATCGTCCCGTGATAATCCAGGTGGTCATGGGTCAGGTTGGTGTAGATCACCGCATCGAAATCGATGCTGTCCACCCGGCCCTGGTCGATGCCGATACTCGAAGCTTCCACGGCACAGGCCTTGATCCCGGCCCCGTACATGTCTTTGAGAATGCCGTGCAGGTCGTCGATGTCCGGGGTGGTCAGCAGCGGCG
>JAEEGL012486905.1_pt1 | contig 10002 bp, 8 predicted proteins | sample 9134231 | NCBI WGS metagenome assembly JAEEGL01 (sample SAMN16246548, study PRJNA631951) | gut metagenome | biome: gut microbiome; feature: rumen; material: fiber-attached | host: Bos | place: Iran: Karaj | collected 2018-10 | reverse complement strand
ATCTGTCAGCTGATCGATGAGGATGTAAGCAAGATAATGAGTCTCAGTGAAGCATGGTCGAGGAATGGAATCGATGAAGCAGTAAAAATGATACTTGCTGAGAATAATACATTATTCCAATCCCTGACAAAGAATTTGAATAACCTTCCAGATCTTAAGGCATCTATCAGAAGTATACTGATGGAAGGTACAAGGCTTACATGGAATGCTCAGCAGGATGCAATTGTTCAGATGCAGATGTATGGTCTTATTAGGAATGACAATAACACTGTGAGAATTGCTAACCGTATTTTTGAGACTATGCTGTACAATCTGTTTCTTTCTGATGAGGAACTGAGGCAAAATATATTCTCAAGAGAAGGTGAACTTGCGAAGAACAGGTTTATAATAGGCGGAAAGCTTAATATGAGGCTGATCCTTGAAGGCTTTAAGGATACATATACAGAGATCTGTGGCCCACTTGTGGATAAGTTCAAGGAGAAGGATGGAAGGGAGCTGTTCCTTCTGTATATAAAGTCCATCATTAACGGGACAGGAAACTATTACATAGAAGCACAAACCAGAGATCAGACAAGGACTGATGTGATTGTGGATTATCTGGGGCAGCAGTACATCGTGGAACTTAAGATTTGACGCGGACCGAGATACAACGAGGAAGGCGAAAAACAGATCAGTGAGTACCTTGATCATTTTAGTCTGACAACCGGCTATATGCTGAGCTTTAACTTCAACAAGAAAAAGGAAACAGGATTAAAGAGGGTTGAAGTTGGAGATAAGGTACTGTTTGAATGTACTGTATGATGTATGACCACATGTGTCATGATAAAGACGATCCAAATGCCATGTTTAGGCAGATTTTTGTATGGAAATGTTAAGTAGAGATATTACAAATAACACGATTGGAGGCCATAATCGATGGCTATAAAAAATGAGTCCGATGGGCATCGGAAGGTCTCGCTACACAATTCACAGAGATGGTCGCTGAGGCAATAAATAGGGGCGTAAACATACATTGTTCAACTGTATGGGAGAAGGATATTAAATCGGTTAACGATTTGAAGAAGGATAACGATCCGCCTGGATATAGGTATAAAGAAGGCTTGTTTAAAGAGCATGGAATATGTGTTTGAGGTAACTCATGGATATGGATTATGAAGAATATGAAGATTATGAACTAACGATGAAACAGAGACCGCATGTGGTTATATTGGGGGCCGGTGCAAGTGTAGCGGCAATTCCAAACGGTGACCGTAATGGCAAGAAGATATCTGCTATGGCTGGTTTTATAGATAAGCTGGGCATGAGTGATGTGATCAAGAATTGTAATTTAACTACGACTTCTGACAATCTCGAAGATATCTATATGGAGATGTACGACAAGTCCGAAAGTGATGATGCCAGAAAAGAACTGGAAGGAAGGATAGAAGAGTATTTTAGTTCTTTTCAAATTCCTGACAAGCCTACGGCATACGATTTTCTGTTACTCGGATTAACAAAGAAAGATCTTGTAGCAACCTTTAACTGGGATCCGCTATTAATACAGGCATATGATAGGTGCGCAAGAATTACAAGCAATTTACCCAAACTTGCATTTTTACATGGAAATGTTGGCGTGAAATTCTGCGAAAAAGAAGATTTAGTAGTTCCATCGAGATTCGATGATTGTCCGAACTGCGGAGGAAAGCTGAGCCAAGCATCTCTACTATATCCAGTCAAAAACAAGGATTATAACAGCAGTGTTTTTATTAAAGGATATTGGGATATGCTGAAAGCGTATATGGGCCGTGCATACAGAGTGACTATTTTTGGTTACAGTGCTCCGAAGAGTGATGTTGCAGCTATGGATATGCTCAGATCTGCTTGGGGGAATTGGGAAAAGAGAAATCTGGAAGAAATCGAAATCATCGATATAGCAGATGAAGATAAGGTCAGAACTGCATGGGATGATTTTATCCATACACATCATTATTCGGTTATAAAAAGTCTGTTTGAATCTGCTATAGGTCAGTTTCCGAGGAGAACTTGTGAACTGCTATTCGATAATACATTGGGAACTCGATGGATAGATGCTAAAGGGCTTGGTTTTACACCAGATATGGATTTTGCTGATATAAGGAGATTGTTGACAGATTTGATGGTAGAGGAAGAAAACAACGATGGGAGCAAGTGCTTGTCGGATCCCTATGTATTGGGTGCTGATAAGGAGTCAAGTGAGAGGAATGATTTGGATAATCTCTTTCCGGTATTTGCACAAATGAATATGTTCGTCGGAGAACTGATGCGGATGATAGATGAAGGTCAGAACCTTTCTGTTGAAGATGTGTGTGATCATATCGAAGCTGGTGATATCGTTGAATATGTCAAAACAATGTGTGGTTTTAAGAACATTAATGTGAGTGTTGATAATGTAAAGGCAACAAATGATGTATTGAAGAATTTCTATGTCAGTGAAAATGAAGCAAGAAAGGTTGGGATTGAAAACAACGGTTTAATCTATTTGCTTTGGCTGATAAATGAGGATACAAACAGATTGCTTTACAACATGAAGTTTAATGATATCGAGCCAGATATGTTTAGAAATTAGGTAAGCAATCAGGATGAGCGATAACCACAAGGTGGATCAGTAGTAGTGATGGAACTGTAGGGTGATAAGCGTACCAAAGAAGTTATAGATAAACACACGGAAATATAGCAGGGAGATTATGAAAAAGGAATTGGAGGCTGAGACATTGGCTGAAAATGATATTGTAACGGCTTCCGATGCCGGAGAGAATAGAGAAGTAAATATTTTTAAGCGTCATGTTTTTATCATTGGTGCTAAATGCATCGGACAATATGGAGGATATGAAACATTTCTTGATAAGTTGACTGAGGTGCATGCGCCTGATTCGTCTATTCAGTATTACATTGTTACAAAAGCAAATGGCGATGGAGCAATGGATGAATCGAAGATGTCCGGTGTATGCACAATAAAAAAAGATAAGTCAGGAAAAGTACGAAGTTTTCGCTATCACAATGCAAATGTGGTCAAACTTGATGTTCCTCAGATCGGAGTAGCGCAAGCTATCATTTATGATGTAAAGGCGTTTAAGTGGTGTCTTAAGTATATTGCTGTTCATCACATTGAGAAACCGATTATCTATGTTTTGGCTTGTCGCATCGGACCGTTCTTCGGCGGATTAGTTAGGAAAGCACATGGATTGGGTATTAAAGTATACGTTAACCCAGATGGTCATGAGTGGAAGAGGGCAAAGTGGTCTGGCTCCGTGCGGAAGTACTGGAAGGAATCTGAGCGGCTCATGGTTAAGTATGCAGATCTCTTAATCTGTGATTCTATGAATATCGAGAAGTATATAAAAGAGGAATATAAAGCATATCATCCACACACTACGTATATCGCCTATGGTGCGGATGTGGTTCCGTCCACACTGGCTGACGATGATCCAAAGTTCACCTCTTGGATGCAAGATCATGGGTTGAAAAAGAACAGTTACTACATGTGTTGCGGTCGGTTCGTTCCGGAGAACAGCTTTGAGATTATGATACGGGAGTTTATGAAGAGTAGATCACCACGTGATTTCGCTTTAATCACAACGAAGAACGATGCGTTGCTTGAGGAGTTGGAGGAGAAGCTTCACTGGAAATCAGATTTGCGCATTAAGTTTGTTGGTACGGTGTATGACAAAGAACTACTAAAAAAAATACGAGAATCAGCCTATGGGAATTTTCACGGTCACACAGTTGGAGGAACTAATCCAAGTCTTCTTGAGGCGCTTGGATCCACTGATTTAAACCTTTTGATTGACGTGGGATTCAACCGTGAGGTTGGTCAAGAAGCTGCGTTGTATTGGACTCCGGATATTAGTGATTTAGCGAGACTGATTGAAAAGTCAGACAAGATGGAACCTCAAGAGAGAGAAAAACTAGGGAAACTTGCGAAGGAACGCATTAGAAAAGCATATAGCTGGGAGTTCATAGGAAACGAGTATAAGAGGGTGTGGTTCGGATGAAAGAACGATACGATAATTTGGATGGCTTACGGGCTATATCCTGTCTTTGTATTATTGCGATGCATATCAAAGCGAACGCAGATTATCAAATAGACAGCTTTTTATTTCGAAGTGTAGTTGGAGCATGGGGACATCTTGTTGCACTATTTTTGATGATTAGCGGGTTTGGCATGTTTTGCGGATATTACGAGCGGTTTATGAGCGGAGAGATTCACCTGAACAGCTTCTACACCAAGCGATACAAGAAGATTCTTCCATTCTTCGTTACATTGATTGCAATCGATGTGATTATTGACAGAAGCCTTAGTCACGTAGTTGAGGGACTTACTGAAGTAACTTTGATTTTTGGCCTTCTCCCGAACAATCAGCCTGATGTTATTGGTGTATGCTGGACACTAGGAGTTATTTTCCTATTTTATATGCTGTTTCCGTTCGTAGTGTATCTCTGCTGGAATAAGAGAAGGGCAATCAATGCTTTTGTGGCATCAATAGCCATAAGTATATTCTGCTCAGCCTATTATTTTACAGACAAGTTTGTGATAGAAGACTTTTCAGCACGACATAACATATTATATTGTGCACCGTGGATACTAGGGGGAGGTATTACATACCTTTACAGAAACGAAATCATATCATTTGTTTCGAAGTATAGATGGATTTGGCTTGGCAGCTGCATAGTGATAGATGTTGTTTGGCATTTTATACCTGGCGAGATTTGTGGAGTGGATATCTGGATGCTGAAGAATCTTGTGTTGTACTTGCCTTGGATGATGTATGCAATAAGTGTAGATAGCAAGATTCTCAACAACAATGTGATGAAGTATTTGAGTGGAATAAGTTTGGAACTATATTTAGCACAGATGGTCATATTCCGTGTCATTGAGAAAGGTAATTGTCTATATTTATTTGGACATGGCTGGATTAGTTTTATGGCTGTGTGGATCGTGGTTGTTTTTGGATTGATTGTGTTCATAGAGATATGGAAGATAATATGGGCATTTGCACAAAATAAACTTCTAAGAGAATAGGATTGAAAAAATGTCAAAGATATTATTTGTTCGATCGACGCCATATGATGAAGATTTGAATGGCTATAATGTGCAGGGCGCAGGTATTGCTCGAGCGTTTTGTAAGCTTGGTCATGACTGCGATTACTTAAACTTTCATAAGACCAAGGAAGAGGTAGTTACTCTTGCTGAGACTAATGGACATGTAGCTAGGGCTATTTTTGTGAAGAGAATACGTATTTTTAGGACCGGCATTTCCATAGCATCATTGAAATCTGAATTCTTATTGCAATACGATTTAATAATCTGTCGAGAGTACAATCAATTAATGACACATCTCATTGCAAAGCGACATCCGAATACATCTATGTATTCAGGACCATACTGGAATATGTTTATGATTCCTCCATTATCGTCGGTTTATGATGCTTTATATACAAGGAAATTAAATACTGAATTGAGGTGTAAATTTGTAAAATCACAGCTTGCCAAAGAATTTCTCGAACAAAAAGGATACACAAACCTAATCGATGTGGGAGTTGGATTGGATATCACTAGATTTGATGGTGTGGAATGCTCAGAGACAACGAGGGAACTAGCAGATTATATGAGAAAAAATCGATGTCTACTATACATTGGAACACTTGATTCTAATAAGAATATATCTTTCATAATTGAAGTGTTTCAAAAGGTGCTTAATAAAGAACCAGATGTGAAACTGATTCTAATAGGAAAAAGTAAGCAGTCACTTATAAATAAGCTGAAAGGTATGAACGATGAATCGTACTATGAAGATCTGATTCAAACTGTACCATATGATGTTCGAAGACATATAAAGCATGTTAACCGTGTTGATAATCCACAGTTGCAGTTTATCTATCCTTTAGCTCAGGCTTTTATTCTTCCATCAATTCATGAAATATTCGGAATGGTTATGCTTGAGGCCATGTACTTTGGGGCGCCAGTTATTACGAGCAGGAATGGTGGATCGTCTACATTGATTAAGAGTGAAGGTTATGGACAAGTGATTCGTGAGTACGATACAGATAAATGGTCAGATGCGATATTTAGATATTTGAATGATAGAGAGTATACAGAAAAGGTCAAGTATAACTGCAAAAAACTTATTCGAGAACGATATACATGGGAGACTATAACAGCTCAAATGCTTAATCATATTGGTAATTGAATTATAAAATTTGGAGGATAATAGGATGACACTTTATGAGAAGTTGGTTGCAAAAGAAGAATCACTTGCACTTGTTGGATTGGGCTATGTTGGGATGCCAATAGCGCATGCCTTTGCGAAAAAGGGCATTAATGTAATTGGTTTTGATTTGAATAAAAATAAAATCGAGCTTTATAAGTCTGGTGTGGATCCGACTAAAGAAGTTGGAGATGAGGATATTAAGAACACAAAGATAATATTTACATCTGATGAAAAGGATCTTCAGAGAGCAAAGTTCCATATTATTGCAGTTCCCACCCCAGTGAATACAGATCACACCCCAGATCTTTCTCCTGTCATTGGAGCGTCAGAGATAGTTGGTCGGAATCTTATTCAAGGATCAATTGTGGTCTATGAATCCACTGTTTATCCTGGTTGTACCGAAGATGTTTGTATTCCAATTCTTGAACGTGAGTCTGGTCTAAAGTGCGGTGTGGATTTTAAGATTGGTTATTCTCCAGAGCGTATTAACCCTGGTGATAAGGTACATCGTCTTGAAAATATCCATAAGATTGTATCTGGAATGGACGATGAGTCAAGAGATATTATCAAGGCAGTATATGATATCGTGATTGAGGTTGGCACTTATTCTGTTTCAAATATAAGGACTGCGGAGGCTGTGAAAGTCGTAGAGAATAGTCAGCGCGACATCAATATCGCATTTATGAACGAGTTAGCAATGGTATTCGATCGTATGCAGATTGATACAAATGAAGTTGTGGATGGAATGAATACCAAATGGAATGCCCTAGGCTTCCGCCCAGGTCTTGTAGGTGGTCACTGTATTGGTGTCGATCCGTATTACTTCACCTATGAGGCTGAGAAACTTGGTTACCATAGCCAGATTATTCTTAATGGACGTATTGTGAATGATAGTATGGGGACTTATATAGCTAATGTTGCTCTCCGAAAAATGATTAAGGCAGGACAGGCTCCTAGGAAAAGCAATGTGGTTATCCTGGGACTGACTTTCAAGGAAAATTGTCCAGATATAAGAAATAGTAAGGTTGATGACATTATCAAGCAGTTTAACAGATATGAAATAGAGCCAACTGTGGTTGATCCTTGGGCTTCGGAGAGAGATGCTATCCATGAGTATGGTGTTACGCTGACGAAGCTTGAAGATGTGAAAGAGGCGGATTGTGTAATCGTTGCAGTTGCTCATAATGAGTTCAAAAACATGTCATTGGATGAGATTAAGAATCTTTATAGGGATGGAGCTGATGAAGAAAAGGTTCTTATTGATGTTAAAGGCTTGTACAAGATTGATGATTTGAGTAAAACCAGAATGCAGTGGTGGAGATTGTAAAGGGGAGAATTATGATCTTTTGTTATGTTATTCTCCATTATAGAACTGATACAGATACTGTTGATTGTGTGGAATCGATTATTAAGTTAGATTCATCTTCAGAAATAGTAATTGTAGATAATGCTTCAAATAATGGAAGTATTGAGCGTGTTGAGAATAGGTATGCCAATGAGAAGCGAGTACATATTCTGAAAAACAAAAATAACTTAGGATTTGCAAGCGGAAACAATGTTGGCTATAAATATGCTAAAACCGTTCTTAAGGCTGATTATATAGCTATATCGAATAATGACATTGTAATCAAAACAAATAAGTTTTCCACATTAATTGATGAATTCTATAAAAAAAATCAATTTGAAATTCTGGGTCCGGACATTGTTTCGGTGGTCGATGGTGGTCATCAAAATCCAATGGAAGAGACGCTTGTATCCAAGGGCAAAGTTCAAAAAGAGATTTGGAGATATCGTTTTCTGCTTTTTTTAAGTAAATGTGGAATATATGATATTTTGAAACCCAATAGGGTTTCTAAAACTGGCTCTAGCAGAAAAAAGTGTGTAGAGAATATTCAGATGGATGTTATGTTGCATGGTTCATTTGTAGTGTTTTCCCCGCTATTCGTAAGAAATGAAGATATTTCTTTTAGAGAAGGGACCTTCTTATATACCGAAGAAGCCATTTTGAGGAAGTATTGCAGAATCAAAGGATATCGAATGGCTTACAATCCTTTTTTGATTGTAGAACATAAAGAAGATTCCTCCACAAATTCGCTTGGTTACACATCAAAAAGGAAGAGAGAGTTTATTTTCAGGAATATGATCAAATCACTTTCTGTTTACAAGAGTTATTTTTAAACCTTTTCTATAGAGGCAGAATGAACCATTTCTGATTAAAGGTAGTATATGAAAACAAAGGGAATTGTGCGACTAAATAAAAAAAACATTGGAGTAAAGGCAAGTATTGCGTTATATACTGTAAAGTATTTTTTAGATAGATCCTCGATCCCGGGGTTTTCGGATACTATGTTTTCTAATATACTATTGTTTCTTTCGATAGTACCTCTTATGCTTTTCATAGCAGGAAATATGTTGACAAATGCCTCACTTCTAAAGAAAAGGAATTCAATAAAGAACGCAATAAGTGTATTGGCTGCAGTAGTTGTATCCATTTTGATCTTTCGTATCATTCCTTATGTCATATATGTGTATACGCTTATGCTGATTGTGGCTGCTAGATATATTGATAGCAGTGTGATTATTCAAACGGTAAAGAGAAGTATGATAGCGATGCTGCTAATAATTGCATTCTTTTCTTTAATTGGATTGATTCCGAATGTGAGTACAGTGGTAGGACGATACAATCTAGGTTTTGAAAGCAGAATGTATGGATGGTACATTTTGAATTATTGTGCAATTGAAATCTATTATAGGAATCGAAATCGTGCATACACCTATATATGGCTAGTATTGCTTAATATAATAGTATATTGTTTTACGAAAACAAGGCTATCATTATATTTGTTTGCAATACTGATTGTTGTGAGTGTTTTTGAAGATTATGGAAAAAAAATAGGAAAAGATATACAAAAAAAACTATCTTTATCATTTGTAATAATGTTCTTTGTTTCCCTTTTTCTTACGATAAATTATGTAAGATTCCCCTATTTTGAGGATATGTTTTCCGGGAGACTTCGATTTGGAATGAGGGTTATTTCTTCATATGGAATAAAGCTATGGCCTAGAAATATAGAGTATTATACACAACAATTTGAAGATGGTTCTTTTACGATGTATGTTGACAGTGGATATATTGATTTGCTGGTGAGATTCGGAATTATTCTAACAATTGTTGTTATATTAGTATATACATTATTGATGAAAAAATCAGTAAAGACAAATAATTATAGATGGTTTATATGGTTGCTGATTATAGCATTGTTTAATTTAATCAATAATTCGTTTTTCAATGTGTATTTTGATTGTACAGTATTTTTTATTTGGGATGTAAAGCGTGAACTTGGAAATGGGAAGGCTAACTATTTTAAAATACAGGGAGATAGATTCGATGAATTTAAATAAGTTGGGAATTATTGCACTAAACAGAATTAGATATGGTTGCGATATAGATGACTACTCTTATCTAAAAAATGGCTCGATTTTTTGGTCGAATAACCATAAAAAACGAATTAATTTATTAATTAGTACTATAGATAAATCACGAATGTATGGGGGGCTAAGTACTGCGTTAAGGTTTTATGAAGAATTGACTAAAGCCTGTAGTGAGTACGACGCACGAATCATAGTTACAAATGTACCTGTTAATAATGATTCTGCCAGGTCATTTCCTGATTATGATGTAGATAAATTGGATGATCAAAATAGTGAACGTCAAATATATGACTACACCATTACTAATAATATGAGACCTGCCTTAACAGTGAGAGGAAATGAT
>JAEEGL012431635.1_pt1 | contig 10002 bp, 6 predicted proteins | sample 9134231 | NCBI WGS metagenome assembly JAEEGL01 (sample SAMN16246548, study PRJNA631951) | gut metagenome | biome: gut microbiome; feature: rumen; material: fiber-attached | host: Bos | place: Iran: Karaj | collected 2018-10 | reverse complement strand
CTTGAACCATGATGGCATTATTGATGTCGTGGATGTGACCATGCTGATCAGCTTAGTGCTTAACGAAGCGGAGGCTACCTTTGAATCCGATATGGATGATAACGGCATTCTGGATGTGGTCGATGTGACCATGGTCATCAGTTTAGCGTTGAGCGAGTAAGATTAAGCATTGTAGAAATTAACGAGAACTCCAATACCGGTTGGGGTTCTCGTTTTTTTTTGTTTTCTGTTTCCTTCCAAAAACTGTTGCCGAGTGTCAAGATCAAGCGAACTGCAAAGTTGCAAGAAAGTTTTTGCGTTTTCTTCATTTTGACACTCTATTGTGTTCTATCTGACACGTTCTCTAAACCTTGTTGCAGTAATATTTGGCTTGTTTTTTGAAAAAGCGAATAAATATGACTAATTTTGTGCGATGTTTCATGTTCTAATTCTTTTGTGGAAATAGGCGATTTCAATAATAAAAACCTAATTATCAAATAATACTAACATTAACAAACACTATTCTTTTATGATGAGAATCGATCATTTTGTGCTTCTCATGGTGTTGTGTTGTGGTCTCACAGCCGTTGCCATGCCTGCCAAACCAGGTTGGAGCACAGTGACCCAGAGTGACGGCACGACCTTGAAAATCCAGGTCGTGGGTAATGCCTTTAACAACGCGATCCTGACCACCGACGGCTTGACGGTTGAGCGTGGCGTTGACGGTGACTTCTATTACACTTCAGCACTGACGGGCCTGACCGCCGTGCGCGCCCATGACGTCAACCAGCGCACGGCTAGCGAGACGGCGTTTATTGAGATCCAACGTAATAGTCTGAAGATGCAGCATCAGTCTTACCAGTTGCCAAGCCCGAGGACGGGCCGACTGGGTGCCGTGGGTCGTAATAGTGAGTCTGGCGTGCCTGCTCTGGGAGAGCGTCGCATCCCCATCATTCTTGTAGAGTTTGCCGACAAGAAATTCAACAACACCCGTGAGCGCATCATTGATGCCATGCTGACGGGTGAAGAGAGCGTGGGACAATACTTTCGCGATCAATCCAATGGCTTGTATCAGCCGGTGTTTGACGTTTATGGTATCTATACCTTGTCACAGAACCGCGAATACTATGGTGGGCGCACCAGCGCTACCAAAGACAAGGGCATCGGTTGGATGGTTACCGAGGCGTGCCAGTTGGCATCGGCCGATGGCGTATCGTTCAAGCCCTATGACACGAACAAAGACTATTATTGTGATGTTGTCATCATCATATATGCAGGCGTGGGAGAAGCACAGGCCGCTACAACACATCCCGAGGCTATCTGGCCTTGCAACTGGACCCTTGAAGCCGCAAAATACTACTCAAGGGGTGGCAACGGCCCATTCTCACCAGGAATGGATGATCCCTATGTCAACCATTTTGCTGTGTTCAATGAGTTGCACGGCAGTAATGACTATGGCAAAACCATTGACGGCATAGGCACGTTTGTTCACGAATTCGGACATTGCTTGGGTTTGCCCGATTTGTATGATACAAGCAACAAGGACCATTATGGCATGGGCAACTGGGATGTCATGTGCTTGGGCTGCTATAATAATGATACTTACACACCGATAGGCTATTCAGCCTATGAAAAGGTGTTTATGGGCTGGGTGAAGTATATCATGCCCGAACCCGATACCTACTACACGTTGCCTGTGTGGAATCAAAAGTCTGCCAATACCGACCAGGCTTTGTATGTTGTCAGCCCACTTAACAAGGATGAATACTTCATCTTTGAGAACCGCAGGCGACAAGGCTGGGACCGATGCATTCCCGGGCAAGGAATTTTGGTGACCCACATCACTTATAAAAGCGGGCGTTGGACCAATAACACGCCCAACAACGAGGATATACAGTTGGTGACATTGCTGGCTGCCGACAACAAGCTGTCCCAATACAGCGAGAGCAATGATCTGTGGCCCTATGGCAGCAGGAATGCCGTAACCGATAAGTCCGCTCCAGCGACCGTGCTGTACATGACCTCTGGCGGAACCATTACAGGCAGTGCCGGGTTTTTGGAAAAACCGGTGACTGACATGGTGATTAACTCGGACGGGACGGCCAGTTTCTGGTATATGAAGAAGACGGATGCGAAGCCTGTCATCTCGCCATCGGTTAGCAGCATCAATTTCGGTAACGTGGTCAAGGGTGCTGCATCAAGTCAGCAGTTTACCCTTCGTGGCGTTAATTTGAAAGGTGATATCACCTTGACTCTCAGTGATGCGGATGGCGTGTTCAGTGTTGACAATACGGTCATCAGTGCAAATGATGCCCTCAAAGGTAAGATAGTAAACGTGCAATTCACGCCTCATTCAGTTCAAGATTTTAATGCCTCATTGACCTTGAGCAGTCCTGAAGCCGAAGATGTTGTCATCAGCCTCATTGGCCATGGCTCTCTCGAATGTTATGTCCCCGTGCTGCTGCAGGCCGATGAACAGTTTATCAGTGCCACACAATTCCGCGCTGCTTGGACTGACCAGACGCCTGCTGAGAACGTCGCCAGCTATACCCTTGAAGTGAGATCACAATCCACAATTCATTTCAATGCCAGTGAAAGTGGCGATGCCTCTTATCGCGAGATCACAGGTATTACCGACAAGTATTACACTGTGCAGGATTTGAGGGCTTCCACCACATATTCTTATAGGGTTAAAGCCATATATGTTGACGGCACCGTGAGCGCTTGGAGCAACGTCATGTCGGTAACTTTGCCCGAGGACGCCCACAATTATGAGTTGGGTGATGTGAACCATGACGGTAACATAGACGTGACTGATGTCACCACACTCATTGCCTATATCTTGGGCAGTCATGTTGATATCTGCACGGACTGCGCCGATATTGATGCCAACGATAGATATGATGTGGCGGATGTGACGGGCCTCATCAGTATTATCTTGGCCCATTCATAGCCCTGTTACTGAGATTGATAGACCCTAAATTGAGGCTCCAACCCATCAAGCAGGTTGGAGCCTCAATTGGATATTGTGGATGAAAGACATGCCTGGATTTGAGCATTTTGCTCGACACGTCGTCAAAACGGCTTTAAAAATGCAATGTTAAAATCTGTTTTTCTTTCAAAAAAGTGCGTTTTTTATTATTTTTTGTGTAATTTTGCAATCGTTTTTTAGCGCTATTGCTGCTTGCAATGGCGTTTATTATCAACATTAACCATCTGAATTGGATTTTAACAACTTAATAACTAGATTTTTATGAGAAGGTTTTTACTGTGTGCCGCTGTTCTGTTCGCGGCAATTCAGCTGTCGGCCTCTCCGGTTGACATGCACGCCGCTCTTGTCAAGGCGAAAAATTTTGTGCAGGGAAAAGCTTATTCAGGCTATTTGAGAGCTCCGCTTCGTGGTGAAGTCAAGTTGGCTCATGCCGAGATGAATTCCAAGATGCTCGACCGTGCAGTGTATTACATCTTCAACACGAGCAACGGCTATGTGATTGTCTCGGGTGATGACCGTGCCGAGGAAATCTTGGGTTACGGTGATGCTCCGTTGGATATCAACACCATCCCCTGCAACATGAAGGCTTGGTTGGCCTCATACAAGGAACAGATCGAGTATCTTCAGGCACATGAGGGTTTGCAGGTCGAGACACCCTCGATGATGTCTCCCTCGCTCAGGAGTCCGAGCGTTCAACCGCTGCTGACCGCCTTGTGGGATCAGGAGGCACCTTATTGGAACCAGTGTAAAATCAATAATTATCAGTGCTTGACTGGTTGTCCTGCAACTTCGGCAGCCATGGTGTTCTACTATTGGAAATATCCCGATTTTGAGACCCCCGAGGTGCCTGGTTATAGGTGCAATCTGAGCACAGGATACTATTCGAGCCAATATGTGAACGTATCCGCTTTGCCTCCCGTTACTTTCGACTGGGAGCATATGCGTGATACCTATGGAAGCGCTAATTCATATACGACCGAAGAAGCCAATGCAGTAGCTACCTTGATGCGCTACATCGGTCAGGCCGAGCGCATGGAGTATGGTACGAGTGCTGCTGGCGGCAGTGGCGTTAATGCCGACAGTGTTATTCTGATTGCCGATGCATTCAAGTTCTTCGGCTATGACGAGGAATCGGTGCGCGTGGTCAAGAAGACCAGTTCCTACAGTGGCGGCACGACCCTCTATACCGATGCCGAGTGGGCAGCTCTTATCCAGGAGGAATTGTCTGAGGAACGTCCCATCGTCTTCTGTGCGATTGCTGGCGGTTTCTTTGGTGGAGGCCATGCGTTCAATGTTGATGGCTATGACGCCACCTCCAACAAGTATCACATCAACTTCGGTTGGAGCGGTACCTCTAACAACTATTATGCCTTGAATGCCTTTAACGGCAATGGCTCTACCTTTAACCAGTACCAGCAGATGGTCATCGGTATCCAACCGCCGCTCAAGGCCCCGCGCCTTAAGACCGACAAGAGCGACTTGTCAATGGAGTGCTACAAGAATCACACTGTTACCGATGAGTTTAAGCTGACTGGCCGCAATCTGGAAGGTGATGTGACCTTGAAGCTCAATGACGAGAACAATGTGTTCAGTGTTGAGAATGTCACTTATACCCCCGATGAGGAAGGCCGATTGGTTCAGACAGTTGTTGTCACCTATGCTCCCAAGGCCGAGGGTGAATATACTGCCACCATTACCGTCAGCACCCCGGGTGTCGAAGATTTCGAAATCTCGCTTCGTGGCGCTTCGGATTATGAGCTGTATCGTCCTTATATGCTGCCCGTCGATGAGGAGACTGTTACTTCGACCTCGTTCCGTGCCGACTGGACTGATGCCACACCTGCCGAGAACGTGACCAGCTACACCCTGGAAGTGCGCTCCAAGCCAGATGTATTACTGCTTACCGAGGCCGACTGGAGTGAACTGCCCCAGGATGACACCAATCATGCTTCGGATGCAGCTAATTACCTGCCCGAGGATTGGACCTTCAGCGGAAGTAAGCTTTATCTGGATGGCGGTTTCCTCTCGCCCGCACGCAATAGCGTCTTCACCATCAATTGTGACCTCTCGGGTTATAACAAGGTGAGCTTGATTATCAAGGCTAAGGCTTACACCAAGGGTGCGGCTACGTCCCTGACTATCTCTACAGATATTGATGAAGAGACCATCACCTTGGCCAAGGAACTGGATACCTATCTCGTGGTTCTTGACTTGGGTGGACATCCCAGCCTGAAGATCACGACCGGCTATTATCCCGAGTTGCAGAGCATCAAGGTTTACGGTGGTGAAATCACCGATGTCTCACCCTTTGTTGAGCTGAGGAGCGCTGTGGAGACAGGTGATGCTGAGTACAAGCTCATCGAGGGTATCACTCCCGATAAGTTCTATACTGTCACTGGCTTGACTCCTGGAGGCTCGTACCTCTATCGCGTGAAATCATTGTATGTCAATGGCACCGAGAGCTCATGGAGCCATAGCAAGGAAGTGATGCTTAAGGATGCTGCCGGTATACCTGGTGACGTTAACAACGATGGTGCAATTGACGTATCCGACGTTACGTTGCTCATCAGTATTGTACTGAGCAACAATATTGATGGCTATGATTTCGCAGTTCTCGATTTGGATCATGACGGCTATATAGACGTGAGTGATGTGTCTGCTCTGATTAAGATTGTCTTGAACAGCAGCGAAGAGTAAAAACGACATCTATTGAAATAGTGTATGGGGTTTGGAGGATTTCCTCCAGACCCCATACCGTTTTCCAGTGCACGTGATGTGGAATAAACCTTTTCCCACTTGATGAGTCTAAAAATAAAAAATCTGCCTATTTGCTTGATTGTTTAAGAAAACTATAGTAATTTTGCAGATTGAAATAGAACGAAGACGCATAATGAAGCGAGTGCTCTACATAGTAGTATGCCTGTTGGCGCTGGGAGGAATGCAAGCCGTTCCGGTGCCCGACAACTTCTTGCCCCAGCGTGTCGAGACGACGACCAATAGTCCCACGGCACAAGGTGGCGAGGGGCGCATCGTCTTCACCGCAGGTAGCAGCGACGCCGCATTCAATGTCTATTCTATCACTGGCCAGCTTGTCAAGGTGGTGCGTGTGAGTGCCGAGCAAAAGGTCTCGGTGGAATTCCGCAAGGGGTTCTACATCGTCAAGTGCGGCAACCAGTGGTCTCGCAAGGTGGTAGTGCGTTGATTTATCTCACACTGCGTGTGACATCTTGTGAAAAAGGTTAATAATGAATGAGACGAATGGGCGTGACTGTTAGTCGCGTCCGTTATTGTTTTTATGAGCTTAAGAGAGAACACGATATGATTCTTGCCGAGTTATTCCCATATGCCAATGTGATATACAACATCTTGACGGTGTTGTATGTCCTCACGGTGCTGGCTGTTGTAGTGGTGGTGCTTGGAGAAAACCGCAATCCCGTCAAGTCGATAGCATGGGTGCTTGTGCTACTGCTCTTGCCAATTTTGGGCCTTGTCATTTACCTTGTTTTTGGACGAAGTCTCAAGGGTATGGGTCTGATTTCTCGCTCCGACCTGCGTGAACTGCGGCGCATGAGTGATTTTTCGGAGGAATGCGTTACCGATGATCTCAATGATGAATCACGCCAGATCATTTCGTTGGTCGACAAGCTGGTGGGGCCCCATATGTTTGTGGGAAATTCCATAGAAATCTTCACCGAGGGAAAAGACAAAATCGAGGCTTTGCTGCGCGACATGGAAGCCGCGACCGATTACATCCATGTGCAGTATTTCATCATCGAGGATGATGAAGTGGGCCGGCAGATGATCGATTTGCTCATGCGCAAGGCGCGTGAGGGTGTGCAGGTGAGGGTCCTCTATGACTACGTGGGCTCATTTTATTTCAAGCCCAAATTGCTGCGTCAGATGCGTGCCGCGGGCGTCGAGATTCATCCGTTCCTTGAGTTGACGCTCATGCAGTTCGCCTTCCGTGTCAACTGGCGCAACCACCGCAAGATTGTCGTCATCGATGGCAAGGTGGGCTATGTGGGCGGCATGAATATTGCCAACCGTTATGTGATTGGAGACAAGAAGTGGGCGCCCTGGCGCGATACTCACCTGCGCATCAACGGTGAGGCGGTAGCTGCCTTGCAATACTCGTTTGCCATCGATTGGAATTTCACCACACGCAAGTTGCTCACCAACACGACGATGCGCTATGACTCGCGACCGGTTGACAATGAATGCCGGGTGCAGATGATGACCAGTGGACCCACCAACCGCTGGAAGAACATCGCATTTGTTTTCTTGAAGGCCATCTCCCTGGCCAAGCGGCAGGTTTATATCCAGACGCCTTATTTCCTTCCCAGCGACTCCTTGCTCAAGGCGCTGCAGAGTGCAGCCTTGTCGGGTGTGGATGTACGGTTGATGATCCCCCGCAAACCCGACTCGATGATGCTGCGTCTGGCCACAGGCTCCTACATCAAGGAGTGCCTATTGTCGGGCATCAAGATATATTTTTATGAACCCACGGTCATGCATGCCAAGGTGGTCATCATTGACGATGAGTTTGCCACGACGGGTTCCACCAACTTTGACTTCCGCAGCTTTGAGCACAACTTCGAGTTCAATGCGCTGGTATACAGCAAGGAGTTTAACCGCAAGATGAAGGACGTCTTTGATGCCGACATGCAGCAGTGTACACGTTTGAGCATGGGCAAGTGGAAACAGCGTCCCCTCATGCAGAAGGCACTCGAATCGGTCGTGCGTCTCATCAGCCCGATTCTCTAACAGGACAATAAATGATTACATTCCCTAACGCTAAAATCAATCTTGGTCTGAACATTGTGGAGCGTCGCCCTGACGGTTACCACAACATCGAGACCGTGTTTTATCCCATACCGCTCACCGATGTGCTGGAAATCGTGCCCGCACGTGGAGACGAGGAAACGTCACTCACATGCTATGGCAATCTAGTGGACTGCCCGCCAGAGAAAAACCTGGTGATGCGGGCCTACTGGCTGATGCAGCAACGCTGTGACCTGCCCCCGGTGGCCATGCACCTCTACAAGCGCATTCCCGATGGAGCCGGATTGGGTGGCGGTTCCAGCGATGCCGCCCATGCGCTGGTAATGCTCAACAAAATGTTCAATCTGGAGATTGCCGATGCCGAACTGGCCGAGATGGCTGCCACACTAGGCGCCGACTGCGCGTTTTTCATCTATAACCGTCCCATGCTGGCAACGGGTATCGGTGACGTGCTCTCGCCTGTCGATGTGGACCTCAAGGGGAAAACATTGTTGCTAGTCAAGCCACCCGTGGGTGTGGATACCCGCACCGCCTATAGTCGTGTCACTCCTCAAGTTCCTGACGTGTCTCTGGGTGAAATAATCGGTCGGCCTGTTGTCGCATGGGACGGCATGATGGTCAATGATTTTGAGGCGAGCGTGTTTGCCGCTCTACCGCAGCTGTGGCTCATCAAGGCGGCCATCCTGGATGCAGGAGCGCAGTATGCCGCCATGTCGGGCTCAGGCTCCACGGTTTTCGGTATTTTTGATAGTGACAATCTGGCAGAGCAGGCGGCTGACACTTTTGCCGATTGCGCCACCTTTGTCCTGCAACTATGACATGAGCCTCTTGGACTGATTTTTGCATCGTCAGTCATGATAAAGAGAATTTTAATGCAACAACAATATGTCTAAGAAAAACAAAAAGAATCAAAATGACCAGGCCTCGGCCGTTAAGGACGAGTGCCTCAACAAGGAAAACAATATCGAACAGCAGGATCAGGAGAAGCAGGTCGAGGATAAAGAATTTGACCCCGCCGAGAAGATTGCACAGCTCGAGGAACAACTCGAGCACGAGAAGAAGGAATATCTTTTCCTGATGGCAGATATGGAGAATCTGCGCCGTCGCACCGCTAAGGAGAAGATTGACATCGTCAAGAACGGCACCGAGAATGCGATGCGTGACCTCTTGCCCGTCGTCGACGACTTTGAGCGTGCGCTCGATGCCATCAACAAGGGCGGTGACCTCGACAGCCTCAAGGAGGGCGTTGAGCTTATTTACAACAAGTTTGTGAAATACCTTGAGAGTCAGCATGTGAATGCCATCGATTCGACAGGCAAGGACTTTGACACCGATGTCCACGAGGCGGTGACCATGTTCCCCGCTCCAGACCCCTCAATGAAGGGCAAGGTCATCGACACGACCATCAAGGGTTACATGATTAACGACAAGGTGCTGCGCCACGCCAAGGTTGTGGTAGGCAGCTGAAAAATAACTAGAAACTAGAGACTAGGGACTAGAAACTAAAGAAAACTATGGCTCAGAAGAGAGATTATTACGAGGTATTAGGCGTGGACAAGAACGCCACGGCCGATGACCTGAAGAAGGCCTACCGCAAGCTGGCTATCCAGTATCACCCCGACAAGCAGCAAGGCAAGAGCGATGCCGAGAAAAAGGCTGCCGAGGAGAAATTCAAGGAGGCAGCCGAGGCCTATAACGTGCTCAGCGACCCCGATAAGCGCGCCCGCTATGACCAGTTCGGTTTTGCCGGCGAACAAATGGGTGGCGGCGGTTATGGCGGCGGCATGTCAATGGAGGACATCCTGCGTCAGTTCGGCGATCTGTTCGGCGGTTTTGGCGGCTTTGGTGGTTTCGGCGACTTCTTTGGCGGAGGCGGCGGTGCCCAATCACAGCGTGTGAAACGTGGTACTGACCTGCGTGTGCGCGTCAAGATGAACCTCAACGAGATTGCCAAGGGTGCCGAGAAAAAGCTGCGCATCCCCCGCATGAAGTCCTGTGACCATTGCCATGGCACGGGTGCCAAGGATGGAACAGCGCTCGAGACATGTCCCACCTGCAATGGTTCGGGCGTGGAAGTGCGCATGCAGCGCACCATGTTCGGCACGATGCAGTCCCAGAGTGTGTGCCATACATGTGGCGGCAGCGGCAAGCGCATCAAGGAGACTTGTCCGCATTGTCACGGCAAGGGACTGGTGCGCAAGGAGGACGTGGTGAGCATCAGCATTCCCGCCGGTGTGGCCGACGGCATG
>JAEEGL012222823.1_pt1 | contig 10002 bp, 8 predicted proteins | sample 9134231 | NCBI WGS metagenome assembly JAEEGL01 (sample SAMN16246548, study PRJNA631951) | gut metagenome | biome: gut microbiome; feature: rumen; material: fiber-attached | host: Bos | place: Iran: Karaj | collected 2018-10 | reverse complement strand
TTTCTTAGGATGTTTTCAAGTGAACCGCAGGTCTTGGCGGTAGGTGTGACACAGGCAAGGACCGAGAGCTTGTTTTATTGCCTGCTCGCCCTTAGCCACTGCCTTGCAGGTGTCTATAGAGGCGCCGGAAAAACCACGGTTCCAATGATAGTAATGCTATCAAGCTGGTGTCTTCTAAGAATAACCTACATAACAATAATTGTTAGAATCATCCCTGTGGTTAATGTGATATTCTGGGCATATCCTATCACATGGTCAGTGAGCTCCATAATTTTCGTAATATACTACTTTAAAGGGAAGTGGATGAAGCTTGATGTGGAGTCTTTTTCGCATTAATTGGAAAGAATGAAGGCTTGTACTAAGATATAATTGTGGTGTCAGAACAAAAATGATTCTGACATCACATTTTTATTAAAAAACAGAGTATTGGAGCGGGAAAACATGAATACAGAGAAAATAGTTGTGGACGCGGCAGCAGACGTAACTTTTAACAACAACGTTGACTACTGCGTAGGCACAGGCAGACTAGGCCTTGCGCTTACAGAGGAATACTTAAAAGAGCTGAAATTTGTTCAGGACATGATCGGATTTTCTTATATCAGGGGCCATGGTCTTTTCTCAGACGATGTGGCAATCTACCATGAGTACGAGGAAGACGGCAAGACTAAGGTAGAGTATAACTACACTTATATAGACAGGATTTTTGACAGATTTTTAGAGCTTGGGATCCGTCCGTATCTTGAACTTGGCTTCATGCCGGAGCAGCTTGCAAGTGGCACCCAGACTATCTTTTACTGGAAAGGAAATACCACTCCTCCAAAGGAATATAAGAAGTGGACTGACATGGTCATCGCTCTGCTTGAGCATTTGAAGGCTCGCTATGGCGAAGAAGTCACAGGCTGGCCTATTGAAGTGTGGAATGAGCCGAATCTTCCTGGATTTTGGTACAAGGCGGATATGGAGGAATACTTCAAATTATTCAAAGAGACTTTCCTTGCTATTAAAGCCTACGATGACCGCTTTAAGGTCGGAGGTCCGGCAATCTGCGGCGTAAGAGATGCAGAGTGGATTCAGGGATTTCTTGATTTTTGTAAAAAAGAGGGAATTCGCCCCGACAGAATAACAAGACATCATTACACTGTGGAATTCCCTGAGAGAATCGGACACTACGATTACTCCAAGCTTGAGGATTCAAAGATGCGCTTTGAAAACCTTCAGTCCACAAGAGACATTGTGGATTCTTACGAGGAGTTTAAGGGCCTTCCTATACATCTTACAGAGTTCAGCACTTCTTACACACCAAGAGGTGTTATCCATGATACCAACATTAACGCAGCCTACCTTGCAAGGCAGCTTGCTGGTCTTGGTGACGTGAACGAAGCCTATTCATACTGGACTTTCGGCGATGTTTTCGAGGAGCAGGGCGTTCAGAATTCCTTATTCCATGGCGGATTTGGTATGGTGGCTTCAGGCAATATTCCAAAGCCTACTTTCTGGACCTTCTACTTTTTCAAGCATCTTAAGCTCTTTAGCCAGAACTGCGTTTACAGAGATGACAATGCAGTAATAGTTAAAGGAGACAAGGGCTACGCAGGAATTCTCTGGAACATAGACGAGGAAGACAGGGTAAAAGAAATCTCTTTTGACCTGGATAATAAGGTAAAAGATTATACGCTTATAACTAAGACTGTGGATGAGATCTGCTGTAACCCGCTGAAACTGTGGCATGATCTTGGAGAGCCTGCTTATCCAACAAAGGAAGAGACAGAGCTTATAAAGAGCGCAGCATGGCCACTTGTCGAGAGCAGTGTTGTAAGCGATGGAGGCGCAATTAGCTCAGCTTCAGATAGTGAAAAGAAATGTGATTGTAGAGAAAAACTCATATCTGTACCTGTTAGAAAAAATGGCGTTGTGTACTTCACTCTCACCGAGAGACATTTCACACCTGACAGGGGCTACGACTACGACAAGGTTGTTTCGTTCCACTAATTTTCAGCATTTGAGAAAATAAAAAAGCACGAAATGCGTAATACGCTGCGCATTTCGTGCTTTTTTATTTTGATATATATTTTTTATCCCAATGCTCATTGGAGAAGTTACTTTCTCGCAGCCTCAGCAAGATTCATCTCTTGAACATAGTCCCTTATCAATCTTACCAATTTCTTTGCATCCATCCTGGATTATCTTTTCCGTCTGATCGTAGAGAAGCGTATCTTTCTGCTCCTGATCAAGACCAAGAAAATCACCTTTTCCGCAAGCATATCCGGTGAGAATGTGTTTTATACTCTCTGCGCAGTTTCTGTAAGTACGCTGCTTATCGGAGAACTTCAAGGTTGAACTTATTCCAACGACAATAGAAGTAACCGCTGTCATAAAAGGAACCATGTATCTGCTAAACCACGGAATGTTGTCAGCTCCTGCGAACACAGAAACGAAGGTGGCAAGAGCAGGGATGATAACACCCATAGCTGAGAATAGGCGCTGATATCTTCGGTTGTTATTGGCACTTTTGATGTAATAATCAAGGACAAGACCAATCCTTAGACGCAGCTCCGGTCTTGTCACGTAGTCTAGAAGGAAGAGGTACTGTTCATTTTCAGGCATTTTCAGAAGGTCACTCAGGTCTAATGTTGTATCTTTTGACCTTGATTTAGTCAGATTGCCGATAGTAGCATCAATGACAGCAGTAGCACTTGTGTTGAAAGCCATGGTTCACCTCCTGATAGACTGTAAAACGTAAATGTGTGCACTTAAAATTATACACATAATATTTATAAAAGTGAAGAATGTAAGGAAAATACTTTGTTGTAGATTTAATGCTTTTTTTTAAATCACAAAGAAATGGAGTGATATAATTATTATATACGTTAATCCGAATATATCATGCTGAGGCGAGGGAATGAAAAAGCTGAATCATGCGACAAAATATATGTTCTTGGGCATTGTCCAAGAACATATAAGATTTGAGGTCTCATCACAAAATGTTGATGAGATCTCTTTTTATTATAAATACATATTGACATAGTAGGCGAATGGATAGTATCATCTATTCAGTGCGTTGATGCTTTGCTTTGATAAAGTGCAATAATAATTTCTTATAGCTAAGCATAAAAACGTCTGAATTTACGGCGTGTCTTTTATCTTGTAGTATACGCATAAGAGTTAACAAGCACATGAACATACAAAACAAAGGAGGAACGTATTATGAAGAAAGCATTGAGTTTGTTATTAGTTGGGAGCCTTTTAGTTTCGGCATTGACAGGTTGCGGAAGTGTTGCCAAGGCAACAAGTGGAACTTCTACTGAGGCGGGAGGAAACAGTGAAGTAATAGAACTTACAAATGTCTCCTATGACCCTACCAGAGAACTTTATGCAGCGTACAACGAACTTTTCAAGACACATTACGAAGAGACTTTTGGAGGAAAGATCAATATTACACAGTCTCACGGTGGTTCAGGTAAGCAGGCACTTGAAGTTGCAAATGGTCTTGAGGCTGATGTAGTAACACTTGCACTTGAAGGTGATGTTCAGGTAGTTGCAAATGCAGGCCTTATTGATGAAGGTTTTACAAAAGAGTTTGATCTCGACAGTTCACCATATACATCAACAATCGTATTCCTGGTTCGCTCAGGCAATCCTAAGTCAATATATGACTGGGGCGATCTTGTAAGAGATGATGTAGGTGTCATTACTCCAAATCCAAAGACTTCAGGTGGCGCAATGTGGAACTACCTTGCTGCATGGTATTACTTCGAACAGCAGGGACAGAGCGAGGATGAAATCCTGGCATCTATCAGAAAGCTTTACAGCAACGTAGTCGTACTTGATTCCGGAGCCAGAGGAGCAACAACATCTTTTGTAGAGAACAAGCAGGGTGATGTACTTCTTGCATGGGAGAATGAGGCCTTCCTTTCATTAAAGGAATATCCGGGTGAGTACGAGATAGTTGTTCCTTCAGTTTCAATTCTCTGCCAGCCAACAGTAGCGGTAGTTGATGAAGTTGCAAGAAAGCACAACACAGAAGCGGCTGCAACAGAATATCTCAAATACCTCTATTCCGAAGAGGCACAGGAGATTGAAGCTCAGAACTACTATCGTCCAAGCAACAAGGATGTTTATTCAAAATATGTATTTTCAGCTGAAGGAAACACAATCACAGAAGTACCTGCAGATGGCAAGTGGATCAACGACAACATTGTTCTTACAAATATTGAGCACTTTGGTGGCTGGGATAAGGCCAGAGCAGTTCACTTTGCAGATGGTGCAAACTTCGATCAGATCTACGAACAGTAAAGGATGGGAAAACAGATGAAAAAGAAAAGCATTATACCGGGCTTTGGGTTGTCATTCGGCGTGACTGTGACAATACTCTCACTTATAGTAATTATTCCCCTGTGCTCACTTGTAGTATTTACTTCAAAGCTTTCTTTTTCAGAATTCATCTACACGATCACAAGACCACGTATACTTTCAGGCTATTATGTAAGTATTTCAACGGCATTTATCGCATCTGCGGTAAATGCCGTGATGGGTTTTATACTTGCCTGGGTGCTTGTGAGATACAATTTTCCCGGGAAAAGATTCTTAGATGGAATAATAGAACTTCCATTTGCACTGCCAACAGCGGTGGCCGGCATATCACTTACGCACCTCACGACGACAAACGGATGGGTTGGAAAAATATTTTATGACGCCTTTGGAATACAGATTGCATATACAAGACTTGGAATTACAGTGGCTCTTATCTTTATCGGAATCCCATTTGTAGTGCGCTCCGTTCAACCGGTGCTTGAGAAAATGGATATCCAGTATGAAGAGGCTGCAATGATCCTGGGGGCAGACAGAAAGACAATACTTCGTAAAGTTATCTTTCCAGAGCTTCTTCCATCACTTATATCAGGCTTTACACTTGCTTTTGCAAGAAGCATAGGTGAATACGGAAGCGTTGTTTTCATAGCTGGTAACACACCCTATAAAACAGAGATTGCGCCGCTGCTCATCATGTCAGAGCTTCAGGAGTTTGACTACTCGGCAGCAACTTCAATTGCGCTGGTGATGCTTGCGATAGCTTTCATTATATTATCGATAAATGCGATTTTGCAGAGCATTGTTTCAAGGAGAGTAAGCGGACTTGCGTGATTAAACTATAGTTAATGCAGATTTTGAAAAAAGAGGCAAGAAGGAACGATATGGAACTTAGAAAAGACAGCGGACCGATAAAGTGGATATTGATAATACTATGTTATCTTTTTCTTTCAGTTTTTTTGCTGTTGCCGCTATTTTACATTATTACTACGGCCTTCAGGGATGGAATAAGCGGTTATATCAACGCAGTCACTGATGAATATGCTATCAAGGCGGCACTTCTTACTTTGAAAGCAACCTTGTGGGCTGTGGCAATCAACACCATATTCGGAGTTGCGGCAGCCTGGTGTCTCACGAAATTTGCATTTAAGGGAAAAAAGATATTGTCGACTTTTATTGATCTGCCGGTAACAGTATCGCCAATTATCGCGGGCCTTATCTATGTACTTACTTTTGGCAGGCAGGGAGCATTATATGATGTGCTGGATCCTTTAGGAATACAGGTGATTTTCGCTGTACCCGGAATAGTGATCGCCACCATATTTGTCACCTTTCCATTTATATCAAGGGAGCTGATACCTGTGCTTACAGCGCAGGGAACTGATGAGGAGGAAGCTGCGGCGCTTATGGGAGCCGGAACATTTACCATCTTCAGAAAAGTAACTCTTCCACATATCAAATGGGCACTTCTTTATGGAGTGGTTCTATGTACAGCAAGAGCCATGGGAGAATTTGGAGCGGTATCGGTTCTTTCCGGACACTTAAGAGGTAAGACCAATACACTGCCGCTTTATATAGAGCTTCTTTACCAGGGCTATGATTTTACGGGAGCTTTTGCATCATCTTCGATACTGGTTGTTATGGCAATCATCGTATTGATACTTAGGCTCCTCATTGAGAAAAAGGGCAAGAAAGATCTTGATATAACGAAATAAGGTTGGGGAAAAAATGAGCGAAGTTAGTAAGGGGAATTCATCCTACGTTGAACTGAAAAACATAAATAAGCATTTTAAGGACTTTCATGCTTCTAAGGACGTGAACATTAAAATACCAAAGGGTAAGCTTGTTGCACTTTTAGGACCGTCAGGAAGTGGAAAAACAACTATCTTAAGGATGATTGCAGGTCTTGAACAGCCGGATTCGGGAGAAATCCTGATCGATGGAAAGGTTGTCAATAATGTCCCGGGAAGTGAACGAGGAATAGGCTTTGTATTTCAGAACTATGCTCTTTTCCGCTATATGACGGTATATGACAATATCGCCTTTGGACTCAGGGTCAAGAAGACACCTGAAAAAGAAATAAAGGAAAAGGTAACTGAGCTGTTAAGCCTTATTAGCTGCGAGGGACTTGAAAAGAGATATCCCAGCCAACTTTCAGGCGGACAGAGACAGCGTGTGGCTTTTGCCAGAGCCCTTGCCCCAAATCCACAGATTCTTCTTCTAGATGAGCCTTTTGCAGCGATTGATGCAAAGGTGCGACTTGAACTTAGAACCTGGTTAAAAGAGATGATAACAAAAATAGGTATTACCAGCATATTCGTCACACATGATCAGGACGAAGCCATAGAAGTTGCTGATGATATCATTGTCACCAATCTGGGACGTGTTGAGCAGATTGGATCTCCCCGTGAACTCTATTCCAATCCTGCGACTGAATTTGTCGCTAAGTTTATTGGCAATTCCACAGCAATAAATAACTATGACAGCTTCCGTTTCTTTGAAAAGAGAGCTGAAAATGTGACGGCTATTCTCAGACCTGAATTTGTAAGTGTTTTTAAAAAGAGCGAAAAAGTGCAGTACGCCAGCTCTGTAGAAGAGGCTGTGGTTGAGGATATTATTTTCCGCGGAAGCAATGTAGAGATCAGAGTAAGGCTGCATGACAATCTGATTTCTTCAATCAGAAGCATAAATGACCCGGTAATAGACATCGGAGAAACAGTATATGCATTCATATACAGAATGTTCGTGATAGACAATGGCAGGATCGAACTGGTAAACAACATGTCGCTTACTCAGGAATCAGTAGTGATCTAAAGGAGCCATATACAGTGAAACATATAAAAGTTGAATCGGATGTTCTGATAATCGGCGGAGGTACCGCAGGGTGCTATGCCGCAATACGTATAGCTGAGGAAAGTGGTCTTAGCGTAGTGATAGCAGATAAGGCTGACATACGAAGAAGCGGCTGTCTGGCAGCAGGGGTTAATGCACTTAATGCCTATATCACAGAAGGCCATGTGCCTGAAGACTATGTACGCTATGCCGCAGCTGATGCGGAGGGTATTGTAAGGCATGATCTTTTGCTTGATCTGGCCCGCCGTGTGAATAAAGTGACACATGATATGGAGAAGCGAGGGCTCACCATATTAAAGGATGAAAATGGAAAGTATGTCTCCAGAGGTTGGAGAAATCTGAAAATAAACGGTGAGAATATAAAACCGATTCTTGCTGCTGAAGTAAAGAAAAAGAAGAATGTAAGAGTTTTTGAGCATATAAATATAACTGACTTAAGGTATGACACTGCAGTCCGCGGAGCCTATGGCTTTGGGCTTCATGATGATTCTTTTTACGAATTTAAAGCAGGAGCTGTTCTTATAGCTACAGGCGGAGCTTCGGGAATTTATCGCCCTAATAATCCTGAAGGCGCTGCGCATCAGATGTGGTACAGCCCATTTAACACTGGAGCAGGCTATTGCATGGGAATACTTGCAGGAGCTGAGATGACAACCTTTGAAATGCGTTTTATAGCACTCAGATGTAAGGACACGATAGCTCCAACGGGTACACTTGCTCAGGGTGTCGGCGCAAAGCAGGTAAATGCACAAGGTGAAATCTATGAAGACAAATACGGACTCACGACACCTCAGAGACTGTGGGGAACGGTAAGCGAAAATCGTAGTGGTCGAGGCCCCTGCTATTTACAGACAAAAGGAATTGATGAAAAGACAAAGAATGATCTGTATAAGGCATACCTCAATATGGCGCCACTTCAGACGCTTAAGTGGATTGAAAATGGCGGGCCAACCACAGCAAATGTGGAGATAGAAGGAACTGAGCCCTATGTCGTTGGCGGTCATACAGCCAGCGGCTTTTGGGTAAACAGAGACAGGAGTACCAGTAAAGAAGGTCTTTTTGCTGCAGGAGATGTAGCAGGCGGAGCACCGCAGAAGTATGTTACGGGAGCACTTGCTGAAGGCGAGATCGCAGCAGAAGGGATAATGAAGTTTCTTTTGCAAAAAGAAGCTGATGAAGATGAGGAACTTCTAAATAGTAAAGCTATAGAAAAGAAAGCTGAATATGAGAAATATCTGAGTAATCAAAATGGGGCATATACGCCGGATGAGCTTGAAAGCGCAATGCAGAAGGTCATGGACGAGTATGCAGGAGGAATCAGGACTGATTACATATATACAGGAGCGGGGCTTGAAGCTGCCGGGCGCAGGATTGAAGAGCTTACAGAGCTTCTTCCACTTGTCAGGATAAAAGATGTCTATGACCTGCTAAAGCTCTACGAAGTAAGAGAGCGCCTTGTTGTTGCCAAGGTATTGATTGCCCATCTTGAGGCAAGAAAAGAGACCAGATGGCATGGCTTTCAGGAGTACGCAGAGTATCCGGGGCAGAAGGATGAGTTTAATTGCTATATCAATTCTATTTTGAAGGATGGCAGAGTACAGATCATAAAACGTGAACTTGTAAAGGTAGAAGATTAGACATGGCGATATTTGCTGATGAAACAAAGTGCATAGGATGCGGCAGGTGCATTGTTGTCTGTCCGGGAAATATAATTCGCAGAAATGAAAACGGAAAAGCATATCTGGCAAATCCAATGGAATGCTGGAGCTGTGTATCGTGTATGAAGGAGTGCCCTGTGGGAGCAATATCGCTCACAATTCCGCCGCAGCTTGGTGGAAGGGGAGGGCACATGTTCCTCGAAAAAGAAGGTACGATCACAAGATGGACAATAGAAAAAAACAACGGCGAAAAAGAGGTCATAATTACTGACACTCAGGAAGCTAACAGATACTAGAAGGAGAGAGACATGAGTGGTATAAAAACACATCTTGATGCCCTGGAAGCAGAGGCAATTTACATAATGAGAGAAGTGGCAGCAGAGTGCGAGAAGCCTGTAATGCTCTATTCCATAGGCAAAGACAGTTCCGTAATGCTTCATCTGGCACTCAAGGCTTTTTATCCGGAAAAGCCGCCATTTCCTTTTCTTCACATTGATACAACCTGGAAGTTCAAGGACATGATCACTTTTCGCGATGAGACCGCAAAAAAATATGGAATAGAGATGTTGGTACATACAAATGAAGAGGGCGTGAAGCAGGGAATCAATCCCTTCGACCATGGTTCATCCTACACAGATATCATGAAGACGCAGGCTCTTAAGCAGGCACTTACTGCAGGCGGCTACACAGCAGCTTTTGGCGGTGGCAGGAGAGATGAAGAGAAGTCCAGGGCAAAAGAGAGAATCTTTTCCTTCAGAAACAGTGCACAGGCCTGGGATCCGAAGAATCAGCGCCCTGAGATGTGGAAACTCTATAACACCAAAATTCATAAAGGGGAGAGTATAAGAGTATTTCCGCTCTCTAACTGGACTGAAAAAGATATCTGGCAGTATATCAAAAGAGAAAATATCCCGATAGTTCCGCTTTATTACGCTGCAGAAAGACCCTGCGTACTACGTGACGGTCAGTGGATAATGGTGGATGATGAGCGCATGCGCATCCTTCCCGGAGAAGAAGTGCAGACAAAGAAAATCCGCTTCCGTACACTTGGCTGTTATCCACTCACAGGTGGCTTCGAATCAGACGCTGCAGATATAGATGCGGTGATCGCAGAAACACTGTCCGCTGTGGAATCAGAGAGAACTACAAGAGTAATTGATAAGGACAGCGGGGACGGAAGTATGGA
>JAEEGL011876417.1_pt1 | contig 10002 bp, 10 predicted proteins | sample 9134231 | NCBI WGS metagenome assembly JAEEGL01 (sample SAMN16246548, study PRJNA631951) | gut metagenome | biome: gut microbiome; feature: rumen; material: fiber-attached | host: Bos | place: Iran: Karaj | collected 2018-10 | reverse complement strand
TTTGGCAAGCGTCTCAGGATCCATGTCGGGCAATTTCATCGGCCAAATCTTCTTGATCATGTTGCGGGTCGAGGTGGAGAGGCCACAACGCTCGCGTACCTCGAAAGTCGGCTGCAACGAAATGGTGATGGCCCAACCTGGCGCAAAACATGAGACATAAGGCTGGTCAATCCAAGTGCCGGCCAAGTCCAAGCGGGTGGGAATCTCGCAAAGGTCATGTTTCAACGCCGTCGACGAACGCGCTTCCAAGCCTTCCGATGGCGTGCGTTGCAGCACCACATATTCGATGCCGCGCGCTTCGCAGAAACGGCGTTTTTCTTCCGATGCTCCGTCTTCGTTGACCACAAAAACGTCGGGTTTCAGACGATCGACTGTGCCGATGAAGTCCATCACGCCTTCGCCGTCGTTGATGAAGGCATCCTTCACATAGCGGATAGCTTTCACCATAAAAAGGCGCTCTTGTTCGGGATAGAGGGTCTTGTGGTTTTTGTAGTGCAAAATGGTCGCATCGGAGCCTATGCCCACATAAAGGTCGCCATACTGGGCAGCCTGCCGGAAAAACTCGACGTGACCACTGTGCAATAGGTCGTAACAACCGCTTACAAAGACTTTGGCTATTGGCTTTTGGCTATTGGCTTTTGGCTTGAGATTTTTCATCACCGTAACTTTGATATAAACGTATTGATTTGTCTTTCTTCTGATTGAAGTTCTTTCACTACTTCGTTATATGCTTCATCTGTAACGTATTTGCGCCTTTGGGCTATTTGAAGTTGGGTTTCCACCTCGAAACAAGAGCCGATGGCTATTTCCAAATAATGAGCAAACTCCAAAGCAGATTTTCTGGAAGCCCCTTCTGCTATGTTTGAGGCTATTGAGACAGAAGCACGTCTTAATTGATCGGCTAAAGCATACATCTCAAATTTAGGAAACTTATCGCAGATATCGTATATTCTGTCTGCTAATTCTACTCCTTTTTGCCAAATCTCATATTTTCTAAAATCTCTCATTCTCGGTTGATAAATGCCAATAGCCAATAGCCAACGGCCAATGTAGCGCATTAGCGTTCAGCTCGCATTGGGTTGTTCAAAAAATCATCATACGCCAAACGGATGCCATCCTCTAATTCAGTTTTGTATGTCCAGCCGAGGGCGGTGGCCTTGCTTACATCGAGTAGTTTGCGTGGCGTGCCGTTGGGTCGTGTTGTGTCCCACTTGATTTCACCTTCATAACCAATCACATTGGCCACAAGTTCTGTCAATTCCTTGATGGTCAGTTCCTTGCCTGTTCCAGCATTGACGGTTTCGTTGCCCGAGTAGTTGTTCATCAAGAAAACGCAAAGGTTGGCCAAGTCATCCACATAGAGGAACTCGCGCAGCGGCGAACCGTCACCCCAACAAGTCACTTCCTTCAAGCCGTTCACTTTGGCCTCGTGGAAACGGCGAATCAGGGCAGGCAATACGTGGCTGTGTTCGGGATGGTAGTTGTCGTTGGGGCCGTAGAGGTTGGTCGGCATCACCGAGATGTAGTCAGTGCCATATTGCCGATTCAGGAACTCGCAATATTTCAGTCCGCTGATTTTGGCCAAGGCATAGGCCTCGTTGGTCTTTTCCAATTCGCCCGTCAGCAGGCAGGATTCCTTCATCGGTTGGGGAGCCATTCTCGGATAGATGCACGACGAGCCAAGGAATTCCAATTTCTTGCAGCCATTACGCCACGCCGAATGTATGACGTTCATTTCGAGAATCATATTGTCGTACATAAAGTCGGCAAGTGCCGATTGGTTGGCGACGATGCCGCCCACTTTGGCTGCCGCGAGAAAGACATATTCGGGCTTCTCGGCCTCGAAGAAAGCCTCCACTTGGTCTTGGCGGCAGAGGTCGAGTTCCTTGTGGGTTCTCGTAATGATATTGGTATAGCCCTGCCTTTGCAGTTCCCTTACAATCGCCGACCCCACCATTCCCCTGTGACCGGCGACGTATATTTTGCTGTTTTTGTTCATATCTTTTTCGGTATCACTTCGTAAGAAATCTGTCAAAAATCACTTCAAAATCTGTCAATGGTATTACTTCGTAAGAAATCTGTCAAAAATCATTTTAAAATCTATCAAAATAGTTTTATCCTTTCAATGGAACCGTCGGTATCTCGTTCATACCACTCACTATAAATCCTATCGGGTGAGAAATTGATGAGCATCCCATAGGGAAGGTGTGTAATATTCAAATAGTTTTGTAATTGTTTTCTGTGCTCATCGCTAATAAACTTGATGGATTTCAATTCAACAATAATGTTCTCATCAATTACCAAGTCCATTCTATATGTTTGGTCCAATTGAACATTATCCCAATAAATAGGTAAAAACACTTGTCTTTCAACTTTATACCCCTCCTGTTCCAATAAGTATCTCATAGCAGCTTCATAAGCTGATTCAAGTAAGCCATAATGATATTTATTATAAACCTTCATAGCTATTCCAGTAATATCTACGAAAAACTGATACTTCTTGTTATGTTCTTTCAGCAAATCCATTCTTTGATGTCAAACAAGATTTTTGAATGATTTTTATTCTATTTTTGATAGATTTCTATTCCGAAAGGAATATTCCATTATTCATCTAATTTAGCTTTGAGATACAGTTTGTTGACGAAACGCATATCGTGCTCCACCATAATCTTGACCAAATCTTCAAATGAAGTCTTGCGCGGATTCCAGCCTAACAGTGTCTTGGCTTTGGTGGGGTCGCCGAGGAGTTGTTCTACCTCAGCGGGACGGAAAAATCTTGGGTCGACCTCGACGAGCACCTTGCCTGTTGCCGTATCAATGCCTTTCTCATCAACGCCTTCGCCCTCCCAGCGGAGTGTGATGCCGACGTGCTTGAAGGCCAAAGTGCAGAACTCGCGCACAGTGTGGTATTCGCCCGTGGCAATGACGAAGTCCTCGGGCTTCTCCTGTTGCAGGATGAGCCACATACACTCCACATAGTCCTTGGCATAGCCCCAGTCGCGGAGCGAGTTGAGGTTGCCGAGATAGAGCTTGTCCTGATAGCCTTGCTTGATTCGCGCTGCGGCCAATGTAATCTTGCGTGTGACAAAGGTTTCGCCCCGTCTTTCGCTCTCGTGGTTGAACAAAATGCCATTGACCGCGAACATACCATAGCTCTCGCGGTAGTTTTTCACAATCCAGAAGCCGTATTGCTTGGCCACACCGTAGGGCGAGCGCGGATAAAACGGCGTGGTTTCCTTTTGCGGCACTTCTTGCACGAGGCCGAAAAGTTCGGAAGTGGAGGCTTGGTAGATTTTGCATTTATTGTCCATACCCAAAATGCGCACGGCCTCCAAAAGCCGCAAAGTGCCCACGGCATCGGCCTCGGCTGTGTATTCGGGGCAGTCGAAAGAGACCTTCACGTGGCTCTGCGCAGCAAGGTTATAGATTTCGTTAGGCTGTACCTGCTGAATGATGCGCACGAGGGAAGAGGAATCCGTCATATCGCCGTAATGCAAAGTGAGCAAGCGTTTGTTTTTCATATCGCGCACCCATTCGTCCAAATAAAGATGCTCGATGCGGCCCGTGTTGAACGACGATGAGCGGCGGATAATGCCGTGTACGTCATAGCCTTTTTCCAAAAGGAACTCGGCAAGGAAGGAGCCGTCTTGGCCCGTAATGCCGGTGATTAATGCTGTTTTACCCATAATTTAATTTGATTTTGGGTGCAAAAATAAGGATTTGCTGAAATCGCAATGAAAAAAACTTACAATTCCTTCACTTCCGCCAAAGCCGCTACGAAATACCACCTGCCGTTGTTCTCGCAGAGGCACTTGTAGCGGGTGCGTTGCTTCTCGCCTTTTTGGAAAATGAGGCCGTTTTTCAGCACGAAACGTGCTCCGTTGGGCAAGCTTTCCACGGTTGTAATGGATTCAGCGTGCTTGTCGTATTGCTTCAGCACCCTTTGCAGATTCGGGTCGGCAGTGCTGCTGGCCTTGATGTGGTGCAGGTGTTTTTGCAAAGCCGTGAGAATGTCTTTTGGGAAAATGGTTTCGGTAAGAAAAGGCAACAAAAGCGCAGAGAATTGTTTTTGCCATTCCGTGCCGTGGGGTTGCACGACTCTTGAGCCATAATGCTGATACACATCATAATGCGCCACTTCGTGAATGTAGGTGACGAGCATTTGATAAGGGTTCAAGTCCAAATTGAGGGTGATGGTGCAGATGCCGTTTTTGGTGCGTGGCGGACGGAAATCGCCCAATTTTGAAGTGCGTGGCCGCTTGAAATGCAGTATGAAACGCCTTTGTTCATACATTGCGCCGACCATCGCCACCGATGCTTCGGGAAAATAGCGTTTCAGCAGTTCGAGTTCTTCAGGCTTCATTGCTGTTCAAGAGTAAGGTTTCCGTGGCTTTCTGTGGAGCGTAACTCCACTTGGTGCAGGTGTTGCAGTTGCGCGGTGCGCGACGGCGACCCGGCACTTCCTTGGTCTTGCAGGAGGATGCCAACAAAACCAAACATAGTAATAACAAAATGAACATTTTACTTTTCATTTTCTTTCTCACAAAACTATCAAAACCTGCAAAACTTTTTGTTAAACAAGGCGGCACGGCAACCGCCTTGCCGCTGGAAAGCGGGCCGGTTGGCCGCTTTCCCAAACCATTCTTTTGGTTTTGTAAGTTTTGTAGGTTTTGTGACATTTTATTCATTTCGACAACCAGTTTGCGGGATTTTGTCTGACTTGTTCCTTCAGCAGTTCGAAGTGTAATTCCGTCTTGCCTTCGGTTTTGTTGGTGTGGACGGTGCCAATGTTTTGCTTGGGTTTCACCTTGTCGCCGCGCTTGACGGTGACGTCTTCAAGGTTGGAATAGACAGTAAAGTATTCGCCGTGGCGGATGATGACCACGGTGTTGCTGCCCGTCAGTTTGGTGACGTTGGCCACCTCGCCCTCAAAGACGGCACGGGCGTGGGCGTTCTCCGTGGTGGCAATGTCGATGCCGTTGTTGGTCACGGTCACTTTGCTCGACACTACCGAGGCGTGTTTGCCGTAGGACGATGAAATCACCCCGCGCTCCACGGGCCACGGCAGTTTGCCTTTGTTGCCGACGAAGTTCGACGAAAGCGTTTTTTCGGCGGGCGTCAAGGCCATACCTTTTTCTTTTGGTGCAGGGGCGGCGGTTTTGCCTTTTTCTTTGGCTTTTTTCTCGGCTTCCTTGCGTTTGCGTTCGGCCTCGGCGTTGGCCTTGCGGATTTCCTCGGCGATGATGTCGTCGATGGCCTTTTGCAGTTTTTTGGCCTGCTGTTGCTTGTTCTTGATGTCTTGTTGGATTTTGCCTTCTTGCTTCTTGAGTTTGGTCACCTGCTGGTTCAACTCCTTCTTTTCGTTCTGCAAATCAGCCTTTTGCACTTTTTCGTCGGCCAGCAGTGCGGCTTGTTCCTCGCGGGCTTGTCGGTTGGCTTCAACCTCGCTGCTGATTTGCCTTTCGGTGGAGGCGATTTGGTTCATCTTGACCTTGCGGGCATCGCTGAACTCGCGGATGTAGCGCAGCCGACTGAAGGCTTGGTTGAAGTCCTTGGAAGCAAAAATGAAGCCTAACTTGTTGTAGTTGTTGCGGTTTTTGTTGGCAAAGACAATCATTTTCGCGTATTCCTTTTGCAGTTTGCTGAGGTCGGAATTGAGGCTGCGGATGTTGCTTTGGCCCGACTTGATTTCCTCGTCGAGAACGGCAATCTGCTCGTTGTAAGCCTTGATGAGTTTCTCGCGCTGCTTGATTTTCGAGTCCAAGATGGATACTTCGTTGAGGGTCATTTCGCGGTCTTTTTTTGTCTTTTTCAGCAATTGGTTGGCAGTCGAAATCTCGTTTTGCAACGATGTGATTTCGCTCTGCAATTGCTTTTTCGACTTGCCTTTCGTTTTTTGGCCAAAAGTTGGCGAAACGAGAGCCAACAGCAACAAAACCAATATGATATGCAGTTTTTTCATTGCTTTTTCAATAGTCGAATCCGCTCCATTTTGTCTGTGATTTTCAACGGGAAAGTCGTTTTCTCGTCCAATCGGATGTTGTTGTATCTGATTTTGGCGGAAAGGTCGCCCATCACGAAGGTTCTCAACTGAACGGTTTGGTTTTCAACGGGCGCGTGGCCTTGATTATTGTCCAAAAGCAAAATTTGCACCAACGGCAGGCTCAAAGGAATGCCCAATTGCGCCGAAACCGTGTCCAAAGGTTCGGCTAAATAAGTCTTTTCCAATCGGTTGAGCAACCAAACGGAATCATTGCTGATTTTAGCTCGAAGCACTTCCACACCCATTGTAGCGGTCACGTTGAGCCAAACAATACTATCTTTTCGCATCCTGAGTTGTCCCGACAAGTCGTTGTAAGCCATACCGTTGCCTTCGGCTTGGATGCTCAGATTGGCGGTGAGCCATTCAAAAGATTGCGGCGGTGCAGGTGCCACTGTTTTCTTCCGTGAGGCGCAGGAGGAAGCCGTGAGCAGCAGGGCAAACAACACGATGAAAAGTCGGTTTCTCATCATTTCTTCAGTTTATCCATAATCGCCTCATAATGCTTCGTGTAGGTTTCGTCAGGCTCTTTCAGCAGTTTCAGGGCTTTTTTCATTTGCTTTTCGGCTTCCTTGTAGTCGCCCTTCATATAAAGCACCCAAGCGTGGGTGTCGAGATAGGTCGGGTTGTCGGGTTCGGCGGCGATGGCTTTGGTTGACATTTCCAAGGCCTTGTCCAAGTCTTGGCCTTTCACGGCGAGATAATAGGCGTAGTTGTTGAGAACCAACACATTGTCGGGGTCGTTGCGCAAAGTGCGCTCGTAGGCATCGAAGGCTTTCTCCTCGTCGCCTTGCTCGTGGTAGAGGTCGCCAAGGAAAGCGTCGAAGTTGGATAACTGAATCTTGTCGGTGGTATAGCGGCGGCCTTTTTCCAAATAGTTGATGGCCTCGTCGTTGATTTTCAGGACGGCACTTGCCACGCCCGCATACCAATAGAAAACGGGCTGCATCGGGTAGTATTTCAAAGCCTTGATGGCGTGTTCGCGGACATTCTCGTTTTCGTTCAGCCTTGACTCGCTGATGACAAGGTTTTGCCATCCATAGAAGTCGGTGCTGTCAATGTCCAACACTTGTTGGTATATCTCCTTGGATTTCACGGCGTTTTGTTCCACTATATAATAGGAGCCGAGGATAAGGTAGCCCAATTTGTTGTCGGGATGGGTTTCAATGAAGGCCTCGCCGCATTGCCGCGCCTGCTCGTCGATTTCGTTGGATTTTTCGTTTTTTCCCATCCAATAGTCCCAGATGTTGGCTTTCGTGGCAATGTCGAGGCTCTTGTTGCGGATGGCGGCAATCAGTTCGTTGAAGGCCTTTTCTTTGTCGCCGTTTTTCTCGTAAAACTCCAACAATGAGACGTTTATGTAAGGGTCGTTGGGGTTCACTTCCTTGATTTTCTCGTAGGTCTTCAAGGCTTCCTTGTCCTTGCCCATTTCGGCATATTCTTGTGCGAGCAAGGAATAATAGCGCACATTTTCAGGGTTTTCCTTGATGAGCCGCTCCAATTCAGCGACGAGTTTCTTGCCGTTGCCCTGCCGCTTGTAAACGCCGAGGCGTTGCTCAGTGATGAAATCGTTCTGCCCGATTTGTTGTTCCAGCACATCCATTTTGGCCAAAGCCTTGTCGAATTGCTCCGTAAGCAAGTAAGCCTCAATGAGTTCGCTGAGCATTTCCATATCGTCGGGATACTTTTTTGTCAAGGGTTCGTACAAGTTGATGAAGTCGCCGAGTTGCCCCAATTCGCGGTAAAACACGCCCAAACGCATTTGGTACCACTTGTTTTCGGGGTCGAGTTCGGCGGCCTTTTCAATCATCCTGAAAGCGTCATCAAGTCGCCCGACGGTATAATATTGTTCGCTCAACTCGAACATCGAGGCGGCATCGTTGGGCATATAGCGCAAGGCCTGCTCGAAGTTGCGGATGGCGCCTTCGGTGTCCTCGCGGTACTTGCTTTGGAGGCCGTTGGAGAAATAGGTGGCGTTCTTTTTCTTGTCGGGTTTGTCTGCAAATTCCGATTCCATCGTTTGGGCAAAACTCCCCATCGAGCAACCCAAAAGCAGTAACAACAAAAACATTCTATACTTCATAACTCTAAACTATTTAACTGACTCTAAACTCTAAACACTACACTCTCAACTCTTCCCCGTGTGTCCAAACCCCCCCGCGCCGCGTTCTGTTTCCGATAAAACTTCCACTTGCACAGGCTCAACTTGTTCGCATTTGGCGATGACCATTTGCGCGATGCGGTCGCCGCTGTTGATAATGAAAGATTTGTCGGACAAATTAATAAGGATGACGCAAATCTGCCCGCGATAGTCGGCATCGATGGTGCCGGGCGAGTTGAGCACGGTGATGCCGCTTTTGAGCGCAAGGCCGCTGCGGGGGCGCACTTGGCCTTCGTAGCCTTCGGGGATTTCCATATAGAGGCCCGTCGGCACGAGGCCGCGTTGCATAGGTTCAAGCGTTATCGGGCCTTCGGGTAGGAAGGCGCGGAGGTCCATACCGGCCGAGTTTTTGGTCTCGTAGGCGGGCAGGGGATTGTTTGAGGTGTTGATTATCTTTAGTGTCATAAGTGTTTATTTTATTGTATTTCAATTACTTCCCAATGACCGTGATTTCCTGAACCGCGATAAGTAATCTTATCCTTCATTTTCGCCAATTCGCGTCCTATGGTTTTGGCGTTCACTCCCAATAGTTTTGCCATCAATTCTCTTGTAATGCCAGGATTCATCCGGACCAACTCAATGATATGTTCTTGCCTTGATTTTTCACCTTTTTCGTGAGGGACATCGTGAGGGACATCGTGAGGGACATTTGTCATTTGGGTCAAATCCATCTTTCTCGGAATGATGATTCTGAACTCATCCAAGTCCAAATCGTTGTAATAATCCACATTATCAAAGGCTTGTGAAACACGCAAGATGCCACTTCCAACACCAGTATAGGGCAGAAAATATCGGGCAAACTCGAAAAGTAATTGGTTTCTCGGTTTCGAGATGCCTTTCTTGATGTCCTCCACGGTCAAATCTGACGGCAAAGTGCCGGGGCTATGCAATTCTATACGGTTGTCGAATACAAACAAACGAATAGCGGACGATTGGTAATAATCGCGATGAACCAAAGCATTGACAATCAACTCGACAAATACGGATAAAGGAATCTCCAATTGCCCGTTGCTATTGAAATTGTCTTCCTTTTGTTTGGTCATCAGATTGCGGCTTACAAAATTCATTGCAGCCGTATATTGCGTCAGCAGATTGCCTTCCATTTCGCTTTCTGGCAGATAGTCTCGATACTGGTTTCCAGCAACTGTGTTTCCGACAAACGAGATGCATTTTATCGTGAACACAGGCACAAATCGCTTGATGTTTTTGCCCACAAGCAAAAGCCCTGCAAGGGTCAGTTGGCCTTTCGCATCCATTAGCGACAAATTTTGAAGCAGCCGCTCAATGGTGAAATTGGGAGCTACGGCATCAACCATGTTTTCAATGGTAGCGTTTTCTTCGTTTAAGCCGGCCAAAGCCAATTCTTTGGAGTATCTTTTCGACAATAGCATTTTCAACGAAGTTTCGGAAATGTCGTGTATGGAACTACCATCCACACTTCTCTTGTCGGCGCACACTCTACCACTCTCTTGCATCATCGAAAGCATTTTTTCGTTTGAGACAACCTTTCGCTTGTCGGAACCTTGCTTAACCCATATATTTCCGTTTAAGGTTTTGTAAGGTTTGTTCGTGCCTTCCATCACATGAGCCACCAATACGCGCTTGCCGTCGGCCACGACGACTTCGGTCTGCAAATAAATGGCAGGTCGGATTTGGTCGTTGGCAGCAGTAGAGATTTCATGCGAAATCTGCTGGATTTCGGAATAAGAAAGTCCTATGATTTGCCCAGTCTTGTCCTCGATGCCAAACAAGATAATTCCTCCCTTGCAATTGGCAAAAGCAACCATTTCCTCAGCGATTT